>OEKB01000102.1_pt2 | contig 12465 bp, 14 predicted proteins | sample 1503171 | NCBI WGS metagenome assembly OEKB01 (sample SAMEA104379580, study PRJEB20068) | metagenome | isolation source: 1998
CTGGAGCTCGAGGACATGATCGCGGAAGAGGACATGGTGATCGCGATCACACGCTCCAACTACATCAAGCGCCTACCGGTCACGGCGTACCGCGAGCAGAGGCGCGGCGGCATCGGGGTCATGGGCATGGAGCTGAAGGACGAGGACTACATCGAGCATCTCTTCGTCGCGTCCACGCACGACTACATCCTCTTCTTCACCAACGTGGGGAAGGTTTACCGGCTGAAGGTGCACGAGTTGCCGCTCGGCTCGCGCCAGTCGAAGGGTCGTGCGATTCAGAACCTCCTGCCGTTTCGGCAGGAGGAGCAGGTGCGCGCCGTCATCCAGACGCGCAACTTCGAGGAGGCGGAGTACCTCGTCTTCGCCACGAAGAAGGGCGTCGTGAAGAAGACGAAGCTCGCCACGTACAACACGCCCTTGAAGGCCGACGGCATCATCGCGATCAAGATGCGCGAGCGTGACGAGCTCGTCGGTGTGCGTCACTCCACCGGCACGGACGACATCCTGATGGTTTCACGCAAGGGACAGGCGATTCGGTTCCACGAGAGTGACGTCCGTCCGATGGGTCGAGACGCCTCGGGCGTGCAGGGGATGCGTCTTCGCGGTGACGATGAGGTGATCGCCGTGAATATCGCGCACGACGACTGGGATGTTCTCGTTGTGACCGAGAACGGCTACGGCAAGCGGACGAGGGTGTCGGAGTATCCGGTGAAGGGCCGTGGCGGCATGGGCGTGAAGACGGTGCAGCTGACGGAGACGAAGGGTCAGCTCGCGGGCTCGCGGGTCGTTCGCGAGGGTTACCAGGTGATGCTGATCTCGACGGGCGGCACGGTGATCAAGATGTCCGCGGACGACATCAAGCGCTCGGGCCGCGCAACGCAGGGCGTGATCGTCATGCGGCTGCGCGAGGGCGAGCGGGTCTCGACGCTCGCGCCGGTGGTGGAGTCGGACGAGGTAAAGCCGGCGGCCGATGACGGCGTTCCGGTCCTAGAGCCCACCGCGTAGCGCCCGCGAATCTGCCGAAACCTCCCCCGAGAGTGGGAGATTTCAGGCGGACCTCTTCCCGATATCAGCTGCACCTTGTATACCTTGAAACCAGGGGTTCCTAGCACCCGAGTGAAGGACAGGTAACGAATGGCTGTCAGTAGGCAAGTCGACCTTCTCGAGCCCATCGATCTCGCCGAGCATCTCGACAAGGTGGAGCTCTATCTCGGCCAGGTGTGCCAAATTGCCGGGATCTCGAAGATGCAGCTCGACTACTGGACGAACAAGGCGCAGATCCCGACGAAGGGCAAGAAGCAGCGCATCTACGACATCGACGCGCTCGAGACGGTGATGCTCATCAAGCAGGCGAAGGACAAGGGTCTGAACCTCGGCGCGGCGATCGACGCGGCGCGCAGGTTCCGCGAGGCGAAGGCGCATTCCGCGCCGGCGCCGGCCCAGGGCGCCTAGCGCGGGTTCTGCAGACGGGTCGCCGCCTCTTCCGGCGGCAGGGTGTTGACGTAGACGCCGGCACCGAGCTCGAGGCCGGCGAGGATCGACAAGCGGGGCAGCAGCACGATGCGCCAGCCGCGTTCGTGGTTGTGCAGCCAGGCGTTGAGGGGCGCCGGCCCTTCGAGTGCGTGGAGGCGGCGGACGAGCTCTGCGAGCAGCGCCAGCGCCGGCGCGAGGAGCTCGCTGTGAAAGCCGTCCGTCTCCAGCTCGAGCGGCGCGATCGCCGACTCGTACGGCAGACGTGCAACCCGAGGGCACCACGCGACGAGGCCGTCGCGCTCGACCACGATCTCCCCGTCGCGTTCCGGCTCTGCGGGCGGACCGCTCGGCAGCCACGCGAGCTGCGAGTGCGAATGCGCAAGGCTCGCTCCCGCCTCGCGCCCTTCGTTGACGAGTGCATGCAGGTATCCCTCTGGCTCGGCGTCGCGGCGGCGGCGCCACGCCTCGGCCACGAGCTCGAGCTGACGATCGCCGACTTCCGCCAGCGAACGGACGTGCTCGGGCGAGTGTACGACGACCTCCTGCCGGTCGAGGGCGGGGTAGAGATTCGGGACGATACGGACGCGCCAGGGGCCGGTCTCAGGAAGCACGAGCGTCTGCGGGGGTGTCATCTCCTCGTGCCCCGCGCAGAACGGGCACGACTCGAGCTCTTCCGGGGAGGGCTCCTCGAGCGGAGGCCGCTGCGCTCCAGGTCGTGTCGCACGGACAGGCGCGATCGCGACGCGCCGGCCTGTCAGCTCGTCAACCCTGAGATCCGTCAGCGCGGTCGAGGAACGGTTTCAGCAGGTCGATCGGCGCGGGGAACACGATCGTCGTCGACTGCGACGAGCCGAGCTCGAGCAAGGTCTGCAGATATCGAAGCTGGAGCGCGACCGGATGCTGCTCGATCACGTTCGCCGCGTCCTTCAGCCGCTCGCTCGCCTGATACTCGCCCTCGGCGTTGATCACCTTTGCGCGGCGCTCCCGCTCGGCCTCTGCCTGGCGCGCCATCGCGCGCTGCATGCCGCCGGGGATCTCGACGTCCTTGACCTCCACGATCGAAACCTTGATCCCCCACGGGCCGGTCGCCTCGTCGATGATCTCCTGCAGGATCGCGTTGATCTTCTCTCGCTCGGAGAGGAGCTCGTCGAGCTGGTGCTGGCCCAGCACCGACCGGAGCGTCGTCTGTGCGATCTGCGAGGTCGCGACCATGAAGTTCTCGACCTGGACGATCGCCGCGCGCGGGTCCACGATCCGGAAGTACGCGACGGCGTTCACCCGCACCGGCACGTTGTCCTTGGTGATCACTTCCTGCGGTGGGATGTTGAGCGTGATCGTTCGAAGATCGACCTTGACCATCCGATCGACGATCGGAATGAGGATGAACAGGCCCGGTCCTTTCGGCTGCGGAAGGAGCCGGCCCAGCCGGAAGATGATTCCGCGCTCGTATTCGCGTGCCACCTTGATCGCGGAGATCAGGAACAGGATGAGCAGCGCGAGAAGGATCCCGATGATGATGAGAGCCGCGGACACGCGTCTTGGATCCTAGACGGGCTTGACCGTCAGGACGAGACCGTCGAGCGATTTCACTTCGACGCGGTCGCCCGCTCTCAGACGCTCACCGTTCTCCGTCCGAGCCTGCCACAGCTCGCCGTTCACGAACACGAGGCCGTCCCGTCGGACCTCGCCGACGGCCCCGGTGATCGCGTCGGGTCTGACGAGCGCCGGTTTCTTGCGCACCTGCCATGCCTTGCCGATCGCGAACGCCCAGAGCGAGCCGAGCCCGACCGCGATGGCTATCACGAGCGGCTTCGACGTGTGGTACGGAGCCGGAGCGTTGTGGAACAGCATGATCGAGCCGACCGCGAGACAGATGAGGCCGGCAACGGTGAGCGCCCCGTGGCTCGTGACGTGCAGGTCGATCACGAGGAGCGCCACGCCCAGGAGCAAGAGCAGCAGGCCGGCCCAGCTGACGGGGAGGACCGAGAATCCGAACAGCGCGGTCACGAGGGCGACGGCTCCGAGCGCGCCCGGGAGCACCACGCCCGGATGGAAGATCTCGTAGCCGATTCCGGCCAATCCCGCAAGGAACAGCAACGAGATGATGTTCGGATCGATGAGCGTGTTCAGCAGCCGGGTGAAGAAGCCCGGATGAACCTCGTCGATCGTTGCCCCGCCGAGGTGCAGCACGTAGCCCTTCGGCTTCGTCTTGTAGCCGTCGAGCTGGCGCAGGAGCGCGGGCAGGCTGGGGGCGATCGTGTCGATCACGTGTTGCCTGAGCGCCTCGTCCGCCGTCAGGTTGGTCGCCTTGATCACGGCTTCGCGCGCGAACGCCGGGTTGCGGCCGTGGTGCTGGAGCAGCGCCTTCAATGACGCGACCGCGTCGTTGCGGACCTTCCGGCCGAGCGCCCCTTTGATGTCGCCGCCGGAGGAGTCGATCGGTGTCGACGATCCGATGTTCGTCTCGGGCGCCATGGCGAGGACGTCGGCCGCCTCGCTGATCCAGACACCTGCTGACGCCGCGCGCGAGCCGTTCGGCGAGACGTAGACGATCACCGGGATCTTCAGCGCGAGCTCCTTCTGGTAGATCTTGCGCATCGACGTCGACAATCCGCCCGGTGTGTCGAGGAGGATGACCGCGGCGGCATAACCGTCCTTCTGCGCACGGTCGAGCTCGTGGTTCACGTAGCCCTGCGTGACCGGGTTGACCTCGAAGTCGTTGTCGAAGTGGATCGCCAGGACGCGTGGAGACGCAGCGGCCGCCGGAGGAGCCAGCACCAACAGCGCCCCTACGAGCAAAAGTGCCCGCAAAACGGCGGTCTTCACCTCGTAAGGATTTTATCAGGGAAGGCGCTGCGACCTTGAGCGCGAAGCCGCACGTTGGCACCCTCTGAGTGGGGTCGCCTCGTATGAAGCCGTTCGCCGTCGCCGTCATCGTTTTCTTCGCCACGCCTGCGCTGGCACGCGCCGAGACGACGATCGTCAGTCGCGACGTCCCACTGCACGGGGCTCGGGCGCTGGCCTCGGCGACGCCGCGGTTCGATCTCGTCGGCCTGCACTGGCAAGGGAGCGGCTCGGTCGAGTTTCGCACGCATGCGGTCGGAGGCCGGTGGAGCGCCTGGCAACCGGCAGCCCCGGAGGCCGAAGACGGGCCCGATCGTCTCACGACGGCGTCGTGGCGGCTCGGGAATCCCTACTGGACGGGTCCGGCCGATCGGATCGCATACCGCTTGCACGGCCATGTGACACGTCTTCGGGCCTACTTCGTGTGGAGCCCGGTCGTCGGCGTGCCCGCTCGACGGCTCTCCCTCGCAGGCTCGCCTCCGCTGATCACACGCTCGGGGTGGGGTGCCGACGAGTCGATCAGACGTGCACCGCCGCGGTATGCGACCAGCCTTCGCTTCGCGCTCGTCCACCACACGGCGGGAACGAACTCGTACTCGCGCATGCAGTCCGCCGCGATCGTGCGCGGGATCGAGATCTACCACGTGAAGGGGAACGGCTGGAACGACATCGGCTACAACTTTCTCGTTGACAAGTACGGCCAGGTCTTCGAGGGTCGATACGGCGGCGTCGACAAGAACGTCATCGGTGCGCACGCGGAAGGGTTCAACACGGGCTCCGTCGGGGTCGCCGTGCTCGGGACGTACACCGACGCTGCGCCTCCGGCAGCCGCGCAGGTTGCGCTCGCGAACCTCCTCGCCTGGCGTCTCGACGTCGCGCACGTCGATCCGCTCTCGACCCTGACCGTTCCTTCCGGCGGAAACCCGCGGTACCCGCAAGGCGTACCGCTCCTCCTCCACGCGATCTCCGGACACCGCGACACGGGCTTCACGAGCTGCCCCGGCAACGCGCTCTACGCCCGTCTCGGCGCCATCCGGGCACAGGTCGCGATGCTCGGGCTGCCGAAGCTCTACGCACCCTCGGCGCAGGGGCAGGTCGGCGGGTCCGTCGAGTTTCGTGCGAGGTTGACTGAGGACCTGCCCTGGACGGTGACGGTGACGGACTCGGTCGGCGTCACGGTGGCGTCGGGGACCGGGACCGGAACGACCGTCGAATGGATCTGGGATGCGTCGGCTGCGCCGCCTGGAAAGTACACGTGGACGATCTCTGCAGACGACGTGCGCCCGGCGACCGGCTTCGTCGGGGCCGCGCTGCCGCCGCTCGCCCTCAAGAGCCCGAGCGCGAAGCCCACGACGATCTCCCCGAACGGCGACGGCGTCCAGGATCAGGCAACCGTCGCCTACACCCTTACCGCCCCGGCGACGGTGACGGCCGTGCTGGACGGGCCCGACGGGCGGCAGCTCGCGACGCTCTTCAGCGCGAGCCGAACGAGCGGGAAGCACATGTTCACGTTCGCGGCGACCGCCGTTCCCGACGGCCGCTACGAGATCGTGCTCAGCGCGACCGACGGCAGAACCACCGTGTCGGCCACCCTGCCGCTGATCGTCGATCGGACGCTTGGCGCGCTGACGTCGTCGTCCCGCGCCTTCTCCCCAAACGGCGACGGCCGCAGCGACTCCATCACGTTCTCGTTCCGCCTCGCGCGGCCGGCACATGTCGTAGTCGACGTGAAGCAGTCGAGTCGCCTTGTCGCACCGCTCGCGAGTGGAGACGACCTTGCCGGGGGCCAATCGCTGACGTGGGACGGAGCGACCCCGACGGGACGGGCACGCGACGGCACCTATGCGGCGGTTTTTGGTGTCACGACCGAGCTCGGCACGACGACGCATTCGCTGCTCTTCCGGGTGGACACCGTCGCTCCTCGACTTCGTGTGATCTCGTTCCGACGGCTCGTCTTCAGGCTCTCGGAGGCGGCGCAGATTCGCGCCCTGGTGAATGGTCGAGTAATCGTGCGCGCCGCCAGCGGTGGCGTGTTCTCGCTCCCCACGCGCGGGCCCGTCCGCCGTGTGAGCGTCAGCGCCACGGATGCGGCCGGCAACGTTAGCCGGACGATTCGCTACCCGTGACCCAGACGTCGTAGGCCCGTTCGACCTCGGCGAGGATCGCCGCGAGGACGGGGGCTCGGTCGACCTCTGCGCCCGTCTCGAGGCGGAGGGACGTGGGCGGCGTCTCGGCTTCGGCAGGGAGCTGGTCGGCCGCCTGATTCACGTTCACCCCGATCCCCAGGACGACGCGGCCGTCGCTCGACTCGGCCAGGATCCCCGCCACCTTCTTTCCGTCGACGAGCACGTCGTTCGGGAACTTCACCGTCGGCGTGATGCCTGTCGTGGCGGCCAGGGCCTCGGCGACCGCACGCCCGGCGACGAGCGAGAGCTGGGGAAGGCGGGGTGGGTCGACCTCCGGCCGGAGCAGGACCGACACGAGGACGGCGGTCCTGGCCGGGGCTTGCCAGCTTCGGCCGAGTCGCCCGCGGCCCTCGGTCTGCTCCTCGGCGACCGCGACCGCTCCCTCCACGTCGTCGGCCTTCAGCAGCCGCTGCGTGGAGGGGCAGGAGTCGGCGTATCGATACGGGTGCCCGAACCGGCCCCGCAGGAGCGGCTCCACGAATTCGGGAGCGAGGGAGTCGGACACGACCCTAGACTAGACCTGGCCATGAAACTCTCCGGTCGCCGAGCTCGTCCAATCGAGCGGCCCTTCCGCCCGGAAGGCCCTCTGGTCCATGCGAGGCTGAGTGATCCGATCTTGGTGAGACGAGCGAAGGACGGCGACCGCCGCGCACTCGAGGTGTTGTGCGAGCGGCACGCGCCGCGAGTCGAGCGCCTCGCCGCGCACCTGTTGCGCGATCCCGAGGACGCGCGCGACGCGGCGCAGGAGTCGCTCGCAAAGCTCTGCATTCGCCTCAGGCAGTTTCGTGGAGATTCCCAGTTCTCGACCTGGCTCCATCGGCTCGTCGTGAACACCTGTCGCGACGTCGCCAGCCGCCAACGCGCACGTGCCTGCGAGCCGTTGCTCGAGGATCGGCGCGCGGCGACGGACGGCGATCCGGTGCGCGCGGCGGACCTGGCCGAGCTGCGCGGCGCGCTCGGCGCTCGCCTCGCCGAGATCGCGCCGGACCAGGCGCGCGTCGTGGCGATGAAGGACGCGCTCGACTTCTCGTTCGAGGAGATCGCGGCCGCGACGGGGATGCCCGTCGGGACCGCGAAGTGCTATGCGCACCGCGGGCGGAACCGTCTGCGCGACAAGCTCGAAGACGTCGCATGACGGTGTCGCTGCCCCTCGGCCGTGCGGAGATCGAAGAGATCCTCCCGCATCGCGAGCCGTTCTTGCTCATCGACGAGGTGCTCGAGCTGACGCCCGGCATCGGCGCCGTCGCCCGGAAGCACGTTCGCGCCGACGAGTGGTATCTCGGCGGGCACTTTCCGGAGCGGCCGGTGATGCCAGGGGTGCTGATCGTGGAGGCGCTCGCTCAGACGGGCGCCGTCGCTGTGCTGAGCGAGGAGGAGAACCGTGGCCGGCTTGCCCTCTTCGCCGGCATCGACGACTGTCGCTTCAGGCGCGTGGTGGAGCCGGGCGACACGCTCGACCTGCGGTGCGAGCTGGAGAAGGTCCGGGGTCCGATCGGCCGCGGGAAGGCCGAGGCGCGGGTTGACGGCGAGCTCGCGTGCAAGGCGACGCTGACGTTCGCGGTGGAGGGGAGCGAGCCGAAGGCGAACGACCCGGGGGAGCGGTCGTGATCGGAAAGACACAGGGACCACCTATTTCGATCACCGGGCTCGGTGTCCACGTCCCGGAGCGGGTGCTCACGAACGAGGAGCTGTCGACGATCGTCGACACGTCCGACGAGTGGATCGTCGAGCGGACGGGCATCCGCGAGCGCCGCATCGCGGCGCCCGAGGAGGCCCTCACCGACCTTGCGCTCCCGGCGGCGCGGACGGCGCTCGCCCAGGCCGGGGTCGAAGGAGGCGAGATCGACCTGCTCGTCTGCGCGACGGTGACGCCCGACATGATGTTTCCGACCGCCAGCGCGCTCCTCGCGGACGAACTGCAGGCGTCCGAGGCCGCGGCGTACGACCTGCTCGCGGGCTGCACCGGCTTCGTCTACGCACTCGCGCAGGCGCACGGGATGATCGCCGCAGGCCTCTCAGAACGCGCCCTCGTGGTTGGTGGTGACGTGCTCTCGCGGATTCTCGACTGGACGGATCGCTCGACGCTCGTGCTGTTCGGCGACGGTGCGGGGGCCGTTGTTCTCGAGAAGGTCGACCGAGGCGGCTTCGTCGGCTTCGAGCTCGGTGCGGACGGCGGCGGCGGGATCCATCTCTCGCTGCCGGGAAGTGGCTCGCGGCGGATGGACGACGCGTCGGCAAACGGCTACGTGCATATGAACGGCCGCGAGGTCTTCAAGTTCGCGACCCGGGTGCTCGTGTCGTCTGCCCGTTCGCTCCTCGACGAGTGTGGGGTCGATGTCGACGAGGTCGACGTCTACGTTCCGCACCAGGCGAACGTCCGGATCATGAATCACGCTCAGGAGAAGCTCGGCATCCCCCGGGAGCGGATGGTCGTTAACGTTGACCGTTATGGCAATACCTCGTCCGGCTCGATCCCCCTCGCGCTCGCGGACGCGCAGCAGGAGGGGCGACTCAAGGACGGCGATCTCGTGCTCATGACCGGGATGGGCGCCGGCCTGACCTGGGGCTCGGCGATCCTGGAATGGACGGAGCCGAAGGCCGCATGAGTGGGAAGGTCGCGTTCTGCTTCCCGGGTCAGGGCTCGCTCGAGGCCGGGATGGGCCGTGAGATCGCGCAGGCCGTGCCGGAGGCCATGGAGGTCTTCGAGCGGGGCAGCAGGGCCGCCGACCTGGACCTGATCCGGCTCACGTTCGAGGCGCCCGAGGCGGAGCTCGTCGACACCGAGGTGCAGCAGCCGGCGCTCGTCGCCACGAGCCTGGCCGTCCTCGCGGCGATCCGGAAACGCGGCATCAAGCCCGACTTCGTCGTCGGCCACTCGGTTGGTGAGTTCGCCGCGCTGGCGGCGGCTTCAGCGCTCAGGGTCGAGGAGGCGATCGCCCTCGTGCGGGAGCGTGGGCTCGCGATGGCCGAGGCGGCCAAGCGGAATCCAGGCTCGATGGCGGCGATCCTCGGGCTCGACGACGAGGCCGTCGAGCGCATCTGTCGCCGGATCCTCAATGTGTGGCCCGCGAACTACAACTGTCCCGGGCAGGTGGTCGTCTCGGGCGAGACCGGCTCGGTGGACGAGGCGTGCGCGGCGGCCGAGGAGGAGGGCGCGCGGCGTGCGGTCAAGCTTCGCGTCTCGGGAGCGTTTCACTCCCCCCTGGTGGCGAAGGCGTCAGACCGGCTGCGGCCAGCGCTCGACCGGGTCAAGTTCAGCGAGCCGGCCGCGCCGTTCATGTCGACCGTCACGGCTCGGATCGAGAACGCCAAACGGATGGGGCCGCTGCTCGTCGAGCAGCTGACCGCACCCGTTCGGTTCACGCAGGCCGCGCAGGCGCTCGTCAAGGAAGGAGTGAGCACGTTCGTCGAGGTCGGCCCGGGAAACGTCCTGTCCGGTCTCGTGAAGCGAATCGACCGCGGGGTGAAGACGATCTCGGTCGATTCTCCGGCCGGCATCGATCGGCTCGAGGAGACGCTCTCGAGCACTTGATGGCGGACTTCTGCTCGTTGGAAGGCAAGACTGCTCTCGTTACCGGCGGCTCACGCGGGATCGGCGAGGCGATCGCGCGCGAGCTCGCCCGAGCGGGCGCGACGGTCACGCTCAGCTATCGCTCGGGCAAGGAGGAGGCGGAGCGGGTGGCCGCGGAGGCCGGCGCTCGCGCGGTGGAAGCGGACGTCTCCGACGCCGCGCAGGCGACGGCGCTCGTCGAGGAGGTGGGCGAGCTCTCGATCCTCGTCAACAACGCCGGTGTCACGCGCGACGGCTTGCTCGTCAGGATGTCCGACGAGGACTGGCGCGCCGTCGTGGACACGAACCTCGGAGGGGTGTTCCACACGTGTCGAGCTGCGGTCCGCGGCATGATGCGACGCCGCAGCGGGGTGATCGTGAACATCTCCTCGATCGTCGGGCTGCGCGGCAACCCCGGCCAGACGAACTACTCGGCTTCCAAGGCCGCGATCATCGGGTTCACGAAGGCGCTCGCGCGTGAGCTCGGCAACCGCGGCGTCCGTGCGAATGTTGTCGCGCCGGGGTACGTCGACACGCGCTTGACGCAGGCGATCCCGGGCGACCTGCAGGAGTCGATGCTGGTGAACACGCCGCTCGGCCGATTCGGCTCCCCGCAGGACATCGCCAGCGCTGTACGGTTCCTCTGCTCCGACGAGGCCTCGTTCATCACGGGCGAGGTGCTGCTCGTTGACGGCGGTCTGGGGATGTGATGAACGGCACCTTGAACGGCAGACGGCGGGTCGTGATCACCGGCATCGGCGCCGTGACGCCGCTCGGAAACGACCCGGAGAAGACATGGACGAACCTGCTGGCCGGGGAATCAGGCGCAGCCGACATCACGCGCTTCGACCACACCGAGTATCCGATCCACTTCGCCTGCGAGGTGAAGGACTTCGATCCGACACACTGGATCGAGCGAAAACAGGCGCGCCGCATGGACCGCTTCGCGCAGCTGATCGTCGCGGCTGCGCGGCAGGCCGAAGCCGACTCCGGGATCGACATCGCCAAGGACGGCGATCGCATCGGCGCGTCCGTTGCGACCGGCATCGGCGGCATTCAGTCTTTCCAGGACTGCTACGACACGCTGATCGCACGCGGACCGGATCGCGTCAACCCGTTCGCGATCCCCTGCATCATCCCGAACATGGGCGCCGGCTGGGTCTCGATGGAGCTCGGCACGCGCGGGCCGTTGTCGTCCGAGTGCACGGCGTGCGCGGCGTCGAACATGGCCATCGGCCAGGGCCTCGACGACATCCGGCTCGGTCGCGCGGACGTCATGCTCTGCGGTGGTACCGAGTCGGCGATCAACAAGGTCGGGATCGCCGGCTTCGCGGCGATGCGCGCGCTCTCGCGTCGGAACGACGATCCGAAGCGCGCCAGCCGGCCGTTCGACGCCGAGCGGGACGGCTTCGTCATGGGTGAGGCGGCGGCGATTCTGGTGCTCGAGGAGCTCGAGCGGGCGCGAGCACGTGGGGCGACGATCTATGCCGAGGTCGCCGGGCACGGGCTCTCTTCCGACGCCAAGCACATCACCGAGCCGGACCCGACGGGGCGGAACCCGGCGCGGGCGATGCGGAACGCCTTGCGCGACGCGGACGTCGACCCGTCGGAGGTCGACTACGTGAACGCGCACGGCACGTCGACGCCGCTTGGCGATGCGAGCGAGACCCGGGTGATCAAGATGGCGCTCGGCGAGGAGAAGGCGCGCGCGACCCCGATCTCCTCGACGAAGGGTGCGACGGGCCATTGTCTGGGCGCAGGGGGCGCCGTGGAGGCGATCTTCACGACGCTGTCGATCCGAGACGGGAAGCTCCCCCCGACGATCAACTACGAGGTCCCCGATCCCGAGTGCGATCTCGACTACATCCCAAACGACGCGCGCGACGCCGACGTTCGCATCGCAGTCTCGAACTCGTTCGGCTTCGGCGGCCACAACGCGTGCGTCGTCCTGCGGCGGTTCGACGAGAACGGCCAACGATAAGCTCGCCGCGTGGCAGGTGAACGCTGGGCAACTTTCGACTGTTACGGGACACTGATCGACTGGGACGGCGGCGTGCGCGAGGCGCTTGCGCGCGTGTTCGGCGAGGAACGCGCCGACGAACAGCTCTCGCGGTACCACGACGTCGAGCCCGCGCTCGAGGCAGACGGCTCGCGGACGTACCGCGAGGTGATGCGGGGCGCGATGCGCGAGCTCGGCGCGCCCGATGACGAGGTCGACGCGCTCGCGCAGTCGTTGCCGACGTGGCGGCCCTTCCCCGAGGTGCAGGCGGCGCTGACGGAGGCGCGCGGCCGCGGCTGGAAGCTCGCGATCCTGTCGAACACTGACCGCGAGTTCATCGAGGCGTCGATGGAGCGGATCGGCGTCCCGTTCGAACTTGCAATCGTTGCCTCCGAGATCGGCTCGTACAAGCC
>OEKB01000185.1_pt5 | contig 12395 bp, 15 predicted proteins | sample 1503171 | NCBI WGS metagenome assembly OEKB01 (sample SAMEA104379580, study PRJEB20068) | metagenome | isolation source: 1998
CAGTGAACCTGCGCTCGCGCGCCTGCGCGGCGGAGAGCGCGGAGATCTGCGCCTCCAGCGCCGCCGCCATCTCGTTGAACGATTGCGCCCAGACCCCGAACTCGTCGCGCCCTTCGACCGGCAGGCGGGTTGCGAGGAGGCCCTCGGCGAGTGAGCGGGCCGCAGTGCTCGCGCGTGCGACCGGGCGAAGCGTGCTGCGAGCGAGGACCGCGCCGACGAGCCCGGCGGCGGCGATGACGATCCCGAGGCCGCCGAGCAGGATGTTGCGAAGGTCGGCGAGCTCGTGGCGGAGCTTCTCCTCCGAGAAGAAGAAATACAGCTCGGTGTCGTGATCGGTCGGGCGCCCGCCCACGACGAGGTAGTGCGTGCCGGCAACCCTCACCCGCTCGTAGCCGAGCTGGCCTTGCTCGACGATCCGGCGCAGATCGGCGGGCACCTGGCGCAGGCCCACGGAGAAGCTCGATGAGAACGGCTGCTCGCCGACGAGGCCGACCGTGAGGAAGTCGCCGCGGCGCTCGTACGCGTTGCGCAACGCGTCGGTGCCCTGGCGGAGGTAGGTCGGCGCGACTGCGAGGTTCAGGCGCGCCTGCCGTGCGCCCGAGTCGACGGAGTCCTGCAACAGGTTGTGTCGGACGACGAAGTACGACCCCGCGGCCAGTGCGGCGGCTGAGACTCCGACGGCGAGCGTGAACGCGATCGTCAGGCGGCGGCGAAGCCCTCCCGACGAGATCGCACGGCGCCGCATGGCTTACCCGGGGTCGAGCCGGTACCCGACGCCGCGCACGGTTCGGATCAGCTTCGGCTGCTTCGGATCGGCCTCGATCTTCGCGCGCAGCCGCTGGACCGCGACGTCGACGAGGCGCGAATCGCCGAGGTAGTCGTAGTTCCAGACAAGCTCGAGCAGGAGCTCACGGGTGAAGACCTGCTTGGGCCGCCGCACGAGCTCGAGCAGGAGACGGAACTCCGTCGCGGTGAGCGGGACGTCTTCGCCGCGCTGTCGGACGCTGTACGCCGCCGGGTCGATCTCGAGGTCGTCGACGGTGATGACGCCGTTCGCAGGGCCGGCGACCGTGCGGCGAAGCACGGCCTTGATCCTCGCGACGAGCTCGGGCAGCTCGAAAGGCTTCGTGACGTAGTCGTCGGCTCCGAGCTCGAGGCCGACGACGACGTCGTGCAGCTCACTCTTTGCGGACAGCATGATGATGGGTGTCTGGCTCTTGCGCCGGATCTCGCGACAGACCTCGAAGCCGTCGAGCGACGGGAGCATCACGTCGAGCACGACGATGTCGAACCGTCCCTGCCGGAAGCGCACCAGCGCATCGCGGCCGTCGCCGCTCGCGGTGACGCGAAACCCGGCCTGCTCGAGGCCGAGCGTCGCGATCTCGCGAATCGAGGAGTCGTCCTCCACGAGCAGCACGTGCTCGTTCACCGACACGAAGCCTATGGTCCCGTCCCGACGTCGCGTCCGACTACGCTGCTCGTGTGGCGACCGACGCGAGGCCGCGGCAGAACGAGGACAAGGCCTGGCTGCTGCGCGCTCTCCTCGTGCTCCAGAGCCCGCGCGCCGTCTTCGCTGCGATCCGTGACGACTCCGACGAGGCGGCGGGCGCGCGACAGGAGCCGCTGATCGCGCTCGTCTGGCTCGCCGGGATGGCCGCCGTGCTCGCCGCGCCGGCGATGAACAACGTCCTGGACGATCCAGCTCGCGACGGTCTCATCGTCGCGATCGTCGTCTTCTTCGCCGGTGGGATGTACGGTCTCGCTGCGTACTGGCTGCTCGGCGGGATTCTGCACGTCTGCGTCCGCCGCTTCGGCTCGCGCGGCACGTACCGCCGCACGCGGCACCTGTTCGGGTACGCGCTCGCTCCCCTCGGCCTGGCACTCGTCACGTTCTGGCCTCTGCGGATCGCGATCGAGGGCGGCGATCTGTTCCGCTACGGCGGCTCGGATCGGGGCCACGTGTTCGCGGACCTGTTCTACGCCTTCGTCGCATGGACCGTCGCGCTCGTCGTGATCGGCGTGCGCACGGTCCACGGATGGACCTGGGCGCGCGCCCTCACGGCAGTCGGCACAGCGACGGCCCTGGCGGCGCTAGTGGTGCTCGGGAGCGCGGTCCTCTAGATACGCGTAGAACAGCTCGAGCTCCTCCGCCGGGATCGAGTACGTGTGCATGTCCTCGGGGAAGACGCCCTTGCGGACATCGGCGGCGTAGCGCTCGAGCGCGGCCTGGATCTCCGGGCCGAGCCGCGCGTACTGCTTGACGAAGCGCGGCCCGCCCTCCTGGTAGCCGAGCAGGTCGTGGTACACGAGCACCTGGCCGTCGCAGGCGGCTCCCGCGCCGATGCCGATCGTCGGGATCGACAGCGCGCTCGTGACCCGTGCCGCGACCGGCGGAGGGACGGCTTCGAGGACGAGCGAGAAGCAGCCCGCCCGTTCGAGCGCCTGGGCGTCCGTGAACAGGCGGCGTGCCTTCTCCGCGGTCCGGCCCTGCGCCTTGAAGCCGCCGAGCATCGTCGCCGACTGCGGGGTCAGGCCGATGTGTCCCATCACCGGGATTCCCGCGTCGACGATCGTCCGCACGCGTGACAGCGTCGCGCCCGCACCTTCGAGCTTGACCGCGTCCGCGCCGGCTTCCTTGACGAAGCGGATCGCGTTTGCAAGCGCCTCCTCGTCCGAAACCTGGAACGAGCCGAACGGCATGTCCGCGACGACGAGCGGACGCGCGGCACCTCGAGTGACCGCGCGAGTGAGCACGAGCATCTCGTCCATCGTCGCCGGCACGGTGGAGTCGTGTCCGAGCACGACCATTGCCGCCGAGTCGCCGACGAGGATGACGTCGACGCCGGCCGCGTCGGCGAGGCGGCCGCCGGGCGCGTCGTACGCGGTGACCATCACGATCTTCTGCCCGCGCCGCTTCATCTCGGCGAGCTCCGGCAACGGGAGCTTCCCGTGCGTCCAGGATGCGTATTGGGGCGGTTTCTTCTCGGTCACGTGAGCTCTCCTTCGAGGACGACGTTGTCGATGAGTCGCGTCGAGCCGACCCGCGCGGCCGCTGCCAGCAGCTTCGCGTCGCCGAGGTCGAAGAGCTCGACGTAATCCGGATCGAGGCCGTTCAGCTCCGCCCGCGCCGCCGCGACCGCGTCGCCTGAGTCGCCGTGGACGCGGCGACCGGCCTCGAGCGCGCGTGGAAGCGCGAGCGCACGCGCTCGCTCCTCGGCGGAGAGGTGCGCGTTTCGTGAGGAGAGCGCGAGGCCGTCGGCGTCGCGCACGGTCCGGAGGACGCGGAGCGGCAGGTCGAGGTTGAGATCGAGCAGCATCCGCCGCAGGACAGCCACCTGCTGTCCGTCCTTCTGGCCGAAGTACGCGACGTCCGGACGGACGATGTTGAAGAGCTTCAGGCAGACCGTCGCGACTCCCCGGAAATGACCCGGACGGTGCTCGCCCTCGAGCCGCGCAGCCAGTTCCTCCACCTCGATCCAGGTCTGGAACCCGTCCGGGTAAAGCTCCTCCGCCGAGGGAGCGAAGAGCACGTCGACACCTGCTTCCGCAGCGACCTGCGCGTCGCGCGCCTCGTCTCGCGGGTAGCGCTGCAGGTCCTCGCCCACCGCGAACTGCGCCGGGTTGACGAACAACGACACGACCACGACGTCGCACTCGGCGCGCGCGGCGCGGAACAGGGACAGGTGCCCCTCGTGGAAGGCGCCCATCGTCGGGACGAGCCCAACGCGGGCGTGTCCGGCCTTGTGGCTCTGAGCCACTTGGCGGTCGAAGGCCTTTCGGACCCCGGCGACCGTGCGGACGATCTTCACGGCCTCGTCGCCTCCGCGAGGACGTCGTAGAGCGGCTCCAGCTCGGGACGTACCTCGCGAATGGCGCGGCGATGCGCCTCCACGGTCTCCCAGTCACCGCGCTCGATCGGTCCGGTCAGCTCGAAGCCGTTGTCGATCGTCCGGCGCATCAGCGGGACGAGTCCTTCGGGTGGCGCGTCAGCGGCGCGCAGGAGGTCCGAGGCGACGCGGTGAAGCGTGACGAGGTAGTTCGACGCGACCGCCGCGCCGGCGTGGTAGACCGGGCGCGCGTCGTCGCTCAGGGCGAACGGCTCGAGCGCGAGCGTGCGCGCGAGCCAGAAGCCGCGCTCCCGTGCCTCGTCCGTCTCCCCCGTGACGGCCGCGTACGCGCCGTCGAGCTGCTCCGGGCCGCGCCGGCGCGTGAACGTCTGTAGCGGATGCATCGAGAACCGGCGCTCGTGCGGGTCGAGCGCACGGAGCGGCGTCGCACCGGAGACGTGCGCGACCCACGGGCCCGGTTCGAGCGCTCGCGCCACGTCGGCGATCGCGCTGTCGGGAACGCAGAGCAGGACGAGTGCCGCGTCGTCGCGCAAGGGGATGCCCCGCTCGCGCACGCGGCCTGCGATCGCCGAGCCGACGCGGCCCGATCCGATGACGTTGACGCTCTCGAACATGTGACGCTCCAGTTCCGTAGTGGATACCGGGCACCAAAAGCCTAACCGGTCACTGGTACTCTGAGCCGCTCCGTGGCCCGGCGTGTGCTTCTGCTTCTCCTTTCCGGCGCCGCGATCCTGGTCGGCTCGGGGCAGGCCCAGGCCGCGGTCCCCCTGTCGCCGTGCGGGAAGACCAGCGGGCTCGAGTGCACGACGGTGACGGTGCCGCTCGATCGCACCGGCATGGTCCCGGGAAGCGTCGGCCTCCACGTCGAGGTCCTGCCGTCCGACGGGACGCCGCGCGGCGTGATGTTCCTGATCGCCGGCGGTCCCGGGCAGGGCTCCGCGCGCTCGTTCGATCTTTCGGATCCGGACAGCGCCGAGTTCATGCAGTTCCTCTTCCCGGGCTACACGCTGGTCGCGTTCGACAACCGGGGCACGGGTGCGTCCGGCCTCATCAACTGTCCGCGACTGCAGACCGTGGTTCCGCAATCGGCGGAGGAGGATGCGCAGCTCGCCGCGGAGTGCGCCTCGTCGATCGGACCGCGGCGGGCGTTCTACGCGACGCGCGATCACGCGGAGGACCTCGAGGCGGTGCGTCAGGCACTCGGCCTCGGGAAGGTCGCGCTCTACGGCGTGTCCTACGGAACGAAGCTTGCGCTCGCGTACGCGCTCGCACATCCCGACGACGTCTCACGCCTCGTGCTCGACTCCGTCGTTCCGACGGCTCTCCCGGACCCGTTCGAGACGAACGTCCTGCGCGAGATGCCGAAGACGCTGGCCGCCCTTTGCGCGGGCGGCCGCTGTCGCGCGGCGACCGCGAACTTTCCCGCTGACGTGGTCGCGCTCGCGAACCAGCTGGAGGCGAAGCCGGTCGTGGGCAAGATCCTCTCGGTCGGCGGTCGCACGAAGGCCGTGCACCTGAACGGCGAGGACCTCCTGTCGATGGTCGTCGACACCGATCTCAGCCCTGGATTGGCCGCGGAGCTCCCCGCGGCCGTCCACGCGGCGCGCACCGGGTACATGCGTCCGCTCCTCCGGCTGATGGACCTCGACGTCAAGAGCTCGAAACTGACCGCGCGAGATCTCAGCTTCGGCTTGTACGCGGCGACCACGTGCGCGGACGGCAACTTCCCGTGGGTTCCGACCACGGCGATCTCCGAGCGCTCGGCGCTGCTCGACTCGGCCGTCGCGAAGCTGCCGGCGGGGTCCTTCGGCCCGTTCGGGAACTGGGCCTCCCGGCTCGGGACGGCCGTGTTCTGCAAGCTCTGGCCCTCGCCCGCGGGAGGTGCACCGCTCGGTCCTGGCCCATTCCCGGACGTCCCGATGCTCGCCATCAGCGGCGGTCTCGACTTCCGGACGCCGACGGCGAGCGCGGTCGCGGTGGCGTCGCAGTTCCCGCAGGGCCACGTCCTCGTGGTTCCGGGCGTCGGGCACAGCGTGCTCGGAACCGATCTCTCGCTCTGCTCGCAGCAGGCGCTCAGGAACTGGCTCTCGGGCGGCTCGGTCCGGGCGAGCTGCCCGCGGGTTCCCTCGATGGTGTCGTTCGTCGGCGTGTTTCCAAGGCGTGCGAGGGCCGTTCCCAGCTCGACGCTCTCCGTCGCGTCGCGGGCGGTGCACGAGGCCGAGGCGAGCTGGCTCGAGGCGCTGTCCGCGACCGCGAAGCTGCAGCCTGCCGGCTTGTACGGAGGCAGGCTGACGCTGACCTCGGACGGCTTCAAGCTCGCGCGGTACAGCATCGCCCCGGGCGTCCAGGTCAGCGGGAACCTCCGGTTGCGCGCCGGGGGGCCGCCCTTCACGTTCAAGGGCACCGTCAAGGTGTCGGGAGCGGCGGCGGCGAAGGGCACGCTGCGCGTCTCGGGGAACGCGGTCGCGGGTACCCTCGCCGGCCAGCGCGTGTCGGGTCGCCTCTAGCATCCAGCGGCGTTTGCGGCCCGTCCGGGGTCCTGCCTAAACTCCCCCGGCGATGCCCATCTACGAGTACGTCTGCATGAGCTGCGAGGAGCACTTCGAGGAGCTGGTTCGTGGGGAGGCGGACGTCTCGTGTCCGAGGTGCGGTGCGACGAAGGTCGCCAAGCAGCTCTCGACGTTCGCGATGGTGGGCACCGCCGGGCAGACCGGCGCATTCGGCGGCGGCGGCTGTTGCGGCGGGAGCTGTGGCTGCGGTCACTGAGCTGAGCCGCGGCGACGAGCTGAGAGCATTCGGGGACGTCGTCTCGACGTGCACTCGCTGCGCGCTCGCGCAGGGTCGGACGCAGGTCGTCTTCGGGTCGGGGGCTCCCGACGCCGACCTCATGTTCGTCGGGGAAGCTCCCGGCTTCCACGAGGACAAACAGGGTGTGCCGTTCGTCGGCGCCGCCGGGAAGTTGCTCGACCAACTGCTCGCGGGGATCGGGCTCGCACGGGAGGACGTGTACATCGCGAACGTCCTCAAGTGCCGCCCGCCGGGCAACCGTGATCCGCTGCCCGACGAGATCGAAGCGTGCGAGAGCCACCTGTGGCGACAGATCGAGCTGATCGAGCCGCGCGTCGTCGCGACGCTGGGCAACTTCGCGACGAAGCTCCTCTCGGGCAAGCCGACGGGCATCACGCGGGTGCACGGGCAGGAACAGGAGACGACGCTCGGCGGTCGTCGCGTGCTGCTGTATCCGATCTACCACCCCGCGGCGGCGCTCTACACGCCGCGGATGCTCGAGGTGCTGCAGTCGGACTTCCGGCGGATCCCCGAGCTGATCGGCCGCGCGCTCGAACCGCCCGCGCCGCTGCTCGCGCGCGTCTCCGCCGAGCCGGCCGTACAGCTCGGACTGTTCTAGCTGGACGACGCGGAGCTTCTCCGGCGTCAGGACGCGTTGCGGGCCGAGGCGGCCGAGTTCATCCGCGAGCGGGATCTCGTCAGCGCCCTCTCCCGCGCAGGCCGCGTGATTCCGCTCGGCAGCGCGTTCACCGGGCTGATGGTGTGGCGCGACATCGACTTCGGCGTCGACGCCACCGGCATCTCGGCGCGGGAAGCCTGGTCGAAGATGTGGCCACTGCTCGCGGACGAGCGGTGTCTCGCGCTTCACTACGAGAACGAGAGAGGCTTGCCCGATTCCGAGGCGCGCCACTACTTCGTCGCCCGGATCGAGGCGGCGACGGGTGCCCGATGGAAGCTCGACGTCTCGCTCTGGACGGAGGGCGTGCCCGCGGACGTCGAGCCCTTCCAGGCGCGGCTCGAGGCGGGGCTCCCCGATGAGCTTCGCCTCGCGATCCTCCGGTTGAAGGACGTGTGGCACCGGGAGCCGACATATCCGGAAGTCGTCGGCGGCTTCGAGATCTACGACGCCGTCCTCGAGCACGGCGCGCGCACCCTCGACGATGTCGACGCGTACCTGCAGGAACGCGGACTTCCGACGCTGAGGTCAGAGTCGGAGTGAGCCGCTGAACCCGGCGACGTAGCACGGCCGCGCCGCGGCGCTCGGGAGCACTGCCCGGTAGAGACCGTGGCCGACCTTCTTCATGAACGCGCCCGACGTCTGCGCGTACTGACCCGCCGCGCCGCGCTTGGCGAGGCGCGCCGTCGCGACCGTCCTCCAGCGCGTGCCCTCGAGTCTCTGGAGCTCCACGGTCTTGCGGTCGAACCAGTCGTACGCGCGGATGAGCACGCGCAGTGAGCCCGGCGCGCCGGCGAGCGTCAGCTCGGGGCGAGCGCCGACCGCGATGACTCGGCTCACCGCGCTTCGCCAGCGCGCCCGCAGACGGATGTTCGTGTTCGCGTCGGCGTAGCTCACCCACCCGCCGCCCGCACCGGTCTGCACCGTGCGCAGCGGATGCCACGAGACCGGCCCGCAGTCGTCCTGCTCGACGGTGACGGGCTCCCCGGCGCGGCCGCTCGAGACCGATCCGCGCAGCAACAGGGGCACGCCGTCCTCCATCACGGTGTGGTTCGCCGAGATCGTGACGCGACCCGCGGCTGCTCCCGCGAGTGCGAGGCTGGAGAACGTTGCGCCCGCGGCGCACGCGGCGACAGCTGCGAGGCTACGGGGCGAAAGGGTCACATGGAGAGTACGACCCGACACGACGACGTTCTTCCGTGAGCGACCTCGGCGATCTCCTCGAATTGCTCTACGGCGCCCGGTCCTCGTGGCGCACCGTGTCACTGACCGTGCGCCACTGGACGCAGCTCGAGCGCTCGCAGCGCGCGTTCGAGCACTTCCAGGCGGGTGAGAGAGGCGCAAGGGCCACGCGCTACGCGGAGGCCACGGGCGATCTGCCGGCTGAGTCGTCGTTCGTCGTCCGGACGTGGCGAGCCTCCGAGGGCCGCTACCGCGAGGAGCATGATCAGAGCGGGTACGGCCTGACGGTCGTCTCCGACGGCAAGCGCGTCTGGACGTACAGCGCTGCGCAGGGGGCGATTGTCCACGAACCCCGAAGCTACGCATCCGACGCCGGCGATCAGCTGCTCGACCCGACGCCGCTGATGGGTGCTTTCGACTTCCAGCTCGACGGCGTCGCCACCGCCGCCGGCCGCGACGCGTTGCGCGTCCGGGCACGGCCGCGCGCGAGGCTCCAGCCGCATTTCCCGCTGGCGGTTTCCGCGGGGTCTGACGAGGTCGAGCTGCTCGTCGACGCGGCGCGAGGCGTTCTCCTGCGCATCGAGGCGCGGTTCGAGGGCGAGCCGATCTCCATCGTCGAGGTCCAGGAGATCGCCTTCGACGAGGAGCCGCCGCCGGGGACGTTCACGTTCGTCCCACCCGCAGGGGAAGAGGTGCGCACGGCCGAGGACGCCTTCCGCGCCGAGCAGCTGACCGTCGAGGAGGCGGCCCGCGAGGCGTCGTTCACGTTGTGGATTCCCTCGAAGCTCAGAGGCGGCTGGCAGGTGCACGCGGTGCATCGCCCGCGGTCGACGCGGCCGGACGTTCCGGAGACCGTCTTCCTGGTCTTTCACGACGACGCGCTCCACGACTTCTCGATCGAGGAGGCAGCTGCGGCACAGCTCGCCTGGCCCGTCGGAGAGCGGGAAACGGTCGTCCGCGACGGCGTCGAGATCCACGTCCACGAGCGCGGGGCGTCCTGGCAGCCGGTGGATGTGCGCGTCGTTCGCGACGGGACGCACGTCAGGATCACCTCGAGCTCGCTCGGCGCCGATGCGCTCGTCGACGTCGCTCAGTCGCTCGTGCCCGCGCCGACAGACCCTCCGCGCGCGGTCACGACATGACGAGGACGACGACCTCGCCCGGGGAGACGGAGGCGCTGGCCGCGGAGCTCGCCGAACGACTCGCCACCGGCGACGTCGTCACCGTGTCCGGAGAGCTCGGCTCGGGCAAGACGACGTTCGTTCGCGGAGCGTGCCATGGACTCGGCGTCGACGGACCCGTCACGAGCCCGACGTTCACGATCGGCCATCGCTATCGCGGCCGCAATGTGGACGTCTCCCATCTCGACCTGTACCGGTTCCGAGGCCTGTCCGCCGCAGAGTGGGGCGATCTCGAGCCCTACTTCGACGACGCCATCGTGTTCGTCGAGTGGCCGGAGGCGGGAGAAGACGCGCTGCCGCCGCCCCGCTTCGCGGTCCGGATCGAGCACCGCGGAAGCGATTCGAGGTTCGTCTCGATCGACGAATGCTGATCCTCGCGTTCGACACGGCGACGGAGGTGGCGACCAGCGCGCTCGTCTTCGACGGCGAGGTGCTCGGCGAGCGCGTCTCCCGCGCCGTCACCGTGCTCGAGGACGTGGACGCGCTCCTGCGCCAGGGCGGCGCACGCCCGCGCGATCTCGACGGGCTCGCCGTCGGGATCGGCCCCGGAAGCTTCACCGGCGTCCGCGTCGGGCTCGCGACCGCGCGTGGCCTCGCGTTCGCACTCGACGTTCCCGTCGCCGGCGTGTCGACGCTCGATGCGCTCGCCGCCGGCTCGCCCGGAGCAACGCCGGTGATCGACGCTCGGCGTCGTGAGGTGTTCGTCCTGCAGCAGGTGCCGCGCGTCCTGGCTCCGCAGGACGTCGTCGTCGCGCCGGGCACCGTCTGCGTCGGGAACGGCGCCGTCCGCTATCGCTCGCTGCTCGAGGCATCCGGCGCGGAGATTCCGCCGGACGGGGACGAGCGACATCTCCCGCAGGCCCGCTTTCATGCGCTCCTGGCGCGAGACTTCGGCCCGGCCGAGGCCGTTGAGCCGTTGTACCTGCGGACACCCGACGCTGATAAAAGGAGGGCGTGAGCGCCACCGCCAGCAAAGTCGATTTCCGCCGACTCGAGCTGCGCGACCTGAACGCGATCGAGACGATCGAGCGCGCCTCGTATCCGACGCCGTGGTCGCGCTCCATGTTCGCCGGCGAGCTGGCGAAGCCGTCTTCGCTCTCGCTGGGCGCGTTCGATCCCGACTCGGGACAGCTGCTGGGGTACCTGATCATCTCCCGCTACGTCGACGCCTGGCACGTGATGAACGTCGCCGTCGCACCCCATCAGCGTCGTCGCAAGATCGCGTCGATGCTGCTCGAGCACTTGTTCGAGCTGACGTCCGGGGAGGGACGGCGCGGCTACACGCTCGAGGTACGGGTCTCGAACGACGTGGCGATCCGTCTGTACGAGCGCGCCGGCTTCAGGCCGCGGGGGATTCGCCGCGGCTACTACACGGACAACCGTGAGGACGCGTTGATCATGTGGCGTGACCCCGAGTCTGTCCTTCGCAGCACTGCTGCGAAGGACTAGCTGTTGTGCCTCGTTGCCGCTGCATGGCAAGGACGTGGAGCCACAGCGCGGAGTCCGCGGGGTCGGTCGTTCGGAGTAAGCGAATTCCTAGTCTCATCGCTGCGAGGGACGTTCCTCGGATTGCCCTGGCATTGACCGGCCCGTTGTCGATGTCGACTCCTTCGACGAGGAGGAATGGATATCTCGCAGATTCGCGGAGCTCGCCGAGCTGTGCCCAGAGACGGCCACGGACGAGCGTACTGTGGAGATCGAGCACAGACTTTCGTTCGACGAGCGTTTCACCGCCGACGTCGAAGTCGCCGACACGAAGTGCCCGGACCGTCACCGACGCGCCGGTCTCTGCGAGGAAGTGGGCGATTCGACTTCGTCGTTCGAAGACATCGACGAGGACAACCGGCCGCACCGCACCAACGCTAGCGAGGAGCCTGTGTCACAAGGCTCAACACTTAGCGCTTCTGCGCAGCAGAAGCGCATGATCCTGGGCATCGAGACGTCGTGCGACGAGACCGCGGCGGCGCTGATCACGCCGGGGGGCGAGATCTGCGCGAACGTCGTGTCGTCGCAGGCGGACCTGCATGCGCGGTACGGCGGCGTCGTGCCCGAGGTCGCCTCGCGGCGACACCTCGAGCTGCTGCTCCCGGTTGTGCGAGAGGCGCTGGGGGAGGCCGACGCCTCGCTCGGCGACGTCGAGCTCGTGGGCGTCACGGCCGGGCCGGGCTTGATCGGCGCATTGCTGGTCGGCGTCGCGGCGGCGAAGGCGCTCGCCTGGTCGCGGCGGCTTCCGCTCGCGGCTGTCGACCACCTGCAGGGTCACGTCGCGTCGCTCTACCTGGAGCCCGATCCACTCGAGCCGCCGTTCCTCTGCCTGCTCGCCAGCGGCGGGCACACGCTGCTCCTCGACGTGCAGGATCGCTCCGCTGCCCGGCCCAAGGTGCTCGGAACGACCCTCGACGACGCCGCCGGGGAGGCGTTCGACAAGGGCGCCCGACTGCTCGGACTCGGCTATCCCGGCGGAGCGCAGCTCGACCGCCTGGCGCGCAGCGGAGATCCGAGCGCCTACTCGTTTCCCGTCGCTCGGGTGCCGGGGCTCGACTTCTCCTTTTCGGGTCTCAAGACGGCCCTGCTCTACACCGTTCGCGAGCTGTCGAGCGTCGAGCTCGAGCGCCGTCAGCCTGACCTGGCGGCGAGCTATCAGCGGGCGATCGTGCGCGCGCTCGTCGACCGGACACGCGGAGCGGCGGAGCAGACCGAGGCGACGCAGATCGCCGTCGT
>OEKB01000248.1_pt2 | contig 12333 bp, 17 predicted proteins | sample 1503171 | NCBI WGS metagenome assembly OEKB01 (sample SAMEA104379580, study PRJEB20068) | metagenome | isolation source: 1998
GCGGCCGTGTTGCCACAGCGAAGAAGGAGGGGGCCAATAGGGGAACCATGGGTTCCCCCGTTTTGGACGACCCAGATCGTGTTCGCCGCGATGAGGAGGTCGTGATTCGGCATCAGACCTCCACCGCCTCTTCAAGCTTCACGCCGGTTCTGTTGTGCGTGACGTTCTCGACAACGCTCGTCCAGACGAGCCCGTCGCCGGACTCGTTGCCGCTCTTCGCCGCGTCGGTGATCGCCTCGACGACGCCGTCCGCGAGCTCGTCCCGGACGATGAACGTGAGCAGCGCCTTCGGGAGGAAGCGCGACTCGAAGATCCGGCCGCGGTACTCGTGGGTGACGCCGCGCTGCCGTCCGTGACCGATCGCTTCGATCACGGTGACGCCGACGTGCCCGGTCGCATGCTCGACCGCGTCGATGACCGTCTCGACGCGCTCGCGGATCACAACCGCCTCAACCTTGATCATTCGATCACCGGCGCGAAGCGCCCGTCCGCGAAGCGGACCGGTGGAGGGGGTTCGGGGGAACCGGGAGGTTCCCCCGAGGGGCAACGCAACAGCTCGATCATTCGATCACCTCGCTGCGCCGTTCGAGGAACACCGTGTCTCGCCACACCCCGTCACGCTTGGCGATCCGCTCCCGCGTGCCGACGGTGCGGAAGCCGCACTTCTGGTGCAGGGCGATGCTCGCGCGGTTCTCCGGGAAGATCGACGTCTGGATCATCCAGATGCCGGCGGCCTCGGCGCCCTCGATCAGGGCCTCGAGCAACCGGAGCCCGATCCCGAGCCCGCGCGCCTGCCGCGCGACGTAGACGCTGTTCTCCGCGACGCCGGCGTAGCACCGACGCTTCGACGCGGGCGCCAATGCCGCCCAGCCGACGACCTCACCGAGGACGTCCGCGACGAGCCGATGACCCGGCAGGTGTGCGACGTCCCATACGTCCCACGACGGCACCTCCGTCTCGAAGGTCGCCAGCCCGTCGCGCATGCCGTCCCAGTAGATCTCCGCCACCGCCGGCCAGTCGGCTGCCTCGAGTGGGCGGAGCTCGACGGACGGAGGGGCGGCGAGTGTGTCCGTTGTCCGTACGCCGAGCTCCAGCACACTCCCTCCTTTCAGGTCAGCAGTCGTAGTAGAGAGAGAACTCGGCCGGATGCGGCCGGAGCCGCACGACGTCGACCTCGTTCTCGCGCTTGTAGTCGATCCACGTCCGGATCAGCTCGTCGCTGAACACGCCGCCTCTCGTGAGGAACTCGTGGTCCAGCTCGAGCGCGTCGAGCGCCTCCGCGAGCGAGCCCGGCACCTGCACCACGCCGCGGTCCTCCTCGAACAGGTCCCAGTCCGCGGGCTCGCCGGCGTCAAGGCCTTTCTCGATCCCGTCGATCCCGGCCATCAACATCGCCGCGAACGCGAGGTATGGATTCGCCGACGCGTCCGGGCAACGGAACTCGATTCGCTTTGCCTTCGGCGCGTCGGAGTACATCGGGATGCGGATACACGCGCTGCGATTGCGTTGCGAGTAGACGAGGTTGACGGGCGCCTCGTAGCCGGGCACGAGCCGCCGGTACGAGTTCGTCGTCGGGGCGCAGAACGCGAGCAGGGCCGGCGCGTGCGCGAGCAGGCCCGCCACGTACGCGCGCGCGAGCTGCGACAACCCCGCGTAGCCGGACTTGTCGGCCATCAGCGGCGTGCCCTCCTTCCAGAGGGACTGATGCGTGTGCATCCCCGAGCCGTTGTCGCCGAAGATCGGCTTCGGCATGAAGGTCACGCTCTTCCCGGCCGCGCGGGCGACGTTCTTGACCACGTACTTGTAGGTCATGACCTGATCCGCCATGCGCGTCAGCGTCTGGTAGCGAAGGTCGATCTCGCACTGGCCGCCGGACGCCACCTCGTGGTGGTGAAACTCACACGCGATCCCGAGTCGCTCGAGCGTCAGCACCATTGCCGTGCGGAGGTCGTTCAGCGTGTCGTGCGGCGCCGGCGGAAAGTAGCCCTCCTTCTCCCGGACCGTGTAGCCAAGCCCCGGCTTGCCGGAGTTCCAGTGGCCCTCTGCCGAGTCGACGGCGTAGCGGGCCTCGTTGGGACCGAGCGCGTACGAGACCTCGTCGAAGACGAAGAACTCGCACTCCGGGCCCATGTAGGCCGTGTCGGCGATGCCGGTCGAGCGCAGATGGTCCTCGGCGCGCTTCGCGATCCGGCGTGGATCCTTCGCGTAGGCCTCGCCCGTGATCGGATCGGTGATCTCGCAGATCAGCGAGAGCGTCGGCGCCTCCGTGAAGGGATCGATGATCGCGGACGAGGCGTCGGGCATGAGCAGCATGTCGGACTCGGAGATCCCCTGCCAGCCGCGGATCGACGAGCCGTCGAAGCCGAGCCCGTCGTCGAACGCGGACTCGTCGAACGCGGAGATCGGCAGCGTCACGTGCTGCCACGTGCCGAGCAGGTCGCAGAACTTGAGATCGACCATCTTCGCGGTCGTCTCCCGCGCCCACTCCAGCGCCTCGCGCGCGTCAGGCGCCGTCGCCTGCCCGTTCGTGAGGTAGTGCCTCGTCTCTTCCGCTGCCATTGCCGCTCCTCCTCGTCGGACCACAAAAAAAGAGCCCAGGACTCCCGCTGAGTCCTGAGGCTCCATTGCCTCCGCCCCGCGCCTGCGCCGACGCGCGACTTGTTCGCAGGTTAGACGCCGCCCCGGACGAAGGTCAAGTCACGAGCGTTGCCGCGAGCCCGACGCGGCCGCGGCGACACCGAGCCCGACGAGCACCGTTCCGGAGAACCAGCGTTCGATGCGCGGGAAGTGCGAGCTGCGCCGCAACCGGTCCCCGGTCGCGCCCGCGACGAGCGCCCAGGTCGAGTCGGTGACGACACCGAGCGCCACGAAGCTGAGGCCGAGGACGACGACCTGCAGGGCGACGAGGCCGCGCTCGGGATCGACGAACTGGGGCAGGAAGGCGAGGAAGAAGAGCGCGGTCTTGGGGTTCAGGACGTTGACGACGACGCCCTGGCGGAACGACCTCCACAGAGGTGCACGGACGCGAGGCCCGCCTGCCGTCCGCGGTCGATGCTCTGGCTCACGACGTACAGCACCGCCGGTCCCGGGACGAGCAGCAGCGTCAGGGCGGCGAGCAGGAACAGCAGATAAGCGGACGCCGGGGGCACGGCTCAACCATAGAGCGCGAGCACTTCCTCGGCGGCGAGCCGCATGCGCTCGCGAAGTTCAGGCGGATCGAGGACCTCGACGTCCGATCCGAACGCCAGCAGCTCGCGATAGGCGAGGTCGAGCTGCTCGAAGGGCACCGTCAGCTCGACCAGCTCGCGAGGCGGATCCCGCCGGTACGCGTCCAGCACGCCCCGACCGTCCGGATGGACGAGCGGCCGGAGAAAGTGGAGCGCCGCCCGCGGCAGACGCAGGCGGACGTCGACACGGGGACGGTCGCGCTCGAACCGCGTCGACCAGTCCTCCCAGAACGCGGCCAGCTCGAAGCCCGGAAGACGCTCGAAGCCCTCGTCGCGCACCCGAACCGAGACGAAGCGTGAGACGCGGTAGACGCGCATCCCGACGCTCCGGTGGGCCACGAGGTACCAGACCCCGGCCTTGAGCACGAGCCCGAGCGGCTCGAGCGTCCGGCGGACCACCTTCGTGCCCTCGCGATACCGGGCCGAGAGGCGCCGGCCCTGCCAGACCGCGGCCGCGAGCGCGGGCAGGTGCGGGGTCTTGTCCTCGCCGCGGAACCACCCGCGCGTGTCCAGATGGAAGAGCCTCGCCGAGCGCTCGGCCCGTTCCTGCAGCTCGGGCGGGAGCGCTGCCAGGAGCTTCAGCCGCGCCTCGGCGAAGACGCGGCCGAGACCCAGCTCGGCGGCCGGGCCGACGAACAGCGCCTCCGCCTCCTCGCCGGTGAGCCCCGTCAGCCGCGTGCGATAACCGCCTGCCAGCCGGTAGCCGCCGGCCGGCCCGCGCAGGGCTTCGATCGGGACGCCGGCGGCCGCCAGCGCTTCGGCATCGCGCTGGATCGTCCGCTGGGAGACCTCGAGCCGCGTCGCGAGCTCCGCAGCGGTCAGCTGGCCCCGCGTCTGGAGCAGCAGGAGCAGCGACACGAGCCGACTCGCCCGCACGGGTTGAGCATACCCGACAAAAGATGGCGTCTTTATTCGGTAGGGTCGCCGAATGAGCGACACCAACATCTGGACGGATGAGTGGGACCCCGCCGAAGAGGACTGGTCGGGAGGCGGCGCCGTGTCGAAACGGCTCCCGCGGGCCGCCGAGCGCCCCGGCCTCGGGGCGACCGTGTACGAGCTCGATCCCGAAGACTTCGTCGTCTACCACTTCCACCACGCGTCCGAGGAGCTCCTCGTCGTGCTGGACGGGCGACCGACCTTGCGGACGCCCGCCGGTGAACGGCAGCTGGAAAACGGGGACGCCGTCCACTTTCCGGTCGGACCGGACGGAGCGCACGCAGTGAAGAACGAGACCGGCGAGCCGGTGCGCCTGCTGATGGTCTCGACGATCTCGTCCCCGGAGGTCGCCGAATACCCCGACCTCGGGCAGATCACGGCACAAGCGAGAACGGGCTCACAGACAGGCGAACGCCTCTGGCTCATCCACGACGTCGAACCAAAGGGGGACAACGCATGAGCGAAGACACGTCACCGAAGCTTGCGGAGATCCGCGAGCTCGAGCGCGAGGCGAGACGGCTCGAGCGCGTGCGCCTGCTGACCGCAGTTCCGGACGCCGACACCGCGCGGCCGCTGCCGAGCGCGCGCGACGACGGTCCCGATCCGAAGGAGGCCGCATGAACGTCTTCGCCGACGAGTGGGACAACCCCTATCCGCAGCCGGAGGGGTGGCGCGCGAACTACCGGCGCCTCGGCGTCGGCGACCTCGGCCTCGGGCTCTACGAGCTGCTCCCCGGACAGACGCAGTGCGCCTACCACTTCCATCACGGCAACGACGAGGTCCTCGTCGTTCTCCGCGGGCATCCGACCCTGCGAACGCCCGACGGCGAGCGGAGTCTCGAGCCCGGCGACGTCGCCCGGTTTCCGACCGGGCCGGCCGGAGCACACCAGGTCGTCAACCGCACCGACGAGCCGGTGCGGTACATGATCGCCGCGGTCCACCACGATCCCGAGGTGGTCGAGCACGTCGACAGTGGCAAGGTCCTCGCCATGGCGAAGACGTCGGCGCCGCTCTGGACGGTGCACCGCCTCGACGACGGCGTCGACTACATGGACGGAGAGGCACCCAAGCAATGACCGACATCACGAACGTCTTCGCCGGCGAGTGGCCCGAGGACCCGTATCCGCCGGAGGAGGGCTGGCTCGCGAACTGGCGTGGGTTGATCCCGCGCGGCCACGACCTCGGGATGAGCCTGTACGAGCTCCAGCCACGGCAGACGCAGTGCCCCTTCCACTTCCACCACGGCGCGGAGGAGCTGCTGCTCGTCCTGCGCGGTCGGCCGTCGCTGCGCACGCAGGCCGGCGAGCGCCAGCTCGAGCCGGGCGACTTCGCGCACTTCCCGCGCGGGCCCGCCGGCATGCACCAGGTCCTCAACCGCACGGGCGAGCCGGCGCTCTACCTGGTCGGCAGCAGCAACAAGAGCCCGGAGGTCTGCGAGTACCCCGACAGCGGCAAGGTGCTGGTGATGGCCCGCGGCGAGTCGCAGCGGGGCGAACTGCTCTGGACGGTGCACCGCCGCGCCGACGAGGTCGACTACTTCGAAGGGGAGCACCCGAAGGCGTGAGCCCCACGCTTGACACGGCTGCTACGGTCTTTGACGGCGATGCTGCTCCTCGGCTGACTCCGGCCCCTGCGCGCACCGCCCGGCGATTCGTCGGGGGGTGTGGTGTGTCCGTGTCCCGTCGAGTGCCTGGTAGGAGCAGTTCATGTTCGCCGTTGAAGTTCAAAATCTGCGCAAGGAGTTCTTCCGCCGCGACGCGGCGCGGACCGGCCTGCGCCGGCGCCGGCGGCGGGTAGCCGCGCTCGAAGGAGTCACGTTCACGATGGAGCGCGGCGAGTGCGTCGCGATCCTGGGCCAGAACGGCTCGGGCAAGTCGACGCTGGTCCGCTTGCTCTCGACGCTCCTGCTGCCCGACGGCGGGACGGCGACGATCTTCGGTCATGACGTCGTCTCGGAGCAGCGCGCGGTGCAGCGGCTCGTCAACCGCGTGTCGGTGGAAGCTTCGTTCTTCAAGAAGATGTCCTCGGAGGAGAACCTCGCGTACGCCGCGAGGTTCTACGGCATGCCTCCGAGCCAGACGCGGACGAAGATCCCCCAACTCCTCGAGCGGGTCGGCTTCCCGGTCGATCGACGGCACGAGGGGATGGAGCACCTCTCGCGCGGGATGCAGCAGAAGGTCGCGCTCGCGCGCGCGCTGCTCACTTCACCCGTCCTGCTCCTGCTCGACGAGCCGACGACCGGGCTCGACCCGCGCTCCAAGCTCGAGGTGCAGAACTTCATCCGCGAGGTCTGGACGTCGCACGACGCGACGATCCTGCTCTGCACCCACGACCTCCGTGAGGCCGAGATCCTGGCCGACCGCGTCGGCATCCTCGACCGCGGCCGCCTGCTCTGCCTCGAGCCCGCCGACGTGCTCAAGGAGCAATACGACGCAGAGACGCTCGAGGACGCCTTCTTCGCCGCGACGGGACGGGCGTTCGAGGCGGAAACCGACGAAGACGCAGAACGGGGAGTGTTCGCATGAGAGGAGCTGCTGCAGCGACGAGGCACGAGTTCATCGGCCTCTATGGGATGGTCGAACGCAACTGGTACCTCATCAAGCGCTACGCGTGGTGGGAGATCGCGTTCTTCTTCTGGACCGCGGCGAACACCCTCACGATCGTCTTCATCGCCAAGGGCGTGGTGGCCGAGGGCGGCCACGTGAACATCGATCGCCTGACCACGATCCTGCTGATCGGCGCGGTGATCTGGTCGTACCTCGGGATCGTCTTCGAGCTCTTGATCGAGACCGTCGCGTGGGAGCGCTGGGAAGGGACGATCGAGTACACGTTCATGGCGCCGCTGACGCGTTCCGTGCACTTGCTCGGCACCGGCATCTTCGCCGTCGGCTACGGCATCGTGCGCGCGGGGATCGTGTTCGGCGCGATCGCTGCGTTCTTCGGCCTGCACATGCCGAACGCGGACTTCTTCTCGGCGCTCGTCCTGATCGCCGTCGCGTCGATCTCGTTCGTCGGGATCGGGATGATGACCGCGGTGCTGCCGCTGATCTCGCCGGAGAAGGGCACGCAGTTCGGGTACGTCGCGCAGGGGTTGATGCTCGTCGTCTCGGGCGTGTACTACCCCGTGTCGGTGCTGCCGACGTTCATGCAGTGGATCGCGAAGATCTCGCCGGCGACGTACGCCCTGCGCGGCGAGCGATCGGCCATCCTCGACGGCGCCGGGGTCGGTGCGGTCTGGGGCGACATCTGGCCGATGCTGATCATCGGCGTGATCTCCGTGCCGCTCGGGATCTGGGTGTTCCGACGAGGCGAGCTCCACGCGAAGAAGCACGGCAAGCTGAAGCGATCCGGATAGGCGTGTCGCTACCGCAGGCCGTCGAGGCAGGCGCGTAACCCGTCACGCCAGTGCGGCAGCCGCGGGGCACTTCGCTCGCTCCGCAGCACCGAGTACGCAGGTCGCGGAGCCGGCCGATGGAGCTCCGCGGTCGTGATGCGGCGGACGCGGCATCCCACGCCGGCTGCTTCGAAGATCGCCTCTGCGAACTCGGCCCACGTGCAGTCGCCCTCCGCCGCGACGTGGTAGACGCCGAACGGCAGCGCGAGGAGCTCCTGCGTCGCCCGGGCGAGGTGAGGCGCATACGTCGGCGCGGTGCGCTGGTCGTCCACCACCGCGACCTCGTCTCGCTCGGCGCCCAGCCGGAGCATCGTCCGGACGAAGTTCGTCCCCCACGGCGCGAACAGCCCCGAGGTGCGCACGATCCAGGCACGCTCGCCCGCCGCTGCTTCGCCGTGCAGCTTCGAGCGGGCGTAGGCGGACTGCGGGTTGGGCGCGTCGGACTCGACGTACGGCTCGCTCTTGCGTCCGTCGAAGACGTAGTCGCTGGAGTAGTAGACGAGCGGGGCTCCCAGCTCCGCCGCGTGCCGCGTGCCGCCGACGTTCACCGCCGCCGCTCCCTGGGGATCGTCCTCCGCGCCGTCGACGTTCGTCCAGGCCGCAGCGTGGAGCACGACGTCGGGCACCTCGAGCGGGGGCGGCGGCAGCGCCACGTCCCAGTCGCCGTGCGAGAGGGCGACGACCTTCTCGCCGGCGAGCGATTCCTCCAGGGCGCGGCCGAGCTGTCCGCCGGCCCCGGTGATCAGGATGCTGCGCGGTCGCGTTCCGAGAGGATCGGAGATCGCGTGCTCCAGAGATCGACGACGCGCGGATCGTTCCAGGGAACGTGGTGCTCGTCAGGATCGGCCGGGTCGTACTCCTCGGTCACGTGGTAGAGCATGAGGACGTCCGTCAGCGCCTCGAACCCGTGCGCCAGATTGCCGGGAACGTGGATCGCCGCAAAGTTGTCGTCCCCGATGTCCCTGCAGAACTTCTCGCCGGTCTCCCGGTCGAGGGCGACGACGCGGGCACGTCCGTGCAGGCAGACGAAGAGATCGTCCTGACCCCGTTCGTGGTAGTGGAGTCCGCGGATCGTCCCAGCTCTCGAGAACGAGACATTGGTCTGGCGGATCGGCTTCGGCAGTCCGCTCCCACGCGCGATCTCCATCAACCAGCCTCGCTCGTCGCCATGCCGACTCAACGGAATGACGTGCGGCAGGTTGCCTTCGAAATGCCGTCCCCGCACGCGGTCGATGACCTCGTAATACGCCTTGATGGATTCGCCGGCGTCGCCCCAGTAGCCGTGAAACACATCGTGCTCGAGCGTGCCAGCACGAACATAGTGATTGTTGACGTCGGTGATCTCGAGCTCTCCGCGCGCGGACGGCTCGAGACTGGCAACGACATCGAAGACGTCCGGCCCGTAGCAGTAGACCCCGGTAACGGCCAAGCGACCCGGTGGGTCGATCGGTTTCTCCTGGATCTCGACGATTCGACCGTTCTCCAGCCTCGGCACACCGAGATGGCGGAGGTGCTCGGTCTCGCGGACGTGAGCAAGAAGAACTCGCGCGCCGAGCTCCTGCCGTCGGAAGTTCTCGATCGTCGGCGCGATCGACCCGTCGTAGACGTTGTCCGCCAGCATCACGACGAGGCGTTCGTCACCGACGAAGTCGCGCGCCAGACCTAGCGCTTCGGCGATCCCCCCGGCGCGTTCCTGCTGTGCGTAGTGGACGTCCGTGCCGAAGTAGCGGCGGAAGTCGTCGACATGATCACTGCCCGTCACGAGAATGAGATCGCGAACGCCTGCATCCTCGAGCGCATCGGCAGCCCACTGCACCATGGGCCTCTCGCCGATGGGCAAGAGGTGCTTGTTCGTGACTTTCGTCAGCGGAACGAGCCGCGACCCGGTGCCTCCGGCTAGGACGACGCCCTTCATGGCGATGCGATGCTATGGGAGCCGTGGAGCTGAAGCCGCTGCTTGAGGAAGGGTTGGCGCGGGCGGTCTTGTCGAAGCCGCGCCGCGAGAGCCCCTACTCGAAGGTCACCGTGAGGCCCGTGCTCGTCGGGGAGGAGCTTCGCTACCAGTTCGAATACCGGCGCGGCGAGCAGGCGACGCACGCCAACCTCCTCCCCGATGAAGCCGAGGCCACTCTCGGCGAGCTGATCGGTCGGGACTTCAGGCAGGCGCTGCTGCAGACCGCGGTGCACGACTATCAGGTGCTCGACGGCAAGAAAGTGCTGCGCCGGGCGCCGACCGCCAAGCCGGTCGAGATCGCGCACGACCGCCGGAAGCGCCGGCTCCTCGAGGAGGGCCGACCGGTGCCGTTCCTCGTCGAGCTCGGAGTGATGACGCCGGAGGGCAAGGTCCGCGCGCAGCGTTACGACAAGTTCCGTCAGGTCAATCGGTTCCTGGAGCTCGTCGACGACGTCCTGCCACAGCGTCCGCTTCGGATCGTCGACTTCGGCTCCGGCAAGTCGTACTTGACCTTCGCGCTCTATCACCTCCTCGCCGTCGAGCGGGGCCTCGTGGTCGACATCCTCGGACTGGACTTGAAGGAGGACGTGATCGAGCGCTGCCGCGCGCTTGCGGACACCCTCGGCCACGAGCGACTGCGGTTCGAGGTCGGCGACATCTCGCTCTTTCGGGACGAGCCGGCGGACGTCGTCGTGTCGTTGCACGCGTGCGACACCGCGACCGACGCGGCACTCGAACGCGCAGTTCGCTGGAACGCCGAGGTGATCCTCGCCGTGCCGTGCTGCCAGCACGAGCTCTCGGAGCAGATCCACGACGACGACCTCGTGCCGCTGCTCACTCACGGCATCCTGCGCGAGCGGTTCGCGGCTCTGGCGACCGACGCCGCACGGGCGGAGCTCCTGCGTGCCGTCGGCTACGACGCGCGCGTGATCGAGTTCGTCGATCTCGAGCACACGGCGAAGAACCTCCTCATCCGAGCGGTGCGCCGCCGCGACGGTCGCGACCGCGACGCGATGCGGCGGTACCGGACGTTCAAGGAACGGCTCGGAATCGATCCTGCGCTCGAACGCGCCCTCTCCGACCTCCTGCCCGCATGACGCGAATCGGCATCGCGCTCTTCGACGGCGCGGAGGAGCTCGACTGGGCGGGCCCGTGGGAAGTCCTCGCCGCCTGGGCCCGGCAATGGCCGGAGGACCGGGTCGACGTGTTCACCGTCGCGCGGATCGGCGAGGTCATCACGTGCGCGAAGGGCCTCCGGGTGCTGCCCGATCGCACGTGGGCGAGCGCCGGCGAGCTCGACGTGCTCGTCTATCCGGGCGGCATGGGGACGCGCCGCGAGCTGGGGGACGAAGCGGTTCTCGGCTGGCTGCGAGGCCTGCGAGGCGGGGGCACGCTGATGACGAGCGTGTGCACGGGCGCACTCGTGTATGCGGCGGCGGGGTTCCTCGCGGAGCGGCCGGCGACGACGTACTGGAGCCAGTTCGACTTGCTCCGCGAGCTCGAGCCGTCGGTCGACGCGCGTCCAGGCGACCGATTCGTCGACAGCGGCGAGATCGTCACGGCCGCCGGCGTCTCAGCCGGAATCGACATGGCGCTCCACCTGGTCGCGCGCCTGCACTCGCCTGAGCGAGCGCGTGACGTCCGCCGCTACATCCAGTACGACCCGGAGCCACCGGTCTGACCTGCCTGGCTCTGGGCTACTCGCCGGCGGGACGAAGCACGGGTGTTCGCGGCTCCACGAGCGGCGACGGCGGCACACGAACCAGCCGCGCGAGCCTCGCCGGCAACCACCAGTTCCAGCGGCCGAAGAGCGCCATCAGCGAGGGTACGAGCAGCGCGCGCACGATCGTCGCGTCGACGAAGATCGCGACGGCGAGACCGAGCCCGAACTCCTGCAGCCCGACGATCGACCCCGCGACGAACCCGGAGAACGCCGCCACCATGATGATCGCCGCGGCCGTCACGATCAGGCCGGTGCGCTCGAGCCCGTAGGACACGGCGCGCACGTTGTCCCGCTCCTCGTCCCACGTCTCGCGCATCCGGGTCACGAGGAAGACCTCGTAGTCCATCGAGAGGCCGAACAGCATCGCGAACAGGAAGATCGGGATCCAGCCCTCCACCTGGGGAAACGTGTAGAGCCCCGCCACGGAGTGACCGACACCCCAACGGAAGACAAGGACGAGCATCCCGTAGCTCGCGGCGACCGAGAGCAGGTTCAGGAGCACAGCCTTCAGCGGCAGGACGACGGAGCGGAACGCCCGCATCAAGAGCACGTACGTCAACCCGAGCACGGCCAGCACGAGCCACGGAAAGACCGCGTAGGAACGGTGGAGGAAGTCGACACCCTGTGGCGGCCCGCCTCCTGCCAGAACCTCCACCTGGTCCGGGAAGCGAGCCCCGGGGATGATCGAGTGCCGAAGTCGCGAGACGAAGTCCTGCGCCGGCTCGTCACCGTACTCGTGGCGGCCGATCACGATCACCTGCTGGTAGCGGCCACTCGGATCGACGAAGCGCCCAGTCAGCCCGGAGTGAACGGATTTGACCTCCGGGTCGGTCAGCAGGCGACGGTCGAGCCGCGCGACCGCCGCCTGGATCGACGGATCGCGAACGGCTCGGCCCGGTCCCGCATCGACGAGGATCTGCGTCGGCGACAGCGCGCCCGGCCCGACCGCCGCACGCAGGATGTTGAGGCCGTGCACGGACTGCGGCGACTGCGGGATCCCCTGTGCCGAGCCGGGCGTCAACTGCAACCCGTAGACCGGGACCGCTGCGGCGGCCAGCACGGCGACACCGGCAGCGAGGAACGCCAGCGGCCGGTGCAT
>OEKB01000227.1_pt8 | contig 12282 bp, 13 predicted proteins | sample 1503171 | NCBI WGS metagenome assembly OEKB01 (sample SAMEA104379580, study PRJEB20068) | metagenome | isolation source: 1998
GTCTTGCGGCGCAAGGCCGACCAGACGCCGGTCGTCGCCGCCCTCGTCCCGAAGGGGGCGCCCGTGCTCCTTTGGCGGAGGCGATCGACATCGCGCGGAGCCAAGACGCATGTCTGACGCTGCTCACGGTCGCAACTCCAGTCCAGCTCTGGGCTGGGCCCTATGTGCCCCCGTGCCCGAGGACGAGCTCGTGCGCAGCGCCGAGCGAGTCGCCGAGGAGGGCGAAGCGCTCGTCCCGGACGGGATCCCGGTGTCGTCGCGGACCGCCGAGGGACATCCCGGCACGGAGATCCTGAAGCGCGTCGAAGCGGCGAATCACGACCTGATCGTGATGGGGTCGCGCGGGTTCGGCGCCGTCAGGTCGGCGGTGCTGGACTCGGTCTCGCACTACGTCCTCAACCACACCCGGGTGCCCGTGCTGATCGTGCACGCCGAAGACACCGCAGACGACGACAGCTGACGGGCGCCCATAGCTCGGGAACCTCGGAGGCTCGAACGGCGTAAGCGGTCGAAATGCAGATGCGCGTCGTTGTTCTCCCCGCGGCAGCCGCGGTGCTCGTGAGCGCCTGCGCAGCCGACGCTCGCAGCTGGGCTACGCCGGCAAAGATCCCGCCGGCCGCGCCAACGAGCCTCCACGGTCGGATCGCCTACAGCACAGGCGCCGGCGACATCTGGGTGATGAATGCGAACGGGACCGGCCGCCGTCGTCTCACCCGCTCCGGTCGGGGCAACGATTTCGATCCCGACTTCTCGCCAAACGGGCGGCGCGTCGTCTTCCGCACGTCACGCGGACGGTACGCCCCCGACCGTTGGGGCATCGGCCTCGAAGGGATCTTCGTCGTGGACGTCCGCACCCGCCGTCAACGGCAGATCCAGCCTCGCAGCGGCGGCCTCTTCCCCGCCTGGTCGCCGAACGGAGAGAAGATCGCGTTCAGCGGCCTTGCTGCCGGCAGCCGGCCGGTCGACACCATCCACTTGATGAATCCCGACGGCAGCGGTGTCGTCGATCTCGGCCCGTTTGGCGAGTGCAGCACTTGGTCACCCGACGGCTCGAAGCTCATGTATTGCGCACATCCCGGCGACGGCAACTGGGCGGTCTGGACAATGAACGCGGACGGCGGCAACCGTCGGCAGCTCACGCATCCGACACTCATAGAGCCCGCGGGTGCACACGGCGACTACCCCGGCGCCTGGTCGCCTGACGGCACTCGGATCGTCTACACGTCCGACGTGGACGGCGACCGCGAGCTCTTCCTGATGAACGCCGACGGAAGCGACCAACGCCGGCTCACGCACTCCCGCGGCGCGGACGGTGCGCAGGCGTGGCTGCCGGACGGACGCATCCTCTTCGCCCACTTCCGCGGTGACGAGCCCCTGCCCCACTGGTACCTCGTCCGTCCCGACGGCAGCGAGGTCCAGTCGGTTCCGTGGCTGTACGGCGCCGGCGATCCGCTCGACTGGCTTCCGTAGGCTCTACTGCCCCGGGTGCGTGTCCAGCGGGCCCAGCTTGGCGAAGGTGACTTCGTAGTCAACGGTCTCTTCAACCTGCACGCCCGCGGCCGCCGTCATGCGATCGCGGAACTGCATGCGAGACACGCGATGCCGCTCGGCCACGGCGCGGTCCTCCCAGAAGGTGAGCCCCAGCGTCGTTCCCTCCCTCGAGAGAAACACGAGGCCCGCGAACCCTTCCGTCTCGCGAAACCAGCGGAACATCTCCTGGGCGACGATGGTCGCGTTCTCGATTGGCTGATCCTCGGTGCTCACCCGCGTGAGACTGACGTGCACGCCATCCCTCCCCTTTCGAGCCTGGCCGACCGCGTCATCTTCCCAGGCGCCGCGCGCTGCGCGCGCTCTCGACTCGCCGGGGAAGTTAGAACGTGAAGAGATCGAGCAGGTCGCTGATGTCCCCGCGGCCGTCGCGAGGCGGGGCGGGGGCGCCGTTCGCCTGGTAGTTCGAGCCCGTCGGCGTCGAAGCATCGAACAGGTGGTTCCGCGTGGACAGCGGCGGCAGCCCGTGCAGCGCTTCGATGAGCTTGAGGGTCGACGTGTGCTCGGCCGGACGCCGCGACCGCACCGGGCCCTTCTTCGCGTACGGCGAGACAACCCAGAGTGGGACCCGAATGCCCAGTCCATAGCCGTCGACCTGCGGCGGAGCGACGTGGTCGAAGTAGCCGCCGTGCTCGTCGTAGGTGAGGAGATAGGCGGAGCTGTCCCAGAGGGGTGACTCGCGGACGGCCGTGATGAGCTCCTCCTGCAGCCCCATCCCCACGGAGACGTCGGCAGGGGGATGCTCGTCCTTCTGGTGAGCGAAGCTCGAGACGAGCCAGGACACCTGCGGGAGCTGTCCCTTGCGAGTGTCGTTCAGGAACGACCCCTTGCTGCCGCGCGTGCGCTGGTCGTGCGCGAAGTTGTTCCAGAACACGAAGACGTTGTCGGTGTTGCCGAACGGGACGGAATCCCAGTTCATGTTGTAGATGCTCCACGTGACACCGGCTTCGTCGAGCAGGTCGAGGATGATCGGGTAGTCGAAGACGCCGTAGCCCCAGACGCCGTTCGTCGTGATCCCTCCCGACGTACCGGCAGCGAAGTAGAACCGGTTCGGCCACGTCGGCCCGAGCAACGAGCAGAAGTAGTTCGCGCAGAGCGCCGAGTTGCCGAACAGGCTGTAGTAGAACGGAAGCTCGGCGGCCGTGTAGTAGCCAATCGCAGCGTCGCCGTCGCCGATCTCATCCTGCGCCGTCTGCCAGAACCCGTCCATGCGGCCGACGTCGTATTGCTGGTGGACCGCATTCCAGCCGTGGGGCGGGTCGGGAGTCGTGAGGCTCGTGAACTCGAACGGCGCGTGCTTCCCGCCGCCGGCGTCCGGCTGGAAGTACCCGGCCGGCGGGCCGTACCCCTTCGCCTGTACCTGCGGCGCGTAGCCGTAGTAGTGATCGAAGGACCGGTTCTCCTGGCACGCGATGATGAGGTGGCGGATCGGAGTCTGTGCCTTCGCCACGCGTCGCGCTCGCGCGGCGGCCGGGCTCGTGGCCCAAAGCGTGCCGCCCGCAACGGCGATGCCGGCTGCGCCCGCCTGTTTCAGGAACGTTCGACGGGTGCTGCGCACCTCCGTCGGACGTGGTTCGGTCGAGCCGTCGTTCCTCTCCGCCGGCAAGGGACTCGACCCTACGACCGCGGCGTCCGCGAGTCAACGGCCGACGACAGTCTGACGCGCGCCGTCTACCGGACGGTCACGATCACCCGCCGCTGATCGCCGCGATGACGTCGACGCGAGACCGCGGATCGAGCGGCGTGTCGAGTGTCGCGCGCTCTCGGTCGACGTACACATGGATATGGCCACGGAGCATGGGCCCGGGCTCGCACAGCCGGTCGCGCAGTCCCGGCCATTCCCCGTCGAGGCGCTCGATCGCCTCCTCCACCGTCGTCGCTTCGACGTCGACGTGGCGCGGCAGGCCCGCGAAGAGCGGCGTCAGCGTCCCGGGAAGATGGAGATCGGCCATCAGTCGATCAGCGCGACCTCGACCGACGAGATCGCCGGCAGGTAGCTCGCAATCTCACTCCAGCTCTCGCCCTCGTCGGCGCTGGCGAACAACTGGCCCGTGCTCGTCCCGAAGTACAGGCCCGGCACGTCGTACGTGTCGATCGCCATCGCCTCGCGCAGGACGCCGACGTACGCGTCCCGTTGCGGAAGGCCACGGTCGAGTCGTTGCCAGGTCTCACCGGCGTCGCTGGTTCGCCAGACGGCCGCGTGCCCCTCTGGCATGCAGCGCCCGTGGCCTGGATCGAGCGGGATGACATAGAACGTGTCGCGGTCGTGGGGATGCGTGGCCGCGGCGAATCCGAATTCGGTCGGCAAGCCTTCGGTGATCTCCGTCCACGTCCCGCCGGCGTCGTCGCTCCGATGCATCCCGACATGGTTCTGCTGGAACATGCGGTCGCCGTCGACCGGCGAACGCACGAGCTTGTGGACGCAGAACCCGACCTCTTCGTGTGGACGCGGCCAGTCCGCGCGCAGACCCTTGTTCCGCGGCGTCCACGAGGTGCCGTCGTCCCGGGTCTCGAACACGCCGATGCCCTGCACAATCGCCCAGAAGCGCGAGCGCTCCTCGCGGTCGAACATGAGTGCGGAGATGCCCAAGTGGCCGGGCGGCTGGTTCGCCGGGTCGTCCCACATCTCGCTGCCGGGCTGGCCCTCGAGCCTCGACAGCAGCGACCAGGTCGCGCCGGCGTCACGACTCTCGAAGATCCCGGGCGCCTCGACGCCCACCAGCACGCGGCCGTCGTTCACCGCGAGCGTGGAGACCTTCGACACCTTCCGTCCGCTGTCGGCGTCGTAGGCGATGCCCTCGCTCGAGAGCGTCCAGCTCTCTCCGAGGTCGAGGCTCCGCCAGACGGCCGAGCCGTGCCACTCGCTCGCTGCCGCCGCGTAGATCGCGCCCGAAGAGGGATCGTGGACGGCGTGGTAGACGGGCCAGCCCTCGCAGAACGGCCCGCGAAGCATCCACTCGCGACGGTCAGCGTCGCTCTCCAGCAGAAAACACCCCTTCCGCGTACCCACCAGCAGGAGCGGCCTTGCCATTCCTCACCTCCGCGTCGAGACCCTTCCTACCTATCAGACTGCCCCTGGCCGGGAAAGTCATCGGGGATCTCCCCCGGCGTCAGGAGCGTGCGCGGAGTGCGGTCAGCCGGCGCCGCTTCGGGCGGAGACGCGCGGCGAGCTCCGGCGCGTCGATCGCGAGCATCTGGGCGACCTGCCCGCGGAGGCGCTCGAGGGAAACCCCGAGCCCTTCGAGGACCTGTTTCGCCACGCCGTCGGTTTCGGCGAGCGCAAGCAGCAGATGTTCGCTGCGCACGCACCTGTGTCCGAGTTGCTTGGCGATCCGTCGCGCGCGGACGAAGGCGCGCTTCGTGCGAGGCGTGATCCCGAGCTCGTCGCGGGGTTGCCCCATCCCTTCCCCAATGATCTCGCGGATCTGCGCTCGCACCTTCTCCTGGCTGACGTCGAGCAGCGCCAGTGCCTCTGCCGCGAGGCTGCCGCGCTCGTGGACCAAGCCGAGCAGGACGTGCTCGGTGCCGATGTAGTTGTGGCGCAGCGCGCGCGCCTCCTCGACCGCCGTCGCGATCGCCGCGCGCACGGGCTCGCCGAACCAGTCCGGCCACGACTCGCTCGGAACGACCGCGGGCGCGGCGAAGCGCTGCTGCGCGGCTTGCTTGCTGACGCCGAGCACGTGGCCGATCTCCGCCCAGGAGTGACCTTCCGCTCGCGCGGCCCCAACGAAGTGATCCAACAGCCGATCGCCGAGGTCGTCGAGTTCGGCCGCGAGGTGCGATGCACGATGGAGCCGCTCGACCGGCGTGGGCTCGCTCGAGGACTGGACGGCCTCGACGAGATCGCTCAGGACCAGAAGCGGCGGCACCCTACGTCAACTCTAGATTGACCCTGCGAGTAACGTCAAGCTCGAGTTGACGCTACACCAGGCGATGCTGGGTTGCCCAGCGGGTGAGCTCGTGGCGCGTCGAGAGCTGCAGCTTGCGGAGCACGCTCGAGACGTGGCTTTCCACTGTTTTGACGGAGAGGTGGAGGCGCGCGGCGATCTCCTTGTACATGTAGCCGCGGGCGATCAGCTGCAGGACCTCGCGCTCACGCGGCGTCAGCTCGTTCAAGTCGGCATCGCCCCCGAGCTGCTCGCCGGCGCGGAACGCATCGAGGACAAAGCCGGCGAGACGCGGCGAGAAGACAGCATCGCCTTGGGCCACGCGTTCGATCGCGGCGGCGAGCTCCCCAGCGTCGATCGTCTTGGTGACGTAACCGCGTGCGCCGGCGCGGATGACGGAAATCACGTCTTCGGCAGCGTCGGAAACCGACAAGGCGAGGAATTTGACGGCCGGCCGCTCAGACGTAACCGCGTTGATGATCGCGTCACCGCTGCCGTCGGGAAGGTGGACGTCGAGCAGGACGACGTCCGGATCGAGCTCCTTGATCATGGGGACGGCGTCGGCAACTGATCCGGCTTCGCCAACGACGTCGACGGCGTCGCCGAGCTCGGCCCGTACGCCTGCCAGAAACAGGGCGTGGTCGTCGACGAGCATGACGCGGCGCTTCAACGAGGCAGCCTCAGCTCGACCTCGGTGCCGCGACCGGGTCGACTGGTCACCGTCGCTTTGCCCCCCGCACGGACGAGCCGACCTTTGATGGATTCTCGGATTCCGTGTCGATCATCGGGCACGGCTTCCCGGTCGAAGCCGAGGCCGCGGTCGCGCACGAAGACTGCGATCTCGTTCTCGCCCACCTCCGCGTAGACATCGATCTCGTCGACGGCGGCAAACTTCGCGGCATTTGTCATCGCCTCGCGCGCAGCCAGCACGAGCGCGGGATCCGGGCGAGCGTCTCCGGAGCTTGCGATCTCGATGCGCACGTCGTGCCGTTCCTCGACATCCGCTGCGGCGGCCGAGAGCGCGGCCACGAGCGACGAGCCGTCGTCGCCGAGCGGCTTGTCCGCGTACAGCCATCCCCGCAGCTCGCGTTCCTGACGGCGTGCGAGTGACGCGACGCGGCGGGGCTCGCCGGCGTGGCGCTGGATCAACGCCAGTGTTTGCAGGACCGAATCGTGGACGCGCGCAGCCACGTCCGCTCGCTCCTCGGTGCGGATCCGCGCGGCACGCTCGGCGTCCCGCTCGAGCGCGAGCCGCCAGAGCCAGGGTCCCGCGACGAGGAGCAGCGCGCCCGCGACCGCGCCCGGCGCAAGAAGGCGGGTCGGCGCATTGCTGTCCTGCAGCAGGACGACGGCACCGAAGCCGGCGAGCGCGATTCCGCCGTAGGACAGCGGCGCATCGGGCCGGAAGCTCCCACCTTGACGCCACGCAACCCCGAGGCCGGCCGCAACGAGCACGATGCCGGCGACGCCGCGGTCGGAGACGCCGACGGCGTTCAGCAGCAGTGCTCCGGCGACGAGCAAGAGCAGGATCGCCCACCACTCCCGCTCGGACGACGACCACGCCCAGAGCGCGAGATAGAGGATAATCCCCGCACCGCCCGCCAGCGCCAGCAGCGCGAAGACAACGCGGACGAGCGTGACGTCCACACCGAGCGCCTGCGCGATTCCCGCGCAAACGCCGGCGAGCGCACGCTCGTCAGCGGTCGTGAACCTCGGGAGAGGCATCAGGTCATCGTACGGCGCGCGCGACGCGCACCCTGCCGACGCCGACGTGCGCCTTGAGCACGAGCACGCGCTTGCCGGCCTGAACGACGTGCTGGTCGACGTTGCGGCCGTCTGCCGTGTCACCGAGCAGCTGGACCTGACCCAGCTGCGCGTCAGCGTCCACGCGGAGCGCGACGTCGTCGGGGACGACGACCCGCAGATCGCCGACGTCAACTCGCGTCGCGACGCGGGTCTCGCCTCTGCTGAATCGAACGTCGCGGAGATCGACGGTCATGTTGCCGATGCCGAGTTTGTAGTTGCTGCGCAGCTCCTGCGGTCCCGCGACGACGTAGCTCCGGTCGCCGACGCCGCTGCCGAGGTGGACGTGGAAGACGGCGGCGAAGATCGCGGCCGTGACGAGCACGAGCGCAACCAGCGTCCCGAATGCGAGCGCGACGCCTTTGAACACTCGCCGGAGACGCCGTGAGTCCTCCGCCGCCAGTGCTGAAGCATCACCCGCGGAGCCGTTCGCGGTCCCGTGGCGCGTGATCCACAGGATCGCACCACCGGCGACCAACAACAGGATCCACGCGTCGCCGTGGGGCCACAGCGTCGCGTGCGACAGCAGCGAGGCAATGGCCACGCCGACCAGCCCTAGGCCGATCAGCGGCCAGGGCCGGTGACGCCGGTCCTTGAGCGCGGCGCTGGCGACGGAGTCCTCCTTTCCCTCGTCGGGCATGACCAGTGCCGCGGCCGCGTAGATGAGGATGCCGGCGCCGCCGAGCAGCGTCAGGACGACGAAACCGACCCGGTAGAAGGCGGGATGGATGTCGAAGTAACGCGCGAGGCCTCCGCAGACGCCGGCAACCATCCGGTCGGAGCGGCTCCGCTCCAGTCGCTTCAGTGAGTCGCTCTCGATTGTGTGGGTGTTTTCGCTCATGGCCTCAAGGGTCGCGGAGGGGAGGCTCTTCCGCTATCCGGAATCACCCTGAGGCGACCCTGACTTGTCGCTGCCGTCGGCTGGATGGCTGTTCGTCGCACGGATGGCGATCGACCGGGCGGTGAAGATCGCTCAGGGAGCGGGGAGAGCCGATTGCGTGCCGAGCGAATCGTCGCGCCGTACACTTGAGGGCGAGGCACGCGTGATCTCGCGACGCTTGTTCCAGCCAGGTCGGGAGTGGGTCCTACTCGCCGCTCTCCTCGTCGTGGTCTCTGGTGTCACCGTTGCGGAACGTGCGCATTTGATTCCGCTCTCGGCCCTTGCGGCGAGCCCTCACGCGGTCGCGGAGGCCCGCGTCTGGTCGCTGCTGACGAGCGCAATGCTTGCCCAGGCCCCCGTCTTCTGGTCGCTCAGCTCGTTCGGACTCCTCGGTGCGCTCACGCTCGGCGTCTGCGGTGGACCTGTTCTGTGGATCTCCGCGCTCGCGGGCCACATCGGCTCCACTCTCGTGGTCTATGCGCTGATGGCTGTGGCCCGAACGGTCGATCCCCGCGTCTTCGAGGTCGTGCAGAAGGCCCCCGACTTCGGCGTCTCGGCAATCAGCGCAGCGTGGCTCGGCGCGGTCGCCGCGGTTGCCTGGCGGGCCCGGGACACGACGCTGCGCGGCAAGATCGCAACGACGCTCGCCGTCGCCGCAACGGCCCTGTTCGGCTGGATGCTGCGCCGCCACCTGAGCGTGCTCGATCTCGAGCACGTCTTCGCCTTCGGCATCGGCGTCACGGTTGCCGTGCTCGCGGCTCGCACCGTCAACGTCAGGCGGCAGAAACTCGAAGCGGCTCCATCGTAGACCGCGTCGGACCGCGGTCCCCGCCGATCCGCTCGCGGGCGCGACGGCTCGAGGTTCTCCTGCAGACCACCGCCGCGCATGCGGGGAACCGACCGGTGACCGGTCTCTGGATCGCTGCGCTCGTTTCGACATCGGCCGTCTGTTTACTCGTCGGCCCGGCCGTCGTCTTTCATCCGCTGCGTTCGGCGGTGGGTGTCAATCCGGCATTCGACTTCCAGGTGATGACGTGGTCGCTCGAGTGGTGGCCGTGGGCGATCAGCCACGGCCTCGACCCCCTGCACACTCGGCTGCTGTGGCCGCCCGAGGGTTTCTCGACGTTGTGGATGACGACGATCCCGGCGCCGGCGCTCCTCGCGCTGCCCGTGACGATCGCTGCCGGTCCCCTACTCGCTTACAACCTGCTGATGTTGGCGGCCGTTCCCCTGGCGAGTGCGGCCGCCTATTCGCTCTGCCGTGAGCTCACCGGACGCTTCGCGCCCTCGCTCGTCGGAGGGCTGCTCTTCGGGCTCTCCCCGTACATGCTCGGCCACACGCTCTCGCAGCACCTCGATCTCACGTTTGTCTTTCCGGTTCCCCTGCTCATGCTGCTCGTGGTCCGCTACGTGCGCGGGAAGATGCGGGCGTGGACGTTCGTCGTGGGCTTCGCGGCCTTGCTGCTCCTGCAGGTCGGCGCCTCGTTCGAGCTGTTCGTCGACCTTGCATTCGTGGTCGCCCTCGGAGTGGTCTGTGCGCTCGTACGCGGCTTGCCGCAGCGACGTGTCGTTCTGCGCACTGCGGGGCTCGTCGGCTTGGCATACGCAGCCTGCCTGCCCGTGCTTCTCCCGATCGCCGGGCTCGTGTGGTCAACGGCGCATGGGCCACTTCGGTATGCGCCGAGCGATTTCGCGATCGATGCCGCGAACGTCGTGGTGCCGACGCCGACGATGCTCGCAGGAACCTTTCACGCGGTCCGTGTTGTCTCTCGGCACTTCGTCGCGAACATCGGCGAGCAGGACGGATACCTCGGACTGCCGCTGCTGATCGTTTCGCTGCTTGCCGTGCGTACCGAGTGGAGACGCGGCACTTGGCTCATCGGCGGACTCTTCCTCGTGACGGTCTTGCTCTCCTTCGGCCCGCTGCTGACCGTCGCCGGCTGGCCGGTCGCCGGACTTCCTTTCTCGCCCGCCGGCTTGCCGGTGCTCCAGGACGCGCTACCGGCCCGCCTGTCGATGTTCAGCGCTCTCGGCGCTGCCTGCCTCTGCGCGCTCTGGCTCGCCCGTCCGCGCGCCCGCCTGGTCCAGGTCGGTGTCGTCTGCATCGTGTTCGCGTCTCTGTTTCCGAACTTCTGGCCACAGCACCGACTTGCAGGCGCGTGGGCGGCCTCGGATGCGTTCGGCTGGTCTTCGCCGCACGTCTCGGCCGGATTCGCGGACGACCGCACGTGGAAGCGCCTCGTCAGGCCGGGCTCAGCGGTTCTCGTGTTGCCTTCGGCCGACCGGACGGCTGCCGGCTACTGGGAGGCACGGTCGGGGATGCAATTCGCGCTCGCAGTTCCCGTGACGCCCTTCGCTCCACCGCGGATCGCCGGCGACCCTGTCGTTCGTGGCCTCGTCGACAACATCCTCCCGATGGACGGACCCGCTCTGGCAAGCGCGAGGCTGCGAGCGTTCCTGCGCGCCGACCACGTCGCGGCCGTCGTCGTCATCGGCGGGACAGAACGACGCTGGCGGCGGATCGCTGCACTCGCCACCGCAGCGTGGCCAGTCACGCTCGATGGCGCATCGGTGTACCGCGTCCCGCCGACACTGCCGCCACTTTCGGCGACCGGGGACGTCGCGGTGGCACAAGCCGCCGGTACGAGCGTGCGCTCCGGGCGGTCACCCGGCCGGCCATCCATCACGGCCTGGTTGCGATTCGACGGCCATCGGGCGGTGCCGCGCGCGCTCTACCGCTCGCGTGGGGACCGCTACGGCCCGCCGCGAGCGGTGACCCTCCCGTCAGCGGGCGGCGATGCCGACGCCACGGCGGCGGCGGTCGACGGCCGCGGTCGGGCGGCCGTCGCCTTCGGCGAATGGAGGAACTACGAAGAGCTCTTGCGAGTTGCAACTCGCAAGAATGGGCGGTGGCGAACGAGCACTCTCGACACGAACGCGCAACCGGCGTGGTCGCCTCGGGTCGTCATCACGCCGGGTGGCACCACGATCGCCGCCTGGATCGACGAGGCGGATCCCGTCCGAAAGATCCGCGTCGCCGTCCTTCCGCCACGCGGCAATTGGCAGCCACCGATAACTCTGGAAACGGGCGAAGGGTTCGGGACAGTCGTGCTCAGAACTGGCGGGGGCAACGACGCCGTCTGCGCGTGGCCTGACAGCCGCGCGACCGAAGAACGCGTCAGGGTCGCAACGTACGACTCCAACACCTGGACGCGCCCGGTGACACTCGCAACGACCCAATCGAGGCTCGGCCGCATCGCGTTCGCGAGACGGGACGCGACGCTCCTCCGCTGGCGCCTGACGAATCCGGTCACTGGCGCTATGGCTACGTTCCTTGCGCTGCGGGACGGGACGCACTGGATCGACCTTGGCGCGGGCTGACGGACGGCCGGCGCGACCTCCGTACGGCCATCCGACCACCGCGGTCGAGATGCATTGAGCGCTCGTTATGCCTGCGTTAACGGATCGTTCAGACACCTCCAATCGCGCCTTCCGCCCGCACAATTCCGGCCGTGCGAGCGCTCGTCCGCTTTCGCTGGCTTGTGCCTGCGATTTCGCTGCCCCTGTGCGTCGCCATCGCCGGCGTCGGCGTCCAGGCCGCGGCGTTTCGTAGACCGCCCCGGGAGACCCTGGTTGCGACTGCCGCATTGCACGAGCTGGTGCTGTACCACGTCATGCGGGGCAAGGAGAGCGTCGGCCGCGAGCGGCTCGGAACGATCTGCGTCCAGGGCTGGTACCGACCCGCCCGACACCGGCAGCTTGTTCCCGGGGCGATCGTGCTCTTCTCGAACGGCGAACGCCTCTACGACCTCGGGAACGGGGTCCGCCGCATCGGCCGCCGCGGCCGCGTCGGCATTCTCGATTGGACGCGCTTCGTGCTCGCCGCGTGTCCGAGGTACATCGGCAGAGACATAAGTGCCCGCCTTCTCGGCGGCACGCACATGGACAGCGATCCGAGCTATGCCGACGGAGCGCGGACCGTCGCCATCACGTTCGGTGAGCGCAAAAGGCCGATCGAGCTCTATGTCGATCGCCGCACCTACCTGCCTGTTGAGCTGAAGCTGTCGGGCGAGGGGCTCCGCGGCTGGAGCGATCTCCAGCCGGGCGGGGGTCGCTCCGCACTGATTCGCGTCCGGCGCGCGTTCAACCTCGGGACGAGGCCCG
>OEKB01000266.1_pt6 | contig 12114 bp, 8 predicted proteins | sample 1503171 | NCBI WGS metagenome assembly OEKB01 (sample SAMEA104379580, study PRJEB20068) | metagenome | isolation source: 1998
CTCGCGGGCTTCGACGCGGCCGCCGCTGTGGAAGTGATCGAGCATCTCGACGAGCCGCGCCTACGGAGCTTCGAGCGCGTGCTCTTCGAGCACGCGCGCCCGAAAACCGTTGTCGTGACGACCCCGAACCGAGAGTACAACGCGAAGTTCGACGGGCTTCCGGCCGGCCGATTCCGCCATCGCGACCACCGCTTCGAATGGACGCGACCTGAGTTCGAGGCCTGGTCCGGCCGCGTGGGCGCGGAGCACGCGTATCAGGTTCGGTTCGTTCCCGTCGGGCCGGAGGATGCGGAGCTGGGCGCTCCGACGCAGATGGCCGTGTTCGAGGCCGCATGAGTCGCCTGCTCGAAGTTCCGGAGCTGTCGCTGGTCGTCCTCGTCGGCGCCTCCGGCTCCGGGAAGTCGACCTTCGCGAAGCAGCACTTCCTGCCCACGGAAGTCGTCTCCTCCGACTTCTGCCGCGGGCTCGTCTCCGACGACGAGAACGCACAGGACGCCACTTCGGATGCGTTCGACGTCCTCCATGTCATCGCCGGGAAGCGGATGGCGCGCGGACGCCTCACCGTCATCGACGCGACGAACGTCCAGCCCGAGGCGCGAAAGCCCCTGGTCGAGCTCGCACGCCGGCACCACTTCCTGCCCGTGGCGATCGTCTTCGACCTTCCCGAACGGCTGTGCCACGAGCGAAACCAGCAGCGGCCCGATCGCGATTTCGGCCCTCACGTCGTCCGGAACCAGACACGGCAGCTCCGACGCTCGCTGCGCGGGCTGAAGCGCGAGGGCTTCCGTCAGATCCACCGGCTCGAGTCACCGGAGGCCGTCGAGGCAGCGTCGATCCGCCGCACGCCGCTCTGGAACAACAAGAAGGCGGAGCACGGTCCGTTCGACGTCATCGGCGACGTGCACGGCTGCGTAGACGAGCTCGAAGAGCTCCTCGCGCTCCTCGGCTACGAGACGATCGAAGTCCGTGAGGGAGAGTTTCCGGAGGGAGGCCCGCTCTACGTGCACCCCGAAGGACGTAAGGCGGTCTTCGTCGGCGACCTCGTCGACCGCGGGCCGCGCATCCTCGACAGCGTTCGCCTTGTTCGCAACATGGTCGACCACGGATCCGCGCTCTGCGTCCCGGGAAATCACGACCTGAAGCTCGTCCGTGCGCTTCGCGGTCGGGACGTCCAGATCACGCACGGCCTTGACCGCAGCCTCGCCGAGCTCGACGCGATCCCGGACGAGCGACGACAGGTTGGGCGCGAGACCGTCGCCGAGTTCCTCTACTCGCTGGTCAGCCACTACGTCTTCGACGACGGCAAGCTCGTCGTCGCGCATGCCGGGATGAAGGAGGAGATGCAGGGCCGCGGTTCCGGCAAGGTCCGGGACTTTGCGCTCTACGGCGAGACGACCGGCGAGACGGACGAGTTCGGGCTCCCGGTGCGCTGGAACTGGGCCGCCGAGTACCGCGGTGCCGCGATGGTCGTCTACGGCCACACACCCGTTCCCGAAGCCGAGTGGCTGAACCGGACGATCAACATCGACACGGGCTGCGTGTTCGGCGGCCGATTGACCGCTCTCCGGTATCCAGAGAACGAGCTCGTCAGCGTCCCTGCGCGAGCCGTGTACTCCGAACCTGCGAAGCCTTTCCTCGCCGAGGACGACATGCCCGAGCGTCTGACCGCGCAGCAACGCGAGGACGAGCTGCTGGACATCGAGGACGTGATCGGCAAACGCATCGTCTCCACCAGGCTTGGCCGGAACATCACGATCCGCGAGGAGAACGCAACCGCCGCCCTCGAGGTGATGGGGCGTTTCGCCGTCGACCCGAAGTGGCTCGTGTACCTCCCACCCGCGGTCTCTCCGGCCGAGACGAGCTCCGAGCCGGACCTGCTCGAACATCCGGCGGAGGCATTCGCGTACTACCGGCACGAAGGCGTCGCTGTCGTGATCTGCGAGGAGAAGCACATGGGCTCCCGTGCGATCGTCGTCGCCTGTCGCGACGCAGACGCCGCTCGCAGACGTTTCGGCGTGCTTGGAGGTGGGTTCGGCACGTGCTACACGCGAACCGGACGCCCGTTCTTCGACGACGGCGTCGAGTTCGAATTCCTCGATCGTGTTCGCGGCGCCGCGGACACGGGCGGCCTCTTCGACGAGCTCGCGACGGACTGGCTCCTCCTCGACTGCGAGCTGATGCCATGGTCCGCGAAGGCGCAGCAGCTCCTGCGCGAGCAGTACGCGTCGGTCGGGGCGGCCGGGCTTGCCGCCCTCGGTGAGACCGTCGACGTCCTCGAGCAGCTGCATGGACGCAACGGGAGCGGCACGCTCGTAGACGAATTCCGAACGAGACGCGATGAGCTCGTCCACTACATCGATGCCTATCGCCGCTACTGCTGGCCGGTCGACGGGCTCAGAGATCTCGTGCTGGCACCGTTCCATGTCCTCGCAAGCGAGAACGCCGTCCATGTCGACAAGCCGCACTCGTGGCACCTGCGCCAGATCGAGAAGCTGTGCACGGAGGACACCGAGCTCCTGCGAATGACGCGGCACGTCGTAGTCGACACGACGGATCCGGCCACTGAGGCACAGGCAACCCGGTGGTGGACCGACCTGACCGAGGCCGGCGGGGAAGGAATGGTCGTCAAGCCGATGGACTTCGTCCTCCGCGGGCGACGCGGTCTAACGCAGCCGGCCGTCAAGGTCCGTGGCCGCGAGTATCTCCGGATCATCTACGGCCCCGAGTACACGCAGCCCGCGAATCTCGAGCGGCTACGCGCCCGCAGCCTCGGAGCGAAACGATCGCTGGCGTCGCGCGAGTTCGCGCTCGGTGTCGAAGCGCTCGAACGGTTCGTCCGCGGCGAGCCACTTCGACGCGTGCACGAGTGCTGCTTCGGCGTGCTCGCCTTGGAGAGCGAGCCTGTGGACCCACGTCTTTAACGGCGTGAAGTCCGGCCCCGCTGGCGCGGGGCCATGGGGCCTCGGGCGGGTGTGGGGTTCCCGGCGGACAGGGCCACAACGTCCTGAAGTCCGGCCCCCGCTGACGCAGGGCCATGATGACTTCACGCTGGACCTGGAGACACGCGTTCCCGGCGGACGCGGGCAAAGCCCGCATCCGCGTCCGGCGTACTTCTCATCTCTAGCCGCAAGATCGTCATGGCCGCAAAGCGGCCGGATCTTGCGGCTAGATCGAGACTCGTGTCAGCTCTTCGATCGACGTCAGGCCCGAGGCTACTTTTGCCAGGCCGTCGTCCCACAGGGTTCGCATTCCCTCTCCGATGGCGGCGCGCTCGATTTCCTCTCGCGAGGCCTTCTGGACGGCCAGGCTTTCGACGGTCTCGCTCATCTCGAGGAGCTGATAGATGCCGATCCGGCCCTTGTAGCCGGTCTGGCCGCAGCGCGGGCAGCCCCGCTTGCGGTAGAAGGCCATCCCGTCCGCGGCGTGGGCGACCTCGGGCGTGACGCGGGCCTGCAGGAGCTCGTCGATCGAGGGCGTGTAGAGCTCGCAGCAGTGCGTGCACAGCTTGCGCGCAAGGCGCTGCGCGAGCACGGCGGAGACTGCGGCGCCGGTCAGGAACGGCTCGACACCCATCTCGTTCAGACGCGTGATCGCCTGCGGCGCGTCGTTCGTGTGCAGCGTCGAGAGGACGAGGTGGCCCGTCAGGGCGGCTTCGATCGAGATCTTCGCCGTCTCGCCGTCGCGAATTTCGCCCACCATCACCACATCCGGGTCGGAGCGGAGGATCGAGCGCAGCGCAGCCGCGAACGTGAGGCCCGCGCGCTGGTTGATCTGCACCTGGTTGACGCCGGCAAGGCGGTACTCGACCGGATCCTCGACGGTGATGATGTTGATCTCCGGCCGGTTGATCTCGGTCAGCGACGCGTAGAGCGTCGTCGACTTGCCGGAGCCGGTCGGCCCGCAGACGAGCAGTGCGCCGGTCGGGCGGCGGACGATCTCTTCCAGCTTCACGCGCATCTCGTCCGACATCCCGAGCTCGGTCAACGTCGGCGCCTTCTTCGACTTGTCGAGAAGACGCATGACGATCGACTCGCCCTCGACGGTCGGAAGCGTCGCCACGCGGATGTCGAGGAGGCGGCCGGCGGCCGCGGCGTTGAGCGAGATGCGGCCGTCCTGCGGCTTCCGCCGCTCGGCGATATCGAGCTTCGCGAGCACCTTCAGGCGCGTCGTGACGCCGGCCATCATCCGCTTCGGAATTCGCTGCACCTCCTGCAGGACCCCGTCCACGCGAAACCGCACGAGCAGTGCGTCTTCCTGCGGCTCGAAGTGCACGTCGGACGCGCCCTCCTCGGCTGCCTGGAAGATGACCGAGTTCACGAGCCGCACCAACGGCGCATCCGAGATGCCGTCCTCGACCTCGAGATCGTCGCCCTCCTCCTCTTCTTCTGCCTGGAGGGCAAGCTCCTCGTCCACCGCAGCACGCGCCCCGAACGCCTCCGACGCGCGGACGAGGCGGCGGATCTCGGAGAGGATGTCGTCCTTCGAGGCGACGCCCACCTCGATCTGGTAACGCGTCGCGATCCGCAGCTCGTCGATCGCCTGGATGTTGCCGGGGTCGGCGAGGGCGACCTTGAGCACGCTGCCGTCGACCGCGTACGGGATCCCGACGACGCGCTCGAGCACGTGCAGCGGGATCTCCTTCGAAGCCTCCTCCGCGACGCCCGTCACTGCCAGATCGACGAGCGGCAGGTGATAACGCGCGGCGAGGGTCCGTGCGATTCCCTCGCTCGAGGCGACGCTCTGGTCGACCAGGGCCTGGGCGAGCGAGCCCTGGCCCGCGGCACCGCGCACGAGGGCGAGCTTGTCCTGGGGGACGAGACCGGTGGCCGCGATCAGGTCAGCAACGAGCTCCGCCAGGTCGTTGATCGGAGGCGCGTCCGCGCCGAGCCGGACGCCGGCCGCCGGCGCCGCCGCTTCGGATGGAGTCGTTCCTGGAGTCCGCAGCTTGGGTTCGATCGCCATATCCCTCGTTCGGGGTATCGGCAGGCCGCGCGCGCGACTTGACGACCGCGGCTCAACCATCCCCCTTTTGGCGCCGATATGGCCCGTTGTGAGGGAGTCCCTCCGTTCGCCGCTCGCCCGGGTCTGGGTCCCCGTCCTCGGCGCCGCCGGGGCCGCCGCTGCGCTGGACCGCCGCGCGGATGCGGGCGACCTCCTCTACTTCGTGCACCAGGGAGAGCGCATGCTCTCCGCGCGGTGGGCCGACACGTTTGCCGATCCGACCTTGCAGTCGGGGCCGCTACAGCTGCTCGTCGCCGGCGTTGCCCGGAGCACGGAGGTGCTCGCCTTCGCCGTCGAGCTCGCTGTCGTTGCGGTGCTGCTCCTCGTTCTGGGACGGCTCCGCGCGTCCGGGCTCTGTCGGCTGGTGGTCGGCCTCGCCGCCGTTGCGCTCGGACTCACTCACGGCGCGTTCGTGGACGGTCATCCGGCCGAGGTGCTGATACCGCTTCTGTGGGTTCTCGCCGCGCTCGAGGCACGGCGCGGACGAGCGGCTGGCGCCGGCATCGTCATCGGGCTCACAGCAGGCCTGGAGCTGTGGGGTGTCCTCGGCGTGCCGCTGTTGCTGCTGACACCGCGGCTGCGCAGCGCCGCGAATGGGCTTGCCGTTGCGGTAGGCGTCGTCGTCGTCCAGCTCGCGCCGTTCGTCCTCCTCGGCCGTTTCCGGATGTTCGACTACGAGTGGCGCGTCGCCGGGGGGACGGTGCTAAGCGCCATCGTTCCGGTGGGGACCCACTTCGGCTGGCCGCTTCGCCTGTTGCAGGCGAGTGTTGCGTGTGGTCTCGGCGCGGCGCTCGCGTGGCGGCTGCGTCGCAGCGTGCACGGCGTGTGGCTCGTCCCGTTCGTGGTGGTCATTGCGCGGATCCTGCTCGATCCGCTCGCCTACGGGTGGTACTGGCTGGAGGCCGAGGCACTCGCGCTCGTCGGGGCGGCCGCGCTGTTCACGGCGCCGCCGCTGCGAGTGCGCGCAGCTCGCTCTCTTCGAGGCGGAGCGCAGCAGACGCAGGCAAGTCCTCCGCCTCCCGCGCGTTTCTGACGCCGACGATCGCGCCGGCGACTGCGGGGCGCGAGAGCACCCAGGCGATCGCGACCTGCGAAGAGGTGGCGTCGTGTGTTGTGGCCAGCCGCTGCAGCTCTGCACGCAGGCTCTCGAGGTCGAGTCGCGCGAACGGATGGCGCCTGCGGAAGTCGTCCGGGTGGAGCGCATCCACGTCGAAGCCGTCGGTGAGGAAGCCGCTGGCAAGCGGCGCCCAGGTGAGGACGCCGAGTCCGTGAAGCTCGGCGAAAGGGAGAACGTCCCGCTCCCCGTCGCGCGCGAGCAGCGACAGCTGATGCTGCAAGGCTGCGACGGGACCGACGGTCAGCGCGCGCTCGACGAGCTCGGGTGGATGATTGGACAGGCCGCCGTGCCGCACTTTCCCCTCGCGCACGAGCTCGTGCAGCGCGCCCCACGATTCCTCGATCGGCGTCGACGGGTCGGGGTCGTGGAACTGGAGCAGGTCGACGTAGTCGGTCCGAAGCCGTCTCAGGCTCGCCTCGAGATCGCGGCGGACGCTCTCGGGGCGCAGGTTGTCGCCGTCGGGAAACGTGCCGCACTTCGTGAAGAGGTGCACGTCGGTACGGCGCCCGGAGACAGCCGCGCCGACGATCTCCTCAGCACGACCCCAGCCGTAGAACGGCGCGGTGTCGATCCAGTTGACGCCGAGGTCGAGCGCGCGCCGAATCGCGGCGAGGGCCTCTCGCTCGTCCTGCGGGCCCCACCAGATCACCCAGTCCGGGGTTGAGCCGATCGGTGCCGTGCCGACGCCGACGACGCTGATCGAAAATGGGCCGAGCGCGCGGCGTTCCATGTCGACAACTTACGCAGGCCTCGGCCCAGGTTGGCGGCGAAGACCGATCGTCATGGCTCGCGAAGCGAGCCGGATCAGCGATGGAGAGTGGAGAAGTACGCGTGTAGCAGGTCGTGGCCCCAGAACAGCGCGACGACCGATCCGAGCGCGAGGAACGGGCCAAAGGGCACGCCCATCTTCCGCCCCGCCTTGCCGTACTTCGCGAGGATCACGATGCCGGGCACCAAGGCCCCGAACATCCCGACCATGAGCGCGACCGAGACGGTCTTGCCGAGCGCGGCGCCCATCAGCAGCGCGAGCTTCACGTCGCCCATGCCCATCCCGGCCGGATAAGCGACCGCGGCTGCGAACAGAAAGCCGGACGCGGCAAGCGCGCCGAGGACCCATTGTGGGCCGAAGTCGAGGAGCGTGTTCGCGGCCAGCACGACCACGGCCGCAGGAAGGACGATCCGGTTCGGGATGATGCGGTGCTCCGCATCGATCGCCGACACCGCCACGAGGACCGCACAGAAGAACGCGGCGACTGCGGCCTTCCCCGTCAGCCCGAACGCGAGCACGCAACCGGCCACAAGCAGCGCCGTGACCAGCTCGACCATCGGATACACGAGCGGGATCCGCTCAGAGCAATCCCGACAGCGTCCGCGAAGCACGAGGTATGAGACCAGCGGGACGTTGTCGTACCAGCGAATCTGGTGTCCGCAGGCCATGCACGACGAGGGCGGCCGGACGATCGAGCGGCGCTGCGGAACGCGGGCAGCCACGACGTTCAGGAACGACCCGAGGGCGAGCCCGGGCGCGAACGCGACGGCGGCGAGAGCGAGATCCACGAGGCGACTATCGGCAGCGGCCGTCCCTTACCTGAGGGATCGGCGCCTAGCCGTTCGTGTAGATAGGAGCCGCGGGGACCCCAGACGTGTTCGGGTTGCCAGGTGCACCGAGCGGGAGATCGGCCAGCCCGGGCAGCGGCTTCATCTGGACACTCTGGCCGAGCGTGAGTGTCCCGGCGATGACCGGGCCCTCGGTCTGCGACGACTGGCCGAGCGAGACACTCCCAGGCGTGAAGATCGCACCCTGGAAGTACGAGGTCTGACCGAGGGACACGCCGCCGTTCGCAACGAACATGAACATCGAGGTCGACGGCGTCCAGGCGCTGAAGTCGCACGTGCTCCCGCTGTATGCCGCCGTGTCGCTGTTGGTGTTCCAGCCGCAGAAGACGCCACCGTTGGATAGGGACACCGTGCCGGAAACGTACATCACCATCTCGCCGCCTTTGCCATCCGAACCGTCCGAGCCGGAAGGATGCAATCCCTTCGAATCGACACCGCGGTACTTGACGAGGCCGTTGATGCTGACGTTGCCGTCGATGAAGACGTTCCCGCGAACGCTCATCACGTGGTTGGTTGCATCCCAGTCGAGCTCGCCAACGACAGAGCCGTTGACGTCTTTGGTCTGACAGCTGTAACTCGTCGAGGGCGTCAGGTTGAACGTCGCGGGCAGGCTGTTGTTGCGGAGCGTGTCGTTGTCGAAGGCTGTGCCGGACAGCCCTCCCGCAAGGCATGGACTCAATCGGCTGATCGTTGCGCTCTGGTAGTAGCCGTCCCAGTCGGTTGACGTCAGAGTGGGCGACGTGATCGCGGGGGCGTCGGTGCTGTAGCCCCCGGTTTTGACGTAGAAGTAGTCGTTGTACGGCGAGGCGGTTGTACACGTATGGGCCGTATTCGTCACCGAACCCGTCGTGCACCCGCCGCCGATCTTGGCCGAGGTGATCTGTTGGAGCGGGCTGGCCTGGCCCACACCCTTCGAGGCGCCGGACAACCACACGAGCTTTCCTCGCACCTCGAGAGAGACCGGGTCGCTCGCATTCGTCTCGCTGATGCTCGCGGAGTTCTTGAAGCAGAGATTCCCCTCGGTATAGACCGAAGCAGTCAACGCGGTGGTCTGATCGAGCGTGATGTTGCAGACGTTCGAGGTCGTGTCCTTGACGAAGACGTAGTTCCAGGCGGGAACAACATTGTTCTGCGCGGCCTGAGCGCGGATGTGAATCAGCGCTGTCAGCGTCCTTGTCGTCGCCTGGCCGCCGTACGGGTTCCGGACCTGTCCGGTCGACGTGACCGTCCAGTTCGCGGTGGACGAGTCGTAGACGCCGCTCACCGTGGCTGTCCCGCCGTCGAGAGTGAAGACGAACGGACTGCAGGTGTTGCCAAGAAGGGTTGCACCGGTCGGGTTCGCCGGCGGAGCCGCGCAGTCTCCGGGCTGATTCGGCGGTTGCGGATGGAGCGTGTGCGGGTCGTAGGCGTTCGGGGCGTTCGCGAGAATCGAGCTCGCATTGTTGATCCCGGCCTCGGCGAGTGCGTAGGCCGAGACGCGGTTCTTCGATTGCACCGACGTCCGCTGGTTCGCAGTCGTCGCTTCGACGACCGTCACGACCGTGAAGCCGAGCACGATCATGACGCCGAGCGCCAGGACGAGCGCGAAGCCGCTTTCGTTGGACACAAGTTGCCGCAGTCTCTTCATCGTCTGCTCTCTAGGGTCGTGTGCTGTTTCTGAGGTAGATGGTGTCTTGGAGTCGGTAGATCCCCGTCGCCGTGTTCCGGTTGACGCCGATCGGCAGGCTGACCGACAGGGACGCGAGCGCGCCCGTCGGATGCGCGAAGGCGGTGAACGGCGTCTGTGTCGTCAGATAGCTGGCCACCTTGACCGCCGGGCTCGACGAGCTACACGAGGTCGAGTTCGGCTGCCGGTAGAGCGCCCAACGGTTCGAGAGACCGCTCATCGCGGCCGTGCACCACGTGACATCGCCGCCGCCGCAGCTCGTGATCTTGAGCGTCACGCTACTTTGCTGCGAGGTCCACGGATTCGGCGTGTTCGGGTTGACGTCGTACGCGCAGTGCGTGTCGCGGCGCAGCTTGTCGAGCGCGAGTCGCGAGTCCTGCTGCGCCTGGAACCGGTTGTTCATGTCGAGGTCGGCCTTCGACGCCGACGTGAAGATCTGGGTCAGCCCGGCGAGGACGACCCCCATGATCACCATCACCGTCAGCATCTCGACGAGGCTGTAGCCGGCCTCTCGCCGCAGGAACGTCAACGCGACCTCGCTTCGACCTCCGCGAGCGCAAGGCGGGCGGCAAGCTCGCTCTTGTGGCCGATGCCCCAGATCCGCTGGGCCTTTCGATCCGCCGCGATCAGCAGTCGCAGCGCCTCGGCGCCGTGCCACCAGCCGAATCGAGCGCCGGTCACGACCCAGGCGTTCTGGTAGAGGAAATGACGGACGGTGGCGTTCGTCGGCGTGCGGTGTGACGAGAGCCAGACCGAGAGCAGACGCGCGCGCGCCGTCAGCGGCATCTCCTTCAGCGGCTCCTTCGGCGCGCCGCGAACCGCAAAGGCGGGCGGGCGCGTGGTCGCAACGCGCTTCGCAGCCGGTTTGGCGGCCGGCTGCTTCTTCGCGGGCGCTGCCGCCGGCTTGACCGGATGCGTGGCGGCTGGCTTCGTGGCGGCGCTCTTGGGGACGGCCGGAACGTGGGCGGTCGGCCTGGAGGTGAACGGCGTCGACACGGGGACGACGGCGGTGCCGATGTAAGGAGAGAGGTCCTCCGGCTCGCCGGTCTCTGCGTAGCTCGTCCGGGCAAGGGTGATCGTGATCGTCGGCGCGCCGGTGTCCCTGAGCTTCGTCCCAGCCGACGGGATCTGCGAGACGACGCGGTTGACGGCGTAGCCGTGGACCGCGCCGGTGACCTGCCAGGCGAAGCCGGCATCCTCGAGTGCGCCCTTGGCGAAAACGAAGGCCTGGCCGGTCACGTCGGGCACGACCACGGTGGGAGCCGTGACCGGGGCAGCCGTCTTCGAGGCCTTCTCGGCGGAGAGCCGGCTCGCGGCCCCGTAGGTCAGCGTCGCCCCTGCGAACAGGAACACAGCCCCGAGGACCACGAGGCGTGGCAAATGAGCGGCTGCACGCAGAGCCATACCTGGCAGATCGGCACCCCGGCCCGCGGCCTTGAGATCCCTCGGTTGGGGGACCGACCTAACGGGTGAAGCTGACGACAGGGCCGTCCGAGGCCCCGACGACGCTGAAGACGCGGTCGGAGACGAGCGGCGTGGGCGCGTCCTGCCAGCGGAACGCTCGTCCCGCGAATCCCTGAAACCACGCTTCGTGCTGCGGCCACGCAGTCGGCGGCTGGAGCTGCAGATGGAGGTGCGGGCCGGTCGCGTGGCCGGTGTGTCCCACGAGGCCGATCTGCGTCCCGGCGCTCAGGCGGGCGCCATTCGAGACGCTCGGCGCGAGGTACGAAAGGTGGCAGTACGTCCAGACCTGGCCGTCGTCTGCCCGAATCGTCATGCCGATCCCGCACCTCGGATCGGGGGACTGCCAGGCGTTGAGGACGACCGCGTTGGCGAGGGCGTACACAGGAGAGCCTTCCGGAGCAGCGATGTCAACGGCTGGATAATCGTGGTGGGTGTGTGCCGCGGAGACGACGCTCGGGCCGCCGCCGACCGGGAAGACGTAACCGCTGTCGTAGCTCGCGGCGCCGAGAACCGACGACGCACCAGGCGCGAACGACGTCGCCTGCGCACGCTGCTGAGCCTTCTCCAACGAGAGCTCGGCATTCTCGAGTGCCGTGCGTGCGCTCTCTGCGACGTCGTGCGCACGCTGGGCCCGCGCGTTGTACAGGGTGTAGCTGCGAAGAGCGGAGAGCTGGTCCGAGAGGACGCCCGAGGCGTCGATCTGGGCCCGCAGCTCCTCGGCAACGCGTCGCATCGCGAGCTCGCGTTCCCGGACGGAGACGAAGCGCGAATTCGCCTTGACGACGTCCTGGCGAGCCCCTTCGAGGGAGGCCTGCAGCTGCTGCAGGTTCGATGCCTCCGCTGGACCGCCGTTCCCGTAGACCTTGGCCAGCTGCAGGACCTCGTTGACGTACCAGTCCGCGTGGTTGTACGCGAAGACGGCGCGGGAGATATCGGTCGCTCCGCCGGCGGCGGCGAGATACCGCGCGGCGGCGAAGATCGCATCGGTCGCATTCCAGGGGTTGGCGATCCCGTCGCCGTCGGCGTCCACGCCCCACCGCAGCCATGTGTCCGGCATGAACTGCATCCAGCCGATCGCGCCCGCGGAGCTCGGCCCCATGTTGTTGCCGAAGTTCGACTCGATCTTGTTGATCGCCGCGAGCACCTGCCACGGAACGCCATAGGAGGTTCCGGCGCGCTGCCAGAGCGAGCGGAGGGCCGAGACCGGAAGACTCTCGACGCTGGCCGGCCGCATGGTGAAATTGACCGG
>OEKB01000070.1_pt1 | contig 12087 bp, 10 predicted proteins | sample 1503171 | NCBI WGS metagenome assembly OEKB01 (sample SAMEA104379580, study PRJEB20068) | metagenome | isolation source: 1998
CGACGATCGACTCGAGCACGAACTGCTTGATCCCTTTGACGCCGTCGGCAGGAATACACATCTTCAGGAAGCTCATGTTCTCGCTGCCGGACCCCTTCGGCACGCACTTGACGTCGAGCCCGTCCGAATCGGCCTCGAACTCCCAGTGGACGATCGGGAGGCGGTACCCCGTGTTCGGTCCGGTGTTCTCGCGGGTGATCGTGTGCACCGTGTTCGAACGGAGCGGATGCTCCAGCGTCGCGCGCTCGGTGCCGGCCTTGAGCGCCGAGTAAATTCGTGCCGGATGCAGGGGAAAATGCTCTCCGACACGGCAGGTGTATACCGCGATTCCCGTGTCCTGGCAGACGAGGTTCTGCTGGTCGTCGGCGATCTCGACGTTCTTGAGAATCGTCGAGAGGACGCGCTGCCCCGGAACAGAAGTCTCGCGTTCCGCGGCGTCTGCGAGCGCGTCGCGCAGATCCTGGGGGATGTCCTTCAGCGCCCAGACGTACAGATGCGCGGCCGCGTCCTCGACGATTCCGTGGAGATCCGTCGTGATCATGCCGCGCGCGGCGCTCCGTCTATCTCCTGCCACCGTTGTGCAATCGCCTCGGGGTCTACCGGTGCGCGACCGAAGTCGAGTGCGTCGCCGCGCTGCCACCACACGGTCGAGAAACGACCACCGGCCGCCTGGAGCACGACGCCCGAGAACGTGCAGCGTTCGGACGCAAGGAACAGCACGCCTGGAACCACGAGCTCCGGATCGAGTTCACCCGGCTCCGAGGCTCGCTGCAGCATGCGCGTCGCGGCCACCGGAGAAATCGCGTTCGCGAAGATGCCGTCCTCTTTGCCCTCCGTTCCTGCGACGAGCATCAGCCCGAACGCAGCCATCTTCCCAGCGGCATACGCCGACATTCCGGCGAGCGCGTCCTTGCGCCACATCGCTCGACCGGAGGTGGTGAACACGAGCCGTCCGTAGCGCTGGTTCTTCATCAGCGGGAACGCGGCACGAGTGATGTGAAACGGCGCATCGATCGTGACCCGCCGTACGCGCTCCCAGCTCCGATCGGCGTCTTCGAGACGCTCGAACACGAGCAGGCCGGCGTTGTGGACGACGACGTCGAGCCGGCCGAACCAATCGGCAGCAAGCTCTACCCCGCGGCGAGCGCCGGGCTCGGAGCTCAGATCCTCGTGGCAGGCAACTGCGGTGCCGCCCCGCTCACGGATCTCGTCCACCAGCGTATCGGCGACCGTCGGGTCGCCGCCCGTTCCGTCGAGCGCAACGCCCGCGTCATGCACGACGACGCTCGCACCACGCTCGGCAAACGCGCGCGCGTACGCTGCACCGAGGCCGCGCCCGGCTCCGGTCACGAGTGCAACACGACCGTCGAGACGCATTCCGTTCACGCGCGCGCCTTCTCCGCCGCCGCCTTCCCGGCACGGCGGCCGAACACGCAGCACTCGAGCAGGCTGTTTCCCATCATGCGGTTGCGCCCGTGCGTGCCGCCTGCGATCTCACCGCACGCGTACATGCCTTCGAGCGTCGTCTCCGCGTTCGTGTCGATGACGAGACCGCCGTTCTGGTAGTGGAGGACGGGATACGTGAGGATTCGTTCTCGCAGCGGGTCGATGCCGCCTGCACGGTACCGGCGCAGCATGTACGGCAGCGAGACGTTCGCGTCCCGTTCGGCAATGCGGGTCGTGTCGAGGTAGACCGCGGGCTTCCCGTCGGGCGTCTCGACGCCTTTGCCCTTCTGCACCTCGTCGACGATCGCCTGCGAGACCGCATCGCGGGTTCCGAGTGAGTCGGTGAACTCCTCGCCGTCGGTGTTCAGCAGCACGGCCCCGTAGGCACGCGTGGTCTCCGGAATGGAGTAGCCCTGCATGGTCGGCGGCCAAGCGCCGCCGTTCGGGTGGTACTGAAGCGCGTCGAGGTCGCGTGCGCCGGCACCGAGGCCTCGCGCGATCGCGGTCACCTCGCCCGTCGCCCCGGGATGGTTCGTACAGAGCTCACCGCGGTCCTCCGCTTCCTTCCAGCAGCGCCCACCCGCGGCGAGGACGATGGTGGCGGCCTCGAACATGTGGTCCCCGCAGCGCGCACGCCAGCCGTTCTCCGTGCGCTCCAGTTCCGTCAGTGGTGACTTCGGGAATGTCTCGATGGACTCCGCCTGGGCGACCGCGCGCAGGGACTTCGTGATCGCATGGCCCGTCCGGTCACCGACCTGGAGCAATCGCTTCCGCGACGCTCCGCCGCAGCGAGCCAGGCGGTAGCCGCCGTTCTCACGGGTGAACTCGACGCCGTTCTCCTCGAGCCAGTGGATGGCTGCCGGGGCTTCGGACGTCAGGATCTCGACGAGCTTCCGGTCGGCGGTCTCGTGGCTCGACGTCCAGACGTCCTGGGCATGCTGCTCCGGCGAGTCGTCGGCGGCGAAGGCCGCCTGGATGCCGCCCTGCGCCTTCGCCGAGTTACAGGACTGGAGCGCGCCCTTCGTCGTCACTCCGACGCGCGCACCTGCCCGCGCCGCCGAGACCGCCGCGGCGAGGCCGGAGGCGCCACTGCCGATGACGAGCACGTCCAAGGACACGGGCGCTGCCATGGTCGTCAGAGACTACCAGAGGGCTATTAATCCGAGGAATAAGAACTCGTTATTTATCACCAGACGGATCGAAGCAGCTCCTCGATCTGCTCCGGCGACGCCGGCCGGGGATTCGCGCGCGCGCCGGGACGCTCGGCGACGGCACGCGCGACCTCGCCCAGCTCGTCGGCGGGAACGTCGAGGTCTCCCAGGCGCTCGAAGCCGCCCAGGCGGGCGAGCTCCTCGACGCGGCCGATCGCCTCGCCGCCGAGCGTTTCGCCGAGACGAGCGATCGCGTCCGGTGCGACCTCGCGATTGAAGCGCAGCGCCGCCGGAAGGCAGATCGCGTTCAGCGCGCCGTGGGGAAGGCCGTAGCGGCCGCCGAGCGCCTGGGCCATCGCGTGTCCGAGCGCCAGCATCGACTGGCCGAGGGCCATCCCGGCGTGCAGGGCCCCTTCGAGCAGCTTCGTCCGCTCGCCCAGGTCCTGGGGCGTCTCGACCACGCGCGGCAGGTGCGTCCCGAGGAGCCGCGCGCCGATGAGGGCATGCTCGTCCGCCTCGGCGTTGTGACCGTGCACGTAGAGCGCCTCGGCGGCGTGCGCGAGCGCGTTCATCGCGGTGCCGACCGTCTCCGCGCGAGGGAGGGAGAGGGTCAGCTCCGGCTCGTAGACGGCTCCTCCGAGCTGGGCGCCCGAGCCGCCGCCCGTCATCCGCCGGTCCGGATCGCGGATGCCGAAGTAGGGCGTCCACTCGGCGCCCGCATACGTGGTCGGGATGGAGACGATCGGAGCTTCGATCTCGGCCGAGACGGCCTTGCCGAGGTCGATCGCGCTCCCACCCCCAAGGGCCACGACGCCGTCGCCCGCGCGCTCCGCGGCCTCCGCGACACGGGAGGAGGGCACCTCGGTCCACCGATCCGAAGCCTCGAACGGCAACACGTCACCGGCCCAACGCTCGCTCGCGACGAGCAGCGGTCGCTCGATCCCCAGCTCCGCGAGCAACCCCGGCAGCTCGTCGAGACCCCAGCGGACGATCACCTGGGCAGCCGCGCGCGCGCGAACTCGAGGAAGGCCTGCGCCGCCCGCGTCTCGCTTCGCCCGGTCGACCGGGCGAGGACGATCTCGCGCACGGGATCGAGGCCGTTCACCCGTGCCGTCGCAATCGTCCCGGCTGCGAGGTCCGCCTCGATCCCCGTTCGGGAGATGAACGTCACGCCGTGCCCGGCGGCGACGGCGCTTCGCACGGATTCCTGCAAGCCGAGCTCGAGACGCACGTCGAGATCGCGCAGCCGCACGCCGGCGTCGCGGAGCTCGTCCTCGATCACCTGCCGGACCCCGGCGCCCTCCTGCATCATGATCAGCCGTTCGCTCCGCAGGTCGTCGAGCGAGATCGTCTGGCCGGCGAAGCGATGATCGCTCGGGCACGCGAGCACGACCTCGTCGCGGAAGAACGGCTCGTACGTGATGCCGCGGTGGCGTGGCGCGGCACCGACGATTCCGAGCTCGAGCTCGCGCTCGGCCACCTGCGCGACGACGGTCTGCGTGTCGGAGACCGACAGACGGATCCGGACGTCCGGATGCAGCTCGCCGAACTCACAGAGCAGCAACGGGACCACGGTCCCGCCCGGTCCGGTGGACGCGCCCAGCTCCAGCGTGCCCGCCAGTGGCCCTTCCTCGTCTCCGCCGACGTCGTCGAGGAGCTGCTGCTCGAGCGCCAGCAGCCGCTGCGCGGACGCATACAGACGGAGCCCCGCCTCGGTCGGCTCGACGCGGCGTCCGGAGCGGTCGAGGAGCTGCGTCCCGAGCCGGCGCTCGAGTGAGCGGATCTGGAGGCTGACGGCCGGTTGTGTGACGCCGAGCCGTTCAGCGGCCTGGGAGAAGCTCTTGCGCTCGACCACCGCGCAGAATGCCGCCAGCTGACGCGTGTCCATAAGCGAGAATTATGCGGATCCCGAAGGTCTAGCATCCGGCGATGGCCACGGAGACGCCGGACGACTCGCTCATCCAGGGCTTCTCGGCCCTGACCGAGGCGAGCCCTGTCCGCGGGCGCGACGCCGTCCTCCGCGCCCTGGACGTTGCGCTCTCCGCATTCTTCCTGCTTGCGATGCTCCCGGTGGCCGCGCCGATCGCTCTGCTCCTGCTCCTCACGAGCGGCCGGCCGCTGCTCTACCGCGGTCGGCGCGTCGGAAAGGGCGGCCGGATCTTCGACATGCTGAAGTTCAGGACGCTGCAGCGAGGCGCCGAGCAGCGGCTCGGACCGTTTCTCGGTGAGGAGCTCGTCCGGCGGACGACGGCCGAGACCACGAGGCTCGGTGGATGGTTGCGCGCGACCCAGCTCGACGAGGTGCCCCAGCTGTGGAACGTCCTGCGCGGAGACATGAGCCTCGTCGGCCCGCGACCCATCCGCCCGCGCTTCTTCGAGGAGCTCGCCGCGGAGCTGCCGGCCTACTGGCAACGCCTCGTCATCCGCCCCGGGCTGACGGGGTTCGCACAGGTGCGGCGCGACTACGAGACGTCGATGGGCGAGAAGCTTGCACACGATCTCGAGTGGATCGCCGACCGGTCGGTGCGGCTCTATCTCCGCACGCTCGCGACCACCGCCTGGCGCGTTGTCGGGCAGTTCCTCCGCGGGCTGTTCCGCCCGAGCGGTTAGACGTCGAGCCGAGCGTCCTCGAGATCGAGATCGCGCTCGAGGCGGTGCATGACGTCGTCGTTGATGACGCGCCGGCGGCGGAGGTCGACGATCGCGGCTCGCTCCGCCTCGAGGAGCTCGCGACGAAGCCGCTGGTAGTTCTGAGACCGCTCCTCGATCGATCCGTCCGCGCCGTCGTCGAAGCGCGACGCGAACCGATCACGCCGGAAGCCGTACAGCCCGCGGAGCCGCTGGGCCGTGTCGTCGCGAACCCACTCCTCACCGGCGAGCTCATCGAGCCGCGCGATCGCGGCGTCCGCGGCGTGGATTCGGGCCTTCACCTCCTCGCGCTCGGCCAGACCGTCTTCCTCCAGGCGCAGAGCGCGGATCAGCGCCGGGAGGGTCAGGCCCTGGACGACCAGCGTCCCGAGGATCACACAGAACGTGAGGAAGATGATGAGGTTGCGCTCGTCGAACGGGCCACCGGCGTCGGTCGTCAGCGGAAGCGCGAGCGCAGCAGCGAGCGACACGGCTCCGCGCATCCCCGCCCACGAGATCACGAGCGGCCACGAAAAGGGCGGATATGGATCGCGCTCGCGGATTCGCGGGAACAGCCAGCGTGGGAGGTAGGCGTTGATCGGGATCCACGCAATTCGCGTCGCGACCACGGTACCCGTCACGAGCAGCGCATACGCGATCAGCTTCGCGTTTGACGTCGCGTTCAGCTCGTGGAGGATGTGGGACAGCTGCAGGCCGACGAGCGCGAACAGCAGCGCGTTGATCACGAAGGCAAGGATCTCCCAGACACCCGCACCCTGGAGGCGCGTCTGCACGGAGGTGAGCTCAGGCGTCCGCCAACCCAGGTACACGCCCGCGGTGACGACGGCCAGCACGCCTGAAGCACCTGCCGCAGCAGCGGGGATGAACGCGAAGTACCCGGTCATGAGCGCAATCGTCACCTCGAGCGGCGGGTTGTCGAGCCGCCGCCGAACCTCGGCGACGATGTACCCGACGACGAGCCCGATCCCCACGCCGCCGGCGACGCTCCAGACGAACCTGAGCCCTGCCTCCCAGGCCGAGAACGTCCCCGCGACGACGGCCGTGACGGCGACCTTGTAGAGCACGAGGGCCGTGCCGTCGTTGACGAGGCTCTCGCCCTCGATGACCGCGACAATGCGGCGTGGCACACCCAGGCGGCGCGTGATCTTCGTCGCCGCGAGCGGATCGGTCGGCGACAGGACGGCGCCGAGCACGAACGCGGAGCTCCACGAGAAGCTGTCGATGAACTCGTGTGCGACGACCGCGACGGCGCACGTGGTCGCGACGACGAGCCCGATCGCAAGCAACGAGATGGCTCTGGCGTTCTGGCGGAGGTCGCGTAACGACGTCGAGTAGGCGGAGTAGTAGAGAAGCGGCGGCAGCACGGCGACGAGGACGACGTCGGGCGGGAGCTGGATCGTCGGCATCCCCGGCACGAAGCTGAGAGCGAGACCCGCGAGCACGAGCAAGATCGGGTACGGGATCCGCACGATGGGCGACGCGATGAGCATCGCCGCGAGCGCGGCCAACAGCGCCAGGAGGATCAGCTGCTCGTGTGTCCCGAAGTGCACCTCGGGAGCGTACGCCGCTCCTACACTGCTGCGCATGTGCGGGATCTGCGGGATTGCCTCGCCTGAGGGGCGCGTGGAGGTCGACGTCCTCCGCGCGATGAGCGCGACGCTCGTGCACCGCGGGCCGGACAGCTCCGGCGAATACGTCGACGGCCCGGTCGGGCTCGCCGCCCGCCGCCTCTCGATCATCGACCTGGCGACGGGCGACCAGCCGATCGGCAACGAGGACGGCACGGTCCAGGTCGTCCAGAACGGGGAGATCTACAACTACCGAGAGCTCCGCCGCGAGCTGGAGCGGGCGGGCCACCGCTTTCGCACGAGCGGTGACACGGAGGTGCTCGTCCACCTCTACGAGGAGCACGGCGACCGGTTCGCGGCCCGCCTGCGGGGGATGTTCGCGGTTGCGATCTGGGACGGCCGGCGCCGACGGCTCCTGCTCGCCCGCGACCGCTTCGGGATCAAGCCGCTCTACTACCGGCACGTCGCCGGGGAGCTTTCGTTCGCATCGGAGCTCCGCGCGCTTCCGCGCGGCGAGATCGATCCCGACGCGCTGGACGCCTTCCTCGCGTTCAACACCATCCCCGCGCCGCTGACGATCTTTCGCGACGCGCGCAAGCTCCCCGGAGGCCAGATCCTCGTCTGGGACGAGAAGGGGCAGATCCGCTTGGAGAGGTTCGCGCGACCTGCGCCCAGTGCGGAGGTTCGGGACGGCGAGGAGCCAGAGCTGGTCGAGGAGCTTCGGGGACGCATGCGGGACTCGGTTCGGGCCCATCTCGTCAGCGACGTGCCGGTCGGCGTGCTCCTCTCGGGCGGCGTCGACTCGTCGCTGCTGGCAGCGCTGGCGGCGGAGGAGAGCTCGGGGCCGTTGCGGACGTTCTCGATCGGCTTCGAGGAACGCTCGTTCGACGAGCTCGGCGACGCTCGACGCGTGGCGAGGCGATACGACACGTTGCACCGCGAGCTCGTCCTCCGCCCGGATGCTGCGCGGTTGCTGCCGGCGCTCGCAGATGCGTTCGACGAGCCGTTCGCCGATTCGTCGGCACTGCCGACGTACCTCGTCTCCCGGCTCGCGGCCTCCGATGTGAAGGTGGCGCTCTCGGGCGAGGGCGGCGACGAGCTGTTCGGCGGCTACTACACGTACACCGCCGACCTGCTCGCCGAACGCGTGGGCGGCCTCGCAGGCGTCCTGCGTCCGCTCGTCGAACGCCTTCCGAGCTCGAACGCGCGCGCGAGCTTCGACTACAAGGCGAAACGGTTCGTTCGAGCCGCGCACCTGCCGCCCCTCGAGCGGCACTACGGTTGGAAGGAGATCTTCTCCGCCGAGCTTCGGGACGAGCTGACCGGGCGGGAGAGCGGATTCGATCCCGTCGACCTGCTGCGGCAGCGGTACGTCGAGACGGCGGGAGCCGACGAGCTCGCACGGCTGCAGGACGTGGATCTCGGCGTGTACCTCGTCGACGACCTCCTCGTGAAGACCGACCGCGCGTCGATGGCGCACTCGCTCGAAGTGCGCGTGCCGTTTCTCGACACCGCGGTCACGAACCTCGCCCTGGCGCTGCCGACGAGACACAAGGTGCGCGCGTTCTCGAAGAAGGTGCTCCTGCGCAAGGCGGCCGAGCCGCTCCTTCCGCGCGAGATCGTCCACGGCAAGAAGCGCGGGTTCTCGATCCCGGCGGCGGCGTGGCTTCGCGGCGAGCTCGAGCCGTTCGCCCGCGACGTGCTCGCCGCCGACCGCCTGCGACGCCAGGGGTTCTTCGAGCCGGAAACGGTTGCGCGCATCCTGGACGACCACCTCTCGGGACGCGAGGACCTGAGCCGTCAGCTCTGGGGGCTACTCGCATTCACGCTCTGGCACGAGCAGCAGGTCGAACGGAAGCCGGCCACGCCTCGCGACACGTCGCTCGAGAGCGTCGGCGCTTGACCGATCTCGTCCCCTTCGAGCTGGGCGACCCGCGCACCGAGCTGAGGCGCCGGCTCGTCGGCGCGGTTCTCGACGGCTCGAAGACTGCGACCGCCGCGCTCGCCGCGGACTACGAGTCGGAGGGCGAGCCGATTCCGTGCGGAGGCGATCGTTTCGTGCTGCACGACGTCGACGAGCAGCCTGTCGCGGTTGTCGAGCTCACGGAGGTGCGCGTGCTGCCGGCGCGCGAGATCGATCTGCGGTTCGCGCGCGACGAGGGCGAAGGCTTTGAGTCTGTGGAGGAGTGGCGACTCGCGCACGAGACGTTCTTCCAGCGGCCGATCGAGGACGAGACTTCGATCGTCGCGCAGAGATTCCGCGTCGTGGAACGCCTGTAGTGCGCGTCTGGATCGACATGACGGCGTCCGCGCACGTGCTCGTGTTCCGGCCGTTGATCAAGCTGCTGCGTGACCGAGGCGACGAGGTCGAGGTCACGGCGCGAGAGTACGCCCAGACGTTGCAGCTCCTCGAGCTGCACGGCATCGATGCGGAGGTCCTCGGCAGGCACGGCGGGCGGTCGCGGTTCGGGAAGCTGCGCGCCATGCAGAAGCGGCTGCGTGCGTTGCGGAGCTGGGCACGCGGCCGGGACTTCGACATCGCCCTCGCACACGGGTCCCACGAGTTAACGATGACTGCGCGCCGGCTTGGTGTCCCGAGCTCGACGACGTTCGACTACGAGTTCGCGTGGTTGCAGCACCAGCTCGGTTGCCGCGCCGCGTCGACGGTGGTCGTACCCGATTCGATTCCGCCGGAACGGCTCGCGAGGTACGGCGCACGACCACCCAAGCTGCTGCAGTACGCAGGGCTGAAGGAGGAGTACTACCTCGCGGACTTCGAGCCCGATCGGTCGGTGCTCGAGTCGCTCGGGATGGATCCGGCGAAGATGCTCGTCGTGCTGCGCCCCCCGCCGGACGTCTCCCTCTACCACCGCCATTCGAACCCGCTGTTCCCGCAGACAGTCGACTTCCTCGGTCGCCACGAAGACGTCCAGGCGGTCGTGCTCCCGCGCACCGAGGAACAGCGCGCGTTCGTTGCCTCGCTCGAGCTGCCCTCGCTCTTGCTCCCGGATCGCGCAGTCGACGCCCAGAGCTTGATCGCGCTCGCTGACCTCGTCGTCTCGGCGGGCGGGACGATGAACCGCGAGGCGGCGGCGCTCGGGGTCCCCGTCTGGACGACGTACGGCGGCAGGCTCGGCGGCGTCGACGAAGAGCTGATCCGTCAAGGACGCCTGCAGCCGCTGACCGATCCGCGCGCGCTCGACCTGCGCAAGCGCGAGGCACGCGGGGTCGAGCGCGTGCGGCGTGATCCGCAGCACATGCTGGACCTCTTGCTGGCGCCGCTGCGCCGATCGTCGGAGTCCGGCCTCCGCAGCTAGGCCGCGGCGAGCACGGCCAGCACGTCGGCCCCGTAGCGCTCGAGCTTTGCGGGGCCGACGCCGGGGACCGCACCGAGTTCTGACAGATCCCGCGGGCGCCGCGCCGCGATCTCGGCGAGCGTGGTGTTGTGAAAAACGACGTACGCGGGCTGCGCATCCGCCGTGGCGCGCGCGAGGCGCCACCGCTTCAGCGCCGAGTAGAGTGGGTCGTCCGGCTCGACGTCGCGGCGCGGCGGCGAACGCGTTTCGACGCCCAGCTCGGCGAGGAACCGGCTCGGTCGGCCGCTCCATGTCAGCGCGAGTCGCCGCTTCGCCCTCGTGATGCCGACGTAGAGCAGCCGGCGTTCCTCGGCGATCTCCCCCGCGGTCCTCGCCAGCTTGATCGGCAGCTCACGCTCCTCGACACGAGGCACGAAGACCGCGTCGAATTCCAGGCCTTTCGCGCCGTGCAAGGTCAGGAGATGGACTCCTCGGCGCTCGGCACCCGTCGAGCCGAAGCGCTGCTCGAGGTCGGCCACGAACTCCTCCGTCGTCCGCCGACCGTCGTCGAAGGCAACCGCGAGCTGGACCAGCCGGCGGAGATCGGCCTGGCGAACGAGCTCTCGTTCCCCGAGCTTCTCCGGCGGGTGCTCGAGCCAGCCTGCGTCCTCCGCGAGCCCGCGAACCGCTGCGGCAACGGCGGTCGAGCGGAGCTCGCGGATTCGCCGAAGCAATCGCCGCGCAGCCTCGCGCCCGAGCAGCGACGCACCCTGGAAGGGGATCTCGGCGTCGTGAAAGGCCTCTTCGAAGTCGGTCAGCCGTGCGTTCGTCCGGCAGAGCACGGCCATCTCCTCGAGCGGCAGGCCCTCGTCGCGCAGCGCGCGAATGCGAGCCACGACAAAGTCCCGTTCCGCCTCGCGGGTCACGAACGAGCGCAACGTCGGCTCCGGGCCACCGTTCCGGGTTGCCCGCAGCACCTTCTCCGCCCCGCCCAGGAACGGGACGATCCGGTTCGCGAGCTCGAGCACGTCGGAGCTCGACCGGTAGTTCGCTTCCAGCCGGACGACGGAAGCACGCGGGAACCGCTTCCGCATTCCGAGCAGGTACGCCGGCGTTGCCCCGGTGAACGAGTAGATCGCCTGGTAGTCGTCACCGACGGCGCAGAGCTCCTCCGAGCCGCCTAGCCAGCGGTCAAGCAGCGTCTGCTGCAAGAGGTTGACGTCCTGGTACTCGTCGACGGTGAACGCGCGAAAGCGCTCGCGCAGCGTGGCGACCGCGTGCGGATCCTCGTCGAACAGGCGGATCGCGAGCTCCAGCAGATCCTCGAAGTCGACGTAGCCCGACTCGTGCTTCCGTCGTTCGTACCGGCGGAACACCCGCGCCATCAGATCGGGCGGGATTGGCGGCGCGTGGTCATCGAGGCCGCGGAGATACGTGTCGGGCGTGAGCCTCCGGTTCTTCGCCCACTCCACCTCGGTGGCGAGATCGCCCGCCGGCCGGAACCGATACGGCTGCGGCAGCGAGTTCGCGATCTGCCGGAGGGCGAGTGCCTTCGAGGCGACGATGCGCCGGGGAGGATCGGCAAGCCAGTGCAGCTGTGCAAGCGCGGCGGAGTGGAAGGTCCTTGCGACCACCCCATCCGCGCCGAGCGCCTCGAGTCGCGAGCGCATCTCGCTCGCCGCCTTGTCGGTGAAGGTGACGGCGAGGATCTCACCGGCGGCGAACGCCCCGGTCGCAACCTGGTTCGCGATCCGTCGCGTGATCGTCGTCGTCTTGCCTGACCCCGCGCCGGCGAGGATGCAGACGGGCCCACGGACGGCCTCGACCGCCCGCCGCTGTTCGGGATTCAGTCCGGCGAAGATCCGTTCCACGTCCACGCGTCCACCCTAGAGTCGGCGCGAGACGGAGGACGCCGCAAACACGAACGCGCGCGAAACGGAATTGCGCCGAGATCGTGTCAGCAGCGGCTGAGGCTAG
>OEKB01000019.1_pt1 | contig 12028 bp, 12 predicted proteins | sample 1503171 | NCBI WGS metagenome assembly OEKB01 (sample SAMEA104379580, study PRJEB20068) | metagenome | isolation source: 1998
GATCATGACGAAGGACTTCAAGATCCTCAGCCAGACGGGCTACGAGGACATCAAGTCCGCGAAGGTCATCAACTCGAAGACGGTGCGCTTTACGTTCAGCAAGCCGTTCGCCGGCTGGAGGACACTCTTCAACACGCAGGCCGTCATGCCGAGCTTCGCGCTGAAGGGCGAAGACTTCAACAAGGTGTGGATCAACGACCTGAACGATCCGAAGACCGGCAAGCCGGTCTCCGGCGGGCCGTTCTACCTCCCGAGCAACGGCTGGAACCGCGGCAAGGACCTGACCCTGCTGCGAAACCCGAAGTACTGGGGGCCGAAAGCGAAGCTCGCGAGGGCGGTGTATCGCTTCCTGCCCGACACGAACGCGACCGCCGAGGCGATTCGCGGCCGTGAGGTCGACATCATCTATCCGCAGCCGCAGCTGTTCCTGGTTCCGCTCCGCCACACCTCAGGCATCAGGATCCAGGTCGGCCGGGGCCCGATCTTCGAGCACGTCGACTTCAACGTCGGGTTCGGCAAGGGCCCCAGCAACCCGTTGCTGAAGCAACTCTGGGTGCGACAGGCGATCGCGTACGGCATCGACCGCCGGGCCATGGTGGACGCGCTGTACACGAAGACCGACATCGCTCCTGGCCTTCCCGTCCTGAACGACCCGATCATCCTGACCGGGAACAAGTACTACAAGGCGCACTGGAAGGTGTACGGGCACAACGCCAAGAAGGCGATCTCGATCATGAAGGCACACGGGTGCACCGGCGGCCCGAGCACGCCGGGCGCCGGCGGCGTCTGGTCGTGTGGTGGCACCAAGGCGGCCTTCAAGTTCAAGTGGAAGTCCGGCAACCAGCTCCGCCAGCTGTCCTTCGAGGCGATGCAGGCGCAGCTGAAGGAAGTCGGCATCCAGTTGATCGCCGACGACACACCGAACGCGCTCACCCAAGACCTGCCCGCGGGTGACTACGACATCATCCTCTTCGCCTGGGTCGGCTCACCCGACATCACCGGACAGGATGCGATCTACGGCTGCCGCAGCGGGTCGACGCACGCCCAGGACAACAACCAGGGCTACTGCAACCGGACGGTCGACAAGCTGCTCGTCGCCGCGAACCATCAGCTCAACGAGAAGCAGCAGTTCGCGACCACGAACCGGGCGCTGGCGCTGATGGCGAAGGACCTGACCACGATCCCGCTGTTCCAGAAGCCGACGTATCTCGTCTACCGAACCTCGTTCAAGGGGCTCAAGGAGAACCCGACGAACGAGGGCCCGGTCTGGAACATGAACAAGTGGTCGAAGGCGTAAGGCCGCAGTAAGGACCCTCGAAGACGGAGGCCCTGCTCCGCGGTCCACGGGGCAGGGCTTCCACCCCGGCGAGGTTGCGCCCCCGCGCGTGACCTCGCCGGGTCCGTTCGAGCGCTAGGTCTGAGACGCACCCTGCTTCGTGCGCCCGAGCGAGGGCTTTGGCAGCTGACCCTCGACGACCATAGCGGCGAGACCGGCCCGCGGGAATCCGAGGACGCCCTCGAAGAGAAAGTACCGCGGTTCCCAGCGCGGGAAGAACTTCGCGTTGAAACGGTAGAGGCTCTCGATCTGGAAGAAGGCATCGGCGAGCGAGAGCAGCCGTCCGAGGAGGCGTTGGGCGTGGCCGCGCGGACTGTGGATCAGCTGCGCGAACGCCGCGAAGTTCAGCGACACCTCGCGAATGCCGCGCTCCCGCAGAAGCGAGATCGAGTGCACGATCAGGAACTCCATCATGCCGTTCGGCGTCTCGCGGTCGCGCCGCATGAACGAGAGCGACATCGCCGCACGCCCGAAGCTCGGCACGAAGTGCAAGAAACCGCGCGCCCGACCCTCGGCGTCGCGCGCGACCACGACCACGGTGTCGCCGTGGTCGTCGCGACACAACGTGTCGAGCGCCATCGAGAAACCGCGCTCGGCAGTGCCTCGACGCCATTCCTCCGACACGCGCCCGAGCTCCGCGAGAGTTCCCTCGTCGATCGCTCCCAGCTCGTGCAGCTCGACGCTGTAACCCGCCTTCTCGAGCCTGGACGCGGACTGCCGGACTTTCCTGATCGCGCGCCCCTCGAGAGAGAACTCGGCGGTGTCGACGAGGGCCTCGTCTCCGATGTACAGCGCCTTCAGCCCGAGCTGCTCGAACAACGGGCGCACGCGCTCGGTGACGCCGAGCGCTGCGATGCGAAGCGCACGCCGCTCGGCGAACGAGCTCAGTTCTCGCAACAGCAGCGAGACCGCAGGTTCGGGCCCGACCGGATCTCCGGAGACGACGAGGACGCGGTTCTCAATTCGATAGCCGAGAAACGCGAGCCCGTCGGACGAGAAGAGGTAGTGCTTGTCTCGGCGCAACTTGAAATACGCGAGCGTGTCGGTGCCGTGCGTGCGCACGAGGTCGACGGCCGCCTGTCGTAGCTTTGCGTCCGGGAGCCTGCGCGGTGCCGCGAGTGGCCGGAACGCGAGGTACGCGCACGCCAGCAGGGCCAGGCTGCCGAGAATCCCGACGGTGACGTCGAGACGAGACAGCTCGTCGTGGAAGACGAGGGGCCCGCGCTGCCAGGTCAACAGGTCGCCCGTCTCGCGCGCGACGGTCGAGAGGCTCGTGTGTGCGGGCGCTCCGATCCAGACGGTCACGCCCGCGGCGAACACGCAGCCGAGCACGACCGCCGGAATCCTCCACAGGGCGCCGCGTACGCTCAGCGGATCGTGATGGACATAGAAGGAGCTGCGACCGAGGAGGAGCAGCGCCGCGGCGACGAGGTCGACGACGGCCTCTTCGAAATCGAGCCCTTTCGTCAGGTTCAGGATGGCAAGCGCGACCAGTAGCGCGACGGCCAGATAGAGCGCCCGCAGGCGCCGGAGCCGAAGGTAGAGCGCCGTGACGAGCAGGACGGACGCCGCCGGGATCGCGAGCGCGTGGGAAAGGTGCAGCGCCTCGACAGGCTCGAGCTTGAGCAGCACGTGTCCTCGCCACGCGACGGTCGGGGTCAAAGCGGAGACGAGGTTGATCGCAGCGACGAGCGCCGCCGCGAGGGCGGCGATGGTCGGGAGCGGGTCGGCTCGCCGCAGCGTCCGCAACGGGTGCGGCCGGCGGTGGAGCCCTAGCCGCCACGCGGCTGTGTCGCGGCGCGACGGGAGGAGGTCGTGCCAGTCCTTCGCAACCAGCCAGAGCCCTGCCACGATCGCCACGCAGGCCTCAAACGTCAAGTGCACCAGGCCGGCGATCGCCCCGATCAGCAGGGCGAGCAGAATCGCGGCTCCGAGGTGCCATTCGTGGATGCGTACCCCGAGCACGTGGACGCGCAGGCCGAGAGGATGCCGCTCGATCCGCAGCACCCTCTTGGTTATAGCGGGATCGTCGGGTCGTGCAAGTTTGAACCGGCGGCGCACGGGGCGTTGTAGCGTCCTGGCGATGCCGAGCGCCACCACGGACGACGGCCTCACGCTCTCATGGACTGAGCGGGGCTCGGGGGCACCGTTGCTGTGTCACGCCGGCGGCCCCGGTTGCGCCCCCCGCTACTACGGCGACCTGGCGCAGCTCGCCGCAGAGCGCACCCTGCTTTTGCTCGATCCGCGTGGCACCGGCGCCTCCGATCGTCCGCCAGACCCTTCGGCCTACCGCCTCGAGCAGTACGCCGCGGACGTCGAGATGGTGCGGAAGCACCTCGGACTCGATCGCCTCGACCTCCTCGGCCATTCGCACGGCGGCTTCGTCGCGATCGTCTGGGCCGCGACGTATCCGGAGACCGTCGGACGGCTCGTCCTCGCAAGCTCCACGCCGCGATTCACGGACGCCATCCGTGAGGCGCGCAGGGTCCGCGTTGCTTCGCACGCAGGACAGCCGTACTTCCAGGACGCCCTGGATGCGCTGCAGGCCCATCAGGAGGGCCGGTACGCAAATGACGAGGAACTGGCCGCGCTCTACCGGCGCGAGTGGCCGCTGTTCCTCCCGGTCGGGAGCGACGGAAGCACGATCGCGGCCGTGCTCTCACGCGCAGGCAACAACGCCGACGCTTTGCGCTACTTCAACGAACACGTCTCGAACGGGATGGACCTGCGGCCGCAGCTCGCGTCGATTCATTCGCCCACGCTCGTCATCACCGGCGAGCTCGATCCATTCGAGTCGTCAGCACGCGAGATCGCTGAGGCGTTGCCAGACGCGACGGTCGTGGTCCAGCCGAACGCGGACCACTTTCCGTTCCTGGAGCCGCACAGCAGGGCTGGCTGGTCGCGGGCGGTGCTGCGCTTCCTCGCCGCCTAGACCGCCGGGGTACCACACGTTGCCCTGAGTAAGATCGGCGTATGCCGGCCATTGCCCAGAGCCGCCGGTGGACGCTCGTGGCCGTCTGCACGACGACGTTCATGCTCCTCGTCGACATCACGATCGTGAACGTCGCGCTCCCGAGCATCCAACGCGGTCTCCATGCGAGCCTCACAGGCCTGCAGTGGGTCGTGGATGCGTACGCGATCACGCTCGCCGCTCTCATTCTCACCGCGGGAGCGCTCGCCGACCGCTACGGGCGAAGACTCGTGTTCGCACTCGGAGTCGCCTTCTTCAGCATCGCGTCGCTGCTGTGCGGGATCGCGTGGAATGTCGCGATCCTCGACACGGCACGCGCTTTGCAGGGACTCGGCGGCGCGGCCTTGTTCGCGACGGCCCTCGCCCTCATCGGCGCCGAGTACACCGGCCCGGAGCGTGCAGGTGCGATCGCAGCTTGGGGGTCGACCGTCGGTCTCGCGGTCGCATCCGGACCGCTGCTCGGAGGAATCCTGACCGACTCGCTCGGCTGGCGCTGGATCTTCTTCGTGAACGTGCCGGTCGGCGCGCTCGCCCTCACGATCGCGCTCCGGAAGGTGCGCGAGTCCCGCGACCCGGGAGCAACCAGGACGGACGTCGCAGGTCTCCTCTCGTTCTCGGCCGCGCTCTTCCTGATCGTCTTCGCCCTTCTGCGCGGCAACGACGTCGGCTGGGCGAGTGCGCAGATCCTCAGCTCGCTGATCGGCGGCCTGGCGCTGCTCGGCGCGTTCGTCCTGCTCGAGCTTCGTCAGCAGCGGCCGATGCTCGACGTCTCACTCTTCCGTCGCCCGGCGTTCCTGGGCGTGCAGCTCGCGACGTTCTGCATCGGCGCGGGGATGTTCGCGGTCTTCCCGTTCCTGTCCATCTACCTCCAGGACATCCTCGGCAACTCGCCGCTCGGCGCGGGCCTGCGCTTCCTGCCGATCACGATCTTCGTCTTCATCGTGCCGCTGGCGACCAGGAGGCTGGCAGGACGCGCGCCCATGTGGGCCCTCCTGTCGACGAGCCTCGCGATCGTCTCCTTCGGCCTGCTGCTGATGCTGAACGTCTCGACAGGTTCGGCTTGGACCGCGCTGCTGCCCGGGTTCATCGTCTCCGGCATCGGCATCGGCCTCGCGAACCCGACGATCGCGGCCGCCGCCCTGCGAGTCGTCGATCCAGCTCGGACGGGCATGGCCTCGGGGATCAGCAACACGTGCCGCATCGGAGGGCTCGCCATGGGTGTTGCGGGGCTCGGCGCGTTCCTCCAGCAGCGCATCGGCGACCGGCTCTCCGCCTTGGGCTATCACGGGAAGGCAATCGCGGAGGAAGTGAGCTCCTCGGGGCTACGGGCCGCGCACGGACGGCCCGACCTCACGCGTGCGGCCGACATCGCGTTCGTGAGCGGCTTCAGGCTCATCTTCCTGATCGGCTGCCTGACGGTTCTCGTGGGCTCGATCGCCGCCGCCGTGCTCGTCCGACGGCCGGTGGCGCTCGGTGAGCCTGCGACTCAGCCGACCCCCTAGCTCGAGTGCACGACCAGAGCCGCAGGAGGTGACTGCGATGCGGGACAAGGTGAATCTCGCGGAGAAGCTGCGAAGCTTCGACGAGTACTTCCGGCCGCGGATCGTCGGCGACCTGAACGACTACAAGGTCCAGCTCGTGAAGGTGAAGGGCGAGTTCGTCTGGCACAAGCACGACGAGACCGACGACTTCTTCCTCGTTCTCGACGGGCGGCTGACGATTCAGCTGCGCGACCGCGACGTGGACCTGGAGGAAGGGGAGCTGTTCGTCGTCCCGCGCGGCGTCGAGCACCGCCCGAAGGCAGACGAGGAAGCGCACGTCCTTCTGATCGAGCCCGCGGGAACCCGCAACACCGGCGACGCCGGAGGGCCGCTCACAGCCGGGGAGGAAAGGATCTAGTCGGACCGCGTCGTCTGACAGCGAGCTATCGTCTCGCCGATGCCGACCTGGGCTGCGCGCAGCCTCGAGGAGATTCCGCCCGTAGCCGACGGTGAGCCGAACGATCCGGATTGGTACCCGCTTCAGCACTTCTTCGGGCTGACCGCATTCGGAGCGAACGTCTTCGTGGCGCACGATGAAGGGCAGACGCTCGTCGACGAGCACGACGAGCGTGCGAGCGGTCAGGAGGAGCTCTACCTCGTCCTCGAAGGGGAAGCCGAATTCGAGCTCGACGGCGAGAGCGTGCGCATCGGTCGCGGATCGGTGGTCGCGGTCCCCGAGCCCGCCGTCAGACGACGCGCTGTGGCCTGCGTGAAAGGGACGACCCTGCTCGCGGTCGGTGCTGCGCCCGGTTGCTTCACGACCACCTGGGACACCTCGCACTTTGCCGACCTACCCCGCGCGGAGACGCTCGGGAGTTCGTCCACCTCGCGGTGAGCCTTGTCACATCGCGTGTTTGGCGCTCCGGCAAGCTGGAACGCGCATCTTCGAGAGGCAGGCGCGAGCCAAGGAGGCCAAGCAGATGAGGAACGTGATCGCGCTCGCCGCTTCAGCTGCCGCTCTGATGGTCATCGGCGTTCCGGCGTTCGGCGCGTCGAATCCGAGCGGCACCGGTCAGCCGTCGCAGACGTGCCTGAGCTCGAGCGCACCGACCGAGCCGGGACACGCGGCGGCGGCACCTGGTTCCGCCTTCAACGAGGATCCAGGCGGAACGGCCGGCGCCGTGTACGCAGGGAACGGGATCTCTGCGACACGAGCCGGGAGCTCCCACGCAGTCTCGCAATACGACGTCGCCTGTTTTCAGGTGTCGCGGCACTGAGACCGATCGAGCAAGGAGGGCGTCGGTCAGGCGCCCTCCCTGCCGGTACGGGAAGACGTTGAGCGAGGCCACGGCCTGGGTCATCTTCAGTGCGTGACGCTCACGAGCTGGAATGCCTCGTGATGCCCCTTGACCACACGCTCGAGGATCTCGCCGACCCCGGCGACGTAGTACTTCTCCTCCGTCTGCGGCTCCAGCGGGCTGAACTCGCTCGTCACCAATGCCTTCTTGAAGACGCCGTACCGCACCTTGACGGGGCCTTGGTATCCGAGCACGTGTGCCTCGTCGAGGGCCTCGCCGGGCGGGTAGTACTCCTGCCGGTAGCGGTCGCCCGGCTGCGGGTTGACGGGCATGATGATGCCGGGCTTGGCGCCGTCGACGCCCGAGCGCCACGAGTCGCTCGCCTTGACGAAGCGTCCGTTCTTCAACTCGAAGGAGTCCTCGCCCAGGTACCAGACGTTCCCCTGCTTGTCCTGCGCGTAGAAGTCGAGCGTTCGCTCGACCGCGCGGCCGTGCTCGGAGACCGTGTCCCGGACGACCGTGCACGCGACGCCCAGGATGCGCTCGGTTCGATGGGTCACGGCCTCGTCGTCCGTCTGCGGGGTCCGTCCGCGCATGCCTTGGTAGTGGAAGGTGGTCCCGGGCTTGAGCGGCCAGAATCGGTTGTCGACCGAGGCGACGAAGTTCGACGGGTCGATGGAGGGCGAGTAGTGCCCGTGAATCGGCGCGAGGGTGGAGGCCGACGTCGATGCTGTGGACGACGAGGAGTGTGCGGCTCCCGAGGAGCCACACGCGCTCGCAAGGACGGCGACCAGCATCATCCCGATCGTCAAGGCGGTTGCTCGCGGCGCGAGCTGCGTCAGTCGTCCGAGCATCTGCTCCCCCGGCGCTTCGTGTCGTGGGCTGCGTCCGCTGTCTTAGTCGGGGCAGATGAACCGACGATGACAGCGGTCGTCCACTGCAGGTCGGCTAGGCGCCGGCGGCCTGAGCCTTCGCGACGTCGCCGATGATCTCGGCAAGCTCCTTCGGGCGGGACCACATGGGCCAGTGGCTCGTGGGCAGGTCGACCCACGTGACGTTGCGCAGCTCCGGAAGACCGGCGAGAAACGAATAGCCCTCCTTCACCGCCTCCTTGTACTGCTCGGACGTGAAGCCCGTGCAGATGAAGGTGCTCGGGACATCGCGTCGCGCGTCGTTGGTCAGCTCGGCCGCATCGCGCAGGGCTGCACCCGGCTCCGGCACGGCGCGCTGCTGGAACGTCTCGAGCTGCTCCTCGCTCAGTCCGTCGAGGTTCTCCTCCTTTTCGAGCTCCTCGGGCGAGGGCATGGGCGCCTCGACGCCGTCGAAGTTCGGATCGAGCGCACCTTTGGCCGGGCCGGTGTCGACGTAGACCATGGCCGCGATCTGCTCAGGGACGCGGTCGCTCGCTGCATAACCGGGGGCGCCGGCTCCGCTGTGAACGGCGAGCACGACGGGACGCCTTGCCGCCGTCACGGCCTCGCAGATCGCGTCGACGTGGTCGGACAGCGTAATCGCCGAGCGGTCGGCATCAGCCGACTCCAGCCCGGGCAGCGTGAGCGCTGTGACGTCGTGCCCGTCGGCACGGAGGGTGTCGACGACCTCGTCCCACGCCCACGCGCCGAGCCAGAACCCGGGAACGAGGATGATCGGTACCGAGGACATGCGGCGACCCTACAAGGACAGGCAGCCGCGCGGCCAGGCCCCGCGGCACACCCCTTCGAACTTGCCAAACGGCGGGTCGAGTCGTCACCGATGCCGGCTTCGCCGGCGTCGGCCGCTACGGCCATCCGTAGACGAGGCCACCCGACCGAGGTCGTCATGGCTCGGCGTTCAGCCGAGCCGGACCTCGGTCGGCCCCCTATCCGTTGTCGTCGTTCGCAGCAGCCACCGCGGCGGCCTCGTCCGGGCTGAGCCGGATCACCTGCTCGCAGCCGTGCAACCTGACGGGGTCGTGCTCGATCACGTACGCGACGTCGTAGCCCGGACCGCAGTCGAGGATGTCGGGCTGGTTGTCGTTCGCCAGCGCGTGGAGGATGTCGTTTCCCTGCCCGCCGTACTGGACGTCGGCTCCGGCACCCGCCCAGAGCACGTCGTTGCCCGCGCCGCCGTAGAGGACGTCGTTGCCGGGGCCTCCGCGAGCGACGTCGTTCCCGCGGCCCGCGTACACGACGTCGTTGCCGTCATGCGCGCGGATGATGTCGTTGCCACCCCTCGCATAGATGATGTCCGGGCCCGACGTGCCGTTGAGGTTGTCGGGGCCGTTCGTGCCGCGGATGAGATCGAGACTCGCCGCCGATGCCGCGGCGGCGAGCACGAGCGCCGCCGCGACGGCCGGAATTACGAACCTGCCCTTCATGTGAACCTCCGGGTCGAAGGTCGCTTGACGCTCCCGTTATCCCAGCGGCGTATGTGATTCGCGTGAGCCCTGCGTAATCGCGGGTCACGCCTCCGTAAACGCGTGTAAAACGTCGCGGCCGTTCGTGCCGTCGGGCAGAGGGAGACGAATGACGAACTCGGTCCCGCTCGACGAGCTCGCAACGTCCACGTCCCCGCCCATCGCAAGTGCGAGCTCGCGGACGATCGCGAGCCCGAGACCCGTTCCGACTGGCCGCTCACCGTTGTAACGGCGGTACAGGAAGAAGCGGTCGAATGCGCGCGGGACGTCGTCCGGCGCGATTCCCGGGCCCGTGTCGGCCACCGTGAGCTTCGAGGCTGCCGCGGCGAGCGTGACGGTGCCGCCCTCAGGCGTGCAGCGGAGCGCGTTCTCGACGAGGTTCGACACCGCCTGCAGCAGCCGGTCGCGATCGGCCAGTGCAGGCGACGGGTCCTCGTCCTGTCGGAGGGCGAGCCGCACGCCGAGCTCGCGTGCCCCCGCGGCATGACGCGACGCGGTCTCGCGAACGATCTCGCCGAGATCGACCGGTTCGAGATGGATGTCGAACCGGCGCTGGTCGAGCCGCGCGAGATTGATCAGGTCCGAGATCAGGCGCTCGAGCCGTGCCGCCTCCGTGCGGATCACCCTCACGGCGCGCTCGGACGTCAAGGCACCTTCGTCGAGCGCCTCCGAGTAGCCTCGGATTGCCGTCAAGGGAGTCTTCAACTCATGGCTCACCGACAAGAGGAACGAGCGCTCGGCGTTACGCGCACGCGCCAGCTGCGTCGCCATCGTGTTGAACGACCCCGCGAGGCTCCGCAGCTCGCGCGAGCCCGTGAGCGGAAGCGGCTCTGGGTCGTGCCCCTGCGCGAATCGGCTGCTCGCGCGCGCGACCCGCAACACTGGGCGCGCGATATTGCGCGCCAGGAGCGCCGCGACTGCCGCCGCGAGAACGCATCCGAGGCCGCCGGCGGCGGCGAGCGCGATCCAGAAAGGCCTGCTCTCCGCTCGCACGGAGCTCGCCGTCCGCAGGAGCACGACAACGTCGCGCCCGTTGGTCTTGGTCGCGTAGAGGTACTCGCGCCCGTTGATGGCCATCCGGCCCGTCGGACGGTCGGGGAGGAGCAAGCGTGCCTGCTTTCTCGGCAGCACCGAGAGGCGCTCGTCCTGCGTCGCGAGAAACCGGCCGAACGCACCGGGCGGTGGGTGCAGATCCTCACGCGCGAGGAGGGTCACCTGGCGCCGGAGACCGTTGAATGCACTCTGCTCGAGCGACCGTCGAACGAGGTATGCGCCCACGAGCAGCGAGAGCGAGACAGCGGTGAGGACAGCCGCGCCGATCGCGAGCCGCAACCGCGTCCGGAGCGAGCTCATGCGGGCCGGCAGCCCCGGCCGTCTAGCAACCGGTAGCCCACGCCCCGTACCGTTTGGATGAGGTTCGGGCGTCCGAGCTTCTTGCGGAGCTGCGCGACGTGGACGTCCACGGTGCGCGTTCCGCCGGCAAACGACAGCCCCCACACACGGTCGAGCAGTCGGTCGCGCGTCACGACTTGCCCGGCTTGGCGCGCAAGCTCTGCGAGCAGCTCGAATTCGAGTGTCCGCAGCGCAAGGGGTGAGCCGGCGAACGTCGCGCTCCGTGTTCGAAGGTCGATCCGCAGCTCGCCCACCTCGATGACCGGCAGCTCGGCCGGGGCGGGCTCGGCCCGGCGCAGGACCGCGCGCGCCCGCGCCACGAGCTCGCGGGGCGAGAACGGCTTGGTGACGTAGTCGTCGGCCCCGAGCTCGAGTCCGATGATGCGATCGGCTTCCTCGTCGCGGGCGGTGAGGATCAGAATCGGCACGTCTCCCCTGTCGCGCAGCTTCCGGCACAGGTCGAAGCCGTCCACGTCTGGAAGCCCGAGATCGAGGACGACGAAGCGTGGCCGCCTCCGCTCGACCGCTTCCAGGCCGCGTTCGCCATTGTGTTCACGAACGACCTCGAAGCCGGCCTGCTCCAAGTACGTCCCCACGAGCGCGCTGATCGCCTCGTCGTCTTCGATCACGACGGCGACACCGCTCACGGCCGGATCGCCTGAATCGTGATCGCGAGCCGGCCCACGTGATCGACGGCGGCCACGTCACCACGCCGGAGGCGGCGAAGGCGGACGCGGTGCCCGTTGAGCGTGATGACGGTCGCTCGATTGACGACGAATCCCACGCGGCTCCCATCGAGCTCCCGGATCGCCATGCGCGGAGGTTGCACACGCACGACGATTCCACGGTCTTCAGCAGCGGTCGCAGCCGCGCCTAGGCCTACGGGGACGAGGGCGGCGCAAAGCAGCACCAGCCAGAGCCGTCGCATGGCCCGGATGCTGGCCGACCTACGTCAGCCCCGCGTATGGTGCGTGTAAAGCGAACGTAAAACGCCGCTCCGACCGGGGGAAGACTCAGCCCGTTCGGAGCGTCAGATCGTCGCCGTCGGGACGATCCCTTGCACCCGGCGCGCGAGTTCCGCGTCCAGTGTCACGAGGGCGTCTGCCTGCAGCTGCGTGAGCGCGACGTACTCGGCGTCGTAGGTCTCGGCCCACC
>OEKB01000031.1_pt2 | contig 11899 bp, 12 predicted proteins | sample 1503171 | NCBI WGS metagenome assembly OEKB01 (sample SAMEA104379580, study PRJEB20068) | metagenome | isolation source: 1998
GTCTGCGCGGCGAAGACTCCGCGGCGCGCGAGGCGATCGCAGACATCAACAGGCGTCTCGTCGAGGCGGGCATCCCTGTCTATCGCCTCGAGCCCGAGCACGCATCGCTCGAGAGCCGATTCCTGGAGATCACGTCGAGATTGGAGGAAGCAGCATGACGTCGCTCAGCCTCACCGAACCGACCGCGCCGGCACGGCCAGAACGGCGACCGTTTCTTCCGCTCGTCAGAGCGGACTTGTTGAAGGTCCGCAAGAACCGCAGCCTCGTCGTGACGGCGGCGGCGATGACGATCGGTGCGGTGATCGTGGCCTACGGGGTCCTCGCTCTCCTGCACGCCTTCAACCCGGCTCATCACGGGCCCGCGGGCGGGATCGCGAACCTCGGGCACGGCGTCGGCCTCCTCGGGTTGATCGGTTCCGTCAGCGCCGTACTCATCGGAGCGACGGCCGGCGCAGGAGACCTCGCGAGCGGCGTGTTTCGGGAACTCGTCGTCACCGGCCGGTCGCGGCTCGCGCTCTTCGCGTCGCGGGTCCCAGGCGGCCTGGCATTGGTCGCGCCGCTGGTGGCCGTGGCGGTCGGGATCACGGCCGCGGCGACGGTCGGGCTGGCCGGCTCGCTCGCGACACCGAGCGCTGCGCTGCTGGCGAAGGCGGCGATCTGGGTCGTGCTCGAGATCGCCTTCTACTTCGCCGTCGCGCTCGGGCTCGCGTCGCTCCTCGGCTCCCGCGCGCAGACGATCGGCATCCTGCTCGCGTGGCGGCTCGCCGTCACGCCGATCCTGCTCTCGATCGGGGCACTCGGCGTCGGACGCGACGTCGTGCCCGGCGCGGCGTTCGAACGCCTGGCACCCCACGTCTTGAACCAGTACATCCGGCAAGGGCCGGTGGTGCCGATGTCGGTCACCGCGGCGATCACGACCGTCGTCCTCTGGACGGTGGTGGGGCTCGGACTCGGCGCCTGGCGCACCGCAACGCGCGACGCGTAATCGGAAAGCCGCCGGAGTACCTTTTCCACGATGGTCCGGAACTGGCTCCGGCGGCACCCCCGTCCTCGTCGATCTCGCGCTCGTCGTGCTGCTGGGCGCGGTCTACACCGCCGATGCGCTCTACAACCATCGCTACGCCCTCGGGCTCGCGCTCGCACTGCTGCAGACGCTCCCGCTCGCGGCGCGGCGCGCTCGGCCGCTGGGAGTTCTGGCGCTCGTCACGGCGGGCGCGCTCGGAACCGCGTTCGCGTACGGGCAGGTCATCCCGCTGGCGCCGGCCGTCGCGGGATACGCCATCGGCGCCCATGCGAGCGGCCGCCGGTCGACGTGGGCGGCAGCCGCAGCGTTCGGTGCGATGGTGGTCGCCTGCGTTCGGGCGGCCGACTACGCCAGCCTGGCCCTCTTCGGGGCTGCCTGGGTGCTCGGCGACAACCTTCGAACACGTCGCGCCTACCTCGACGAGCTCGAGGAAAAAGCCGAACGACTGGAGCGCGAACGCGAAGCCAACATCCAGCGCGCCGCCGCGGAGGAGAAGGCTCGCATCTCGCGCGCGAGCTCCACGACGTGATCGCGCACAACGTGAGCGTGAAGGCGATCGAGTCGCGCTTCCGGACGCGCTCGATCTCTCCGCGTATCGGATCGTGCAGGAAGCTCACGAACACGCTCAAGCACGCGTCCGCGCGACGGGCCTGGGTCGACGTCCGCTACGGCGAGGACGACGTCGGCGTGAGCATCCCGCGACGACGGAAACGGAGTGACCGAGTCGAACGGCACCAGCGGCCGCGGCCTCGTCGGCATGCGGGAGCGCGTCGAGCTCTTCGGCGGTCAGCTGGACGTCGGCCCGGTCGACGGCGGCTACTCGGTGTCTGCCCGCTTTCCGATCGGTCGCAGGGCATGACGCCGATCAAGGTCCTGCTCTGCGACCACCAGGCCCTCGTCCGCAGCGGCTTTCGGATGATCCTCGACACCCGCCCGGACCTCGAGGTCGTGGGCGAAGCCGAAGACGGACTCCAGGCAGTCGAGCGCGCGCACGAGCTCCATCCGGACGTCGTCCGATGGACGTCCGCATGCCGAATCTCGACGGCATCGAGGCGACGAGGCGGCTCGTCTCGTCGAATCCCGAAGTGCGAGTGCTCATCCTGACCACGTTCGATCCAGATGAATACGTCTACGAGACGATCAGGGCCGGGGCGAGCGGATTCCTCCTCAAGGACGTCGAGCCCGACGATCTCGTGGATGCGATCCGCGTCCTCGCCGCCGGGAACCCGTTGCTCGGGTCGACAGTGACGCGAAGGTTGCTCGAGCGCTTCGCCGGAGCACCGGCGACGCAACCGCCGTCACTCGACGGGCTGACGGACCGCGAGCTCGAGATCCTCCGGCTGCTCGCAGGTGGACTATCGAACGCCGAGATCGCCCGACGCCTCGCCGTCAGCGAGACCACGGTCAAGACGCACGTCTCGAGCATCCTGCGCAAGCTCGGCGTCCGTGACCGCCTCCAGGCCGTGATCGCCGCCTACGACGCGGGACTCGTTCGTCCAGCCCTGAGTTAGTCCGACGACACGATGCAGATCACCTGCCCCGTCTTCACGGGCTCGCCCGGCGACACCGACAACTCGGAGACGCGGCCGGCGCGATGCGCGTGCACCTCGTTCTCCATCTTCATCGCCTCGACGATGCAGATCACTTGTCCCGCTTCGACCTCGTCGCCGTCGGCGACCTCCACCGCCAGGACCGTCCCCTGCATCGGGCTGACGATCGCGTCCTTGGCGGCGGCGGCAGCGCCTCCGCCGCGCGTGCGTTCTCGACGGCGCCGCGCGAGCTCCGCGAACGCGGGCTCCGGCTTGAGCAAGCGCACCTCGAACCGGCGGCCGTCGACCTCGACCGCACGGACGGTCTCGCGGAGTGCGCCGGTCGCGGCGGGCGTGCCGTCGGGCGAGAACGAACGGCCGTTCTCGAGCTCCGCGGCCCACGCCGCCATGAGCTCGGACTCCACGAGCCCCTCGCACGTCCCCGCCTCGACGAAGCACGGATGCGTCAACAACGCCTTGTGGAACGAGATCAGGGTCTTGACTCCCTCGATCTCGAACTCGTCCAGCGCGCGGAGCATCCGCCGCCGCGCGTGCTCGCGGTCGACGCCGTGCACGACGAGCTTGGCGATCATGGGGTCGTAGAGCGGCGAGATCTCGCTGCCGGAGACGACGCCGGAGTCGACGCGGACGCCCGGCCCAGCAGGCTCGCGGTAGTGCGTGATCTGTCCGGGCGCGGGCAGAAAGCCGTTGCCGACGTCCTCGGCGTTGATCCGGCACTCGAGCGCGTGCCCCACCAGGCGCACGTCCTCCTGGCGCAGGGACAGCGGCTCCCCGGCCGCGATCAGCACCTGCTCGCGCACGAGGTCGAGGCCGGTCGCGAGCTCCGTCACGGTGTGCTCGACCTGGATCCGAGTGTTCATCTCGAGGAAGAACCACTCGCCGTCGCGGGTCAGCAGCCCCTCCACCGTCCCAGCGCTGCGGTAGCCGACCGCACGCGCCGCGTCGACCGCGATCGCGCCGATCCGCTCACGGAGCGCGCGGTCGACCGCGGGAGACGGCGTTTCCTCGACGAGCTTCTGGTGCCGGCGCTGGATCGTGCAGTCCCGCTCGCCGAGATGGATGACGTTCCCCTGCGCGTCGGCGAGCACCTGGACCTCGACGTGCCGAGGGTCCTCGAGGTAGCGCTCGACATAGACAACGGGGTCGGAGAAGTACGCCTCGCCCTCGCGCCGGGCCGAGTCGTACGCCCGGCCCGCCTCCTCGGCGCTCCACACGACCTTCAAGCCTTTGCCTCCGCCGCCGGCGGATGCCTTGATCGCAATCGGCCAGCCGAGCTCCTCGCCCAGCCGGCGCACCTCGTCTGCGGACTCGACCGGTTCCGTCACTCCGGGAACGATCGGCACGCCCGCGGCACGCATCCGTTCCCTCGCCTCGATCTTCGAGCCCATCGCCTCGATCGCCGCCGGCGGTGGGCCGATCCAGACGAGCCCCCGCTCCTCGCACGCTCTGGCGAAGGACGCGTTCTCCGCCAGGAACCCGTACCCCGGGTGGACCGCGTCGGCGCTCGCCCGCGACGCGGCCTCGAGCACCGCCTGCTGGTTCAGATAGCTCTCGCTCGGCGGGCCTCCGCCGACCAGGTAGGCCTCGTCGGCGTAGGCGACGTGCGCCGCGTGCCGATCCGGTTCCGAGTAGACAGCGACGGCCCCGATCCCGAGCTCCCGCAGCGTGCGGAAGACGCGAATCGCGATCTCGCCCCGGTTCGCGACGAGCACCTTGCCGAAGACGGCCACGCCGTATTCTCCATCCGCAATGGGTCTGGCGGACGCTCTCACGCTCGCGCGCGCCGGCTCGGTGCCGTTCGTCGTGCTCCTCTACGCGCTCGACTTCGACGGTCACGACTACTGGGCCACGTCCGTCTTCTGCGTTGCGATGGCAACCGACTGGTTCGACGGTCGGGTCGCACGCAGTCGGGGCCGAACGTCGGCGCTCGGCTCGCTGCTCGACCCCGTTGCCGACAAGATCCTCGTCCTCGCCGTGCTCGTCATGCTCATCGACCGGGACGTGGCTCCAGGCTGGATGGTCGCAGCGATCGTCGTGCGTGAGCTGCTGATCAGCGGCCTTCGGCTCGCCGCGCTCGAACGCGGTGTGGTGTTGGGCGCCCGCGACCTCGGGAAGCTGAAGACGTGGTCGCAGGCGGTTGCGGCGGCGATCGGGGGCTTCGCGGCCGCCGGGGCGTGGCGGGACGACTTCGCCTGGTGGGCCCTGCTCGTCGCCGTGGTGCTGACCTGGGTGTCGGGACTCGACTACGCGCGGGTGGCGCCGCGCCTCTGGCGCCGCGGCGCCGTGGCGTAATCCTCATCGGCGTCGGGATCGGAGGAAAAGGCCGCCCGCTGCCACGGTGAGGGCTCGGACTCGCGGCGGCGCTCGACCTCGAGGGCGAGGAGGATCGCCTCGCGCTCCTCGGCGCTCGGCTCCGGCGTGATCTGTACGTCCACGCGAAGAGCGTAAAGGCATCGGCCGAGCCGCCGATAGGAACGGGGTATGCGCCGCTCCGTCCTCTCCTGGGCGCTCGTCGCCGTCCTCGCCCTCGCCCCCGTGGCCGCCGCGGGCCGGCAATCGTGGGCGCTACCCCAGATCAAGGCTGTCGTCGGGGCCGGGCTGATGAGCTCGGACGTCGCCTCGTTCCACCCGGACGACGTGCTGACTCGGGCGGCGCTCGGGGATCTCGTCGCGGGCCTGACCCACACGGATCCCTCGACACCGTCGTCGCCGTCGGCGCCCGTGACCATGGCCGGACTCGACACACGCCTCGTGAACGCCCTCTCGCTCGCCGAGACCGCCAAGACGTTCCAGCAGGCCGCCAGGGCCGCGGGCCTCTCCCCACCCGCGCGCTTCGGAACCGAAACCGTTGCACGACTGCTCGGCCTGCGGACGAACCACCCCGCGGCGCAGGACGACCTCGAGCTCCTGCCGAACGAGCCGGCGACGCGGGCGGAGACGGCGTATTCCGCCGCGCAGATCCTCGGGTTCACGGGCTCGGAGGTCCCGTCGCTCGAGGAGAGCGCGCTGACGTTCGCTCTGCCCCCGCTGACGCCGTGGCAGCAGCGGATCCTGAAGACGGCGGTGCGCTTCATCGGCTACCCGTACGTCTGGGGCGGGGAGAGCGAGTTCCCCGAATCGCCGTTGGGCCGCCAGGCACACGGCGGGTTCGACTGCTCCGGCTTCGTCTGGCGTGTGTACAAGCTGCAGAAGTACCCGGCCGAGGGCACGCTCGCCGACGTCCTCAAGGGGCGCACGACGTACGCGATGAGCGGCGAGGTGCCGCGCTCGAAGCGCATCGCGCTCGCCAAGCTGCAGCCGGCCGACGTGGTCTTCTTCGGTACCCGAGGCCCAGCATCGAAGCCGCCCCAGGTGAACCACATGGGGATCTACCTCGGGAACGGCTGGATCATCCAATCGTCGGGGTACGGGGTCGCCATCGCGCAGCTGACGGGCTGGTACGTCACGCACTTCGCCTGGGCCCGCCGGCCGCTGGCCGAAGCCGGGCTTTCCCACCCGTAAGGGTGTTCGTTGCAAATCCCCCAACAGGGGGATACCTGGCAGCCCCGTGCGGGAGAGAATCGCGCTCTCTCTGGCGAACCTGTGGAGGTTGTGGATGTTGCAGTGGAAGCCCCGGTTGTTTCTCCTCGTGGCCGTTCTCGTGCTGATCGCGGCGTCGCTCGGACAGCTCACGTGGATCATCGACCAACTCACCTGGCTCGACTAGCCGCCTGACGTGACGTCTCCGGCGGTCACGCCGCGCAGGCTCGCCGTCCTCATCCTCCCGGTGTGCCTCGCCGGCCTCGGCGTCCTCGTCGTCGCTGCGTACGAGTTCGCGCGGGCAGGGCACACTGGGCGCGAGCTCCTCGGGCTCGCGGCGCTGACGGCGGCGGCGGCCCTGGCGGAGCGGTTCCCCGTCCCCATCAGTCCCGAGGGTGGCGGTGTCCTCTCGCTGACGTTCGTGTTCGCCGTCGCGGCGATCGTGCTGTACGGCTGGGCCGCCGGCGCGCTGCTGCTCCTCGCCGCCACTGCGATCATCCAGCTCGCGCAGCACCGCCCGCTCCAGCGGATCGGATACAACGTCGCGGTCCTGGCGCTCGTCGCCCTGGCCGCCGGTGCGCTCATCTCGCCGATCCACGGCGACGGCGTCGGCTCGGTAGTCGCTCGCGTAGTGATCGCGGCCACGGCTGACAACGTCGTGAACGTCGTGCTGATCTCGGCGGCGATGGCGCTCAGCACGGGGCAGCGCTACATCCCGTTGATGCGCTCCAACGTGCGCGCGACCGTCGTCCCCTTCGCGTTCATGGCCTCGGCGGCGCTGATGCTCGTCGTTCTCTGGGAACGGTCGCCGGTGCTCTCGACCGCGCTCGTCGGCCCGCTGCTCGCGATCTCGCTCTACCAGCGCTCCACCCATCGTGCGTTGCGCGCAATGCGGCTCGCGCTCACCGATCCCTTGACCGGGCTCGGGAACCACCGTCACTTCCACGAGCGTCTGCAACGCGAATTGCAGACCGCGGACGAGCACGGGACGCCGCTCACGCTCTGCTTCGTCGACATCGACGACTTCAAGAAGATCAACGACCGGTTCGGGCACCCGTCCGGCGACCGGGTGCTTTCCCAGGTGGCTGGGCGCTTGCGGCAGGGCGGCGAGGCCTTCCGGCTCGGAGGTGACGAGTTTGCGCTGCTCTTCGTGGACTCCGACGAGGCGGCGGCCCTCGCGGCTGCGGACTCGATCGTCGAGCGAATCGGCGCGCTCGATCTCGATCACATCGGCAACGTGACGGTCAGCGCGGGCCTCGCGACGTTCCCCGTCCAGGGCCACGGTCGCGACGAGCTCATCCGGCTCGCGGACAGCGCGCTCTACTGGGCGAAAGAACACGGGAAGAACCGGGTCCGTCTCTATCGCCCGGACGTCGTCGAGCTGGCCGAGCTGAAACGGCTCGCCGCCGGACCGGATCGCGCTGCCCGCTACCGCGCGGCGGCGTCGCTCGCGAAAGCCGTCGACGCGCGCGACACCTACACCGGAAGCCACTCCGAGCGCGTCTCGGAGCTTGCGGCCCGCGTCGGGATCCGCCTGGGGCTCGATCCCGAGCAGGTCGAGCTGACGCGGCTTGCCGGCTCGCTGCACGACCTCGGCAAGCTCGCGATTCCCGAGGAGATCCTCCGGAAGCCGGGTGAGCTGACCGACTCGGAGCGCCTGGTGCTGGAGCGCCATCCGCAGATCGGGTTCCGGATGCTCGACAGCCTCGGCGTCGATCCCGTCGCCGACATCGTGCTGCACCACCACGAGCGCTGGGACGGCGCGGGGTACCCCGACGGGCTGCGCGGTGAGGCGATTCCGCTCGGAGCGCGGATCATCTTCGTCGCCGACGCCTACGACGCGATGACGTCCGACCGGATCTACCGCTCGAAGCGTTCGTCGTCAGCCGCGCTCTCCGAGCTGGAGCGCTGCGCCGGGACACAGTTCGACCCGGTCATCGTGGCAGCGTTCGTCGAGGAGCTCGAGGAGACGGCGACGCAAGAACAGCCGGTAGCCGCGCTGGCATCCATCGCGTCTTAGCAGGACAGCTCGCCGCGCGTGCCGGCTTTGCCGGCGCGCGCGCCGGAGCGGCCGGCCTCCAGTCCCCTTTGTGATCGTCATGGACCGCGAGAGCGGGCCGGATCACAAAGGGAGGTGATCGTCATGGCGCGCGCACCGCGCCGGATCACAAGGGGATATTGCCGTGTTTTCGTCGCGGCCGCGGCTCTTGCTTCGTCAGCGCCGTCTCCAGTGCGTCGATGAGGACCGGCCGAGTGCGCCGCGGCTCGATCACGTCGTCGACGTAGCCGCGTTCCGCAGCCGTGTACGGATTCGCGAAGCGTTCGCGGTACTCGTCGATCAGCTCGGCTCGCCTCGCTTCCGGATCCGCTGCGGCCTCGAGCTCCTTGCGGAAGATGATGTTGACGGCGCCCTCCGGTCCCATGACCGCGACCTCCGCCGTCGGCCAGGCGACGTTGAAGTCGGCACGGATGTGCTTCGAGCTCATGACGTCGTACGCGCCGCCGTAGGCCTTCCGCGTGATCACCGTCAGCTTCGGCACCGTGGCCTCGGCAAACGCGTACAGCAGCTTGGCACCGTGACGGATGATCCCGCCCCACTCCTGTTGTGTGCCCGGCAGGAATCCCGGCACGTCGACGAACGTGACGAGCGGGATGTTGAAGGAGTCGCAGAAGCGCACAAACCGCCCCGCCTTCACGGAGGAATCGATGTCGAGCACGCCGGCGAGCGACCGCGGCTGATTGCCGACGACGCCGACGGGGCGTCCGCCGAGTCGCGCGAAGCCGCAGACGATGTTCTCCGCCCAGAGCTCGTGGACTTCGAGGAAGTCGCCGTCGTCGACGACGCGGCGCACGACGTCGTGCATGTCGTACGGCTTGTTCGGATTGTCCGGAACCAGCGTGTCGAGCTCGGGCTCCTCTCGGTCGGGCGGGTCCGACGGCTCCGCGAACGGCGGCGGATCGAGGTTGTTCTGCGGCAGGAACGAGAGGAGGTAGCGCGCGTCTTCGAGGCAGGTCTTCTCGTCGGCGGCAATGAAGTGGGCGACACCGGACTTCGACGCGTGGGTCGACGCCCCACCGAGCTCCTCGAACGTCACCTCCTCGCCCGTGACGGTCTTCACGACGTCGGGACCGGTGATGAACATGTACGACGTTCCTTCGACCATGAACACGAAGTCGGTCATCGCCGGCGAGTACACCGCGCCGCCCGCGCAGGGACCCATGACGAGCGAGATCTGCGGGATCACGCCGCTGCACTGGACATTGCGCCAGAAGATCTCGGCGTAGCCGGCGAGCGAGACCACACCCTCCTGGATGCGCGCACCGCCGGAGTCGTTGATGCCGACCAGCGGACAGCCGTACTTCAGGGCCATATCCATGACCTTGCAGATCTTCTCCGCGAACACTTCGCTCAGCGACCCGCCGAAGACCGTGAAGTCCTGCGAGAACACGAACACCTTGCGGCCGAAGATCGTCCCGTAGCCCGTGACGACGGCGTCGCCGTACGGGCGGCGCTCGAGCATCCCGAAGTTGGACTCCCGGTGGCGGACGTAGCGGTCGAGCTCGACGAACGAGCCCGGGTCGAGCAACTCGGTGAGCCGCTCCCGTGCGAGCAGCTTGCCCTGCGCGCGTTGGCGCTCGACCGCCTTGTCGGCGCCGGCGTGCTCGGACTCGTCCCGAACGCGCTGGAGCTGGTCGAGCTTGGACTGAGTCGAGTCGGCGCGATCGTCCGTCGTGGCCACGTCAGCGCAGAGCCTAACCAGCGGCCACGCGTTCGAGCCGGCGCGCTCTCCATGGCGGCGCTTCGCCGAGTGTGGAGACAACGTCCCACCCCCTCGTCCTCGTGTCTGACACCGGGCCTGCGGCCGGTCGGGGCATGGCGGAAGGGACCCGCGCCGTGCGGTCGGTAGAGTCGCCAGGTGGCGCTCGACCGCTCCACGATCTGGCCCTACCGGGACGGCGAGCCGGGCGCGTTCTACTACCAGCGTTACGCACACCCGACCGGTGTCGAGGCGGAGCGGTTGCTCGGAGAGCTCGACGGCGGGCATGCGCTCGTCTTCCCGTCAGGCGCGGGTGCCACGACCGCGCTCGCGCTCACCTTTCTCTCGCCGGGGGACAAGCTCGCGCTGGCCGAGGGCGCGTACTATGGGACGGGCGTCACGTTCACGCAGCTCGAACGCTGGGGCCTCCATCACGTCGAGTTCGACCAGACCCGACGGCCGCCCGAGGACGTGCAGCTGGTTTGGGTCGAGGCTCCGTCGAATCCGTTCCTGACGATGCCCGACCTCGAAGCCGCCGCCGCACATCCGGCCCCGCTCGTCGTCGACGCGACCGCTGCCACGCCTGTTCACCTGCGACCGCTCGAGCACGGCGCGGACTTCGTCCTCCACAGTGCGACGAAGTACCTCGCCGGTCACCACGACGCGCTCCTCGGCGTGGTCGTGTGCAAGAAGGAGGAAGACGCGGCCCGGCTGAGGGAATTCCGGTCGCGGACGGGAATCGTCGCCGCGCCGGATCCGTGCTGGCTGCTCCTGCGCGGGCTCAAGACCCTCGACCTCCGTGTGCGCCGGCAGACGGACTCGGCACAGGAGCTCGCCCGCCGGCTCGAGGCGCATCCGCGCGTCGAACGAGTCCGCTATCCGGGCTTCGGCGGCCTGCTCTCCTTCGACGTGGCGGGGGCGGCGGAAGCTCGCGTCGTCGAGACGTCAGTGCGGCTGATCCTGAACGCGACGAGCCTCGGGGGCGTCGACTCGACGATCGAGTCGCGCGCTCGCTGGGAAGGCGACCGTGTGCCGCCGGGCCTCCTTCGTCTCAGCGTCGGTCTGGAGTCGCTCGAGGCCCTCTGGGAGGACCTCGACGGCGCCCTGGACCGGGTCTAGATCTCTTCACGCGCGCGAGTAAGATTTCCGGCTTCGGGGGCGAAACACCCTCTTTGCAAGCCGGAGACGCGGACGCGTGGCCCATGGTCCGCCGACGGGCCCATCCACCCCTCGCACGAAGGAGCAACTGTGGCTGTCGCACCAGACTCTGAGACCCCAAGAAGGAGGTCCGCGCGCGGCGCGGGCCAGACCCAGAGCCCTCGGCCGACGAACGGCACGGTCCAGGTCTCGAAGCAGGACCTGAAGGAGCTCGTCGACGCTCTCCGAGCTGCGAGGGACGGAGAGGTGAACGTGCGTCTCAGGGACAAGTCGGGTGCGATGGGCGATGTGGCACGGGTGTTCAACCAGCTGGCGGAGAGGCGCGAGGCGCTCACCCAGGAGCTCGGGCGCGTCAGCAAGGTCATCGGGCGCGAGGGCCGGATGAACGAACGGGCGCAGCTTCGCGGAGTGAAGGGCTCGTGGGCGGACACCGTGGCCTCGGTCAACTCGCTGATCGAGGACCTTGTCCGCCCGACCGTCGAGGTGGGGCGCGTGCTCGACGCGGTCGCGGACGGCGACCTGTCCCAGAAGATGTCGCTCACGATCGACGGGCGGCCCGTGCGCGGGGAGTTCCGCCGCATCGGCACGACCGTGAACGCGATGCTCGAGCAGTTGTCGTCGTTCGCGGCCGAGGTCACGCGCGTTGCGCGGGAGGTCGGCACCGAAGGCGTGCTCGGGGGCCAAGCCCGCGTGAAGGGCGTTTCCGGAATCTGGCGCGAGCTCACGGACAACGTGAACTTCATGGCCTCGAACCTGACGTCGCAGGTGCGCAACATCGCAGAGGTCACGACCGCGGTCGCGAACGGCGACCTCTCGAAGAAGATCACCGTCGACGTCAAAGGCGAGGTGCGCGAGCTCAAGAACACCATCAACACGATGGTCGACCAGCT
>OEKB01000235.1_pt7 | contig 11814 bp, 17 predicted proteins | sample 1503171 | NCBI WGS metagenome assembly OEKB01 (sample SAMEA104379580, study PRJEB20068) | metagenome | isolation source: 1998
TGAAGGGAGCACGCATGATCCAGGCAGGAGACACGATCGAGAACCCGGTCACCGGGGAGCGCCTCGTCTTTCGGAAGACGTCGCGCGAAACGGGCGGCCAAGCGGTCGTGCTCGAGACGTACGTGCAGCCCAACGGGTTCGTCGCTGCGGCGCACGTCCATCCGAGCCAGGAGGAGCGATTCGAGGTGCTGCGCGGCTCGGTGGGCTTCAAGATCGGCCGCAAGAAGCTGGCGGCGGGCCCCGGCCAGCGCCTGACCGTTCCGGCCGGCACTCCGCACAAGTTCTGGAACGCCTGAGAGGACGAGGCGCACTTCGTCTGTGAGGTCCGGCCGGCCCTCCAGTTCGAGTCGCTGATCGAGACGATGTTCGGCCTTGCCGCCGACGGCAAGACGAATCGCAAAGGCATGCCGAAGCCGCTGCGGCTCGCGGTGATCGCGCACGCGCACTTCGACACCGTGCAGCTGCCCTTCCCGCGGGCGCTCGTGCAGCGGCTCGGGCTCGCCCTCGGCGCGCCGATCGGGCGACTGCTCGGCTACGGCGCAACCTACGTCCCGGCGGACGCGACGCCCGCCGCCGCGACGGCGTAGCGGACGTGAAGCGGCGGCTCTTCATCGGCGCGCTCGTGGCCGCACTGCTCGTGCTCGCGCTGCTCGGCTTCGTCCTGAGGACGGGCCGAGCAGCGCCCGCATGACGCCCGCGAACGCCAAGTGGCTCTGAGCCACAAGGCCGGGGTCGACGGCGGGGAACGGCATGCCACGCGTGCGTCGTGACCCCCGCCGACGCCAAGTGGCTCTGAGCCACAAAGTCCACTCGAAGGAGGAGGAGATGCACGACACGTTGGCCACGCCGCTCCCCGCGTCCTGGCTGTCGACGCGCCTCGGCGTCGACGGCGCCGAGATCGAGCGGCTGCGCTGCGCCGGTGAGCTGTTCGCCGTCCGCCCGCAGGGAGCGGAGGATGGTGCTATCCCGCGTGGCAGTTGGGCCCGCGGGGAACCGTTCCAATTGCGGTACGCGATGCGGTGCGGGCCGCGTGGCGCGCGGGGCTCGACGAGTCCCGGCTGACAGCCCTTCTGCGGCGGCGGGCCGGCCTCATGCGCGGCGGGCGGCTCCTCGACCTGCTGTTCGAAGGCAAGGCCGAGCGTGTGATCGCGGAGATCCAGGCGGCGGCTTGATTCGCCGGGCGCCGAACGGCGGTGGCTACGATCCCTGCGCTGGACTCACCATCTGGGAAGGAGTCTCATGAACCGTCTGACGCTCGCGCTCGGGGTCGCGCTGGCGACACTCGTCGCGGTCGCACCAGTCGCGGCTTCGCCCTCCGCGGCGAAGGCCACGACCGTCACGGTGAAGATGAAAGAGTTCAAGTTCATCCTCTCCAAGAAGACCGTCCCTCATGGCAAGGTCACGTTCAAGCTCGTCAACATCGGCAAGCTCTCGCATGACTTCAGGATCGCAGGCAAGACGAGCAAGCTGATCAAGCCCGGGAAGACCGGCACGTTCGTGGTGACGCTGAAGAAAGGCAAGCTGACATACAACTGCCCGGTGCCCGGCCACACCGCCGCCGGCATGAAGGGCAAGCTGACCGTCACCTGAGACCGCTCTGCACGGAGGTGCGGGCGTTGCTCGCACCTCCGGCCGGCCCGCGTCTGAGCCAGCCTTGCGGGCCGTGGGCAAACCGAGTCATCCTTCTTCGCGTATGGCTGCGAAACCGACACGAAGGAGACCTATGGCTCGTCTTACGCTCATGCTGGCCGCGGCCGCTGTCGCGGCGGTCGGCGTGCTCGCCGGATCCGCCGGCGCGCGCACGTCGATGGCCCATCCGAAGCTGATCGGCCTGGTCGGCAAGAACGATGCCTTCAAGATCACGCTCAAGAACTCGAGTGGCAAGCTCGTCAAGACAATCAAGAAGGGGACGTACACCTTCGTCATCAGCGACGACTCGTCGATCCATAACTACGAGCTCGACGGCCCCCGCGGCAAGTCGTGGACGTTCACGTCGGTCCCCTTCACGGGCACGAAGAAGTTCACGATCGCGCTCAAGGCGGGCAAGTACAAGGCGTACTGCATGGCCCACGAATCCGAGATGTTCCAGCACTTCACCGTCAAGTAGACGGCTCGAGCTCGATCTCGGCGATCCGGCCGTCTTCGATCCTGAAGGCGGCCAGATCCCCGGTCCGCAGCGACAGGATTAGGTAGGGCCGCTTCTCCCAGAGCCCGATGTTCTCGACATCGGTGCGCGACGGCCGCGCGGGGGAGGAGAGGTGCGAGTGGAACACCCCGAGCTCGTAGCCTTCGTCTTCCGCGAACCACACCTCGGGGTCGTCGAGCTCGAGCTCGAAACGGTATGGCGACGCGGCGGCATTGCGCCCGGCCTCGTAGCGCTCGGCACGGCCGTCGCGGAGAAGGACGAGCCCGCAGGCCTCGTTCGGCGCCTCTGCTTCCGCGTGCGCGACGAGCTGGGCGCGCACATCGTCGGGAATCACCACCAGACGGTGCGCTCCATCGAGGCTTCGACGTCTGTCGCGTCCCAGAAGTCCGCCGACAGGTACTTCCAGCCGCCGTCGGCGAGGATGGCCACGATGGTGCCGTCGTCCCGCTCTGCCGCGAGCCTGCGCGCGACATGCACGACGGCCCCGGAGGACACGCCGGCGAAGATGCCCTCCTCGTCGAGCAGCCGCCGGACCTCGTGGACCGACTCCGCGTTCGACACGAGCACCTTGCGGTCGAGCTTGGACACGTCGAGGATCGGGGGGACGTAGCCCTCGTCGAGCGAACGGAGGCCCATGACGGGGTCGCCGGGCATGGGCTCCGCGGCCGCGACGACGACCTCGGGGAAGCTCTCGCGTAGCCGGGCGCCCACGCCCATGAGCGTCCCGCCGGTGCCGAGGCCCGCGACGACGACATCGACGCGGTCGAGCGCCTCGGCGATCTCGGCCCCGGTTCCCTCGTAGTGGGCACGCGGGTTCGCCGCGTTCGCGTACTGGAAGGGCATGAACAGTCGCGGATCTTCTTCCGCGAGGCGCAACGCGAGGCGAACGGCGCCGTTCGATCCTTCGTCGCCCGGCGAAGAGACGATCCGCGCGCCGAAGAGGCGGAGCAGGCGCCTTCGTTCCTCCGTCGCGCTCTCAGGCATCACGCACGTGAGCGGGTAGCCCTTGAGCTTCGCGACGAGCGCGAGCGAGATGCCGGTGTTGCCGCTCGTCGGCTCGAGCAGCTCGCGGCCCGGTTCGAGCTCGCCCGCCGCCTCGGCCGCCTCGATCATCGCTTTGGCGATCCGGTCTTTGATCGAGCCGGTCGGGTTCTGGCCCTCGAGCTTCGCGTAGATCCGCACGTCGCCGACAGGCTTCAGCTCGACGAGGGGCGTGTTCCCGACGAGGTCGAGGACGTTGTTCGCGACGCGGCTCAACACATCAGTTCCCGCAGAGTCCCGTCCTGGTGGCGAGCACCGTTGCAGGGGGCCGGCGGAAGACGCACGCGTCGAGCGGCTAGCCGCCCGCCATCGCCGGCAAGAGGATGACCGTAGCGCCCGGGCGTACCGCCGTCTCGAGCCCATCGAGCGTGCGTACATCCTCGCCCTCGAGGTAGACGTTCACGAACGGCGCGATGTCGTCGTCCTCCAGCAGCTGCCGGCGCAGGGCTGGGAAGCGATCCACGAGATCGTCCAGAAGCTCGCGCACCGTCTCGCCGTCGGCTGGAACCTCGCGCGCGCCGCCGACGTCTTCGCGCAGCGTCGGCGGAATGCGAACGTGCGTCACGCCGGCTCCCTCGTTCCGGCGCAGAACTCGACGTAGTCGATGTAGTCCGTGATCGTCGGGTGCTCTCCGCACACGGGGCAGTCCGGATCGCGCCGGACGGTGACTTCGTTGAACTCCGCGCTCAGGGCATCGAAGAGCAGCAGCCGGCCGACGAGCGGGTCGCCGATCCCGAGCGCGAGCTTCAGCGCCTCGCTCGCCTGCAACGACCCGATCACGCCGGGGAGGACACCGAGCACACCACCTTCGGCACACGACGGCGCGAGCTCCGGCGGGGGCGGAGCGGGGAAGAGGCAGCGATAGCACGGTCCGTCGCCAGGCTTGAACACGGTCACCTGGCCCTCGAAGCGGTAGATCGAGCCGTGCACGACCGGGATGTCGTGCCAGACCGATGCATCGTTGACCAGGTACCTGGTGGGAAAGTTGTCGGCGCCGTCGACGATCACGTCCCAGCCGTCGGCGAGGATCCGTTCAACGTTCTCGGAGGTGAGGCGCTCCTCGTAGGCGACCACCTGCACGTCCGGATTGAGCGCCTCGATCGTCCGTCTCGCCGAGTCGACCTTGGGCTCGCCGAGCCGTTCGGTGGAGTGGACGATCTGGCGCTGGAGGTTCGACTCGTCCACGACGTCCGCGTCGACGATGCCGAGACGCCCGACGCCTGCGGCCGCGAGATAGAGCGACGCGGGGGAGCCGAGCCCTCCCGCTCCGATCAGCAGGACCTTCGAGTCGAGCAGCTTCAGCTGGCCCTGTTCGCCCACCTCCGGAATGAGGAGGTGCCGCGAGTAGCGCGCCCTGCGCGTCGCATCGAGCCCGTTCGTGAGCTCCACGGGGAAGCCGTTCCGCTTCCAGTCGGTGAAGCCGCCGGCCAGCGAGACCGGCTCGTCGTAGCCGAGCTCTTCGAGGCTCTTCGCCGCGAAGACGGACCGGTTGCCGGCCGCGCAGTAGAGGAGGACTGTCCGGCCACGGTCGGGTGCCTTCGCCTCGATCCGCGACTCCAGGTGGCCACGGGGAATGTGGATGGCGCCCGGAATGTGGCCTTCATCCCACTCGTCCTGCTCTCGGATGTCGACAATGACCGGATCGCCGGCCTCGATCAGCTCGCGCGCACGAACGGCGTCGACCTCGTCGACCTCGGCGCGCACCTGCTGCAGCAGCTCCCGATAACTCGGCATTGCTTTCCAAAGTGTAGCGATGGCGGAACAGGATGACTCCGCGGCTCCGCGTCTGGCTCGTCGTCGCCACCACCGCGGTCGCCGTGGCGGGGACGACGGTGGGCGTGACGCTGGCGACGCGAACGCACGTGCCGAAGGAAGACGTCGCCGGGCCGCGGTTCTTCACCGATCAGACAGCCCCGCCGGGCGTCGCCCGAGACGTGCGGGACGCGCTGCGGGCATGGCCGAGCGGCACCGTGAGACGACTACGGATCCTCGCGGCCCAGCACCCCGCGAGCGCGCTCGTCCGCTTCGAGCTCGGCCTCGCTCTCGCGTTCGGCGGCGCCCAGAGCGACGCCGTGGCGGCCTGGCGTGAAGCGAAGCGAGCACAGCCGGACTCGCCCTCCGCGGTTCGTGCCGAGGACGCCCTTCATCCCGACACGCCGCCTGGAAAGCCGCCTTTTGTCCCCGGCTTCACGCGCGCACGGACGGCCGTGGAGCGACAGCTCGCCGAGGGCGTTCGACTGCAGGCGGCGCTCCGTCCTGTGTCAGCAGAGCGTGCGTTTGCGGCTGCCGCGCGTCTCGACCCGCAGAATCCAGAGGCGCAGGTCGCGGCCGCCGTCGGCCTCTACGACAAGGACCGGCCCGAACGAGCGTTCTCGCGCCTCGGGCCGCTCCTGCAGCGCTTCCCCGAGGCACAGACCGTGCGCTTCCATCTCGGGCTGCTCCTGATCTACTTGCGCCAGTTCCCGCAGGCCCGCCGCGAACTCGCGCTCGCGGTGGCGGAGGGCCCTCGAACGCGACTTGCCAAGGAAGCACGGGTTCTCCTGAACGCAAGTCGTAAAAGGTAGGACCCAGGAGCGTAAAAATGAGCCGATCGGCCCATGGCGCCGGGAGGCTCCAACTGGCAGAGTGCGAGCGCCTAAATCCGGGTCCAGAGGGGGGCTAGGGATGAGCGCAACTGAGGAAGCCGTCCGGCCGAAGGGCGTCGTCGACGTCCTCGAGACCGACGACGCAAAAGCGCTGCTCGAGACGGGCCGCGAGGCAGGTCACCTGAGCGCCGACGAGATCACCGTCGCACTCGACGAGCTCGATCTCGAGCCGGCGCAGATCGACGATTTCTACCACGCTCTCGAAGAGCTCCACATCGAGGTCGTGACGGGGGAGGAAGAAGAGGAGCCGGCCCCGCAAGAGCAGGCGCGTGAGGTGTCCACCGACGCCTTGCAGCTGTTCTTGAAGGACATCGGGAAGGTCGATCTCCTCACTGCTGCGCAGGAGGTCGAGCTCGCGAAGCGGATCGAGCGCGGCGACCACGGCGCGAAGCAGGAGATGGTCGAGGCGAATCTCCGCCTCGTCGTCTCGATTGCGAAGAAGTATCGCAATCAGGGACTGCCGTTCCTCGATCTGATTCAAGAGGGGACGATCGGGCTCGTCCGCGCCGCGGAGAAGTTCGACTACCGCAAAGGATTCAAGTTCTCGACGTACGCGACCTGGTGGATCAGGCAGGCGGTGGCCCGCGCGCTGGCTGACAAGGCGCGCACGATTCGGATGCCGGTGCATGTCGTCGAGAAGCTGAACAAGATCGTTCGCTCGGAGCGGAAGATGCGCGCAGAGCTCGGGCGCGAGCCGACTGCCGCCGAGATCGGGAGAGACCTCGACCTGACACCTGATGAGGTCGAGCAGATCCGGCGCAGCGCGCAGACACCGGTGTCGCTCGAGAAGCCGGTCGGCGACGAGGACGAATCGGAGTTCGGTCACTTCCTGACTGACGAGAACCTGCCGCTCCCCGACGAGGAGGCCGAGATCACGCTGCGCAAAGAGACGCTGCGGAAGATCCTCGGAACGCTCTCCTCGCGCGAGCGCCAGGTGCTCGAGCTGCGGTACGGACTCGACGGTCGGCATCCGCGCACGCTGGACGAGGTCGGCCGCGCGTTCAACGTCACGCGGGAGCGGATTCGGCAGATCGAGAACCAGTCGCTGAAGAAGCTTCGCGCGCTGGCGGACGCCGCCAAGCTCCGCGAAGTCGCCTAGTAGCGTCGAGAGCCGAACGGTCAGCTGAGCCCAGGAGCCTCGTGCTCGTGGACGGCGTTCGAGCGCGTTTGTGTGGCGAGGGTGTGACTTCTCTTCCACCCCTGTCGATTCACGTCACCCCGTAGGGACAGTCCCCTGTGGGGGCTTTGTCACGGTCGCGGCGCCTTTTCGGGGGAGCGTTCGCACGGCCTGCCCGTCCCGAATGTGCCGACCGCCCCGCGTCTGACTCCTGCGCGTAAAGTTGGCCGCCGTGGAAGAGGCCTGGGTCGACGAGCTGCGCGAGTTCATCGCGATCCCTTCCGTCAGCGCAGACCCGGCGCATCGTGACGACGTCCTCCGGGCCGCGCAGTGGCTCACGGACCTCGTCAAGCGCTCCGGCGGCGAGGCGGAGGTGACGCCGTTCGGCGAGCGCGAGCTCGTGCTCGGCGAGATCCCCGCAAGCGCCGGGGACGGCAACGCGCCGACGGTCCTCGTCTACGGGCATTTCGACGTTCAACCGCCCGCGCCCCTCGACCTCTGGGAGTCGCCGCCGTTCGAGCTGACGGAGCGCGACGGGTGGTACTTCGCGCGCGGCATCGCGGACGACAAAGGGCAGCTCTACACGCTCGTCAAAGCGGCGCAGACGTTGTCGCAGGCCGGCGAACTACCGGTGAACGTCCGCATCGCATGTGACGGCGAGGAAGAGATCGGCGGACACACGATCGTCGACTTCCTCGAGCAGGACGAACGAGGTGCGGACGCGTGCGTGATCTTCGACGGACACATCACGCGGCCCGACCAGCCGGAGTTCAACCTTGCGACCCGCGGGCTGACGGGCTTCCACGTGAAGGTGCGCACGGGCCGCCGCGATCTGCACTCGGGCATCTACGGCGGCGCAGCCATGAACGCGATCCACGTATTGATGCAGGTCCTGTCGGCGCTCGTGGCCAAGAACGGCCTGCTCGCCGACGAGCTGCGAGAAGGACGCGCGCCGCTCGGGGACGACGAGCAGCAGGCGGCGAGGGTCCTTCCCAGCGGCGAGGTCCTCCTGCAGGAGGCCGGCGCCTCACCGCTCGATCCGAAGGCAGGCGCCGAGTTCTACACGCGGACCTGGGCGGAGCCGTCCCTCGACGTGAACGGGATCCACGGCGGCAAGCCCGACTTCGTAAACACGACGTTGCCCGTCGAGGCGCACGCACGGTTCACGATCCGGATCGCACCGGGTCAAGACCTCGCGCACATCCAGGATGTTGCGGAGAAGCTCATGCGCGAGGCAACGCCCGACGGTGTGGAGCTCGAGATCTCGCGCGAGAACTCGGCCCCGCCCGGTCGCGTCCCACCGGACGCGAGGGCGATCCGGCTCGCACTCGAGGCCTGGGAGCGCTCGCTCGGCAAGCGACCGTTGCTCGTTCGTGCAGGCGGCACCCTGCCGATCTTTCCCGCGCTCGAGGCGAAAGGCATCGCCACCGTCGCAACCGGCTTCGCGCTCCCGGAGTCCGCCGTGCATTCGCCCAACGAGAAGATGCGCGTCGAGGACATGGGCCGCGCCGTCGCGGCGGCGCAGGAGCTCTTCAGGAGCTGGGGCGCGCTTGGCTGAGGACGGCCGCTACCCGACGCCGCTCGCGGCGGAGCTCGCGGACGACACCCTCGAACGATTCCTCCGCTACGTCCGCATCGACACGCAGTCCGACCCCTCGTCCGAGACGTATCCGAGCACGGCGAAGCAGCGCGACCTGGGCCGGCTCCTCTCGGAGGAGCTGCAGGAGCTCGGCCTCACCGACGCGCGACTGGACGAGCACGGCTACGTCTTCGCAACGCTTCCGGGCACGCGCGGTCCGACTGTCGGTCTCATCGCGCACGTCGACACGAGCCCGGACGAATCCGGAGCGAACGTACAGCCGCAGGTGGTCCGATACGAAGGCGGCGACATCCAGCTGCCGGGAGACCCGCGGCAAGCGCTCCGCGCATCCGAGAGCCGGCTGCTCCAGGAAAAGGTCGGGCACGAGATCGTGACTACCGACGGGACGACACTGCTCGGGGCGGACGACAAGGCGGGCGTGGCGGAGATCATGGCTGCAGTCGCATACCTCACACGCCGTCCGGAGATCGAGCACGCACCAATCCGGATCGGGTTCACGGTCGACGAGGAGGTAGGTCGGGGAGTCGACCACTTCGACGTCGATCAGTTCGGCGCTGACTTCGCGTACACGCTCGACGGAGCGGAGATCGGGGAGATCGACGACGAGACGTTCTTCGCCTCCGAGCTGCGCATCCGCATCCAGGGCCACAGCGTCCATCCGGGGACGTCGAAAGGGAAGCTCGTGAACTCGATGAAGCTCGCTGCGGCGCTGATCGAGCGTCTGCCGAAGGAACGACTCTCGCCCGAGACGACGGAGGAGCGAGAAGGCTTCGTTCACCCGGTGCGCGTCGCCGGGAACGTTGCGGAGACGACGATCACGTTCATCGTCCGCGATTTCGACGAGGCGCAGTTGAAGGAGCACGAACAGCTGCTCCGCGACCTGGGTGCGCAGATCGAGCACGAGGAGTCTCGGGCGCGCGTGATTGTCGAGGTGGAGGAGAGCTACCGGAACATGAAGGCGTTCCTCGATCGGCGGCCGCGGATCCTCGAAGCGGCCGACGAGGCGACGCGCCGCGTGGGGCTTCGTCCCGTGCGGAGCGCGATCCGCGGCGGTACGGACGGTGCGCTTCTCAGCGCGCGCGGGCTCCTGACGCCGAACATCTACACGGGCGGGCAGGAGTACCACTCGGTCCGCGAGTGGGTGTCGGTCCAAGACATGGCCACAGCAGCCGCAACGGTGGTGGAGCTAGTGAAGCTGTGGGCAGAACCTGAGTGGGCGGATTCGAGCAACACCAAGTAACAGTCTGTTACTAGGCTCGACTGAGGAGTCACAACGCGGAACGGGGCGATGTCTTAGGACACGGCCGCCGCGGGCGACATGTGCGGCCGCGGCTCCCGGACGTTCGCCGCAATCCGCCAAACCCGTCCAAGATCATCATGCGAGCGAAGCGAGCGGATCTTGGACGGTTTAGAAGCGAGCGGATCTTGGACGGCTAAAGCCACTCGTGGCCGAACTCGCGCATGGCGTCGATGATCGGCAGCAGTGCTCGGCCTTTTCGGGTGAGCTCGTACTCGACGCGCGGCGGGGACTCCGGATAGCTCCGCCGTTCGACGATCTCCTCCTCCTCGAGGGCGCGCAGTCGTTCCGAGAGCGTGCGTGGCGAGATCCCGCAACACGAATGCTCGAGCTCGGAGAAGCGGCGCGGTCCCTCGGAGAGGTCGTGCACGAGCAGCGCCGTCCACTTCGCGCCGATGATCTCGGCACACGCCGCGACGGAGCATGAGGTCGCCTCGTGAACCGCGTTCATCGTCCGCATCGCTTCACTGATTGTAGCGAGGCGGCCTCCTAACGAAATGGCCTCGGCGTCGCGTCGAGCTTCGGGATCGAGAACCGGGCGATGGTGCCGAAACCGCCCGGCGCCGGCTTGCACGCCTGCGCGACGCCGGCGTCGCAGGCGACGGAGAGGAAGACGAACGCGTCCTCCATCGTGAACTCCCATTCGTCGACGAGCAGCCTCGCCGCCTCCTCGGTGCAGAGCTTCAACGCCTCGTCGTACGCGTCGGCCGTCGCGTGCGGAACCCAGCGGTCGGCGAGCTCCGTCACCGGCCATCGCGCCTGCTTGCCCTCGCAGACGTCGAAACGGATGTCCACCTCGCCGGCGATCTCGACACCGGTGAAGCACACCTCGCCGTCGCCCATCGACGCGTGCATGTCGCCGACGGCGAACATCCCGCCCGGCTGTCGCACCGGGAAGTAGATGCGTGCGCCGGGCCCGTGCAGGTGATCGTCGAGGTTCCCTCCGTGCCGGCCAGCGAGGCCGTTCGAGAGCGTGTCGCCGTCGGTCGCGACGCCGACGACGCCGACCATCGGCCGCGCGGGGAACCGGACCCGGTCGTTCATCCTGATCTCACCGTCGACCACGTCGAAGAGCCGCGTCAGCGGCGCCTGCACATGCTCGATCAGCTGGCCGAAGCCCGGGATCAGGGTCGCGACGCCCCATTCGATCGGGCGAACGTCGAGGACCTCCGCGACGAGTGAATCGCCGGGCTCGGCGCCTCGCACGGAGACAGGGCCGGTGGCGCCGTTGATCCGCTCGAGATCGATCTCCGTCACGAGATCGTCCTCGGATCGGATCTGTCCCGTGAAGCAGTCGTTCGTCTCGAACGTCACCGTCTCGCCCGGAGCGATCTCGAGGACCGGCTCCAGATCCGGCCCGAAGGCCCAGACGACGTGCTCGCGCCCGATCCGGTGCCCCGTGGTGACGGCCATCAGGCGGTCTCCATCAGCGGCCTCGGCGCCGCCACGGTTTCGTCCTCGACGTAGACCCGCTCCATGGCGCGGAGTCGTTCGGGCGAACGCGCAGCTCAGCCTCCTCGCGACCGTGGTTGGCCCCGCCACGATGGTCGCGGATCGTCATGGCGGTTGCAAGCCAGGTCGTACGGTTTCCCCGACCTCGGTTCGGGGGTTCACCGGCTGGTTGGGGAGTCCACGCGCGGCGACCATTCCTCCAGAAAGGAGGACGCAATGGTCGCTTCGATCAGTCACGACATCTGGCTCGGCAGCATGCTCATTCTCGGCAGCCTGGCCGCGCTCGTCGCGGTTCTGCTCGTCGTCTCGCGCCTCATCGGCAAGGATCCCGAGGCGGTCTAGCCCTCCTCAGTCCCAGGGCGGTGGGTTGTGCACCCACCGGCCGCTGAGCATCGTCGCAACGACCCGCACGGCTGGCAGCTCCTCGGGCTCCAGCGCGAACGGGTCGCGATCGACCACGACGAGGTCGGCGAGGAAGCCGGGCAGGAGCTTGCCGCGACGACGTTCGTCGCCCGC
>OEKB01000139.1_pt1 | contig 11769 bp, 12 predicted proteins | sample 1503171 | NCBI WGS metagenome assembly OEKB01 (sample SAMEA104379580, study PRJEB20068) | metagenome | isolation source: 1998
GTCCAGGACGAAGGCGTCGAGGTGCAGCTTCGGACCCTCGGCGTTCACACCTTGGGGCACCTGGCCGCGAGGTCTGCATTGACACGGGTTTAGCCAAACCGTAGGGTCGCTTCAGTTTTTCTTCGACAAAATCAAAGGAGCGCTGATGCCCTCGAGCACGCCCGACGCCGTCACGGAAGTCGACGTCGGCGAGCGCCTGAGGGACATACGCCGGCTCCGACGGGCCACGCTCCGCACGATCGCCGACCGCGCCGGTGTCAGCGAGAGCTTCCTCAGCCAGGTCGAGCGTGGGAAGGCGAGCGCGAGCATCGCGTCGCTCCGGCGGATCGCCGGTGCGCTCGCGGTCAGCGTCGCGGACTTGTTCGAGCCGAGCGGCCCGCCGCGCCCGCGCGTCCTCCGGCGCGACGAACGACCTTCGCTCGCATTCGGGATCCTCGGACGCAAGCTCCTGCTCACGCCGCGCCCGCTGCATCACCTCGAGGTGTTCGTCGGCGAGCTCGACGCGGGCGGATCGACGGGGACCGAACCGTATGCGCACGGTGACTCCGAGGAGCTCTTCGTCGTGCTCTCCGGCACTGTGCAGCTCGAGCTCGGCGGCGAGCTGCACGACCTCGAGAGCGGCGACAGCATCGACTACCGTAGCTCGACGCCGCATCGCGTAGTGAACACCGGGGATGACCCCGCCGAAGTCATGTGGATCATCAGTCCGCCCAGCTACTAGGGGCAGGGAAGGAGAGGAACGCGATGGACGACGCTCAACATCTGTTGGAACGGAGGCTCAGCCGCGAGGACCTCCTGAAGTTTGCGGCCGCGACCGGAGGCGCCGGTCTCATCGCGGGCCGGACCGGACTGGCAGAAGCGGCGCGTGCGCAGCTCGAAGCGGAGAGCGGGCGGCTTCAGGTCCTCGACTGGGCGGGTTACGGCAACGACGGCGGCCAGGCGATGTTCGCCGCGTACGTGAAGAAGTACTCGAAGAACAAGCCGCAGTTCACGTACATGACCAACGAGTCGGACGCGCTCGCGAAGATCCATGCGGGTCTCAAGCCGGACGTCTTCCGCCCGTACGTCGGTTGGGTGAAGTACTTCGCGACGAGCGGGCTCGTCCAACCGTGGAACACGAAGCTGATCACGAACTTCAAGCACCTGAACCCGTTCATGGTCAAGGCGGGCCAGTACAGCGGGAAGCAGTACGGCATTCCGGACGACTGGGGCTTCGATGCGATCCTCTACCGCAGCGACAAGGTGAAGCCGAAAGCGAAGTCGTGGGGCCTGCTTTTCGATGAGCGGTACAAGGGCAAGATCGCGTGGTACGACGACATCACGATGATCCAGATGGCCGGGCTCTACCTGGGCTTCAAGAACACCTGGAACCAGACGGACGCGCAGCTCAAGCAGTCACAGAACCTGCTCAAGTCGAAGAAGCATCTGGTCCGCCTGTACTGGTCGTCCGAGACGAACCTGTGGGAGGCGTTCGGGTCAGGCGAGGTCTGGATCGCGTACGCCTGGCCGAACGACTGGGTCCAGATGAAGAAGAAGGGGTTGAAGGTCGTCTACATGCGCCCGAAGGAGAAGCCGCTCGCCTGGGTCGGCATGTTCATGCTCCTCAAGGGCTCGCCGCGTCCCAAGCTCGCGCACGCGTACGTCGATGCCTGGAGCTCGACGAAATCGGCCAAGTGGCTCGAGGACAACTACGGCTATGGGCATGCGAACACGCTCGCACGGCCGTCGTCGAGCGACCTGCTGCGCGCGCTGCAGCTGACCAACCCGAGAGCGGTCACGCTGCCGAACGCGTACCTCGACCGCGACATCCCGCGGCGCGCGCTCTACGCCAGGATGTGGGAACAGGTGAAGGCCGCCTGACAGGCCTGCTGTAGGAAGATATGGCAGTGGAGGGCCAAACCGGCGCGGCGCCGGTCGTCGCACCGCGGCGCAGACGTCTGCGGCCTGACTTGACGACGCCTGCGCTTCTGGGTCTTCCGGTCGCGTGGCTCGGTGTTTTCTTCGTCGTGCCGATCGCGATCGTGGCGCTGTACAGCTTCGACGTGTATTCGCTGCTCCCTGGCAAGCACGGGTTCACGCTGGAAGCTTGGCGCGCGTTCATCCACAGCTCGGTGTACCTGGCGCTGTTCTGGAAGTCCGTGAAGATGTCGCTGATCGTCTCGGCGGTGGTCGTCGTCCTCGCGTATCCGCTGGCGTACTACCTCGCGCTCTCCGGAACGAGGCGCAAGTACGTGCTCCTCCTCCTGCTGATCGCACCGTTTTTGACGAGCTACTTGCTGCGCGTGCTCGCGTGGAAGGTGATCCTGGGAAACGAGGGCGTCCTCAACACCTTCATGTTCTGGACCGGGCTGAGGTCGCGGGACCACCCGATCTCGCAGCTGCTCTACAGCCGGTTCGCGGTCATGCTCGTGCTCGCGTACGTGTGGCTCCCGTTCGTCGCGCTGCCGATGTTCGTCTCGCTCGAAAGCCTCGACCGCCGGCTTCTCGAAGCCGCGAGCGACCTCGGGGCGAGCCGTTGGGTGGCCTTCCTGCGCGTGACGCTGCCGCTCTCGCTGCCGGGCGTCGCAGCCGGCTTCCTCTTCGTGTTCATCCCGACGCTCGGAGAGTTCGTCACGCCCTCGCTCGTCGGCGGGACCTCCGGCTACATGTACGGCAATCAGATCGTCGACCTGTTCGGCACCGGGTTTCCCGACTGGGAGACCGGCTCCGTCCTCGCGATCTTCCTGCTCGGAGTCGTCGCAGCCCTGACGGCGGTGTTCGCGCGCTTCCTCCAGGTACGTCAGGTGGCCGCAGACTGATGGACGTCGCACTGTCGAAGAACGGGGCGCGGCTGCTGAAGGCGTTCTTCGTCTTCGTCGTGGTCTTCCTCTACGCCCCGATCGCGATCCTGCTCGTTTTCTCGTTCAACGACTCCGACCTACCGACGTTCCCGCTCAGCGGCTTCACGCTGCACTGGTACCACCAGTTCCTCACGAATCCAGACCTCAAAGGCGCGCTGGAGACGAGTGCGATCGTCGCGGCCCTCTCGAGTGTCTGCGCGGTCACGCTCGGCGTGCTCGCCTCGATCGTCCTCGTCCGCCGGCGCTTCGTGGGCAAGGCCGCGGTGACGGCGCTGCTGCTCAGCCCGTTGGTGATCCCGTACGTCGTCTTCGGCGTTTCGCTGCTGCTCCTGTTCCACCGGCTCGGGATCCCGCGCTCGGTGCTCACCGTCGTCATCGGGCACGTGGTGATCAGCCTGCCGTACACGATCCTCGTGCTCGTCCCGCGGCTCGAGCAGATCGACGTCGCGCTCGAGGAGGCAGCCTACGACCTCGGCGCGGGCCCGCTGCAAACGTTCCGGTTGATCACACTGCCGTTGATTCTCCCGGCGGTCGTCTCGGCGTTTCTGATCGCGTTCACGACCTCGTTCGACGAGTACGCCGTGGCGTCGTTCGTCGTCGGCACGCGGACGACGTTCCCCATTTTCCTCTACTCGGCGCTTCGTTTCCCGAGCCAGCTGCCGCAGGTGATCGCCGTCGCGGTCGTGGTGATCGTCGTCTCACTCGTGGTCGTGGTGGCAGCGGAGATCGGCCGACGGGTTGCGGAGCGGCGCCTCGGCGCGTTCGAGGTTTAGCCTGCGTACAGCTCGTCGGTCTTGGCGGCCATGATGAAGTCGTTGCGGTGCAGGCCGCGGATCTTGTGCGTCCACCAGCTGACGGTCACCCGGCCCCACTCGGTGAGGAGTGCAGGATGATGCCCTTCCTCCTCGGCGATCGCGCCGACCGCGTTCGTGAACTCGAGCGCCTGCGCGAAGTCGTCGAACGTGAACACGCGGCGCAGTCGCTCGATGCCGTCGATCTCGGCGAGTTCCCACCCGGAGACCTGCGGGCGCAGCTCGGCGACCTCTTCATCGGTGACGCGGGGCGCATCTCTGCGACAGGCGACGCAGCGCTGCTCCCCAAGGGACGTCACTTCGTCCACCGCTTGCGCCGGAAGCCGGCGCCGCTGAGCCACGACGCGATCCTCTCGGTCCCGGTCGGGATGACGGCGACGAGCAGGCCGCCCACCGTTCCGATCAGCAGGATCGCGCCGAGGAGCGGCGCGAACCAGAAGACGACGATGCTCACGGCCACGCCCACGAGCGCCACGAGGACCGGCCAGCGAATCATCGCGGCGCGGCCGTCGACCCGCGGACCGCGAGGCGCGGACGGAACGAGAAGTCGGGCAATGGCTTCTCGGGCTCCTCGATGAGGCTCTTGAGCGCGTTGACCGCCGTCTCTGCGATCTCGTCGATCGGTTGCTCGACGGTCGTGAGCGCCGGGTTCGTCCAGCGCGCCGCGTCGATGCCGTCGAACCCGACGACGGAGAGATCGTCCGGGACGCGGAGCCCCTGAGCCAGCGCCTCCTGCAGGACCCCGATCGCCATGAGGTCGCTCGAGCAGATCACGCCCGTCGGCGGGACCCCTCGCGCCAGCAGCGCGCGCAGCCCGGAGCGTCCGCCCTCGACGGTGAAGTCGCCGTGCGCCACGAGCCCGTCGGCGTCGAGCCCGGCGGCTCGGAGCGCGTTCTCGCGACCCGTCGCCTTCTGCTGCGTCGGTAGATAGTGGTCGAGCCCGGCGACGTAGCCGATACGGCGATGCCCGAGGTCGATCAGATGCTGCGTCGCGGACTCGCCCGCGAGCTCCTCGTCGACGCCCACGGAGGGGACGTTGAGCGTATTGAGTGCGCCGTTCACGAACACCATGCGCGCGCCTTCGTCGGCGAGGCGCGCGTAGTGATCGTGCTCGCCGCTCATGTTCGTCATCTCGCAGGAGATGAAGATCATCCCGTCGACCTGGCGATCGAGCAGCATGTGGACGTAGTCGACCTCGCGGAATGCCGCGGCCGTCGTGGAGCAGAGAATCGACGCGAAGCCCGCCTCCGTCGCGCGCCGCCCGATCGCCTGTGCGAGCGAAGGGAAGATCGGATTCTCGAAGTCCGGAAGGAGCAGGCCGATCACGCCCGTCGCCGGCCGGCGGCCGGGCGGGACGTACAGGAGCTCCCGCATCGCTCGTTCGACGCGCTCGCGGGTCTCCGAGCGGACGTTGTCGAGGCCGCTGACGACCCGCGAAGCGGTCGCGACGCTCACGCCTGCATGCTGTGCTACGTCTCGAAGAGTGGCCATCTGGTTGCAGGACTATGTAACAGATTTTCAGTCGCTTGACCAGCGACTCTCCACATCTTGACATTTGCGGCAAGGCTGTTAGGGTCGAGCCTGTTTCATGGGGCTAAGACATGTTTCACAAGCAGTCGGCTGTCCGGGCTGCCTGCCGGGCGGGACTCAAGAGGAGGAGGATCCATGAAGGTAGGGAGGCGCTTCGCCATCCTGCTCGCCGTCGTCCTCGCAGCGGCGCTGACCCTGATCGGCGCCCGTGCGACCCCGGCGGCGCATGCAAGCGCGAAGGCGAGCAAGCTCGTGATCTGGGTCGACAATGTGCAGAAGCCTGCCGTCGACAAGATCACATCGAAGTGGGGCGCGGCGCGCGGAGCGACCGTCGACGTCGTCTACCACCCGTTCGGAAACATCCGCGACGATCTGAAGAAGGTCCAGGCGGCGAACGCTCCGGACGTCATCGTCGCCGCGCACGACTGGACGGGCGACCTGGCAGCCAGCGGGCTCGTCCTGCCGCTGCTGCCGAAGAAGGCGACGCTGAAGCAGTTCCCGAAGTACGCGCTCGACGCGTTCTCCTACGGGAGCGTGAAGCGGCTCTACGGTGCGCCGTTCGCGCTCGAGAACGTCGGTCTCGTCGTGAACACGAAGCTGGTGAAGGTGCCGAAGACGTTTGCGCAGCTCGAGAAAGAAGCGCTCGCCTTCAAGAAGAAGAGCCCGGACAACATCGCCATCTCGGTGCCTCAGGGCTCCGGCGGCGACGCGTACCACATGTACCCGTTCTTCTCCGGTCTCGGCGGCTACGTGTTCGGAACGACGAGGGGTGGCGGGCTGAATCCCCATAAGATCGGCGTCGCCAACAAGACGTTCCTGAAGAACTCGGCGCTGATCGACAAGTGGAACCGCGAGGGCCTGATCGATTCGAAGATCGACTATGGAACGGCGAAGAACAAGTTCCTGAAGAAGCAGTCGGCGTTCTGGATCACGGGCCCGTGGGAGACCACCTCGCTCAAGGACAGCGGCTTCTCGTTCCGCATCATCCAGCTCCCGAAGATCAAATTCCGCTCGGTGCCGTTCCTCGGAGTGCAAGGGATGATGGTGACGAAGTTCGCGACCGCGCACGGCGTCACGAGCCTGGCGAAGGACCTGGTCGGGAACTACATGATGAATCCGGCCTCGCAGCAGGCGCTCGCTGCCGCGAACCAGCGCTTCCCGGCGAACCTCGTCGCCGGCAAGAAGGTCCACGACGCGATCCTGTCGCAGTTCGGCAAGGCCGGGGTCGGCGGTGTGCCGATGCCGAACATCCCCGAGATGGGCAGCGTGTGGGCCGATCTCGGCGGCGCGTGGGTGCAGTCGACGAAGGGCGCGGGCGCAACGAAGGCTCGCGTTGCCTTCCAGAACGCCGCGAAGAACATCGCGGAGAAGATCGGCTAAAGGCCAGACAGGCTGACTCGGAGGCGGGTGCCTGCTCGAGGCGCCCGCTCTCCGTCCGCACGGAAGGAGCCGCGTGAGCAGTACCGCCGTCCCGACTCCGACGCCCGGCCAGCCGCGGCTCGCAGCCGCGGCGTCGGCATTCCGCTCGCTTCCGACTCGGGCGATCACGGTCTTCTCAGGAACTGCCGGGCTCGTGGTCAAGATCGTGCTGCTCGCGATCTCGAACGCCATCGCTGCGTGGGCGGCGATCGCCCTCGCGACGCGTCACAACTGGGCCGCGGTCGTTGTGCTCGTCGCGGCAACCGTTGCGATCGATCTGATCTACATGGCGCGACGCCGGGCGATCCCGGCCAAGTTCCTCGTTCCCGGCACGATTTTCCTGCTCGCCTTTCAGGCGGTGCCGATCGCATACACGATCAATGTCGCGTTCCAGAAATACGCGACGGGACACATCGGCTCGAAGACCGAGGCGATCGCGGGGATCAAGGGGAACTCGCTGCAAGCGGGGCCGAACAGCAAGTCGTACTCGATGGCGCCCGCACGAGATGCGAATGGCGACCTTGTGCTGATCCTCGTCGACTCCGACACCGGTGCGACGCTCGTCGGGACACAGACGGCGCTGAAGCCGATCCCGAAGAAGGATGTCACCGTGAGCTCGGCCGGCGAGATCACCGGGGCATCGGGCTACAAGATCATCACCGGCCCGGCGCTGACCGCGCTCGACACGCAGCTCTCCAATTACACGGTCCCGGTCGGCCGAGACAACGCGATTCAGCCGCAGGGGTTCGACGCTGCATCCGGCGTCACCCCAACCCTGCGGTACGACGCCCACGCCGGGACCTTCACGCGAATCAGCGACGGGCTCGTGTTTCGGGACACGGGTGGAGGCGCTTTCGTGGCCCGGAACGGCGAGGAACTCGAGCCCGGCTGGCGGACGGGCACCGGACTGCACAACTTCGGCCGTGTCGTCCACAGCAAGCTCATCCGGACGCCATTCCTGAACGTCTTCTGGTGGACGATCGTCTTCGCGACGATGACGGTCCTGCTGTCGTTCGGGCTCGGGCTCTTCCTTGCGATCTCGCTCGACAAGAAGGGCATGCGCCTACAGCGGTTTTACCGTTCGGTGCTCGTCATCCCCTATGCCGTTCCGGGCTTCCTGTCGCTCCTCGTCTGGCAGGGCCTGCTCAACGATGAGTTCGGCGTCGTCAACCGCGCGTTCCACCTTCATGTTCCCTGGCTGTTCGACCCGAACTGGGCGAAGGTCTCAGTGATCCTCGTCAGCCTCTGGCTGACGTTCCCCTACTTCTTCCTCATCTCGATGGGGGCGCTGCAGTCGATCCCGACGGAGCTCTACGAGGCAGCGCGGGTCGACGGCGGCGGCGGCTGGCAGGTCTTCCGGAAGGTGACTCTCCCGCTGCTGCTAATCGCGGTTGCGCCGCTCCTGATTGCTTCCTTCGCGTTCAACTTCAACAACTTCAACAACATCTACCTCCTGACCGGCGGGGGGCCCGGCGTGAACGGGAGTCCGATCGCGGGCGGGACGGACATCCTCATCAGCTACACGTACAAGCTCGCCTTCGCCGCGGGCAAGGGCCAGGACTACGGCCTCGCCAGCGCGATCTCGATCCTGATCTTCTTCGTCGTCGCGACCATCTCCGCGGTCTCGTTCTCGAGGACGAAAGCACTGGAGAACCTCAGATGACCACCGTCGACAACGTCGTCGAGGCGCTCGACGTCAGGCCGCGCGCGATCGAGAAGCGCGGGAAGTCGCGGCCGAAGTTCCGCGACACGTGGTGGCGTCACCTCGTTGGGATCCTGGCTGCCCTGTTCGCGCTCTTCCCGGTCGCGTACATCGTCTCGGCGGCGTTCAACGCGACTCCGTCGCTGAGCGGTTCCGGCCTGATTCCGAGCCACGTGACGCTCGCGAACTTCGGCACCCTGTTCCACGGGTCGAAGTCGGCGACGAAGTCGTTCGCGGATGCGCACTACGGCACGTGGTTCCTCAATTCGATGATCGTCTGTGCGGCGACGGCTCTCTTCACCGTGATGCTGAGCGCCCTGGCGGCGTATGCCTTCAGTCGGTTCCGCTTCCGCGGCCGCCGGATGGGGATGCTCGCCTTGCTCCTGATCCAGATGTTCCCGCAGTTGCTCGCGATCGTCGCGATCTACCTCATCGTCCTCCACACGGGAAAGGTCTTCCATGTCCTCGGTCTGAACCACCTGACGGCGCTCGTGGTGGTCTACCTCGGTGGCGCGCTCGGGGTGAACACATGGCTGATGAAGGGGTTCTTCGACACGATCCCCGCCGAGCTCGACGAGTCGGCGCGCGTCGACGGTGCGACCCCGGCGCAGGTGTTCTGGGGCGTCATCCTCCCGCTAGCCGCGCCAGTGCTCGCGGTGATCGGCCTGATCTCCTTCATCACGACGTTGAACGAGTATGCGATCGCGAGCGCCTTGATGGCGACGACACAGAAGTTCACGCTGCCCCTTGGGTTGTTCGACTACATCGACCAGAAGTACTCCGAGCACTGGGGCCCGTTCGCCGCGGGTGTGTTGATTGCAGCCATCCCGGCGGCGCTCCTGTTCGTCTCGTTGCAGCGCTTCATCGTCTCGGGGCTGACGCAGGGATCCGTCAAGGGATGAGCACCCTGGACGTCCAGGTTTCGCTGCTCGACGAACCGCACCACGACGGCTCGGACGTCTACGTTCTCGAGCGGCCGCAGGAACTCGGCGGCGAGGCGGTCGTCCGCCTGCACGTTCCCCTGGAGGTCGAGACCGTCGCGCTGCGCTGGATCGAGGACGGCGAGGGACGCGGCGTCCGAGCGTCCGCGGACGGCGACGGTTGGTGGACGGCTCGCTTTCCCGTGCCGAATCCGAACGTCCGCTACCGGTGGCTGCTCTCGGGCGGCGAGGTCGGCTACGGCTGGGTGAACGGTCTCGGGCTCGTCACGCACGACGTCCCGGACGCGGACGACTTCGTGCTCTCGCTCGATCCGGGCGGGCCGGCCTGGCACCTCGAGTCCGTCGTCTACGAGATCTTCCCCGATCGCTTCGCGTCGAGCGGCCTCGACGTCGACGCGCCCGAATGGGCGGTTCGACGCGGCTGGGGCGACCTGCCGGAAGGCCGCGGGCCCACCACGCCCTACGAATGGTTCGGCGGCGATCTCCGCGGGATCGAGCAGCGGCTCGACCACATCGAGAGCCTCGGGGCGAACGTCATCTACCTGACGCCGATCTTCCCCGCAGGGAGCACGCACCGGTACGACGCCACGACCTTCGCTCAGGTCGATCCGCTCCTGGGCGGGGACGCGGCGCTCGAATCGCTCGTTGCGGCGGCGCACGGTCGCGGGATGCGCGTGATCTCCGACCTGACGACGAATCACACGGGCGACAAGCACGAGTGGTTCGTCGGGGGCGAGCGCGACCTCTACCTGTTCGACGAGAGCGGCGACTACGAGTCCTGGTGGGGGATCAAGTCGCTCCCGAAGCTCAACTGGCGCTCGCCGGAGCTGCGCTCGCGGCTCCAGGCGGTTGCCCGCAAGTGGATCCAGCCGCCATACGCGCTGGACGGGTGGCGCGTCGACGTCGCGAACATGAGCGCGCGCACCGGCGAGACGGATCTGAACGCCGAGGTCGCGCCGACGCTGCGCACCGTGCTGAACAACGACTCCTTGCTCGTCGCCGAGCACTTCCACGACTACCGGCCGGACTTCGCCGGGTGGCACGGCGTGATGAACTACGCCGGCTTCTCTCGTCCCGTCTGGACGTGGCTACGCGGGGACGTCGACATTCCGTACTTCGGGCTGCCGATCCCGATGCCGCGACTCGGCGGCGAGGCCTCCGTGGCGACGATGCGCGCTTTCCGGGCGGGCGTACCGTGGCAGTTCGCGCTCCACTCCTGGACGATCCTCGACAGTCACGACGCGCCTCGTTTCCGCACGATCGCCGGCTCTCGCGAGCGTCAGCTCGTCGGTATCGGGCTGCAGATGACGACGCCGGGTGTCCCGATGGTCTTCGCGGGCGACGAGGTCGGACTCGAGGGGGCCTGGGGCGAGGACGCGCGGCGGACGATGCCCTGGGACCGGCGCGACACGTGGGACAAGGCGCTCCTGGAGGAGTACCGCCGCCTGATCGCGCTTCGCCGGTCCAGCGAAGCGCTCGCCGGCGGGGGCATCCGCTACGCATACGTGGACGAGGACGTGATCGCGTACCTCCGCGAGACGCCTCGAGAGCGGCTGCTGTGTGTCGCGAGCCGTGCGTCGCACGCACCGATCCGTCTTCCGTTCCCGTCACTCGAAACGCTCTACGGCGAAGACGCCGAGATCGAAGGCGGCGAGGCCGTTCTCCCGGCCGACGGCCCGTCGTTCCACATCTGGAGGATTGAGCCGAAAGGACAGACCGATGGCTGACGTTGAGTTCCGCGAGGTCGACAAGATCTACGACAACGGCGTGCAGGCGGTCTTCGACCTGTCGCTGTACATCCAGGACGGGGAGTTCCTCGTGCTCGTCGGCCCGTCGGGGTGCGGAAAGACGACTGCGCTGCGGATGGTCGCCGGCCTCGAGGAGATCTCGGACGGCACTGTCTCGATCGGCGACCGCGTCGTCAATGACCTGACGCCGAAGGAACGCGACATCGCGATGGTCTTCCAGAACTACGCGCTCTACCCGCACCTGAGCGTCGGCGACAACATCGCGTTCGGACTGCGCCTGCGCAAGACGCCGAAGAGCACGGTCGACGAGCGCGTCCAGTGGGCGGCGCGGCTGCTCGGGCTGACCCAGTATCTCGACCGGCGGCCGAAGGAGCTCTCGGGCGGACAGCGGCAGCGGGTCGCGATGGGCCGCGCGATCGTGCGGCAGCCGCAGGTCTTCCTGATGGACGAGCCGCTGTCGAATCTCGACGCGAAGCTGCGCGTGCAGATGCGCGCCGAGATCGGACGGATCCAGCGCGAGCTGAAGACGACGACCATCTACGTCACGCACGACCAGACAGAGGCCATGACGATGGGCGACCACGTGGCGGTGATGCGCAAGGGCGAGCTGCAGCAGATGGACATCCCGCAGAAGCTCTACAGCGAGCCGAAGAACCTGTTCGTCGCCAGCTTCATCGGGAGCCCGTCGATGAACCTCGTCGAGGCGGACATCGACCGCAAGAACGGCGGTCTCGTCGCCCGGATCGCAGATCAGGAGGTCGCGATTCCGGCCGAGCT
>OEKB01000094.1_pt1 | contig 11762 bp, 10 predicted proteins | sample 1503171 | NCBI WGS metagenome assembly OEKB01 (sample SAMEA104379580, study PRJEB20068) | metagenome | isolation source: 1998
TGCTCAGTCGAAGGAGTAGGAGCGCGAAGCTGGTGAACCGCAGAAGCCGCGAACGCCAGGAACGACTACTTCTCGCTGTGCCCCCAGAAGGGTACCGCGGCTCTCTTCCTCGAGGTCGCTACCGCGCGAAGGTCGCCAGCCGCTCGCGAACGACCTCCTCCCCGGCCTCGCGGCCGGCTGCATGTCCAGTCGCGGCGTCGACGAAATCCGCGCGCTCGAGGGAGTACAGCTCCGCGTCATCGAGCGCCGTCACGCTCGCCGTCCGCGGGACGTCGCGGAGCAAGGCGATCTCGCCGAAGTACTCGCCGGGGCCGCAGTCGCGCACGCGCCCGCCGTCGCGTGTCACCTGCACGTGCCCGTCGGCGACGATGTAGAACCGGTCGCCGGCCTGGCCCTGCCTGACGATCTCGGTCCCGGCCGGTGCGTCGACGTGGACGAGGCTCTGCGCGACGTGCTCCTTCGCGGCGACCGACAGCGACGCGAACATCGGCACCGCGTCGAGGAGCGCGAGCTCGCGCGCCGGTGCGGCGGTGGTGCTGTCGATCCGGCGCAGCGCTTGCCAGGACAGGAGCACGAGTGCGGGCAAGAACGCGCCGATGGCGACGAGCGCGCCGCGCACACCCAGCACGCCGATCAACGCGGACGCGAGAATTGCGCCGATCCCCATCGCCGCCGTCGCACCGCCGAACATCACGCCGAGGACGCGACCGAGGAAATCATCGCTTACGAGACGCTGCAACAACGTCTCTCCCGCGACGTCCTCGAGGGCATTACCCACACCGACGACCGCGAGCAGCAGGAGCGCCGCGGCGCGATGGGGTGTGGCAGCGACCAGCGCGATCGGCACACCCCAGAGCACGAGCCCGAGCGCAAACGGCGCCGCCAGTCTTCGGCCGGCCAGCGCGACCGACGCGAAGCCGCCCACGAGCGTCCCCGCGCCGACCGCGCCGGAGAGGAAGCCGACCCAGTCTCCTCCGACGTGCAGGAGGCGAAACGCCACGACCACGACGAGGACGTTGAGCGCGCCACGCACAAACGACTGCGCGACGAAGAGGGCCACGATCAGCCGCGGCTGTGCGTCCCGCGCGAGCAGCCGGAAGCCGGCAACGAGATCGCTGTCGGAGCGATGGTGCGCGTATCGGAGCCGGCCTTCGACCTGGATCGCCGCGACCGCCAGCGCCGATGCGGCATATGCAGCTGCGCCGACGGCGAAGACGACGCCCGGATCGGCCGTCGCGAGCAAGACTCCGGCGAAGAGCGGCCCCACGAGCGTGCCCAGCCCCTCGATCGTCAGCGTGACGCCGTTCGCGGCAACCAGCTGCTGCGGCGTCGTTGCCAGCGAAGGGAGGAGGGCGGCGACCGCTGGGCGGCAGAGCGTCGAGACGACGGCGTGCGCGGCGGCGAAGGCGAAGATGGCGGCCTCGTTCCGGCCGGCGTAGAAGAGCCCGGCGGACGCGGCAAGCACGAGACCGGACAGGAGCGCCACCGCCGCCAGGGCTCGCTCGCGCTCGTAGCGATCCGCAAGCGCCGCGGTGAACGGCGTGGCGATCGCGGCAGGGACCATCCGCACCACTCCCAGCACGCCCACTGCCGCAGCGCCACCGCGCTCGTACGCGAACACGGCGAGCGCAACCGTGAACGCCCACTCGCTTGTGATCGAGCCGGCGTAGGCGAGCTCGAGCCGCCGGAGGTTCCGGTTCCGCGCGATCGCCCGGAACTGCTCGAGAACGCGGCCGACACTCGCCATGGCCTCCGAGTCTAGGCCGCTCGGAGCGACTTTCGCGTGTTTCGCGCCGGCGCGCTCGGGTAGCCGAGGCGGAATCGACGAAAGGGGTTCCCATGGCCACGATCGAGAGCCCGCGCGAGCTCTTCGTGTACAAGCTCGGCGCCGCGCTGGAGATGGAGGAGACGATCCTCGGCATGCTCGACGAACTGGAGGAGAAGGCGAACGACAGCCAGTTGAAGGAGAACCTCCGGCATCACCACCGGGAGACGGAACAGCAGGTCCGAAACCTCGAGCGAGTCTTCGAGGCACTCGGCGCCGAGCCGGCGACACAGTCGTGCCCGACGATCGAGGGACTCGAGAAGGAGGGCGAGTCCATGTTGAAAAAGGTGGACGACTCGCTCAACGACGCCGTCATCCTCTCGGGCGTGACCGAGACCGAGGCACACGAGATCGCGGTGTACGACGGGCTGATCACGAATGCCGAGGCGATGGGAGAACAGGACGTCGTCGCACTCCTCCAAGAGAACCTCGAGCAGGAGCAAGCGACGCTACAGAAAGCGCGCAAGGCGATCCAGGAGCGCGCGCGGCGCGTTGCCCAGATGACGTAGCGCGCGTCACGACCCCTCGCAGCCAGTGAGCAGGGTTGCCGTCGTCGGCCTCGGGATGATGGGAAGCCGTGTCGCTCGGAGATTGCTGGACCACGGGCACGAGCTCGTCGTCTGGAACCGGACCGCGGCAAGGGCTTCGGAGCTCGTCCAGGTCGGCGCTGTGCCGGCGAACAGCCCGGCCGATGCTGCGCGTCGCGTCGACGTCGTGATCACGATGCTCGCGGGCCCGGAAGCCTTGCGCGAGGTCACCGAGGGCGTGAACGGCGTCGCCGCGGGCGTCCAAAGCTCGACGACCGTGATCGAGATGTCGACGGTCGGTCCGCGGGCCGTGTCGCGGCTCGCTTCCGTCCTCCCGCCGGAGACGGCACTGCTCGACGCCCCGGTGCTCGGAAGCGTGACCGAGGCGGAATCGGGAACGTTGCAGGTCTTCGTCGGCGGGCCCGCAGTGCTGGCCGAGCGGTGGATGCCGCTCCTGTCCATCCTAGGCTCGCCGATGTACGTCGGACCGCTGGGCGCCGGAGCCTCGGCGAAGCTGGTGGCGAACACGACGCTCGTGGGAACGATCGCTCTCCTCGGCGAGGCGCTCGCGCTCGCGCAATCGCTCGACTTGGCGCGAGAAACGGCGTTCGACGTGCTGGCGAGGACCCCGCTCGCGGCGCAGGCCGAGCGTCGACGCCGATCGGTCGAGACCGGCGAATACCCGACCCGGTTCGCGCTCTACCTCGCTCGCAAGGACGCGAACTTGATCGCCGAGGCGGCCGCGGAGACGGGCGCGGACCTGCGGGTGTCTGCGGCGGCGGGTAGTTGGCTCGCCGAGGCTGAGGAAGACGGCTGGGGCGATCGCGACTACACGGCTGTGCTCGCGCGCATCCTCGCGCACGCCACGAACGCCCGACGCTAGTCGAGGTGGATCACGTGTCCATCTCCTCGACGAGCGTCGCGGCGACGTCGCTCTGACGGCGACCGCGGCGTCGTTTCCCGCGAGGTCGGCGAACGCCCGCGTCCTCGAGGCGCGGCGCCGGATGTCCGTTCTCGATGCGCAGTCGTTCGATCGTCTCGGATGCGGCCTCTCGGGTCTCGGGGAACTCCTCCCCCATTCGTTCGCATAGCGCAGCCGCGAGCGCATAGACCTGTCGGACCGTCGGTGTCGACACGCTGCGAAGTGAAGCGCGGCGACTGTGACGCGTCAGTGTCGTTTGAGTGCCGTGATGTCACCGTGACTGCGGTACTTGCCCCCTTCGAGCCGATCCGTCCACGTGCCCTTTCCCGCTTCCGTCGCGTGATACGCGAACTCGTACCGCACATAAGCGAAGCTTCGGAAGTCGTCCGCACTCGTGAAGTACGCGTTCAGCCAGTCGAAGGTGCCCGCGCACGCTCCTTTGTCGTCCGCGCTCGTGCACTGGAAGTCCTTCGTCCCGAGGGCCCCGCGGCTGGTCTTCCCGTTCGTCCTCAACGCGCCGCGGAACGTCGTCGTCGAACGCCCTCTGAACGCGCCCCGGATCCCCGCGGGGATGGTTGTCTTCCCGCCGGGGCTCGCGCCGGCAATCGTGCTGAACTGCCCGTCGTACGTCGACGCGGCGCAGAAGCGCGCCACTCGCTTCTGCCACACGCGGACTGTGCGAACGTAGGTGTCGAAGGCCCAGTTGTTGCCGCGGGTCCCCGTGTCGACGTCGTTCACCACGTGATAGCGGACGTCCAGCACCAGCTTCCCGGCACCGCAGCCTTGGTTTTTGACCGGGACGCCGCCGCTCGCCGTGAGCGGTACGAGGAGCGCCGCGACTGCCGCAGTCAGCAGCCCCTTCACGCTGCAGTAGACGAGTTTCAAGCCGGAAACCTGCGGGGTGCCCGATCCCTGGATGGCCAGCTCGGCCTCACCGACTTGGCACCGTCACGCCAAGCGGCGAAACTCCAGGTGTGCTCGAGCAGACGGACATCGGCGCCGCGTGGGCGGCGCTTGCCGAGCGGGAACGGCGGCTGGACGAGACCGCAGCGCGGCGGGCAGCGCAGCTCGATCAGCGGGCCGCGCGGATCGAGGCGCGTGCGGATGAGCTCGACGAGCGCGAGCGCGAGCTGCTGGCGACGGAAGCGGAGCTGCGCGACCACGCCCAGAGGCTGGACGAGCTCCGGGTCGACGAGGCGCTCGCGCGCGATGCAGAGGAGCGGCTCGGCCGGCTGCGGGAACGCGAGCGCGAGCTCGAGGAACGCGAGCGCGGACTGCACGCGCTCGCGACGGAGCTGGACGAGCGCGGCGAATGGCTGTCCGCCGCGGAATCGGCATTGGAGGAGCGCGAGCGGGCCATCAGGGACCTCGAGCGGCACGGCGACGATCTCAGACGTCGTTTCGCGGAAGCGGAATCGCGCGAGCGCATCCACGGGGCGATAACCGCGCAGCTCGACCGGCGAGCTGCTGCTCTGGAGAGCCTCGCCGCGGAGCTGGAGCGTCAGGGAGAGGTCGCCGGGCGCCGTGAGCAAGAGCTCGCTCCGAGACTGGAGGCTGCCGAGCGGCGCGAACGCGATCTTCTCGAGCGCGAGCACGAGCTCGAGGCGAAGAGCGCACGCCGAGCCGAGGCCGAGGAGCAGCTGAACCGTCGAGCCGCGAAGCTCGCGATCACCGAGACGGAGCTGTCGCACCGTGAGCGAGGGGTGCGCGAGACGGAGGAGCGGTCACGGACGTTCGTCGCCCGCGAGCAGGAGCTCGAGCGTCGCATGCTCGAGCTCGAACAGGCAGGCGCGGAGCTCGACGAGCGTGGCACTTGGCTCGAGACCGCGGTGGCGCAGCTCGACGAACGAGATCGCTCGCTTCGTGCGCGTGAGCGCGAGGTGCACCGGATCTTGCTGACCGAGCAGAAGCTCGACGAGCGCGAAGGGCGTTTGGACGAGCGAGACCGGCGCCTGACGCAGGCGGAGGAGGAGCTGGTCGAGCGGCGCAGGCGTGTCCGAGACGAGGAGATCCGGCTGCACGCGGAACAGGCGAGGTAACCGCGGCCCGCGTCAGCCGACGCGGGTCACGAACTCGTCACGGAATCGGCGCAGACGCGTGGGCCGCGATCGGGTATCGTCGATCGCAGTGGGTGGTGGGTGCGAACCCCCACCCGGGTGGGGGCGCGTGCGCGTGTACCTGGAGAGACGCGTCGAGGTGTTCCGGGTTTGCAGACCTGGGCCTTGCGCGAGGTCGATGCTCGGCCGCGTACGCGTGAGCCCTGCGGCGCTGCTCGTATCGGCCACTCGACGAGCCGACCGTGGCAGCGACGAAGATACCCGCCCAGGCGAAGACCGGGCAGAGGCGCGGCTACACCTCGTAGGCCATCAGGATCGCGTCGACCAACTGGTCACCCTGGCGATAGTGGGCCTTCCGATAGCCCTCGCGGACGAAACCGAACTGTTCGTACAGCGCGATCGCCGCCTCGTTGTACGGGAAGACGTGGAGCTCGAGCTTGCGGACGTCGTTGTCTCGCGCCCAGTCGGCCGCAGCTCCGAGCAGCGCGCGGCCGATGCCCTGGCGGCGATGCTGCTGCGCGACCATCAATCCGAGATCCGCAACGTGACGGCTCGCAGGATGCTGGTCACGCGCGACGGAGAGGCGGCCGATGATCGATCCGTCCTCCGCCTCGGCCACGAAGACGGCCGCGTGCGGAAAGCGGCGAATCGCGCGCAAATAGCGGCGCTCGTCGCCGACACTGCGCCAGCCGTCCTGCGTTGCGAGCCAGCCTTCCGGCTCGGCAGCGACCTCGTCTCCGAGCTCCTTCAGTCCCTGCGCGTCGCCGGGATCAGCAGGCCGGACGACGAACGTCATCACACGACGACCCCGGCACCGCCGCGCCGCGAGTCACCGGCCGCGGCCAGGGTCCCGTCGTCCAGCATCTCGACGGCGGCCGCTCCGCCGAAGTAGAGGTTCTTCCGCCGCCAGCGGGTGACGTCCCAACCCAGTTCTTCGAGCTTGTCGAGCTCCACGGGATCGTGGCCGCCTTCGCAGTGGAGGTGCTCGCCCTCCAGGTGAATGCGCGGACGCTCGATCGCGTCGTCGACACGCAAGCCGTGCTGCACGACGTTGACGACGATCTGCATCACCGCGCCGCGCAGCCGCAGCGAGCCCGCGCTGCCGACCACGAGCCGCGGCCGTCCGTCGCGAAGCACGAGCGACGGGCTCATTCCGGACGACAGGCGCTCGCCGGCACGTGGCGGTTTCGGGAGATCGAACTCGCCGAGCATGTTGTTGAGGTGGATCCCCGTGCCGGGAACGACGACACCGGAGCCCGCACCCGTGGACGCGGTCAACGCGACGGCGTTCCCCTGCTCGTCGACGACCGAGAGGTGCGTCGTTCCGCGCATCACCACTGCGCGCTCCTCGAGGAGCTTCGCCACACCTCCGCGCCGCAGAGCGCGTTCGAATCCCCCCTCGCGGGCCGCGGCCTGTTCGCGCATCACACGCGCGAGCGGGTCGATCGCCTCGGCGCTGCCGGGCTGTCCGCCGTCCTCGAGCAGGCCGAGACCGTAGGCGATCAAGATCCCGCCGACGCTCGGCGGTGGGTTCGAGAGATAGTTGTGGCCGCGAAACGCCGCGTGGACGGGCCGCCGCCGGATCACGCGGTACTCGCTCAGGTCGCGGGCCGTGATGCAGCCGTCACCTCCGCGAACGTGGTCGGCGATCGCACGCGCAAGCTCGCCGCGGTACAGCTCGGTCGCGCCGCGCTCGGCGAGGAGCTCCAGGGTCCCCGCGAGATCCTTCTGCACGAGCGTGTCGCCGGCGACGAGCCGTTCCCCGTCCAGCTCGTAGACCTGCCGGCTCTCGTCGGTGTGGCGGAGGATGAGATCGAGGATCGCGTGCAGATATGCCTGGCCGGGCGTCAGCTCGACGCCCGCCCGGGCGAGCTCGATCGCCGGCGCGAACAGCTCAGGCCACGCGAGTTTTCCGTACGCGCGGTGGGCCTCCTCGAGCCCGAGCGCCGCGCCGGGCACCGCACACGAGGCAGGGCCGATCCGGAACAGCTGCGTCGATCCCCCGGAGAAATCGACGTCCACCTCCTCCATCTCCCCGGGGCGGTTGTCGCGCAGCCCGACTCCCGGCATCGCGACGAAGAAATCGAGGACGCGGGTCGAGCGGTCTCGCGCGCGGTGGACGAGCATGAACCCGCCCGCTCCGGGGCCGGTGAGGGTACTCTCAGCTACCCAGGAGACGAGGGCCGCCGCGACCGCGGCGTCCACCGCATTGCCGCCCTCGCGGAGCACGCGTGCGCCCGCCTCGGCAGTGAGCGGGTGGCCTGCGGCAACGGCACCTCTCATTCAAGGGAATCTAGACCGAACCCGACAAACAGAGAGATCCGTTTCGGCGTCCCAATGAACATCCCCCTCCAACTAGACCTCCGGTCGCTCGTCTCCCGCCGCAGCCTCGCGGCAGCGGGCCTGTTTCTCGCCGCAGCCGCCGTCGTCGCCGGCCTCGCTGGACGGCAAGTGCGCGGAGCCGTCGGGGGTCTCGAGGACGCCCGTCCGATCTGGCTCTGGGCGGCGGCGTTGTGCTTCGTCAGCGCCCTGCTGGCAAGCTCGTCGGCGTGGAGGGCGGCCCTCGGTCTCTGCGGCGGGAGGCTTTCACGTTCCGACGCGGCGGCGCGCTACGGGGTCGGCTCGCTCGTCAACAGCCTCAGCCCGCTGCGCGTCGGAGAGGCGGTCCGCGTGACGCTCTTCGCTCGCTGCCTCGAGGGCGGCGACCGAGCCTGGCGGATGGGGGGCGTGTTCACCGTGATCACCGCCATGCGGCTGATCGTCTTCGGGATCATCCTCGTCAGCGCGGCCGCGCTGGGAGCGGTCCCCCTCTGGCCGCTCCTCGTTCTTACCGGTGTTGCCGTCTTCATCGTGGCCGTGGCGGCAGCGACGCGCGATCGGACGCCTCGGACGCACGTCGCACACCTGCTCGACGCGTTTCGCTCGCTCGGCCGCTTTCCCCGTGCAGGCGCCCGGATCGCGGGGTGGATTGCGCTCTCGACTGCGGCACGCTTCATGGGCGCGACCGCCATCGCGGCGGCACTCGGCGTGCACGGGCCGTTGCTCGCCGCGCTGATCATCCTGCCGGCGCTCGATCTCGCCGGCCTGATTCCGCTATCCGGCAATGTCGGGATCACGAGCGGCGCCGTCGCGGTCGTCCTGCAAACGCACGGCGTCGGTCTCGAGCAGGCGCTTGCAACGGGACTTGCCTTCCACGCCGTCGAGACTGCGGCAGGGATCGCCTGCGGAACGGCGGGCGTGGTCTTCCTGAGCGCGCGCAGGCGCGTACTCGTCCTCGCCGCCGCCGGCAGTGCGGCGTGTCTCGCCGCGGCGTTCTGCGCGACCGTGCTCATGCCGCTCGCGTGAGGCAGACTTGCGCGGAGTGATCCGCCGGCTCGCGCTTCTCCTCTGCGCCCCGCTCCTCCTCTGCGCTCCCGCGGCGGCGTCGTCGAAGCGGATGCTCGACCCGCCCAGCCGCGACGAGATCGGCGTCGGCCCCGCGTGGATCCCCGACGTAATGCTGCGACAAGCGGAGGCACCAACGGGGTTCTGGGGCGGCGCCTACACGACAAAGACGAACGAGCAGGTCACCATCTACTCCTCGAACGCGTATGCCGTCGACGAGGCGGCGAACCAGCGCTGGGCGGACTTCGTCGCCTCGCTCGTGCACGGGCGGGAGATCTCCCGCGTCACGATCTACCTCGCGCCGCCGGCGCAGGTTGCGCAGATGTGCGGCGCCGAGGACATTCTCGGCTGTTACGGGAGCGACCGGATCATCGCCCCCGGCGAGGATACGTTCGAGGTCTCGGCCGAATCGGTCCTGACGCACGAGTACGGCCACGAGATCGCCGCGAACAGATCAAACGCGCCGTGGCCGGCCCTCGCCTGGGGCACGAAGCGCTGGTCGTCGTACGAACAGGTCTGCCGGCGCGCGCGTGCCCACGAGCTCTTCCCGGGCGGTGAGGGAGGGCTCGTGTATCTCTTCAACCCCGGCGAGGTGTTCGCGGAGACCTATCGCGTGCTGAACGAGCGCAGGGCCGGGCTTCCCGAGACACCGTGGCGCGTCGTCGACCCGAGTCTGCAGCCGAACGAGCGCGACCTCGCGCTCGTGGAGCAGGACGTCCTCGATCCCTGGCACGCGAGTCACACCGTGACGATGTCCGGGCGGTTCACTGCACGTGGATCGTCGGTGCGCACCTTCACAATTGCGTCCCCGCTGGACGGCAGCTTCTCGGTCGCGGCGAGAGGAAGCGCGCGCGTACGACTCGCCGTTCTCGCCGGCAAGAAGCGCATCGCCCGCGGCGAGACGGCCGTCTCGTCGACGATCTGCGGACCGCGGACGCTGAAGGTCCGCGTGACGCGAACCGCCGGCAGCGGCGCATTCACGCTCACGGCGTCGTTGCCGTGACGCGCGAACGATTGTCCGCGCGTTAGCCGCGCAGGAACGAGGGCGGCTCGAGCTCGTCCTCGGCGGGAGCCGTCAAGGCGCCGACGAAGCTGCGGCGATGATGAACGGCACCGAAGCCGGTCGCGACCACCGTCACCCAAACCTGCCCCGTCAGCCGCTCGTCGATCGTCGCGCCGAAGATGATCTGCGTGTCCTCGGTCGCCGTCTGGCGGATGACCTCCGCAGCCTCGTTCACCTCGAGCATCCCCAGGTCGTCGCCGCCGGCGATCGACAACAAGATCCCTTTTGCCCCGCGCAGCTCCACGTCGATCAGCGGCGAGCGCAGCGCCCGCTCCGCTGCCTCCTTCGCGCGGTTCTCGCCGCCGGAGGAGAAGCCGATCCCCATCAGCGCGGTGCCGCTGTTCTCCATGATCGTCCGGACGTCCGCGAAGTCGAGGTTGATCAGGCCCGGCAGCGTGATCAGGTCGCAGATCCCCTGAACCCCCTGCCGCAGGACGTCGTCCGCGATCTTGAAGGCGTCGAGCATCGACGTCCCGCGGTCGAGCACCTCGAGCAGCCGCTCGTTCGGGATCACGATCGTCGTGTCACAGGCAGCGCGGAGCTCGTCGATGCCGGTCGTCGCCTGAGTGCGGCGCTTCGTGCCCTCGAAGTTGAAGGGGAGCGTCACGATCCCGACCGTCAACGCGCCGAGCTCGTGCGCGATCCGCGCGACGATCGGAGCAGCCCCGGTGCCGGTGCCGCCGCCTTCTCCCGCGGTGACGAAGACCATGTCGGCGCCGCGGAGGGCCTGCTTGATCTGGTCGTACGCTTCCTCTGCGGCCTGACGGCCGATCGCGGGCTCCGCCCCGGAGCCGAGACCCTTCGTAAGGGCGCGGCCGATGTGGATCTTCGTCTCGGCGTCCGACATCTGGAGCTGCTGGAGATCCGTGTTGACCGCGACGAACTCGACCTGGTTGATGCCGGCGTCGATCATCCTGTTGACGGCGTTCAGCCCCGCCCCGCCCACGCCGACGACCTGGATCTTCGCGAGGTACGAGCCGGTGGCCCCGGTCGGCACGCGATGCAGCCGTGGGGCGGGCTCGGGGAGCGTCCGGATGTAGCGCGTGACCGGCGGCTGGGGCACGACCGGCGGAGGCGGGGTCGGCTCCGGTGTCGGGTCGGGCGAAGGCGGTTTCGGCAGCGGCTCCGGCTCGGGCGGACCGGGCTCGGGGACCGGATCGGGCCTCGGCGGCGCCGGTGTCTCGACCTCGTCCTCCCAGGTCGGGACGTGCTCGACCGTCGACTCGTGCGGCTCCTCCGCAGGCGCGGCAGCCTCTGCCTGCTCCTTCTGGCGCTGCGCCGCTTCGGTTGCCTTGAAGAGCTCGGCGAGCGGACCCTCACGCATGCTCGCGCGCTTTCGCGCCATTGAGCACCTCCTTCGCGAGGTCGCGGTAGAGCGCGGCCGCTTCACCGGAGGGTTCGTACGAGAGCACGGACTGTCCCTTCACAGGGGCCTCTGCGTAGCGCACGGTCTTTCGGATCATGGTTCTGTAGACGAGATCGCCGAAGTTCTCCTTCAGGATCTCGACCGCCTCCTTCGAGTGCAAGAGGCGCCTGTCGTACATCGTCGGCAGGATCCCTTCGATCTCGACGTCCGGATTCAGGTTCTCACGGATCATCGAGAGCGTGTTCTCGAGCTGGACGAGCCCCCGCAGGGAGAGGTATTCGCACTGCACCGGGACGATCACGCCGTCGGAGGCGACGAGTGCATTGATCGTCAGCAGTCCGAGCGAGGGCGGCGTGTCGATCAGGACGTAGTCGTAGATCTCCCGCACGGGTCTGAGCGCCTTCTCGAGCGCACGCTCCCGGCCGATCAGCGACGAGAGCGCGAGCTCGGCGCCCGCGAGGTCGATCGACGAGACGGCCACGTCGATCTCCGCCGGGCGGATGATCTCGGTGATCGGGAGCTGGTGGACGAGGACGTCGAACATCGAGCGCTCGATCTCGTCGGGGTTCCAGCCCTGGCTCATCGTCAGGTTGCCCTGCGGGTCGAGGTCGACTGCCA
>OEKB01000234.1_pt2 | contig 11667 bp, 9 predicted proteins | sample 1503171 | NCBI WGS metagenome assembly OEKB01 (sample SAMEA104379580, study PRJEB20068) | metagenome | isolation source: 1998
CGTACGGGATCGGGAGCGGGTCGAAGTCGAGCTTGCGGGGACAGAAGGAGCAGATGACGAAGTTCCGACCCTGAAACGTCTGATGCGACGGCGGCTGCTGGCGGATCCGCCCGGTGATCGGCTCGAACTCGTGCACCGAGACACGGCTAGAGGTAGCCGTCCCAGCCGACGGTCTACAAGGCTCGAGGTTGGCTGCCACGTCGGGTCAGTTGGACTCGCAACATCAGTTGCTGAGCGGCCCGATACGGCGCACATTCGCGGCGTTCCCTTCTCCGGGACCTTCTTCTCGGAGTCTCGGCTAGCTGAACCTGGACTCAGTGGGGTCGCTCGCGTTTAGCCGCGCGAGGCTCGCCGCTCGATTACATGAAGGGCCAGGAGCGGGCAAGCGGACGCCTTCAGCCGACTGCGCGTCGCGTCGGCCTCAGCTTTGGTCGGTCGCGCGCGCCGACTCAGCGGGGTCGACCGTGGCCGCCCAGCTACCGAGGAGCTTCAGCGCCTCCGCAGAGCGCGAACCGGGCTCGGCGGCGTAGGTGAAGATTGTCAGCCCATGGTCTGCGGGGAGGTCCAACCGGTTGTAGCTCAGGCTGAGCTCGCCAACCACGGGATGGTGGAATCGCTTGACACCGGTGTTGTGGAAGCGCACGTCGTGCGCGGCCCAGCGGGTCCGGAACGCCTCGCTCTGAGTTGCGAGCTCGCCGACAAGGTCTGAGAGGTCGCGGTCGTACGGGTCACGACCCGCGGCCCAGCGCAGAATCGCGACGCACTCGCCGGCGATCCGCTCCCAGTCGCCGTAGAACGCCTCGGCGCGCGGATCGAGGAACACGAACCGGGCGTTGTTCACCGGCCGCGCGGGCGCGGCGTACAGCTCGGAGAACAGCGCACGCCCGAGCTCGTTGGCGGCCAGGATGTCGAGACGCGCATTGCCCACAAACGCGGCCGCGCCGGTGATCGCGTCGAGCGTCCACTGGACCTCGGGCCGGACGCGCTGCTTGACCCGGCGCCGACGCGGCCGCGCTCCCGTCGGCTGCGCGGCACGCGCGAGGTCGAAGAGGTGGGCGCGCTCGGCCTCGTCGAGCTCGAGCGCCCGCGCCAATGCCTCCAGCACGCTCTGCGAGACGCCGTTCATGTCTCCGCGCTCCAGCCGCGTGTAGTACGGAACGCTCACGCCGGCCAGGACGGCGACCTCCTCGCGACGGAGTCCCGGAACGCGGCGACTGCCGTAAGAGCGCAACCCCGCCTGCTCGGGCGTGATCCGGGCGCGGCGGGAGGTGAGGAAGTCGCGGATCTCCTTCTTCGTGTCCACGAGATCAAGCGTAGACCCGACTGCTCGTCCCTGGGGGACCCCACCAGTAGCCCTATCAACAGGGACTCTCACGTCGCGCTCTCGCGTGCTTTCTTGGATGCAGCAAGAGGCCGCGACCACACCCCCTCCCCATCCGACAGGAAGGCTGTCATGAAGCACATTTCGCTAGGCGGACTTGACGTCTCGCGCATCGGACTCGGCACGATGGCGATGTCCGGCTACTACCTCGACCCGACTAGCAGCGACGCCGAGTCGATCCGCACGATCCAGCGAGGAGTCGAGCTGGGCGTCACCCACATCGACACCGCCGAGATCTACGGCCCCTACACGAACGAGGAACTCGTCGGTCGGGCCCTCAAGGGACGCCGCGACGCCGTCGTTGTGGCGACGAAGTTCGGCTTCGTCTCGCACGCCGGCGGTGGCCGCGGAGTGCTCGACAGCAGCCCGGCGAACATCCGCACCGCGGTCGAGGGCTCCCTCAAGCGGCTCGGTACCGACCGCATCGACCTCTACTACCAGCACCGGGTCGACCCGAACACTCCCATCGAGGACACCATCGGCGCCCTCGACGACCTGGTGGCCGAGGGAAAGGTCCTGCACATCGGCCTGTCCGAGGCCGGGCCCGCAACGATCCGCCGCGCCCACGCCGTGCACCCGATCGCCGCGCTGCAGACGGAGTACTCCCTGTGGACCCGCGATCCGGAGGCCGCGCTGCTACCGCTGCTGCGCGAGCTGGGCATCGGCTTCGTGCCCTACTCGCCGCTCGGCCACGGCTTCCTCACCGGGACGATCCGGTCCCCTGAGGAGCTCGCCGACGACGACTGGCGCAAGAACAACCCCCGCTTCACCGAGGGCAACTTCGAGCAGAACCTCCGCATCGTCGACGAGGTCGAGGCCGTCGCTTCCGAGGTCGGCGCCACACCGGCGCAGGTCGCTTTGGCCTGGCTGCTCGCGCAGGGCGACGACATCGCCCCGATCCCCGGCACCAAACGGGTCTCCCGCGTCGAAGAGAACACGGCAGCCGACGCCATCGACCTGAGCGTGGAGCAGATCGCACGCCTCGACCATCTCACCCCGGCCTCCGGCGAGCGCCACAACGAGGCGAACATGTCCACCATCGACCGCTGAGGCAAAGACGTTTGATCGCCTCAGCCCCTGGACTCGCAGACGTGCGCACTTACTCTCGACCAGTCTCACACGTCCTCTATGTGGGTCGCGAAGATGCCCATTGATGGATGCACCCTTCGTGGATGACGCTGTAGACGATGTCGCGGAGTCCGTTTGCTTCGGCGTCGGTGAGCGTCCGGGTCGCATGGCGTAGCACGAGTCGCACGAGCATGTTCTTTTGGCCCGGCTCGAGGCCGAGCCGTTTCACGGCTTGCGGTGGTAGCGCATCGGCGCGCGTCTCGGCTAGAACCGTCATCGACTCGATGGCCTCGGCGGCGCCGGCGAGCGCCGTGCGAACACGGTCTCCCAGCTGTTCGGCGTCGACGTCGTTACCTACGGCGATCGAGATGTCTCGGATCGCAGGGGGTTGCGAGGACACCGGCTTGTAGCGGCGTAAATCGAGCATCTGCGAGCCGACTCGCTCATCGTCTGAGCGCAGCAGTCGGATGTCGTCGATGCCTTTCCGGAGCATCAATAGACGATCGAGTCCGATGCCCATCGCGAGTCCGCTGTACTTCGAGGCCAGCCCGGCGCCGCGGAGGACAGCCAGGGACGCAAGGCCGCATTCGGCGACCTCGACCCAGCGACCACCATCGTCGACTTCGACCTCAAGCCCCTTCCGCGTGTACGGATGCGATGTCGGTCGCGCCCGGTAGTCGTGCGCCGGCAGTGCGGCCGCAAGGACGACCGCGATCATCCCGCGAAGGTCGCTCTCATCGAGGGACGTATTCGAGATGCGCCAGAGATCAAGCTGGTGCGGCTCGCCAACGGAGAGCCGTTCTATCCGGTCGCGCCGATAGACCAGGCCAGGGCAGGCGAGAAGCACGTCGGTGTAGCCAGCCGAGGCGATCATGCTCAGCAGGCCGGGAATCATCGCGCTCGTGTGCGTCCGCAACACACTGGTCGCGGTCACGTAGCGCGTGTAACGGGCATCGCGAGCAGCTGCATCGGGCGGGTAGCCGAGTCGGCTGTAATTGTCGTCGACCGACACCACTGGGGAGCCGCGATGCACGATGACGTCGCAGCCCCAGGCTTGCCTGAGCGAGGTGACGATCTCGGCGAGCAGCGATTGCAGCGCGTGCGGCCCACCGGCAGCATCGGTGAGGTCGCGCAGCGCCAGTGCGTGCGCGTACCCATCAGACGTGAGTGGCTTCGGGTCCATCGTTCCTCCAAAGAGATCGAGCTGACGAGGGCAATAGGCCCCGACTCAGACCCGAGGAACGACGATCGCTACGTGAACGAGCGGGCGAGCGCCGGCACCCCGGCCTCAAGCCGGGGCTGAATAAACAGCCGACTGCTCGTCAGAGCGATCACAAACTCAGGATAGCGCGAGTGAGCAAACCCACTTAAGAGCACCGGGCCCACCGCACCCACGCATGGGCAGACGTGCGCTCTAACTCTGGCCCAGTCTCACTCGCTTACGAGCCTAGGTTGAAAGTGGGATTCACGAGCCAGCCCACCATCCGCGATCGACTGGAGCGGCACCGGAGCCGTGCTCCGCCGCGTCCTGGACCAGATTCAGGGGGTCACGTCATCTTAGACTCGATCCATGCCCGAGCCGCGCCGAGAACGCAAGGTCGTGACCGTGTTGTTCGCCGATCTCGTCGGGTTCACCGCGCGCGCCGAAAAGCTCGATCCGGAGGACGTCGAGGCAATCCTGCGTCCGTATCACGAGCGTTTGCGTTCCGAGCTGAGGCGTTTTGGCGGCACGGTGGAGAAGTTCATCGGCGACGCCGTGATGGCACTCTTCGGTGCGCCGGTTGCGCACGAGGACGATCCCGAACGCGCTGTGCGCGCGGCGCTTGCGATCCGCAACTGGGCCCGCGAAGAGGGCGAAGTGCAGGTGCGGATTGCCGTGAACACGGGCGAGGCACTGATCAATCTCGGTGCGCGTCCTGAGTCGGGCGAGGGGATGGCAGCCGGAGACGTCGTTAGCACGACCGCGCGTTTGCAGTCGGCCGCGCCGGTGAATGGGATCCTCGTCGGCGAGACGACGTATCGGGCAACGCGTCAGGCGATTGACTACCGCGACGCTGACGCTGTCGAGGCGAAGGGGAAGACCGAGCCGGTGCGCGTCTGGGAGGCGGCCGCGGCGCGTTCGCGCGTCACGACCGAGGCCGTATCGGCGTCGTCGCCGCTTGTGGGGCGCGAACGGGAGCTTGCCGTGCTGAGCGAGCTGCTCGTCCGCGTTCGCGAAGAGTCGTCGCCGCAGCTCGTGACCCTTGTCGGCGTTCCAGGGATCGGGAAGTCGCGCCTCGTGCACGAATTGATGCAAGTCGTTGAACACGAGGGCGTGCTCACGTACTGGCGTCGCGGTCGGTCATTGCCGTACGGCGAGGCGGTGCCTCTCTGGGCGCTTGCCGAGATCGTGAAGGCACAGGCAGGGATCCTCGAGAGCGACGACCTGCGGGAGGTCTCGACGAAACTTCATAGCGCCGTCGAGCGCGTGGTCTCCGAATCGCGTGACCGAAGCTGGGTAGAGCTTCATCTCCGCCCTCTAGTGGGAATCACGCCGCACGAGCCGGCCGGCGCGGACCGACGCACCGAGGCGTTCGCAGCCTGGCGGCGGTTCTTCGAGGGGATGGCGGAACATCGACCACTCGTCCTCGTTTTCGAGGATCTCCACTGGGCCGACGACGAGCTGCTGGACTTCGTCGACCATCTGGTCGAATGGGCAAGCGCCGTTCCGATCCTGATTGTCTGCACGTCGCGTCCCGAGCTCCTCGAACGGCGGCCTGTCTGGGGCGGCGGAAAGCTCAATGCGACGACGCTCTCGCTCCCGCCGCTCTCCGAGAGCGACACGAGTCGCCTCCTGGCAAGCCTGCTCGAGCGACCGCTGCTTCCTGGCGAGACGCAGGCAGATCTCCTCGCCCGCGCGGGCGGGAATCCGCTCTATAGCGAGCAGTACGCTCGGATGCTGCTCGAGGAATCCGGCACTGCCGACCTGCCGATACCGGAAACCATTCAGGGAGTGATCGCAGCGCGGCTCGACCGGCTGCCAGCCGAAGAGAAGGTGCTCCTTCAGGACGCCGCGGTGCTGGGGAAGGTGTTCTGGCTCGGCGGGGTCGTGGACGGACGGTCCCGTCGCACTGCGGAAACGGCGCTCCACGCCCTCGATCGCAAGGGTTTCGTCCAGCGGGCCCGCGCATCGTCCGTTGCGGACGAGCGTGAGTACACGTTTCTCCACATCCTCGTTCGCGACGTCGCCTACGGGCAGATCCCAAGAGGAGAACGGGCGGAGAAGCATCGCCGGGCTGCGGAGTGGGTCGAATCGCTCGGACGCCCAGACGAGCACGCGGAGACGCTCGCGTATCACTACCTGTCGGCCCTGGAGCTCGCGCGGTCCAGCAGGCAGCCGACGGACGAGCTCGCCGAGCGTGCGCGTCTCGCGCTTCGCGAAGCGGGTGACCGCGCCACTGCGCTCAACGCATTCGACGCAGCCGCGCGATCGTATGCGTCGGCGCTCGAGCTTTGGCCGGCGGATGATCTCGAGCGTCCGCGACTGCTCCTGTCCTACGGCACGGTGCTCGCGATCGGACAGGAGGCGGGGGAAGACGTGCTCGAAGAGGCAGCACGCGCCCTTGTCGGCCTCGGTGATCGCGAGCATGCCGCACGGGCGGAGATCCTTCTCGCGGATGTCGCTTGGCGCGACGGCCAGCGCGACGCGGCAGACGCGCATCTCGAACGTGCGGTAGATCTCGTCCAAGACATCCCCTCCTCACCGGCGACGGCGAGGGTGCTGAGCGAGGTCTCGCGCTACCACATGCTCGCAGATCGAGCCGAGGAGGCCATTCAAATCGGTCGCGAGGCTCTCCAGATGGCATCGGAGCTCGGGTTGGAGGAGGTCCGCGCGCACGCGCTGAACAACATCGGTGCGGCGCGCGTCCATTTGGGCGACGCAGGGATCGGCGACCTCGAGCGCAGCATCGAGATCTCGAACGCGATCGGCTCGCCCGAGAGCCTCCGTGGTTACAACAACCTGTTCTCGAACCACGTGGGCATCGGTGACCTCGACAAGGCAGCCGCGGCCGTCCGCGCCGGCCTCCCTGTGGCAGAGCGGTTCGGAAACGCAGGCGCGTCGGCACGTTGGCTGCGCTTCGACCGGGTGCACGTCGCGTACTGGGAGGGTCGCTGGGACCAGGCCGTGGCGCTCATCGACGAATCCCTGTCCGAAGTCGGGCCCGCGCATGTCCTTTCCCGTTGGGGATTGGAGATGCGAGGCCGGATCCGACTCGCCCGAGACGACGCTTCGGGTGCTCTGGACGACGCACAAAGAAGCCTCGAGCACGCGCGGCGTGCCAAAGATCCACAGACCCTGTTTCCGGCGCTGTCGTTCGCGGCCGTTGCCTCGCTGGAGCTAGCGCGGACCCGCGATGCCGAGCGTCTTGCGGACGAATTGCTCGCGCTCAGACCCGCAGACCATGCAATCCCGCACCACGTCTCCCCCCTGCTCGATCTTGCCCTGGTTCTGGCCGGACTCGGTCGGAGTGAAGAGTTGGTGGAAGCCACGAAGCGGGCGACGACGCGAACACGGCACGTCGACGCCGCAGAAGCGGTTGCGCGAGGTGACTATCTCGCGGCCGCTGACATCTACGTCAAAATGGGATCGCTCCCGAACGAAGCGTGGACGCGTCTACGCGCGGCTGCGCAACTAGTCGACGCAGAAGAGCGCGCCACGGCAGACGCGCAACTCCGCCGAGCACTTGCGTTCTGGCGATCGGTCGGGGCCACACGGTATGTCCGCGAGGGCGAAGCGCTCCAGGCGGCGACGGCCTAGGCGGCGCCGCGGCGACGGCACTCGACCGGTCTCTGCCGGTCGTGCATGCGCCGTCCCGTAGGGTTCGTAAGGTCGGCGTCGCTGTATCGAGGCGACCGCCAAGTCGATGGAGGAGCTGGGCGAGGCTGAGGCGGCGAGCGTCGCGGGCCTCGAGTCGTCGTGTCCATTCGGCGAGTCGCGCGATGTTGCGTTCGACCTTGTTGAGTTCAGTGCGTAGGTCGGCGACGCGCCGGACGTCGTCGACCGTGATTCGGGCGGTCTGGCCGCTGACTTGGGGTAGAGGTCGACCCAGCGTTCGATCTCGGTCTCGAGCGTTACTTGGCGAGCTTCGAGCGCCTGCTCCTCTTCGTGTTGCCGTTCGACGGCGGCGCGATGCTGCTCACCTTCACGGTCGAAGTGGCGGAGGACGAGTTCGGGCTGCTTGAGGAACCGGCGGATGTCGTTCCAGATCAGCGGTTCGATGATGCCGGCGCGGACACTTGGGTTGTCGCAGGAAGAGCCGCGCTCGTCGGCGCGCCGCGCCCGTTACCGGTGCACGCGTAGCGGCAAACGATCAGGTCGTCTACGCCTTCCCAGACGACGACTTCCCTGCAAACGAAGACACCCAAACTTTGGCACACGTTCAGACGTGCGCATTTACTCTCGACCAGTCTCATCACCTCCACGAGAGCCGCTGATGTAGAAGCGCCGTGAGACGAGCGCGACGTGTCTGGACATGTGGCGATTTCGCCACAAAGTCCCATACCGCCGCAAACTCGAGAGCGTTCCTTGGATCAGGTATCGGTTCGCTCAGCGGCTCACGTAGGAGGCGAGCAGTGGCACGAGCACGTGGGCGTTCGGGCTGCCCAAGCCGGTTACGGGGTCCCACCCCCGGCGTGCTCGGTAACCGGTGATCGTGCGGTGGGGGAACTTCGCCGTGTTGGCGTTGCCGGCGGTGATGTCGTGGAAGGCGTGGTGGTAGTGCGGACTGCGGGCGATCCGGTAGATCGCCGGGCTGATGAAGCCGAGGTGGCGTCCGACGTATTGGTCGGCGAGGGCGATGATCCCGGCCCACAGGGGAGCGCTCGCGCTCGTGCCGCCGTGCGCGCTGATCGCGTAACCCGCGCCGGCATTGCTCGTGACGACCGGAAACCCGGTTTGGGGATTGGCGTCGGCGGCGACGTCCGGCACGCCGCGGTAGGCGCCGATGCCTCCCACGCCGTTCTGGTAGGTGGGTCGGCGGAAGAGATGGCTGAACCCGCCGCCCGATGCCTGGACGCCGGTGCCGGGGCTGCCGTCGGGAAGACCCCAGGTGGTCTCGCCGACCCAGGCGCCGGTGGTGCGTCTCGCGTCGAGCGTCGTGCCGCCGGCGCTGAGGACGAGCGGGTCGGAGGCGACGAGAACGACTTCCTTTCTCGGGGTGAAGCTTGCGCTGATGCTGCCGGAGAGGGCGTCGATGAGGGCGCAGGGCTCGCCCGCAGCGCCGGAGTCGCCCGTCGCCGCGACGACGGTCACGTGGTGGTCGGCATCGGCTTGGAGCGCGGCGTTCAGCTGGGTGAGCTGCGTGTGGGTGACGCAGTGCTCCCCGCCGATCTGGCCGGCCGGGCTGAGAGAGATGATCGCGCCCTCCGAGGCGCCCATTCGCAAGGCAGCCACCGAGGCCGCCACCGCCTGATCGGCGCTGTCCAGCGAGGTTCCTTTGACCAAGAGGATGGTGAGCGCAGCGCGCGGAGCGATCGTGTGGACCATCTCGGCGTCCAACACCTCCTCCCCGTACGCCAGCCACGGGTGCTTTGGTTCCGCGAAGGTGCTGACGAAGCGCAGGCGCGGCGCCGGCAGGTGAAACAGACGGTCGAAGGCAGCGAAGTCCTGGCGCAGATCAGTGACTTCCGGCGGCGAGAGCTGCGACTCGGCCAACTCGGGCAGCACCACCGTCTCGCCGCGGCCGTCGATCCCGCGCCGAAGAAGCGGTTGCACGCCGTAGGCGACCTCGAGCTGACGGGGCGTGTAGCACCTGGTCGTCGAAGTGCAGTCGGCGGTTCCGCTCGTCAGCGGCGCCTGCGCTGTCCCTACGTGGCGGCAGGCACTGTTGGCCGAGTCGAACCGAGTAGGGCCGTCCTTCCTTGCGCCAACGACTTCGCGCTTTGGGAGTTCTCCGTTGCCGCCGGGGTCGGGGAACGTGCGCACCCCGTGGGAGCGCATGCAGCGGGCAAAGGCGAGCGCTCCGTTCGGTGTGGTCGTCGTGGAGGAGCCGATGCCGGTAACCCCCGGTGAGCCGCCGGCGCAGCCGGCCGCTAGCAGCGACAACGCGGCAACCGCGGCGACCGAAGGAGCGATCAGCTGCATGGGCTGGACCGTAGAGAGGCCGTCGTTCGAGCGCGTCGCGCGCGAGCGCCGTCTTTGGACTGCCCTCGGACGGTGAGTTCCGTTCGGTCGTCACTCTCTGGGGTGAGACCGAAGATCGTTTGCTGGCGCGAGGCGCCGCTGCGCAGGGAGCGACGACAATGGCGTCGTGCACGTTCGGGATATCGAGCGGCCGTGCGTGGCGGCGCGGCGTCTGCTCTCAGGCCGCGCCGGCGGAATTGCGCTGATCGTCGTGCTCGCGCTGGCGGCCGCTTACGAAGCGACCCGCTCTGGACGCGCAGGGGGAGACACCGGGACGAGCGTGGAGATCGTCTTGAGCGTGCTTGCGGTTGCGCCGCTGATCATGGCGCGGCGATGGCCTGCGTTCGCCGCAGCGGCATCCACCCTGGCTACCGTCGCGGTCCTTCGCACGTACGACGCTCCGCTAGCCGTAGCGAGCTTCGGCGTCGTCCTCTTCTTGCTGGCCCAGCTCGTGATCCGCCGCGGCCTCCTCCTCGCTGTTCCGCTGCTCGTCCCGTTCATCGTTCTCGCGGTGGTGCACCTCGAAAGTCACAACTCCGCTCTCGCGAGTACCGCGCCGTTTCTTCTCCTCCTCGCCGCGCTCGTCGTCGGCGAGTCGATGCGCAGACGTCGGCTGGCGGTGGCGGCCCTCGATGCGACGCAGGAAGCGATGGAGGTGAGCATGCGCGCGCGGACGGTGATGGAAGAGCGGGCCCGGATCGCCCGAGAGCTTCATGACATCGTGGCGCATCATCTGTCAGTGATCGCGGTTGAGAGCGAGGTTGCACGACGAACCTCAGAGCTGTCGGCGGATGCAGGCGGCCGCCTCGAGGCGATTGCCTCCACCGCGCGAGAGGCGCTCAGCGAGACGCGCCGGCTGCTGGGAATCCTTCGCGAGGACACAGGAGGGGAGGCGGACCGAACGCCGCAGCCGGGGCTCGGCGAGCTCGACGACTTGATCGACAAGGCGCGGGCGACCGGAACACACGTCCGCCTCGAGCGGCAGGGAAAGATCGCCCTGTTACCGCGGATCATCGATCTCGCCGCGTACCGCGTCGTCCAGGAGGCGCTAACGAACGCACGACGCCACGCTCCGGGCGCAGACGTCGACGTCGAGCTCTCCTACCGCGACCAGGCGCTCCACCTGCGCGTCAGGGACCACGGCCCAGGCGTGGCCGGCGGTGAGCCGATCGAGAGCCACGGCCTGATGGGAATGCGCGAACGCGCAACCCTCGCCGGCGGCACGTTCTCGTCGGGACCGGCCAAAGGAGGCGGCTTCCAAGTGGACGTCACGCTACCGACGACCGAGACGGCGCCATGATCCGCGCTCTCGTCGCCGACGACCAACAGGCCGTCCGCGCGGGCTTCGCCGCGCTGCTCGAAACGCAGACCGACATCACCGTCGTCGCTAGCGCAGCAGACGGCGAGGAGGCGGTGCAGCAAAGCGGAGAGCACCGGCCCGACATCGTGCTGATGGATATCCGCATGCCGGTGTTAGACGGCATCGCTGCCACCCGCCAGATCTGCGCCACCGCGGGCGACGCCGGTCCACGAGTCCTCGTTCTAACGACGTTCGACCTCGACGAATACGTCTACGACGCTCTCCAGGCCGGCGCCAGTGGATTCCTGCTCAAGGACGCTCCTCCCGAGACGCTGTTCGAAGCCGTCCGCGTCGTCGCCGCCGGCGACGCGCTCCTCGCACCAGGAGTCACACGCCGCCTGATCGCCGAGTTTGCCCGCCTCCGCCCACCGCAGCGCACCCGTCCCCAAGACCTCGACGCGCTCACCCGCCGCGAGATCGAGATTCTCGGCCTGGTCGCAGCCGGGCTCTCGAACCACGAGATCGCCAACCGCCTCGTGCTCAGCAACGAGACCGTGAAGACGCACGTCAGCCACGTCCTGCGCAAGCTCGGGCTTCGCGACCGAGCTCAAGCGGTCGTCGCCGCGTACGAGTCCGGTCTCGTCGTCCCGGGCCCAGCGCAATGAGAACGAGCGGGTTCGCGAAGAAGCCGAGGAGCGCCACTGAAACGAGGGGTTACGGGGCGGGCTCCGGCTCCGTGGGGCGAACCTCCTGCGG
>OEKB01000168.1_pt7 | contig 11607 bp, 11 predicted proteins | sample 1503171 | NCBI WGS metagenome assembly OEKB01 (sample SAMEA104379580, study PRJEB20068) | metagenome | isolation source: 1998
AGCGGCTCGACGTTCCCGAGGCCGAGCGCCTCGAGGTTCGGAAGGTCGAGGCCGCCGACGGCCCGGGCGACGTTCCCGAGGGTGTCCGAGCCCTTGTCGCCGTACTCGGCGGCGTCGGGAAGTTCGCCCGCACCAACGGCATCGAGCACGATGACGCACGCCCTCGGCATGCGGCTATTCTAGGTCGGTGGTGGCAGACGTCCTGGGAGTGCTAGGCATGGTGGTGTTCATCGCGATCATTGTCGCGCTCGCGGCCGCGGTGACGTGGGTCGTCGTGAAGGTGTCTCCCGCCAAAGAGCAGCGCTAGACCGCCGACAACGGCAGGACGTCGTCGAGCGGTGCGTAGTCGAGGTTGTGCGCTTCCGCGACCGCCTCGTACGTCACCTTGCCGTGAAGGACGTTGACGCCGCGCGAGAGTGCAGGATCGCGCGCGACCGCTTCCGCAAACCCCTGTTCCGCGATTGCTTCGACGTAGGGGAGCGTCGCGTTCGTGAGCGCCTTCGTCGAGGTGATCGGGACGGCGCCGGGCATGTTCGCGACGCAGTAGTGGGTTACGCCTTCGACGGTGTAGACCGGTTCGCTGTGCGTCGTCGCGTGCGATGTCTCGGCGGACCCGCCCTGGTCGATTGCGACGTCGGCAAGCACCGAACCGTCTTTCATCTCCGCGACCATCTGGCGGGTCACGAGCTTCGGGGCGAGCGCGCCCGGAATCAAGACCGCGCCGATCACCACATCGGCGTCGCGCACGGACTCCTCGATCTGCAGACTCGATGACATGACGAGGCTGACGCGCCCGGACAAGATCTCTTCCAGATGGCGCATCCGGTCGATCGAGCGCTCGAGGATCGTGACGTTCGCTCCCAGCCCAAGCGCTATCACCGCAGCGTTGTAGCCGACGATCCCGCCGCCGATCACGACGACGCGTCCCGGGGCAACCCCGGGCACGCCCCCGAGGAGAAGTCCCCGCCCACCGAGCGGCTTCTCGAGGAAGTACGCACCGGCCTGCGCTGCGAGGCGCCCGGCAATTTCGCTCATCGGAGCGAGGAGTGGGAGCGCGCCCGAGTCGGTCTCGACGGTCTCGTAGGCGATCGCCGTGATGCCGCTGTCCACGAGCGCGCGGGTCAGCGGCTCGTCGGCGGCGATGTGAAGGAACGTGAAGAGGACGAGGCCTTCCCGGAGCAGCGCGTACTCCGCCTCGATTGGCTCCTTGACCTTCAGGAGCAGCTCGGAACTCGCCCAGAGGTCTTCTGTTCCGGCGATCGCTGCGCCCGCAGCTTCGTAGGCGCCGTCGGGAAACGCGCTTCCCTCCCCCGCGCCCGTCTCGATCAGCACCTCGTGACCGCGCTGGACGAGCTCGCGCGCCCCGGCTGGAGTCAGCGCGACACGGTACTCGTCGGTCTTGATCTCTTTGACAACGCCAACGCGCACGGCGCGCGCAGCCTATCCATTTCTGCAGCGCGCACTGTCTTGGCACGAAACGGCTACAGACGCGTCAAGACATCGCGGGTATCGTCGCTCGCAAGAGGGTGGCGGGAGTAAGCCCCACCCGGGTGGGGGTCGTGGGGACACGCCTCGGAGGGTCAGGGGCGTGCGCGGAGGTAGAGCAGGAGCCCCGCGATCGTCTTGGCGTCCTCGAGCTCGACCAGACGGTCTGCGATCTCGTCTGTTCGCCAGCGGACGATCTCGAGATCCTCGTCGTCCTCCGGGGTCGCGGGTCCGCGCTCGACGCCTTCTGCAAGGAAGACGTGCATGCGCTCCCGGCAGAAGCCGGGCGTCGTGTAGAAAGACGCGAGCTCGGTCCAGCGGCCGCCGCGAAGACCGACTTCCTCTGCGAGCTCGCGGCGGGCGCTTGCGAGCACTTCCTCGCCTTCCTCGAGGGTGCCGGCGGGGAGCTCGAGGAGCGGCTTCCGTGCCGCTTCGCGAAACTGCCGCACGAGCGTCACGTACCCGTCGCGGTCGACCGCGACGACTGCCGTCGAGCCACGGTGCTCGACAAGCTCGCGGACGCGTGCGCCGCCCCACTCCTCGACGACGACGTCGAAGAGCGTGCCGTCGTAGACCCTGTTCGACGCTCGCGGCTCGGTCACGAGCCGAGCTCTTCCACGAGGCGCCGTTCCTCAGTCCCGAAGAAGGGGGGCTCGCCCGCACGCGCGATCGCGCGGGCGCGGTCCCGACTGCTCGTCGCGAGGATGACGACGTCGGCGCGCCTGTCCGCAAGCGCCCACTTCAGCCGCGCTTCGGCCGACCGCTCGCCCGAACCACCGCGGCCGTCGTGCAGCGTCGCCACCGAACGTGTTCCAGGTTCCGAGCCCGACGACCGTCGCTCCTCCATCCGTTAGCTGACGAGGCCCCGCGCGAACCGGCCGGCTGCGAATGCCGCCGCGAAGAACGCGGGCTCCTCGTCGGGCCCGCGCCCCATGTGGGACAGCGGCAGCCCCGCACAGGCGTCTCGCCACTCGCCGACGGGGACTTCCTCGCGCGGCTCCAACCACGACGGCGCGGGCACCCCCGCCGGCCATGCGACCGAGACCCGTCCGAGACACAGCTCGAGGACGGCGCGCGTGTGGTGGGAGACGCCGCGGTGGCGCTCGCGTTCGTCGGCGCCGGAGACCCGAGCGACGAGCACGGGGGCGCCCCCGAGTGCGCTCGCCGCGTTCACCGCCTCTGCCGCCGCAACGCCGCCGTGCCCGAACCGCGACGCGGTCCCCACGATGCCGGGCCCGACGGCGCAGACGGCGGCGTCGTGCTCGTGCGCTGCCGCCCATGCGAGTGCCGACGCGACGGAGACCGCCGCACGATCGCCGTCCACGCACGCACCGACCGCCAACGTCACGTCGAGAAATCCGCGTGCTCGCAGCGTCCGGACGGCGTCGGACAGCGACACGGGAAGCGCTCCACCCGATAGCTGCAGGTACGCGACGCGCAGGTCGTCACCGAGCCCCGCGCACACGGGAGCAACCTGGCTGTGGACCGTGCAGCACACGACCGGGATGCCCGCGAGCGAGTCCGGGAGCGGACCGTCCTCCTCGACGTGCCGCGCCGCGAGTTGCACCGGCGTGTACGGCAGCTTCATGACGTGGGCGCCCTCGTCCATGCCGAGCTCGAAGCCACGCGTCAGGTTTGCGTAGAGGACGTCGAACCCGCCAGACCCGAGACCGAGCTCGCGGGCCTGGACGTTCACCACCACCTCGTCACCGACGGCGACGGGACCCGTCAGCCGGGGATACGCAACGCACGGCGTGCCGTCCACCTGGATGCGCACGAGCCCCTCCGCCCGCTCCACGACCGCCGTCACGCGCCCCCGGCGCAGGCTAAGCGGCATGCTCGAGCGCGACGTCGACGAGCGCCAGCGTGACGTCGACCATCCGCTCGAGATCGTCGACGGCGATCCGCTCGTCCGGCGTGTGGATGTTCTGCATCCCGTTCGCGAGGTTGAGGCAGTGGAGACCTCGATCGTTGAAGACGTTCGCGTCCGCCGCACCTCCACTCAGCGTGTAGCTCGGGCTGAAGCCGCTGCGCTCGAGCGCGACGTGGGCGAGCCGGACGACGTCGTCGTCTCGCCGGAACCGGTACCCGCGGTAGCTCTTGTGTACTTCCGTCTCCACCTCGCAGTCCTCCAGCCCGGCCGCGAAGGCGATCGCGTCCAGCATCTCCTGCACGACGTCGGCCAGCTTGCGCTCGTCGTGCGAGCGCGCCTCGGCCAGGAACGTGCACCACTCCGGAATGATGTTTCCCGCCGTTCCGCCGTTGATGATCCCGACGTTCGCGGTCGTCTCCTCGTCGATCCTGCCGAGCCTGAGGTCCGCGATCGCCCGGCCCGCCGCCGCGATCGCCGAGCGCCCCTCCTCTGGGTACATCCCCGAGTGCGCGGCCCGCCCGTGGTAACGCACCTCCATCGAATGCGAGTACGGTGCGCCGAGGATGATCTCGCCGATCGGCGCCGCCTGGTCGTACACGTAGCCGACGCGCGCACGGAAACGCTCGTGGTCGAAGGCCGCAGCCCCGAGCAGGCCGACCTCTTCCTTCGGCGTGAACAGCAGCTCGACACCCGCGTGGGGCCGGTTCTCCGCGACGAGGCGCCGCGTTGCGTCGAGCATCACGGCGACCGCTGACTTGTTGTCGGCGCCCAGGATCGTTCCGCCGCTGTTCCGCACGATTCCGTCTTCGACGACCGGCTCGATCGGGCCCGCGGGCGGGACAGTGTCCAGGTGGGCGCAGAGGAAGAGCGGCGTCCCGCTCTCGGAGCCTCGCGGATCGACGCGGCAGTAGACGTTCCCGATCGTCGACCCGACCGTCGTGCCCGCATCGTCCTCGTCGACGTCGAGGCCGAGGTCTCTCAGGTACCGGATGACGGCATCGGCGACCGCGCGCTCCTCTCCCGGAGGACTGGGGAGCGCGGCGAGCTCCGTGAACAGGTCGAGGACGTCCGAAGCGATTGCGCGATCTTACGGAAGCGCGTGGCGACTACGCCGGGACGGCGCCGAGGCCGACGCGCGAGCGCGCGCGAACGAGCGCGGCGCCGACGAAGTCGCGGAAGAGCGGCGCCGGCCGCGTCGGACGCGACTTGAACTCCGGGTGGAACTGGCTTGCCACGAACCAGGGATGCTCGGGCAGCTCGACGATCTCGACGAGGCGCCCTTCCTGGAATGTGCCGGCGACCACGAGGCCCCCATCGACGAGCGTCGGCCGATAGTGGTTGTTCACCTCGTAGCGGTGGCGGTGCCGCTCGTGGATGACCGTCTCGCCGTACGCCTCGTGCGTGCGCGTCCCGTCCGCGACCTCGACCGCCTGCGCTCCGAGGCGCATCGTGCCCCCGAGGTCCTCGATCTCCTTCTGCTCAGGCAGGAGGTCGATGACGGGATGCGGCGTCTCAGGGTCCATCTCCGTCGAGTTGGCGCCGTCGAGACCGAGCACGTGGCGCGAGAACTCCGAGACCGCGACGTGCATCCCGAGGCAGATTCCGAGGTAGGGAATGCCGCGCTCGCGTGCGACACGGCAGGCGAGGATCTTCCCCTCCCAGCCGCGCGAGCCGAAGCCGCCCGGCACGAGCACGCCGTCCACCTCGTCGAGGAGCGCTGCGGCCTCGTCGTAGGACATGTTCTCGGCGTCGATCCAGCGCACGCGTACGCGACAGCCGTGATGCGCCCCGGCGTGCTTGAGCGCCTCGTGCACCGAGAGATACGCGTCCTGGAGCTTCACGTACTTGCCGACGAGCGCGATCTCGGCCTCGTCCTCGGCCCGCTGCAGGCGTTCTGCGAGATCGAGCCACTCACCGAGATCCGCCCGCCCGGCAGGAAGATCGAGCTTCTGGCACACGAGCTCGTCCAGGCCCTGCGCCTGCAGGCGTGAGGGAACGAGGTAGACGTCGGGGACATCCGGGCTCGCGATCACCGCAGGCACGTCGACGTCCGCGAAGAGCGCGATCTTCTCGCGGATGTCGGAAGAGAGCTCCTCGTGCGAGCGGCAGACGACGATGTCGGGGTGGATACCGATGCGCCGCAGCTCGTTGACGGAGTGCTGGGTCGGCTTCGTCTTGAGCTCGCCCGCCGCTTCGATGAAAGGCACGAGCGTGACGTGCAGATACAGCACGTTCTCGGACCCAACCTCGCGCCGGAACTGGCGGATCGCCTCGAGGAACGGCAACGACTCGATGTCGCCGACCGTCCCGCCGATCTCGCTGAGCACCACGTCCGCCGGCGTCGAGACGGCCGACGCGAGAATGCGCGACTTGATCTCGTTCGTGATGTGCGGGATCACCTGCACCGTGGCGCCCAGGAACTCTCCTTTGCGCTCCTTGCGCAGCACGGAGTCCCAGATCGCGCCCGCCGTGTGGCTCGCCGCGCGCGTGAGGTTCTCGTCGATGAACCGCTCGTAGTGCCCGATGTCGAGGTCTGTCTCGGCGCCGTCCTCGGTCACGAACACCTCGCCGTGCTGGAACGGGCTCATCGTGCCGGGGTCGACGTTCAGGTACGGATCGAACTTCTGCGCCTGCACCTGCAAGCCGCGAGCTTTCAGCAGGCGGCCGAGCGACGCGGCGACGATTCCCTTGCCGAGCGCCGAGACGACGCCTCCGGTCACGAAGACGTACTTCGTCTGGCGCGTCGAGCTCACGCCCGCCGGCCGAGCCGGTCGAATTGCGCGAGCCCCGGCGTCCGTTCGATCAACGCGCCGAGCGATATCCGTTCCCCGAGGAGCGTAAGCCCGGCGAGCGCGCCGATCGCTGCCCAACGACCCCTGCCCGTGAAACGTTCCACGGACTTCAAGCCTAGCAGCGCACCGAGCCCGTTCGCGCCTGCGTCGCCGAGCATCGCCATCTCGCGCAGATCGTAGGGAAGGAGCAGGACAGCGATCCCGAGGGGAGCATCGAGCGCGAGCGCAGCTGGGAGGTAGGCCTTCAGCGCCCGGCCGGGACGCGTGTCCAGCTGGTTGAGAACGTTCGCGGCGAGGCCGACGAGCAGCGCGCCCGACGCGCGTCGGGTCGCGATGAGGCCGACGACCGGAATCCCGAAGAGCTTCAACACGCCGGTCGTGCGCCCGGCGCGCAGATGGCCGCGAAAACCACGTTCCGGCCCGCTCCAGAGGTCGTCGGCTAGGCCGATGGCGGTGACCGTCGCGACTGCAGGGCCGCGCCCGAGGGCGACGATCCAGCCGACGAGCGGCAGTCGTCGACCGCGGTAGTTGACCGCGAGCGGACCCGAAGCGATCACCGAGTCGACGAGCTGTCGTGCTCGATGACGGAAGCCCGCGAGATCGCGCGTCGTCGCCCGGTGTCGCAGCGGGAGCGTCACCTCGGCGACGCTCAGGCCGGCTCGCGACGCGTCGATCGTCATCCGCACCTCGCAGCCGAAGCCGGGAGCGAGTGGAAACGCGGCGGCGCGAACGCGGGCGGAGAGCGCGCGCTGTCCCGAGAGCGGTTCGCGCTGCTCGAGGCCGGCGCGCAATCGGATGACCAGGCGTGCCGCCCGTTTCGCGATCCCGAAGCCTCCGCCCGTCCGTTCCGCGAATGCAGCCACGACGAGCTCCGCGCGTCCGTCGAGGAGCGGCGTGACATCCCCGTCGAGCTCGGCATCGCAGAGCAGGAGGCGGCCCGGCGGCGCGGCACGCTCGGCGGCAGAGAGCGCCTGCCCCTTCCCAAGCCGGGGGAGCCGAAGCACGACCGCGCCGGCGTCTTCCGCGCGCTCTGCGGTACGGTCGGCCGAGCCGTCGTCGGCGACGATCACCTCCGCGTCCGGGAACACGCCACGAAGCGCCCGCACGGTGCCGGCGATCGACGACTCCTCGTCGCGCGCCGCGACGAGGATCGTCAGCGGGTCATCCACCCGTGGTCGTGGCCTGGACGGGTGGGATGTCGGGCAGGAGCGCGTCGTCCGTCTGCTGCAAGCCGTAGTGCCCGTCGGAAGCGTGCGCCAGCATGACGGCGAGCGCGACGCGACCGATCCCGAGGTCGAGATCGTCGACGCTGGGAAGTCCGAGTCGCTTGTACGTGGGCACCGCGGAGGGATACGTCCCGCGCAGCTCGACGCCGACCGCCGGAACCGGACTGTTCGCCAGGGTTCGGAACAGGCCTGTGACCAGCTGCGCGCTGGCGGGCTTCGTCTGGGGTGTCGCGGTCCGCACGACGACGACCGCGTCGGCCGGCCGACGGCCGCCGCCGCTGCGGTACTCGACGAGCTGATTCTCGAGCGCGTCCCACACGGGCGTGTCGCCGCCGAGCACGAACTCGCCCGCGAGCTCGCCGCCGAGACTCTCGAAGTGCTTCGGCCCGCTCGAGAACGAGGCGAGCGCGGGCCGCCCCGCCAGGGTCCCGGCAATCGCCTTTGCGTCGATCGGGACGGAGATCGCGCGCGTGCGCAGCGTCTCCGCGCCGCTATCCGCGATCGTGTCGCTCACCGCTTTGCGAATCGTCCGGTCGAGAGGGCCGACGAAGATGACGGCCACGCGCTTTCCTTGCAGCCGGTTCGCCATCACAGCCTTGTAGGCGGCACCGGCAAACGACGCCTCGGCGCTGTTCTCCTGCGCCTTGTTCTTCCACTGCGTGACGTCGCTCTGGGCGTTGCTGAGCTCTTCTTCCAGCCGCTTGCGCTCGGTGTTGCCGAGGCCGTGCGAGGCGAGCGCGACGCCGACGAGAATCCCGATCACGAGCGCGAAGAAGACCGCTGCGAGCGAGGCGACGTGGTAGCGAAAGTCGAACACGGGCTACACGCTCGCGGCGGTCTGGCAGAGCGCATGCAGCCGCGCGAGCGCCCGGCGCGGCAGGCCGCGCGGCAGGCTGACGAGCCACGGCGCGCGCACGTCGAGGGTCGCGCGGGTCCGGTCGGGCGCGACGACTTCGAGCGAGAGCTCGGCGTCGAGCCGATCGCCGGTGAGGACCCACGCGAAGCGGCGCGGAGGCTCGACGGCGCGCACCATCAACGTGCCGCTGTAGCCCGACCGTCGAAACAGGGTCGGCCGCGGGTTCGCGTGCACCACCCAGCGGGCACCCTCGGCGAATCCACGCCGGTCGGGCTCCACCGCGGCGACGCCCGGCCACCAGTCGGCGAAGTGGCGTGGCTCGGCGATGAAGTTCCAGACGTCTTCGCGCGGTGCGAGCAGCTCGCGCGCTGCAGACACGCGTGGCATGGCGGAAGCGTATGTCTTCGCTACCCGATGCCGAGCAGGTCTCGGAGCCGCAACGCCAGGTACTCGATGAGGTGGCGCAGAGCCGGAGAGACGGCAATCGCGACGGCGATCGCCGCGAGGCCGGCCAGCGCGAAGATGATGAGCGGCCAGATCCCGACCTTGCGACTCGCCAGGCGCGAGACGCCCTTCGCATCGATCAGGATCTCCCCGACCTTGAGGCGGGTGACGAAGGTGGACGACATGCCGGCACGGTTGCGCTCGAGGAACTCGATCAGGTTGAAGTGCGTGCCGACGGCCACGATCAGCTCTGACCCCTTCTCGTACGCGAGCAGAAGGGCGAGATCCTCGCTGATCCCGGTCGCCGGAACGACCGCGTAGCGAAGCCCGAGCTTCTCGGCGCGCTCCGCTCCCGGTGCGCGGCCGTGCGGGTATCCGTGCACGAGCAGCTCCGCCCCGCTCCGCAGCGCGGCGTCGGAGACGGAATCCATGTCGCCGACGATCACGTCGGGCCTGTAGCCCGCCTCCAGAAGGGCATCGGCGCCTCCGTCGACCGCGATCAGCACGGGCTTGAAGTCGCGGAGATAAGGACGAACCATGCGCAGATCGCGCTTGTAGCCTGGACCGCGGGCAACGACAAGCGCATGTCGGTCGCGGAAGCGCGTCTCGAGCTGTGGGAACTGCACACCCTCCGCGAGCAGCTTCCCTTCCTCGCGCAGGTACTGCATCGTGTTCTCCGCGAACGCCTCGAGGGCTTCGGTCACGCGACCGCGCTGCTCGGCCAGCGAGCGTTCGAGCCCCGGGGCGTCGAGGATGCGACCCGAGGCGAGACACGTGCCGTTCCGGTAGAGGCCGGCGCCGCGAACGGTCAGAAGCTCACCCTCGCTGACGGCGTCGAAGAGCTCGGGGCTCTGCACGTCGATCAGGCGCACGCCCCCGCGCACGAGTGCGAGCGGACCGGGGTTCGGGAATCGTCCCGACTGCGAGGGCGCGACGTTCACGACGACGCGGACGCCGGACTCGAGCAGCTCCTCCGCCGAGACGCGATCGAGATCGGCGTGGTCGATGATCGCGATGTCGTCCGAGGAGAGGCGCTTCACGAGGTTCTTCGTCCGCCGGTCGAGCTTGGCCTCTCCGGTGAGCTCGACGAAGCTCATAGAGCCTCCGTCCTTCGGTCGGAAGCTCTAGCTGTTCGACGTCGAGTCATCTCGGTTCGCAGACTGACAGTTAGCCGCTCTCGCGATCAGCGAGAGCGGCAAGGAACTCCTGGCCGCCGAGCATACGCTGCAACTCGTCACGCCGATCGTCCTCTCCGAGCGCTTCGATTCGCGTGTGCGTCGGGTCGCCCGGCACCTTCTCCACTCGAAAGTGTCGCTCCGCCACGCTTGCGATCTGCGGGAGATGGGTGATCGTCACGACCTGCGCGCGGGCCGCGAGCCGTCGCAGGGTCTCCGCGACGCGGTGAGCAGTCTCGCCTCCGACGCCCGCATCGATCTCGTCGAACACCATCGTCTCGCCGCCGGCGACCGCAGCGATGGCGAGCGCGATCCGTGACAGCTCGCCGCCCGACGCCGTCTCCGACACCGGCGCGAGCGGCAGACCGGGATTCGGACGGACGAGGAAGGCGACGTCGTCCCTGCCGGTCGGGCCCGGATCGCGCTCCCGCAGCTCGGCAACGAACTCGCCCGCTCCCATGCCGACGCCCTCGAGCTCTGCCGCGACCGCGGCGGCGAAGCGGGGCGCGGCCTCGGCGCGGCGCTCGTGCAGTTCGTCCGCGAGCTGCTCGACCTTCCTCTCCGCCTGGACGAGCGCCTGCGCTGCAGCAGTCGCCGGGTCGTGTCCGCCTTCGATCAGCGCTAGCTCCTCGCGCGCTTCCGACGCACGCGTGAGCAGCTCCTCGTACGTGTGCGCGCGGAAGCGGCGCTTCGCCTCGGCGATGCGCTCGAGCTCGGACTCGACCTGCTCGATTCGACCCGGATCGGAGTCGACCGTGCTCAGGAAGGCCCGGAGCTCGGAGCCGACCTCCCGCAGCCTGAGCTCGACGTCGCGAAGCTCGTCGCCTGCTCGTGCGAGCTCGGGCGCAAGACGCTCGACGGGCGCCACCGCCCTCTCTGCGATCGCCGCCAGCGCGGCGGCGCCGTCGCCCTCGTCCGGATCGAGGGCCGCCACGGCCGTCGCGGCGGCCTCGACGAGCTCGGTGACGTGACGGAGCCGCTCGCGCTCCGCGCGGAGCTGGTCCTCGTCGTCGGGCTCCATGTCGGCCGTGTCCTCGACGAGCGCCTGCAGCTCCGCGAGCCTCGTTTCCTCAGCGGCAGCGCCGGCCTGCAGCTCTTCGTGACGGCGTTGTGCGGCGAGCAGAGCGCGCCACGCGAGGCGCGCTTCGGCGCGGCGTCGCAGCTGCTCTTCGCCGCTGAAGGCGTCGAGAACGTCGAGCTGGTACGAGGGGCGGCTGAGGCGGCGCTGCTCGAACTGGCCGGACATGGCGATCAGTCGCTCGCCTGCGGCCGCGAGGTCTTCGCGGGCCGCGCTTCGGCCCCACGCGTACGCTCGCGTGCGACCGTCCGCGAAGACGCGCCGCGCCAGCACGAGGCCCTCTTCGTCCTCGGGCTGCAGCTCGGCCAACGCGTGCAGCTCGTCTTCGTCGAGCAGCGTCGCGGGGAGGTCGAGCTCGGCCTCCACATAGGCCTCGCCTCCGTCGGGCCCCACGTACGCGGAGTCACCCTTCGCGCCTAGAAGGAGCCCCACGGCCTGGGCGAGGATCGTCTTTCCGGCTCCCGTCTCGCCGGTGATCGCGTTCAAGCCGGGAGCGAAGGTGAGCTCGGCATCGCGGATGAGCACGAGATTCTCGATCCGCAGGCGGCGGAGCACGTCCGGGATGGTATGCGGCGCGCCGGGGCCAGACCATCGTCCCATGCAGCCGCGGCGGATCCGCCGACGGTCGATCGATTTCTGTAGACCGCGCGCGCTGAACCCCGGGTGGGTGGGGGCTAG
>OEKB01000248.1_pt5 | contig 11596 bp, 14 predicted proteins | sample 1503171 | NCBI WGS metagenome assembly OEKB01 (sample SAMEA104379580, study PRJEB20068) | metagenome | isolation source: 1998
GGATGTCGAGGGCCGTCACGAAACCGTGGTAACCGGTTAGCGTCGTCCCGCTCGATCCGGTCTCGATCGTCCGGATGCTTCCCCAGTCGGCGAGCGCTGCCGTCGCGTTCGCGGCGACCGGCTGTCCCAACGCGACGACACCGCTGACCGACGAGCCGGTCGTGTTGCCGGTCGCGGAGCCGGGCGTGGCCGTCGCACTCGCGCGCGCGTCGACGCTCGAGGCCGTGATCTCGCCGCCGAAGACCGAGAGGGAGCTCACTTCCGCGGCCGCGCTCGCCGTCGCGTTCGTTCCCGCCACCGCGGACACGCTCGCGTTCGCCGAGCCCGTGGTCACGAGCGGACTGCCGTCGGCGCCGCTCCCGTACGTGAAGCCGCCGCTGAACTGGACGGCGTCCGGCGGCGCTGAGAGCGTCGGCGTCGCGCCGCCCGCCTGACCCGGAACGATCACCTTGATCCCGTAGGCGTGCGCTGTCGCCCCGCCGGTAGCGGAGGTGCGCCACTGCGACGCCCCCGCAGACGCAGTCGACAGCAGAGTCAGGGCCAGGACGATGCCGAACGGCAGCCGCTTCGCCACGAGCGTCCCATTATGCAACGCGGCAGCCGCGGTGTGTGCGATCGCCGTCGTGGGCGCCGCGAATGACCGACCGGCAGCTGCAGACGGACCACGCGCACTGAGGGCCGCGTCATACTCGGCCGGTGATCGCTGCACCGCCCGTCGACGAGCTGCGCCTCCGGCACCGAGGCCCGGTGATCACACCCGCTGACGGCGGCTACGACGACGCCCGGGCGACGTTCAACGGCATGCTCGACCGGCGGCCGGCGCTCGTCGCTCGTCCGCTCGACGTGGCGGACATCGTCTCCGCCGTGGCGTTCGCCGTGGCGGCCGAGCTGCCGGTCGCGGTGCGCGGCGGAGGGCACAGCGTCTCGGGGCACTGTGTCGGCGACGGCAGCCTGGTCGTCGACCTGCGGTTGATGCGGGACGTGACGGTCGACGCCGACGCACAGACGGCGACCTGCGGCGGCGGTGCGCGCTGGGACGACTTCGATCCGCCGTGCCAGCGGCATGGCTTGGCGACGCCCGGTGGCACCTTCGGCGACACGGGTGTCGCAGGGCTGACGCTCGGCGGCGGTATCGGGCACCTGATCGGTGTCCACGGCCTGACGCTCGACAACCTGCTCGCCGCGACGATCGTCACCGCCGACGGGCAGGTGCTGAGCACCTCCGAGACCGAGCACCCCGAGCTCTTCTGGGCGCTTCGCGGCGGCGGCGGCAACTTCGGCGTGGTCGTGGAGTTCACGTTCCGGGTGCACCCGGTCGGGCGCTTCCTCGCCGGCTTCCTGCAGTACGACCTCGCCCAGGCGCCCGACGCGCTCACGGCGTGGCGAGACGTGATGACGCGCGCTCCGGACAACCTGAGCTGCTTCCCCGGTCTCTTCCGGTCCGAGCTGCGAAAGGGGGAAGGCGCGCTCATCTCCGTCGCGTTGCTGGAGGACGGCTCGCAGAGCGGCACCGACCTCGTCGAGGAGCTGATCGACCGAACGTCACCGCAGGTCAACGGGCTGAGACCGATGTACTACCCCGAGCTCCAGGAGATCTTCGGCCGGCTGCCGTTCGGGATGCGCAACTACTGGTCGGGACGATTCGTCCGCGACCTGCCCGACGAGCTGATCGCCGCAACCGTCGCGCACATCGCCGGCACGGATCTGCCCGCGACGATGCTCTTCGAGCCGCTGCACGGCGCCGCGGCGCGCGTTCCTCCCGAGGCGACCGCCTTCGCGGGGCGCGAGGCCCGCTTCAACGTCACCTACATCGGCGTCTGGACGGATCCCGCACAGGACGAGCGTCAGATCGCACACGCGCGAGCGCACTCGACCGCGCTGCAGCCCTGGGCCGTCGGCGGCGGCTACCTCAACTACGCGAGCGAGGCGTCTTCCGACGGGCTCGAGACGGAGTACGGCGCCGAACGGCTCGCACGGTTGCGAGCGGTGAAGCGCCGGTATGACCCCACGAACGTCTTCCACTTCAACCACAACATCGCGCCGGAGTAGCGCGTCCTACACGTCTTGCGCGAGCTGCTTGCGGGCGAAGTCCTTGAACCGCTCGCGGGCCGCATCGTCCGGGCCCAGCGGGCCTTCGTCCGCGTACCTCGGATCGGCGGCGATCTCCTCCGCGACCGCTCGCACCTCGCGGACCAGCGCATCGTGGTGCTTCTGGTCCCGCAGCAACGCCTCGACCCACGTCTCCGACCCGTCGTACGGCGGGACGTCGTTGTCGAACAGCAGCTGGCCGAGCAGGATGCCGACGCGGATGTAGGCGAAGGTCCGGAACGCGAGGATGCGGTGCGGCGAGCCGACCAGGCGTGCGATCTCCGGGTCGTCCCGCTGGACCTCCTCGACGATGCTGCCGATCGGCTCGTCGACGAGCGGGAGCCAGATCTCCTCGAGGTCGGCCACGGCCAGAGGATAGTCGGGGCTCAGGCCCGGCGGCGCGCACGCCACGCGATCTGCGCCGCGACGAGCACCAGCAGCGCGGCGAAGAGCCTCCGCAGCGTTCGGTCCGGCAGCGCCTCCGCGAGGAACACGCCGCCCTGGGCGGCGGCGGCGGCGGCGATACCGATGAAGACCGCAGCGCGCCACCGAACGTTCCCGTAGCGCTGCTGCGTCCACGTGCCGGCGAGCACGGTCGGGAGGATCGCGAGCAGGGACGTCCCCGTCGCCTCGTGCTGCGAGAGACCGAGCGCCACGAGCGTCGGCACGAACAGAATCCCGCCGCCGATGCCGAACATCCCAGCGAGCACGCCCGCGGCGAGACCGAGGACGATCGCGAGCGCGATCGTCACTTGAAGGAGAGCCAGACGGCGGTTCCGAGGAGCAGTGCGGCGAAGAGGAGCTCGATTGTCCGCATGCGCAGGCGTTGCTGCAACGTCGTGCCGCCGACGGCGCCGATCGCAGCCGGCACGCCCACGAGCGCGGCGTACTTCACGTCGACGTCGCCGTGGAACGCGTACGTGATCACACCCGAGAGCGCGGTCACGCCGATCGCAGCCAGCGAGGTCGCCGTTGCGCTTCGCGCGTCCCACCGGCACACGACAAGGAGCAGCGGCACGATCACGATTCCGCCTCCGACCCCGAACAGCGCGCTGAAGAAGCCGGCCGCGACGCCGATGAGGACGAGCCGCACCGGCGTACTGTACTGGGGTGGATCTGCTGGCCCGGCTGGCGGAGCGGCCGCAACGCGCCGCGATCCTGCTCGACGTCGACGGCGTACTCGCGCCGATCGTGCCGCGGCCCGAAGATGCCCGCGTCCCACCGGAGACCCAAGCGGAGTTACGACGCCTGAACGGCCGGTACGCGCTCGTCGCGTGCATCAGCGGCCGGGCAGGAGAGGACGCGGCGCGCGTCGTCGGCGTGCCGGAGCTCACCTACGTCGGCAACCACGGCCTCGAGCTGGAGCCGTCCGCCGCCGAGTGGGCGGAGAAGCTTCACCGCTTCCTCTCCGAGACCGCCTGGCCGCAGACGGAGGACAAGCGCCTGTCCGCCGCGCTCCACTACCGCGAGACGGAGGACGAAGCAGCCGCACGCCGCGCACTCGACGAGATCGCGGCCCGCGCGAAAGGCGAAGGGTTTCGCACGCGCTACGGCCGCAAGGTCCTCGAGATCCTGCCGCCGATCGACGCGAACAAGGGCACGGCCGTGCGTCACCTCCTCGCAGCCGGCGACCTGAGACGCGCGCTCTACGCGGGCGACGACACAACGGACCTCGACGCGTTCCGCGCCCTGGACGGCCTCGACGTCGGCGTCCGCGTCGCCGTCGCCTCCGCGGAAGGACCTGACGAGCTCCGCGCGGCCGCCGACGTCGTCGTCGAGGAGCCGGCCGCGCTTCTGGAGGTGCTGCGGCGCCTCTAAGCGCGCACGCGCTGCTGCAACGGTGTGGCCACACGACAACTCGCTGATAGCGCTCGGCCTAGCGCGCTACGGCCACCGCTCGGAGGCGCTTCGCATCGTTCGTTCACTACCGGCCGCTGCAGGGTCGCTCGGCCACCAGCTGCCGGAGGTCTTCGGTGGATTCCCGCGGAGCGAAGCGCCGCAGCCCATCGCGTATCCCACCGCGACGAAGCCGCAGGCCTGGGCGGCGGGGATCCCGGTCCTGTTGCTGCAGGTCTTGCTCGGGCTCGCGCCCGACCGCGACCGCGAGACCTTGCGCGCACACACGCGGGAGATTCCTGTCTGGGCGGGCTCGCTTCGGCTCGGCCCGGTGCAGGCCTTCGGCTCGTCGTGGTCCGTCCGCGTCGCGGACGGCGACGTCAGCGTGACGCCCGCCTGAGCACGTCCCACGCGTGACGGACGTCGGCTTCCGTCGTGCGAACGTTCCCGATCGCAAGGCGCAGGACGTAGCGTCCGCCGAGCCGCGTGTGCGAGATGAACAGCTCACCGCTGCGATTTACGCGCTCCAGCAGCTCGGCGTTCTCCTCGTCGCTGCCGTTGCGCCGGAAGACGACGAGCGAGAAGCGCTGCGGTGCGACGAGCTCCCACTCGGGATCGGCGTCGACCCACTGCGCGAAGAGATCCGCGAGGCGAATGTGCTCGCGAAGGATGCGCTGTAGCCCTTCGCGACCGTAACAACGCAGCACCGCCCAGAGCTTGAGCGAGCGGAAGCGCCGGCCGAGCGCAGGTCCGTACTCCGACAGCGCAAACGCATCCTCGGGCGTCCTGAGGTACTCGGGCACGAGGCTGAACGCGCGCCGGAAGTCGTCGGGCCGGGACGTCCAGAGCAACGAGCAGTCCATGGGGACGAGCAGCCACTTGTGCGGGTTGACGACGAGTGAATCCGAGAGCTCGACACCGTCCTGCGACCAGCGCTCCTCCTCGCAGATCCACGATGGGCCCGCGTACGCCGCGTCGACGTGCACCCAGGCGCCGGCCGCGCGCGCGCGCTCGGCGAGCTCCCGCACCGGGTCGACGGACGCGAACGACGTCGTGCCGACGGTCGCAACGACCGCTGCGACGTCGTCGAGCCGAAGGCCGTCCTCGACCCGCATGCGGAGCTCGTCGTCCGCAGGGACCTTCCGCAGGTCCATGCCGAGCATGCGGGCCGCTTTGTCAACGGACGAGTGCGCGTGCTCAGAGCAGACGACGACGCTGCGTCCCGTCACGTGCCTGGCCGCGATGAGCGCTGCGAGCGTCGACGTCGAGGCGGTGTCCTCGATGTGGCCGTGCCAGCCGTCCGGCAGGCCGAGGAGCTGCCTGGCCCAGTCCGCGACGCGAAGCTCGAGCTCGGTCGAGGCCGGTGACGCGCGCCAGGTGATCGCGACCTGGTTGAGCGTTGCCGCGATCAGCTCCGCGACGATCCCGGGCTCCGACGCCGTCACAGCGAAGTAGGCGAAGAAGCGCGGATGCTGCCAGTTCGTCAGCGCAGGGAGCAGTAGCTCGTCGACGTCGCGCAGCACATTCGCGAACGGCTCACCGTGTTCCGGCGGGCTCTTGGGGAGTTGCGACAAGAGCGCGCCCGGCTCGACCTGCGCGAGCACGGGAAGCTCGGCGACGCGCTCGAGATAGTTCGCCGCCCAGTCGACGGCCGCGTAGCCGTCCTCGCGGAACGTCACTTCAGCAGCTTCTCGATTTGGGGCCACGTGCGCGTGTTGAGCACCTGCTCCTTCGTCAGCCACGCACGACGCGCCTGCGCGACCCCCATCTCGATGTGCTGCAGCGCGCGCAGTTCGTGCGCGTCCGTGTTCACGGCCACCTTCACACCTGCCTCGCCCGCGAGGCGCGCATGCGTGTCCCGCAGGTCGAGCCGGTTCGGCTGGGAGTTGATCTCGAGAAACGTTCCGGTCTCGAGCGCCCTGGCGACCACGCGCTCCACGTCGACGTCGGCAGGCGGACGGATGTTGATCTTGCGCGCTGTCAGGTGGCCGATCATGTCCACGTGCGGGTTGTCCATGGCGTCCAGCACCCGCTCGGTTGGAGTGCGGTCGAACGCCCCGTGGATCGACGCGATCACCCAGTCGCGCTTCGCCAGCACCTCGTCCGGAAGTGAGAGCGATCCATCGGCGCGGATGTTCACCTCGATCCCCTTCAGGATCCGGAACGGCTTCAACCGCTCGTTCAGCCGGTCGATCTCCAGATCCTGCTCCGCGAGTGTGCCGCGGGGATGGTCCGTGATCGCGACGTACGCGTACCCGCGGTCACGCGCGGCGAGGGCCATCTGCTCGAGCGTGTGCTTCCCGTCCGACCACGTCGAGTGGCAGTGCAGCTCGCCTTTGATGTCCTCGAGCTCGACGAGTGGTGGCAGCTCGTGCCTGCGCGCCGCTTCGAGCTCACCCGCGTTCTCGCGCAGCTCGGCCGGGATGAAGTCGTACCCCAACCGTTCGTAGACGTCGGCCTCGCTGCCGTAGCGCAGCTCTTCGCCGGTCTCGATCACGGTGATCGAGTACTCGGAGACGGACAGGCCGTCCTTGACCGCGCGTTCGCGTAACGCGACGTTGTGATCCTTCGAGCCCGTGAAGTGCTGCAGGAGGTTGCCGAAGGACTCGGGCGGAACGACGCGGAGATCGAATCGCAGTCCGTCGTTCGACAGCACGGTCGCCTTCGAAGGGCCCTTGGCCATGACCTCGACGACCCAGCCGAGGCTCGTGAAGTAGTCGATCAGTGCGTCCGGGTCGGTCGCCGTGGCGATGATGTCGAGGTCGCGGAACGTCTCCCTCCGCCTCCGCGCGCTTCCCGCCTCCGAAACCTCGACGGCTGCAGGATGCTCCCTGAGCACCGACACCACCGCGAGGAGCGCAGCAAGGCCGTCGCCAAGCAACCGCCGGTCCGACGGCTCCTGCTTCTTCTCCGCGAGCGCCTTCAGGACCCGTTCCTCGGTCTTCGCGCCCAGGCCCGCGAGCGTGCGCAGCTGCTCGCTCTCGGCCGCCTGCTTGAGCTCGTCGATCGTCGTCACGCCGAGCTCGTGCCAGATGCGCGCGGCCGTCTTCGGGCCGAGCCCCGGCAGCCGCATGAAGAGGACGACCTCGGGTGGGACGACCTTCTTCCGCTTCGTGAGCGCGTGCATCTCGCCGTCCTCGACGACCTGGACGATCTTCTCCTCGATCGTCTTGCCGATCCCGTTCAGCTCCTTCGCCCGCCCCGCCAACGCGAGCTCGGCAACGGAGCCCGCCGTTTCGCGGATGCGCGTAGCCGCCCGCCGGTACGCGAGGACACGGAACGACGCTTCTCCCTCGAGCTCGAGCAGATCGGCGAGGAGCTCGAGCTGGTCCGCGACGTCCACGTTGCGGGGCAGAGTGCTAGCCACGGCTCCAATATACGCAGGTGCCTGCGACCGTCTGTCTGCCGACCTACAACGAGCGGGAGAACCTCGAGCCGATGGTCCGAGCGCTCGGCGACAAGAGCGTGCACGTGCTCGTGATCGACGACGGCTCGCCGGATGGGACCGGCGAGATCGCCGATCGGCTGGCGCGCGAGCTCGATTACGTCGACGTCCTGCACCGACCGCGCAAAGAAGGGTTGGGCCCCGCGTATCTCGCCGGATTCCATCGCGCACTCGCCGACGGCGCCGACCTCGTGCTCGAGATGGACTGCGACTTCTCGCACTCGCCCGACGACGTCCCCCGGCTGATCGCGGCTGCGGGCGACGCCGACCTCGTGCTCGGCTCCCGATATGTCGCCGGAGGATCGGTCGGCAATTGGGGGCTGCTTCGCCGCCTCGTCTCAGCCGGAGGATCGCTCTACGCGCGCCTCCTGCTCGGTTCCGGCATCCGGGACCTCACCGGCGGTTTCAAGTGCTACCGCCGCCAGGTGCTGGAGACGATCGACCTCGACGCGATCCACAGCAAGGGCTATGCCTTCCAGATCGAGACGACGTATCGCGCGGCGCGCGCCGGTTTCCGCATCGCCGAGATTCCGATTCAGTTCGTGGACCGCGAGGTGGGCGGCTCGAAGATGAGCCACGGGATCGTCGCGGAGGCAATCTGGAAGGTGCCGGCCCTGCGCCTGGCCGCCCTCCGCGGCCGTCTGTAGCGAGCACGTCCTCCGCAACGAACGTGAAAGAGCTGCTCCACAGCCGTCTCGTCGAGACAACCGAAGGGCCTGTCCCTTGTGGAAGGGCTGTCACGAAGTCGGCGCACTCCCCCGCACCCTGGCTACGCTCACGCGGATGTTCGAGGTCACAGACGACACGTTCGAGCAGGACGTGCTCCGCGCGGACGTGCCGATCGTGCTCGACTTCTGGGCGCCCTGGTGCGGCCCGTGCAAGGCCGTCGACGCCGTCCTCGAGCGGCTCGAGGGAGAGACCCGCGGGAAGGTCGAGTTCGCGAAGCTCAACATCGACGAGAACCCCTTGACCGCTGCCCGCTACGGCGTGCTTGCCGTCCCCACCGCGATCGTCTTCGACCGGGGTGAGGCGCGCGAGACACTCGTCGGAGCGCGACCGCGCAAGCACTACGAGCGGGCGCTTCAGGCCTGGCTCTGACCGCGGAAGTGCTCCCAGCCGCGTAGCTCATACGGCTCGCCGTCGAGCGTGAAGGCAGCACCCTCCCCTGTCGTACACCGACCGACGGTTGCGTAGGGGCCGCTGTCTTCGACGGCCGCGAGTAGCTCGTAGTCCTCTCCGAACCCGAGATCGTCGATTGTCGCGCCCTCCGCGAGCGGCACCCGCTCGAGCGCGATCTCCACGCGACAACCCGATCGGCGCGCGAGATGGCCGGCGTCGACGGCAAGCCCGTCCGAGAGGTCGAGCATCGCGTGCGCAGACGCGGCAAGCGCTCGCCCTTCCCGGAGTCGCAGCGGCGGCCGGACGAGCCGTTCCCGCCTGAACGCGGCCCCGGCCGACCCGAGCTTGCCGGTCACGACGAGCAGATCGCCGGGGCGTGCTCCCCCTCGACCCGGAACGCGGTCCGACCGGCCGACCGCAGTCACGCTGAGGAACACGTTGTCGGATTTCGTCGTGTCCCCGCCCACGACGGGGACGCCCGTCTCCACGATCCCGCCGTAGAGCTCGAGCACGCTCTCCACCCGCGTGTCGGCCGGCACGCCGAGTGCCACCAGCAATCCGAGCGGCTCCGCGCCGCAGGCGGCGAGATCGCTGAGATTGACCGCGGCCGCGCGCCAGCCGAGATCACGCCACGAGATCCAGTCGAGCAGGAAGTGGACGCCTTCGACGAGCGCGTCCTGCGTGACGACGAGACCGTCCACCCGCGCGGCGTCGTCCTCGATCGACCGCGCGAGGCCGCGCCGCTGGAGCTCCGCGAGCAGCCCCAGCTCGCCCAGCTCAGAGAGCTGCATCGATCGCCTCGCGCAATGCTGCGGCGTCCCGCGCGGCACGGATCACGGCGACACCCGCCGCACCCGCACGGATGCAGTCCGCCGCGTTGGACGCGTCGATGCCCCCGATGGCGATCACCGGCACCGAGACGGCGTCGCAGATCTCGCGGAGCCCCGTGAGCCCGATCGGCGGATCCGCGTCCAGCTTCGAGGGTGTCGCCCAGACCGGCCCCGCGCCGATGTAGTCCGCGACGTTCGAGCCGCGCGCTTCGTCCACATTCGCAGCCGAGAGCCCGAGCAACAGGCCCTGCTCCTTCGCACGCTCGGCGCCGGCGTCGCCGCGTCCGAGGTGAACACCGTCCGCGCCGAGCAGCAACGCCGCCTCGACGTCGTCGTTGACGACGAACGTGACGCCGTGGCGGGCGCACAGACTGCGGACCGCCCGCCCGCGCTCGACGACTTCGAGCGTCGGGACGCCCTTCAACCGCCACTGCGCGACTGTCGCGCCGCCGTCGACCGCGGCACGGGTGGTCTCGAGGTCGTCGACGAGGGCGTGCAGCTTCACGTCTCGGCGATCTTCGCCCGTTCGTCAAGCGTCCCGGGATCGAGAGCCGCGAGCGCGTCGTAGAGCTGGACGTGAAACGACCCCGGGCCCCCCGAGTTGCGCGCCGCATCCTCGCCGGCGACGCCGAAAGCCGCGAGCGCCTCGGCGGCAGCCTCGAGCGGCGCCTCCTTCTTCGCCGCCAGGAAGCTGCCGGTGATCGAGCTGGACATGCATCCTGTGCCGCTCACCGACGCGAGCAACGGGTGCCCGTTCGCCACTGCGAGCACGGTGCTCCCGTCCGACACGTGGTCGATCGGTCCCGTCACCGACGCGACGAGGCCGAGGTTCGCGGCCGCCGCCCGCGCGAGCTCCGACGGGACGCCGCCGGTGCCGATCGACTCGACGCCTCGCACCTCGGCCGCGATGCCGACGAGCGTCGCAACCTCGCCCTGGTTTCCGCGCAGGACGGCGACGTCGACTTCCGAGAGAATGCGCCTCGCCGTCTCTGTGCGGTACGACGTCGCGCCGGCTCCGACAGGATCGAGCACCACCGGAACGCCGCCTACATTCGCCGCCTTTCCGGCGAGGAGCATCGCCTCGACCCACGGAGGCGACAGCGTTCCGATGTTGAGCACGAGTGCGCCCGCGAGCCGGACCATCTCCTCCACCTCTTCGCGCGCGTGAGCCATCACCGGCAGTGCGCCGAGCGCGAGCGTCGCGTTCGCCGTCTCGTTCATGACGACGTAATTCGTGATCTGGTGGACGAGCGGCTTGCGCGCACGGAGCTCGCGCAACGTCGCGCCGGGCGAGACGGTCATGCGGCTCCCTTCACGTTGAGGACGTCGACGGGGCCTTCGCCGGAGCCGAGCTCGCCGAGGCCGTGGCGCACCGCCTCCGACGCGGCGAGGGCCGCCGCACGCGCGGCCTCCTCGACCGAGCTTCCGCGCGCGAGGTGCGCTGCCAGCGTCGCGGAGTGCGTGCAGCCGGCACCGTGGGTCGCACGCACGTCGTAGCGCCGGACGGGAATTTCGACATGCCGCTCCCCGTCGAAGAGGTGGTCGACGGCCTCGTCGCCGTGGCCCCCGGTGACGATGACCGCGGGCGCACCGAGCTCGTGGATCGCCGCCGCGAGGTCCCGCCGACCCAGCCCCTTGTGGCTCTGAGCCACTTGGTCTTCGGAGTGACGCTGCGATCCGCCAACCGAGGCCTTGTGGCTCTGAGCCACAAGGGCTCGGGCCTCGTGGAGATTCGGCGTCACAACGGTCGCGAGCGGAAACAACTGTTCGGCGAGCGAGTCGACCGCATCGTCCTGCAAGAGCTTGGCGCCCGAGCTCGCCAGCATCACTGGATCGACGACGAGTGGCACGCGGTGTGCGTGTAGGAAGTCGGCGACCGTCTCGATCAGCTCGCGCGAGAAGAGCATGCCGGTCTTTGCACTGTCGACGCCGATGTCAGCGAACACGGCGTCGAGCTGCGCCCGGACGAACGCAGGCGGGACTTCGTGCACCGCCTTCACGCCAACCGTGTTCTGCGCGGTCAGCGCGACGATCACGCTCGTGCCGTGACAGCCGGCCGCCGCGAACGCCTTCAGGTCCGCCTGGATCCCTGCGCCGCCCCCCGAATCGGAGCCGGCAATCGTCAAGCAACGAGGAACCAATCGACTCCCTTCGCAGCTTGGCATGCGGGAACCCGTGGTTCTCCTCGTCCTCGCCACGCCAGACGAGCCTCCCGGCAGCGACGCGTCGCGCTCTTCAAGCTCCTCCTCCCTTCGCCGGTGCGAACCGGATCAGGTTC
>OEKB01000262.1_pt3 | contig 11568 bp, 7 predicted proteins | sample 1503171 | NCBI WGS metagenome assembly OEKB01 (sample SAMEA104379580, study PRJEB20068) | metagenome | isolation source: 1998
GAGAACCGTGAACGCGACTGCGATGCCCTTCTTCATCTGCACCACCCACTTGTCTCTCAAGACGAGTGCGGGCCGCGTGCGCTTCCCGCGAGCTGCGGCGCCCGCTACGCTCGGGCCGTGACCACTCGCGGGGCGTACCTGATGGATCTCGGCGTCGTTCCGTACCGCGAGGCCTGGGATCTCCAGCGCTCGCTCGCCGGAGCCGTGTCGCAGGGTGCGATCCCGGAGACGGTCGTCTTCCTCGAGCACCCTCCCGTCGTCACCGTCGGGCGGAGAACCGAGGAAGGCGAGCTGCACGTCCCCGCCGGCGCCGAGGTCGAAGTCGTCGAGACCGATCGCGGCGGGAAGTCGACGTATCACGGCCCCGGCCAGCTCGTCTGCTATCCGATTCTCGACCTGTGCCGGCACGGCAAGGACGTCAAGAAGTACGTGCGCGACCTGGAGGAGGCGCTGATCCGGACCCTCCGGCCGCTCGGGCTCGAGGGCGAGCGCCTCGACGGGCTCACGGGCGTCTGGCTGCACCCGCCGCCGCGGAAGATCGCGTCGATCGGCGTCCACGTCTCCCGGTGGATCACGACGCACGGATACGCACTCAACGTCGAACTCGACCCGGCGCCGTTCACCCAGTGGATCACGGCCTGCGGCCTGGAGGACGCCGCGTTCACGACGATCGCCCGCGAGCTGCACCGGTCCGTGCAGGTCGACGAGGTCCGGCCCCTCGCGCGCAACGCGATCGCCGAGGTGTTCGAGCTCGAGCTCGAACCGCTGCCCGCGGAGGACGGCGCCGGCCTCTGGGCACAGCCGGTGCACGCGCAGCTCGCACCGCGCTGAAGCGCCGGCTCCGTTCGGGGCACCGATCCCCGAGCCCGACTTCGGCCTTGCAACAGTCTGTTGCAAAGGCCGGCCGGCGCGACGGTCGTCACTAGACTCTCGGCGATGGAGAGCTCACGACCCGTCGCCGAACGGCCGCGCCGACCCGAATGGATGAAGGTGCGCGCACCGTCACAGGACTCGCGCTACTTCGACGTCAAGAAGCTGATCCACGGCGCGAGCCTCCACACGATCTGCGAAGAGGCGCGCTGCCCGAACATCGCCGAGTGTTGGGGGCGCGGAACTGCGACCTTCCAGATCCTCGGCGACACGTGCACGCGGGCATGCCGCTACTGCTACGTCCATTCCGGCAAGCCGGACGGGCCGCCGGATCCGCTCGAGCCCCTGCGGCTAGCGACCGTGGCAGCGCAGATGGAGCTCCGGCACGTCGTGGTCACCTCCGTGGACCGCGACGACCTTCCCGACCGGGGCGCAGCGCACTACGCCGCGACGATCCGCGCGCTGAAGCGCAAGGTTCCGGCCGCCTCCGTCGAGGTGCTGACACCGGACTTCCGCGAAGTGGAGGAGGAGGCGCTGCAGACCGTGCTCGCCGAACGACCGGAGGTCTTCAACCACAACATCGAGACCGTGCGCAGGCTCCACCCGCGCATGCGCGGCGCCAAGGCGTCCTACGACAAGGCGCTCTGGCTTCTCGCCCGCGCGAGGGAGATCGCCGACTACCCGGTGCTGACGAAGTCCGGGATCATCGTCGGGCTCGGCGAGACGAACGACGAGGTCGTCGAGACGATGCGCGATCTCCGCTCGCACGGCGTCGACGTGGTCACGATCGGCCAGTACCTCCAGCCCTCTGCGAAGCACGCGACGATCGACCGGTGGGTGCACCCAGACGAATTTCGGTGGTTGCGCGAACAGGGCGAGGAGCTCGGTTTCGGCTCGGTCTTCGCGGGGCCGCTCGTCCGCTCCTCCTACCGCGCGGACGAGCAGCGTCACGCCGCGGCAACCGGGCGCGGCGCCGTCGCGTACTAGCGGGCGAAACGCGGAGGGCCGCCCGGGGCGGCCCTCCAGCTTGCGTCTGGCGCAACGCGGCCTAGGGCGTGACCGTGATCGCGTCCGCCTCGCCTTCGCTCAGACCGGAGTTCCCGGTGCTCTTCGCGTCGCGATAGAGCAACAGGAGGCCCGTCTGGGACGGTGACGCCGTGTCACCGCCCGCGACGCTCTGAATCGCCAGCGTGCTGCTGCCGCCGGCCGGAACGCCGGTCGCGGGAATGCCGCTGCCCACGAACCGCGGTGTCGAGAGCGTGTAGGTCATGTTCTGGATCGCGTCCGTCAAGAACCCCGTGAAGTAGTTGTCGAACGCGAACACGGAGAAGTCGAACTTCGTCCCGGGCGTCAGGCCGACCGCAGAGAGCGGTGCGGTCAGGATGGCGTTGCCCGAGTCGAGATCGGCATCGGCGAAGAAGAACGTCCCGACGACCGTGCCCGTCGCGACGTTGAACACGGACACGACGTCCTGTCCGGTGACACCGAAGCCTCCGTTCTCCGAGTTGAAGACGATGAAATCCGGCGTCCCGTCGCGATTCGAGTCGATGTAGACGTCGAACTCCGCCGGGTAGGTTGCGACCGACCGCCGGCCCCAGGTGTCGATCCCGAATTGGACGCCGAACTGCCCGCCACCGATCGAGACGAGCCGCGCGCCGACCGACTCGAGGTCGATGACCGCGAAGTTGTCGCCGGGCTTCGGCAGGAAGCCGGTGCCGATCTTCGGGCTCGCACCGGTCAGCGAGAAGACCTCGGTGCGCCCGGCGAGGGCGCCGCTCGAGTTCTGCAGCTGTACCTGGCCCGTCCCTCCGGACAGCGCGACGTTCGTCGACGCAGCGTGGACGTCCGCCGCTCGGTGCGGGAGGTACTGCCAGGCCACATGGACGGTGTTGTTCGCACCGCCGTTCAGGGTGATGTAGCCGTCGAACTCGACGTCCTGGAGCCGGAACCCGTCGCCGCCGCGACTGCCGCCGTTGAGCGACCAGACCGGGAGCTTGCTCGGATCCACCTTGAGCTGGACCGAGATCTGCTTCGAGCTGTTCGCTCCGACCGCGACGGTCGACGGAGCGTCGAGGGACACCGCGCCGGTCGCGTCGCCGCTGTAGCGGAAGCTCGGAGTCACCGTGTACGTGTGCCCCACCGAGTCGTAGTTCCGGACGACGAGCTTCTTGACGTAGGTCTTCGATCCCGAGACCGCGTCGTAGCCGAACGAGAGGCTCCCGACCGCGGCATCTGCATCCCACGCGGCGGTCTTGCTCGCCACGGCCCGGTCGACGCGCACCTCACCCCCGCCGATCCGCGTGATCGGCGCGAGCACGCCGGGCGATAGGGCCGGGTTGATCTGGATGTTCGTCTCCGCGGTGTTCATCAACAGCGACTTCACCTCAGCCGGTGACAGACCCGGATGCGCGTCGAGCAGCAGCGCCGCCGACCCGGCGATCATCGGAGTCGCTCCCGACGTCCCGCCGAACGAGGTCGTCCCCGTGCCGGTGCCGGCCTCGGCCGACACGGATGCACCCGGCGCGCCGATGTCGGGCTTGATCGCGTTCTCGCTCACGCTCGGCCCACGCGCGGACGAGGAGACCATGCTCCCGACAAGCGGCGTCTTGAACTGCGGGCCGACGGTGACGTTCACCGGTGCCGCGATGTTCGCCTTGATCAGGTTCGCGGTCGCCTGTGTCAGGATGAGCGTCGGGACGAACGTGTCACCGCCGCCGAAGGAGAAGCTGACCGGGTCCCCGGGTGCGACGAGCCCGATCAGGACGCCGATCGCTCCCGCCTTGGCTGCTCGGTCGACCTTCAGGCTCACGGCGCAGGCACCGCGGTCGATGAGCGCGACCTTGCCCGCGGGGCTCGCGAGATACGGATCCGCGGCGCTTCCGGGCGAGATCGAGCCGGCCGGACACCCACGGCCGACGTAGGCCACGTCACCCGTGAAGCCGCCGCCGATGGGAGCCCAACCCACCGTTTCCGTGTTCTTGTAGTCGCCTGCGATCGCGGCGGGCGAGTTCACGTGCAGGAAGAACGCGGCCGCACTCGGTACCTGCGTCTGCGCGACGCTGATCACGCCCTGCGCAGTGGAGGGCGAGCTGACGATGTAAGGGCGGTCACCCGCGTTCCCTGCAGCCGCCGCGACGACGACTCCCAGGCCCACGGCGTTCGAAAGCGCCGCCGAGAGGTCGTCCTCGCGTTGGCCGTAGTTGCTGCCGAGCGAGAGGTTCATGACGTTGGCGCGATCGGAGATGTCGCCGTCTCCGTTCGGATCGAGTGCGAAGTCGACGCCCTCGAGGAGGGCGACGCCGCTGCACGCCGACGAGACCGACGAGCACACCTTGATCGCGATCAGCTTTGCGCCCGGCGCCACGCCCTTGGCCGGCCCGACGCCACCGATGATGTCCGACACGTGGCTCCCGTGTCCGCCGGCGCACGGGGAGGGGATCGCCGACGGGCCGCAGTCGATCGGATCGTCGTCGTTGGCGAGCGGCGGAGACGTCGCCGTGCCGTTCCACTTCTCGCCGACGAAGTCCGTGCCTGCGATCACCTTGCTCGTCGGGAACAGCCCGTCCCTCGTGGTGTTCCTCGGATCGGCGGTCGTCGTCCCGTAGGCCGCCGTGTAGGCCGCGGCCGTGCCGGGACCACCGAGATCCTGATGCGTGTAGTCGACGCCGGTATCCAGCACGGCGACCTTGACGCCGGTGCCGTCGAAGCCCGCGTCCTGCACGGCCTTCGCGCCGATGTACGGCACGGTCTCGCTCAGGTCGAGCTGATAGTCACCGATGGGCTGCACTGAATCGACACCCGGCAGCGCCGCGACGTCCTTCAACTTCGCGGCGTCGACGGAAACGACCACGGCGTTGAGCGCCTTGGTCAGCGACGCGAGCTGCCTCGCCCCGAGTCCGTTCAGTCGGCCTTTCAGGGCGTCCTGCTTGTCGCGCAGGCTCTTGACGTAGGCCTGCTGCTGTCCCTTGTTCATGCCGCCTGCCTGCTTGTAGGCGACTGCAAGCGGCGGATCCGCGAGCCGGACGACCGCGTTCACGGTGTTCCCTGCGGCGCCGACCGGCGATCCGACTGCCAAGGCGGCGCCCGGATCGACCTGAAGCGCAGAGAGATCAGCGTCATCGGCGCCGGCTGCACTGACTGCTCCGCCAAGGAGCAGTACCACGAGCACGGCGGCGCCCAGCACGAACCGTCGAGGTGCTTTCACCTGCCTCCTCCCCTTTCCCAGCCTCTGTTCGTTCGTCTTGCCGCGCCGAATCTACGGGACGATCTGACTTTTGACCAGTGGCATCCGCAACATTCGCTGCGGTGCGAGGAGAAGGACCAAGCTGAGAGGGCCGCCCAAAGCGGCCCTCTCCTGTGCATCGCGAGGAGCTGGCGCTACTTGACGAACGTGTAGAGCACGGCGTGGGCGATCTCGCTGCCACCGCTCGAAACGCTGAGGATGGCTTGCTTGTCCCCGGCGGGTGCTCCCTTCGACTCGCTCATCGTCACCGTGATGGTGTTGCCGGAGAGCGATGCCGAGAAGCTGACGCCGGCGCCGGAGGCGTTCTTCACGGTCACGCCCGTCGCCGCCGGGCCGTTCAGCGTCGACAGCGAGATCGTGGCTGTCCGCATCTGGCCGGAGCCGGACGGCACCGACCCGAAGCTGACGCTGACCGGATCGAGCGCAACGGCGGCATGCGTTGCGCTGTTCACGTCGTCGCGACCCGCCCCGATCAGGTTGGGATCGGCAGCGACGGCGGAGCCGCTGGACGTCTTCACGATCCCCTGGTCCGCCGTGTTGACGATCGCGGAGCGAACCTGCGCCGCCGACCAGCTCGGATGCTGACCGAGGATCACCGCGGCCGAGCCGGCCAGATGGGGTGTCGCCATCGACGTTCCCTGGAAGAACGCCCAGCACGGAGGCACGGCGCAGAACTGATGCGGAACCGAGCTGAGGACGTTCACGCCCGGGGAGACGACATCCGGCTTGACCCGGAAGTCGACGAACGTCGGGCCCTGACTGGAGAAGCCGGCCATGATGTTCGAGTCGGCCGCATTCTGGAAGTACTGCTTCGTCGCGCCGATCGTCACCGAGGTTCCGTTCGACGCCTTGACCGCGCCGGCGTCGGCCAGGCTGAGCATGTAGGCCGGGACGGTTGGCTGATTCGGCGTGCCGTCCTGGCCCATGGCGATCGGGCCGCCGCCGACGTTGTTGCCGACGAGCACGGCGGCCGCACCGGCGGCCTGCGCATTCCGGATCTTCATCGAGAACGTGCAGGTGCCGCGGCTGATCAGTGCGATCTTGCCGGTGAGGCTCCCGGCTGCAAGCGCCGAGCAGGCGGTGTCGAGGCCGTTCGCGCCGGCGCCGGCAACCGCTGCGAGCGTCGCAGTCAGATCCGACGTCACCGTCTGGAAGTCTCCTGCCGCGGCCCCGAATGTGGTGCCACCAGCCGTGACCGGCGCGCCGATGAAGTGACCGACGGTGAACGCGCCGGCAGTGAGCGCACGTGCAGCCGAGCCCGGTGATTCGATTGTGTTGTGGCCCGGTCCGCTGTTGCCGGCCGCGACCGCCGAGATCATGCCGGCCTGGTCGAGGTCGTCGACAGCGTTGGTCAGCAGGTCCTGGACTCCCAGCGTCCCGCTGTGATGCACACCGCCGAGGCTCATGTTGACGATGTCCATCCCGTCCGAGTAGGCGGCCTCGAGCGCGTTGAGGATGTCCTCGGAACGAGCGTTCGTGACCTGGCCCGGGAAGACGTTGTAGTTCCCGAGCTGCGCGCCCGGCGCAACGCCGAGCACGCCGTAGTTGACGAGCACGCCGTCGACGGACGTCGTGCTGTGGGTGAGGCCGTAGTCGCAGGCAATCGTTCCCGACACGTGTGTGCCGTGGTCCTGGATCGCCTCAGGCGTCAGGCCCTGGTTGTTGGCCTTGTTGTAGAAGACCTTCGCGACGATCACCTTGTTGTTGGTGAGCGCAGGCGGCCCCTGCTTGGGCGTGTTCGGGAACCCGGCGTCGCTGAAGCACGGCTGGGTGACGTCGATGCCCGTGTCGATGACGCCGACCTTGACGTGTGTGCCGTCCGGCTCCACCCCGGCGTTCGCACCCGCCCCGGCGCCGCCCCACGCGTCGAACGCGCTGATCAACGGCAGATCCGGATCGCTCTGCGGCGTGTAGAGCGCCTCGTAGTCCGCAGACTTGACCTGCGGCGCGGATCGGATGGTGCTGAGCGGCGTGCCGTTGAGCTGCACCGCCACGGCGTTGAGCGAGATGTCGTACTGCCCTGTGACACTGGCCGCAGGCGCGTTTGCCTTCAGCCACTGCTTGAAGTCGTTCCGAAGCGCAGACAGTTGCGCCCGATAAGACTTCACCGCGTTGCTCGAGAAGTCGATCTTCTTCCCCTGCGGCGGTTTGGTCTTGACGTAGGTCGAGAGCGGATCGCCGTTCAGCTGGACGATTGCGCTCCCGGTGTCGATCCCGGTGCTCGCGGTTCCCCCGTCGGAGACGGTCCGCGAGCCGGCGACCGCGGCTCCTGCGACGAGCACTGCGAGCAGCGCCGACGCAGCCAGAAGGCCGCTGAACCTTCGCACTGGTTTCCTCCCCTGTTCGCTTCCCATGACCGGCGCCTCTGCGCCGAATGACCCCACCTCGCACGCTCGGGTGGCGCGGAGCCGCGCGATGATATCAGCATCGATCTCAGCCGGACTGTGGAGCGGTTGTGGCCCGGCTACGCGGAGGAATGCGGCTTCGCCATCGCCCGGTAGTCGAGCGCCGTGTCGAGGACGGCCTCGTCGACTCCGCGTTCCCGGGCGACCTCTCGCAGCGATCGGCCGGAAGCGGCTGCCTCCTTGACGATCTCGCTGGCGGCGTCGTAGCCGATGTACGGATTGAGCGCCGCCGCGGCCGAGAGCGTGAGCTCGGCATAGCGCTCGCAGACCTCACGGTTCGCCTCGATCCCGTCCACACACTTCTCCGCCAGGAGGCGGGAGGCCGCCGCGAGCAGCTTGATCGACTGCAGGAGGTTCCGCGCCAACAGCGGCACGAACACGTTCAGCTCGAAGTGCCCCTGCAGGCCCCCGACCGTGATCGCCGCGTCGTTGCCGATCACCTGCGCCGCGACCTGGGTCACGACCTCGGGGATGACCGGGTTCACCTTGCCGGGCATGATCGAGCTCCCCTTCTGCAGCTCCGGAAGGAAGATCTCCGCCAGCCCGGCGCGCGGACCCGATCCCATCAAGCGCAGGTCGTTCGCAATCTTCGTCAGCGAGACCGCGACCGTCTTCAGCGCGCCCGACGTCTCGACGATCCCGTCGCGCGCCGCCTGCGCCTCGAACGGGTCCGCGGGGGCCGAGATCGTCAAGCCGGTCTCCTCGCTCAAACGGCGACGGACACGCGCGGCAAACTCCGGATGCGTGTTGAGCCCTGTTCCCGTTGCCGTTCCGCCCAGCGGAATCTGGCCGAGCCGCTCGAGCGAGGCGCCGATCCGCTCGTAGCCCTGGCGCACCTGCGCCGCGTACCCGCCGAACTCCTGGCCGAGCGTGACCGGCACTGCATCCATCAGATGCGTGCGGCCCGACTTGACCACGTCGTCGAACTCGAGCGCCTTCGCCTGCAACGAATCGGCCAGTCGCTGGAGCGCAGGCATGAGTTCATTCGTGATCTCGTCGAGTGCCGCGAGGTGCACGGCCGACGGAAAGACGTCGTTGGATGACTGGCCCATGTTGACGTCGTCGTTCGCGTGCACGTCGTCGCCCGCCAGCGAGGCGATCACTTCGTTCGCGTTCATGTTCGACGAGGTGCCCGAGCCGGTCTGGAAAACGTCGATCGGGAACTGATCATCGAGCTCCCCGCTCGCAACCCGGTCGCCGGCCTCGGCGATTCGCTGCGCTTTGTCCTCGTCGAGGAGCCCGAGATCGGCGTTGACACGCGCGGCCGCGGCCTTGATCCGGCCGAGCCAGCGCGCGACCGCCGGGGGAATCGGCTCGCCCGACACCGGAAAGTTTTCGACCGCCTTCTTCGTCTCGGTTCCCCAGAGGTCGCGGTGGTGCTCGGTCTGCGCCACGCGATCGAGTTTACTTGCGCCCAGTGAGGGCCAGAGACCTCGGCATCCGGATCGGCGAGCTCGAGGCGGGGGAGCACGACGCGATCACGGACGTCGGCGGCATCCGTGTCGGTCACATGACCGTGATCGAAGGCGACCACGTCCGCACTGGGGTGACAATCGTCCTCCCGGACCTGCTCCCACTCTTCGCCGGTTGCCACCGCCTGAACGGCAACGGTGAGCTCACCGGGCTTGAATGGGTGCGCGAGTCGGGCTTCCTCACCACCCCGATCGGTCTGACGAACACCTTCAGCGTCGGCGTCGTCCGCGATGCGATCGCCGCCGAGAGTGCCGACGACGACGCGTGGTCGCTCCCGGTCGTCGGCGAGACCTACGACGGATTCCTCAACGACGCAAAAGGACAGCACGTGACGACCGAGCACACGCATCGCGCACTCGCCGCGGCGTCGAGCGGACCGGTGGGCGAGGGCAACGTGGGCGGCGGGACCGGCATGATCTGCCACGGTTTCAAGGGAGGGATCGGCACCGCCTCGCGCCGCGTGGACGAGTACCTCGTCGGGGTCCTCGTCCAGGCGAATCACGGCCGGCGGCGGCGGTTCCGCGTCAACGGCGTGCCGGTGGGCGAGCGCATCGGGGCCGACGTCGTTCCCACGCCGAACTACGACGACGCCGGCTCGATCATCGGGATCGTCGCGACCGACGCGCCGCTATTGCCACACCAGTGCGACCGGCTCGCGCAGCGCGCGGGGCTCGGGGTGGCGCGCATGGGCGGGCTCGGCGAGAACTCGAGCGGCGACCTCTTCTTCGCGTTTGCGACCGGCAACGGGCCGTTCGACGGAGACGGCGGATCGGTCTCGCTCGGCATGCTTCCGAACGAGCAGATCGACGGCCTGTTCGAGGCCGTCGTGGACGCGACCGAGGAGGCGATCCTGAACGCCCTCCTCGCGGCGGAGACGCTCTCGGGACGCGCGGGCCACACCGCCTACGCGCTCGAGGCAGACCTGCTCCTCGAAGCGCTGGCCGCGTGACTCGCCTCAGGCGGGCGCTCGGGCGACACGCTCGGCGGTCTCGAGCAACTCGTCCCAGGTCCGAAGCTTCACGCGCGGCCGGCCGAGCTTCTCGCCCGCCGCTCTCTCGACCTCGTCGATCTCCGTCCAGCCGGCGTAAAGGACGGCACGAACGCCTCGCTCGGCGAGCAGCGCGTCGACGGCGGCCGCCGTCGCTTCCTCCTTGTGCTCGAGGCGCCCTTCGCGGACATCGTCGAGCAGCAGCGCAACCGTCTCGGTCGCGTCCTTCTTGTTCGTGCCGATGATTCCCGTCGGCCCCCTTTTGATCCACCCGGCGCAGTAGACGCCGAGCGCCGGATCGTCGGCGTCCGTGAGCACGCGTCCACCCTCGTTGCGGATCGTCCCGCGCCGCTCGTCGAACGGAAGCTCCGGCAATGGAACGCCGTGGTACCCGATGCTGCGGAAGACGAGCCCGCACTCGATCGTCTCGTGCTCGTCCGTCGGCACGGCGACGAGCTTCCCGTCCCGGTCCTCGAGGCGGTTTCGAACGAGCTCGATCGCCTCGACCCTCCCCTCGCCCTCGAGCGCCACGGGCGAGCGGAAGAAGAGGAATCGCAGCGTCACGGGCTTTCCCGACGGCTCCCGCGCTGCAAACTCGCGCAGGACTTCCATGTTCCGGCGCGCGTTCGTGTCGCCCTCGAGCGCGGCCTCGCTGGTCGTGTCCAGTTCGAGGTCCGCGGGATCGACGGCGACGTCCGCGCCGGCAAGCTCGCCCATCTCCTTGAGCTCCTGCGTCGTCCACGACGCCTGGGCAGGCCCACGCCGCCCGACGACGAGGATCTCGCGCACGGTGGACGCTCCGATGGCGTCGATCGCAGGTTCGGTCGTGTCGGTCGGAGCGAGCTCCTCCGGCGTGAGCGCGAGCATCCGGGCGACGTCGAGTGCGACGTTGCCGTTCCCGATCACGACGGCACGATCGACGTCGAGGTAGAACGAGAGGTCCTGGAAGTCGGGGTGGCCGTTGTACCAGGCGACGAACTCGGTGGCCGACCACGACCCGGGAAGATCTTCTCCCGGGACCCCGAGACGGCGATCCGTCTGTGCGCCGACCGCGTACACGACCGCGTCGTAGAGGCGCACGAGGTCCGCGTTCGTCAGATCGCGACCGACCTCGACGTTGCCGAGAAACCTGAATCCGGGCTTGAGGGCAATTCGCTCGAACGCGCGCGAGACGGTCTTCAGCTTCGGATGATCGGGCGCGACGCCGAGCCGGACGAGCCCCCAGGGCGTGGGGAGCCGCTCGATCATGTCGACCTCGACGGGCAGGTCGGCGTCGAGGAGCACGCCCGCCGCGTAGAAGCCGGCCGGACCGGAGCCGACGACGGCAATGCGAAGAGGGGCTTGCATGAGGCCGATCGTAGTCTCCGCACGGGATTCCACCTTCCCTGCCGGAATACCTACGGACAACGGCGTCGAAATCAGCGGCATCGCGTCGACCGCGCGGCGGACCGGATCGGGCGAGCTACGCGGCGGTAGCGTCGCGGCGGTCGAGGATGGCCTTCCGCCCCGCGGGCGGTCGAAGCCGGAGGCTAACCGAGCGAAGCGACCGTTAGCCGGAGGCCGGACTCACGCGCGGCGGGAGGGCTGCA
>OEKB01000233.1_pt8 | contig 11566 bp, 10 predicted proteins | sample 1503171 | NCBI WGS metagenome assembly OEKB01 (sample SAMEA104379580, study PRJEB20068) | metagenome | isolation source: 1998
CCTGCGAAGCGCGAGCCGACGACGAGGTCGGCGTCTCCGGCGAGGACGGGCGCGAGGATCCGCGGCAGCTGCGCAGGATCGTGCTGGCCGTCGCCGTCGATCTGGACGGCGACGTCGTAGCCCTGCTCGAATGCGTAGCGAAAGCCGGTCTGGACCGCGCCGCCGATCCCGAGGTTGAACGGCAGGCGGATGACGTGTGCGCCGCGATCGTCGGCGACACCGGCGGTACGGTCGACCGACCCGTCGTCGACGACGGCGATCTCGAACCCCGGATCGAACGCGCGAATCTCGTCGATCACCCGCCCGACGGACGCCTCCTCGTTGTACGCGGGCACGATTGCCAGGCGCTTCAGCTCCCCGAGCCGTCCCAGGAGCTCATGTTCGGGCGGCGCGGCCGGCGCCTCGGCGACCTCAGCCACGGGCTCCCAGCGGCGTCCGGACGCCGACGAGCTCGAGGATCTGGCGCGCACGGTGCGCGTACGTGTGCTCGTCGAGCAGCCGTTCGCGGGCACGGCGCCCCATGGCCTCCGCAGCGTCGGGATCGGCGAGCAGCTCGTGGTAGGTCGCAAGCGCGTCGTCCGCCGTCGCCACCACGCGCAGCTCCGAGCCGGGCTCGAACCAGCGCTCGATGCCTTCGACCGGGTTGGAGACAATCGCCGCGCCCGCCGCTGCGAGCTCGAACGGTCTCGAAGTCGACGACGCCGGCACGGTCGCGTGCGGACGCCGCGTGACGTTGAGGTTGATCCGTGCGCGGGAGATGGCCTGCGAGAACACGTTGAACGGGACGTCGCCGACGAGGCGTGCACTCCCCGTGTCTCCGCGGAAGTCACCTCCGCCGAGGGCGAAATCGATCCCGGAGTCGGCACGCGACGGCTCGGCGATCATCGCCTCCATCCACTCGCGCCGGAACTTGTCGCCGTAGCCGTAGAAGAAGACGTCGTACTCCTTCTCGACGGGCGCGGGAGCGAAGAGCTCCGGATCCGCCGCCCAGAAGACCGCTTCTGCTCGCCGCGCGCCGAGCTCGCGCACACGATCGAGGCCGCCCTCGGAGTTCGAGAGAACGAGGTCGTACTCCGACGGGTCGGCGCCGTGGTAGTAGTTGAACCCCGTGTCCATGCCGCCGTACTCGGGCAGGCTCATCGGAACGTCGCCGTCGTAGAACACCACGGGAACGTCGAAGCGCTCGCGCAAATGCGTCGGGATGCCGCGGAAGTGCGCCATCGGCACCGTGAACACGATCACGGCGGCGACGTCGCGCTCACGCTCGAGGATCGTCTCGAGATGGCGCCGCCAGCGCGGCGTGACGTAGCGCCAGATCGTCTTGCGCGTGATGCGGTCGGCGACGGTGTCCTCGGGGCTCTCCTCGGCGCGTCGGAGCAGCGTGTCGCCTTTGAGCCGCGCGGTGAGACCCCGCGCGGCGGCGAACGCCTCCGCCTCGCGGTAGAGGGGGTTCGGCGCGGTTCGCCACCACGGCGACTCGATCGCGCGACCGCGGTACGGCGTGACGATCAGATCGACGCCGGCCTCGTAGAGACCCTTCCAGATCTGCCACCAGGCCGGCGTGCAGCCGTAGCGGAAGTCGAGGTCCGCGGCGGACGCGACGGCCAGGATCTTCGGCGCCTGCATCGTGTCAGTATGGCGAAGGGCTCAAACGGCGCAGCTTCGACGCGAAGCCCGAAACACCGTCCGAACCGTTGACGCGAATCCGTCCGAGCGTGTACAGCTCGGACGGCTGTGCCAGACCCTCGTTCGTCGTGGTCGCCCCGCGGTAACCGGCCTGCCGCACGGCGGCGAGGACCTGCGCGTCGTACCGGCCGGCCGGGTAGCAGAAGAAGTAAACGGGCACGCGGAAGCGCCGGCGGATCAACACCCGCGAGCCGTTGACCTCGCGCCACAGGCGTGCGGCGTCGACGGTCGTCAGATCGGGATGGGTGATCGTGTGCGCGTCGAGCTCCCAGCCGGCGTCGACGAGCGCCCGGACACGCCAGGGCGAGAGGTCGTCCGGTTGCAGGTTGTGCACCTCGAGGTTGAGCACACCGACCCAGTGGTGCGAGCGCAGAACGGGTAACGCACGCGTGTAGTCGCTGAGATAGCCGTCGTCGAAGGAGAGCACGATCGGTCGGTGCGGAAGCGCGTAGCCCTTGTGCCAGTAGTCGTACAGCTGCAGGAGCGTCACCGCGTGGTAGCCGTGCTGCGCGAGCCAGCGCATCTGCCCTTCGAAGTCGGCCGGTCGCACGAACAGGTCGGGATACGGAGCGCCGCTCGGCGGGGCTGCGATCACGTGGTACATGAGGATCGGCGCAGGCGCATCGTGTCGACCAGCGACGATCAACGGCTGCGTGTGCGATCGCGATCGTCGTGTGCGAGGCCGCGAGCGTGACGACGACGCGCGTCGATGATGCGCGCGCTGCGATCGCGCGATCACGACGGCGCTGATTCCGAGAGCCGCCGCGAGCAGCACCGCAACACCGACCACAACCCCTTTACGCAATCCGAACCCATCCTACGACGGGGGTCAGCTACCGTGGATCCGGGTCATGCCTCGCAAGCTGCTCGTCGTCGCCGCACTGGTGCTGGTCCACGCACCCATCGCAATGGCTCGGCCGACACAGGTGATGCCGGGCGTCACGTTCGAGCACCGGATCGCGGGCACACCGGCCGGTCCGCTCTCGACGTACGTCATCACCGCGCCGAGACCGGGCGGGCTCTACAGCCTCACGCCGCTCCTCTCGAACGACACGATCACCGGACGCGAGACGGTCTCGTCGATGGAGCGGCGCGTCTCGTCGCGCATGACCACGATCGGCGTCAACGGCGACTTCTTCAACTGGGTCGGCGGCTGGCCGAGCGGCCTCCTCATGCGCGGAGGAACGCTCGAGCACCAGCCGATCGAGAATCGCTCTGCCGTAGGGATCGACACGTCCGGCAACCTGCACGTCGATCGCGTGCCGTTCAACGGAACCTGGAGCGGCTTCAGCACGATCAGCTATCGCCTCGCGTACGTGAACGAGCCGCCGCAGGCCAACACCGCGTCTCTCTTCACGCCCGTGTGGGGAGCCGCAACGCCGTCCGTGAACGGCGTCGCCGCCGTGATCGAGCCGTTTCCCGCCGCCCAGCCGTTCCACAACCTCACCGGCCCGGTGACCGCGGTGATCAGCAACAGCAGCGTGCCGATCCCGCGCGACGGCGCCGTCCTCGTCGCGCGCGGGACAGCGGCCGAGGTTGTGCGGGCCGACGCGTTCGTCGGCGGGTCGGTGACGGTCGATTTCGGGCTCCGGCCGGACTGGTCGTCCGTGACCGACGCCGTCGGCGGCGGGCCGGCGCTCGTTCGCGACGGGAAGCCGATCGCGAACGCCGGCGAGGCCCTGACGCCGGTCCAGCTGTACGGTCGGGACCCGCGCACCGCCATCGGCCAGCGCGCGGACGGACGCATCGTGATCGTCGCCGCCGACGGCCGGCGTCCTGGGTGGAGCGTCGGGATCACCAACCTGGACCTCGCGCTGACCTTGATCCGCGCCGGCTGCGTCAACGGCCTCGCGCTCGACTCCGGCGGCTCCACGACGGTCGCGTTCGACGGCCGGGTGCTCAACTGGCCCTCGGACCCCACCGGCGAGCGGCCCGTGGGGGAGGCTCTCGTCATCGGTTACACCGGAGTGTTCGTGCCCGCTCCTGCGCCCACGCTGTCCCCGAACGGCGACCGGGTCGGCGACAGCGAAGCCCTGACGTACAAGCTCGTCCGGCCGTCGACCGTGAGCGCGAAGCTGATCGCACCTGATCGCAGCGAGCGTGAGCTCGACGCCGGGGTGAAGCAGCCCGGCATCCACCGCCTCGCATGGAACGGGACGGACGAGGCAGGCGCGCCCGCGCCGGAAGGCGCGTACCGGTGGAGCGTGACGGCCACCGACGATCTCGGCCGCACGTCGAGCGCGGCCCGCACGTTTACCCTCGACAAGACGCTCGGCTTCGTGCGCGTGAGCCGAAACGCGCGCACGATCAGGTTCAGCCTCGCGCGGGACGCGAAGATCCGCGTCGCGATCGAGGACCGCTACGGCGACATCCTCCGCACCGTCGCGAGAGGGTCGCGCCACGCGGGCATCGTCACCGCACATTGGAACGGCCGCGACGGCCGGCGCAAGCGCGTCCCGTCAGGCTCGTACGTCGTGCGCGTGGCCGCGACGAGCGCGATCGGGCTCAGCGAGGTGCGCTTACCGCTGCGGATCCGTCGCGGCTGAGGACTAGTACGCGCCTCGCCGGGCGAGCACGGCCGGCAGCGTCTTCACGAGGATCGAGATGTCGAGCCAGATCGACCAGTTCTCGAGGTAGTAGAAGTCCAGCCGGACGAGGTCGTCGAAGGTGAGGTCGATGCGGCCGGACACCTGCCACAGCCCCGTCATCCCCGGCAGCACGGCGTAGCGCTTCCGATGCCACGGCTCGAGCTGCTCGTAGTCCCGGATCGGGAGCGGCCGCGGCCCTACGAGGGACATCTCGCCCCAGAGCACGTTCAGCACCTGGGGCATCTCGTCGATCGAGAATCGCCGCAGGAAGCGGCCGATCGGCGTCACGCGCGGGTCGTTCTTGATCTTGAACAGCGGCCCCGATGCCTCGTTGGCAGCCTCGAGCGCCGCCTGCCGCACCTGGGCGTCGGCGTACATCGTCCGGAACTTCATCATCCCGAACTCCTGCTCGCCGAGCCCGATGCGATGGTCGCGGAAGAAGACCGGGCCGCGGGACGTGAGCTTGATCGCAGCCGCGACGACGAGCCAGAGCGGGAGCCCCGCGACGATCAACAGGCTCGACACGACGAGGTCGAATCCCCGCTTCACGACCCAGTCGGCACCCGCGAGCGCCGGCGGACGCAGCTCGAAGAGCGGCGCTCCCTGGCCGGGGACGAACTCTGCGCGCTGCAGCAACAGCTCCGCGGTCGTCGGTGCGACGCGCACCTTGACGCCGCCGCGGTGTGCCTCCTCGACGAGTTCGAGCAGCTGCTTCTCGGTGAACGCGGTGTCGGTCACGATCAGCTCGTCCACCGCCCGCTCCGCCAGCACGTGCGGAACGGCGTCGAGCGCGCCGAGCACGGCGAGGCCCGGCTCGTTCGCGTTGGGCGAGATCGCGCCGAGGAACTCGTACTGGATGCCGCTCGACTGTCCGAGCGTGCGCAGGAGATGCGCGAGCCGCTCTCCCTCACCGACGAGGACCGCGCGACGACGCACGCCCGCGATCCGCAGGAGGTCACGGGTGACGACGTCGTAGCTGGCGCGCAGGAGGCCGATGAAGAGCGTCGTCAGGAGCAGCGCGGTCGGCGTCAGCGCGTAGGTCGTGAAGTGGTATCCGGTGCCGATCCCGAACGCCAGCGTGATCACGGCCACGAGGACGAGCGACTTGATCACCTGCCCGAGCCCCGGGCGCACCTCTCGGCGCCCGTAGAGCCCGCCGACCCAGAAGACGAGCACGGTGATCACGGTCAGGAACGGGAGCCAGTCGGACGCCAAGCTCCAGATCGAGCCCCAGAGCGGAGGCCACTGGCCCAGATAAAGCGCACGCAGGACGAGGGCCACATAGACGCCGAGGATGACGCCACCGACGTCGATGGCAATGAGCGTCGTCACGGCCGCGACCCTGCGCGCGAGCCCGGTGAGGGAGCGGCGCGAGAGGATGTAGGGCCGGGCCGAGCGGATGTCCTCGACCGCGATCGTCGAGGGCTCCGCCTCGAAAGCGGGCTTCGTGCTCAAGGGTGGGGCCGATTGTAGAGGCCGGTACGCTGGGTGCCCGTGTCCCGGGGCCGCGCCTACGCCCTCGTGGCGGCGATCGCCGCCCTGCCGCGCCTGATCGTGCTCCTGCACGAGCGTGGCCAGATCATGACCGCCTTCACGGACAAGAGCGACGATTTCGCCCGCACGTTCGTCGCGTCCGGCACCTTCGGGTTCCTGTCGGGGCACCCCTCCGCCTACACGCAGCCGCTGTACGGCTTCTTCCTTGTCCCGCTCTACTGGCTCTTCGGCCGGCACTGGGAGGTCGTCGGCCTGGCCCAGATCGCCGTCGCCGTCGGAACTGCCGTGCTGGTCTACGAGATCGGCCGGCGCCTGCTCTCGGCCCGGGCCGGCATCGTCGCCGCCGCCCTGACGACGCTGCATCCCTATCTCGTCTGGCACGACGTCCATCTGAACCGGGAGATCCTCGACCAGTTCCTGGCGGCCGCGATCGTCCTCCTGACATTGATCCTGACCTCGCGCCCGAACTTGCGCGCTGGTGCGTTGCTCGGCCTCGCGGGCGGCCTTGGGATCCTCGGCAACGTGCGGCTCGCTGCGCTGCCGCTGCTCGTCGCCGCCTTCGTGCTCTGGCAGGCGGGTTGGCGGCGCCATGTGCTCGCGGCTGCCGGCGTCTCGCTCGCCGCCTGCGCGCTCGTCGTGGCGCCGTGGGTGGTTCGGAACCGTGTCAGCGTCGGCTGCTTCGCCGTCACGACCGACGCCCGCGCGCTCTGGAAGGCGAACAACCCGAACACGTACCGGACGCTCACGCACGGCGGGTGGATCGACGACGTTCCGCCGTACCCGGGCGCGCCGCCGACGCCGCAGGACGCGTCCGAGCTGTACCTCAAGACGGGGAGGTACGTCCCCGTTGACGAGTGCGCGCAGATGAGGTTCTTCTCCCACAAGGTGCACTCGTTCTGGTTCCACCACGTCGGGGAGAAGGCCAAGCTCGCGCTGCTGGCCGGGCAGATGGAGTGGCAGCCGTCCGTCGTCGAGACGAGCGGGCGTTCGGAGAAGGGAACGTTCATCGACTCGCTGCGCACGTCGACCGAGCCCGTGTACGTGGTCGCGCTCTACGCGCTCGCTCTCGCGGGCCTCTTCTTCGTTCCGCGGCCCTTCGCGGTCTTGACCCTCCTGCTGCTCGCGTACCAGACCGTCGTCGCAATGATCTTCGTCGGCGTGACGCGCTACCGCGTCCCTTGGGACTTCCTCCTCTGCGTCCTGGCGTCGGCGACGATCCTCGAGCTGGCGCGCCGCGCGCGCGAGTCGGGGTTCGTCGGCGGAACACCACAGGCGCGAGCCGAAGGATGAGTTGAGCAGGCTCGAGGACCTCAGCGAGCGCTACGGCGAGCACCATCGCGCCAAGCGCACGCACGAGTTCGTGTTCGCCGGCCAGGGCCGGGTCGATCTCTTCCGTCGCTATGTCGGCGGCCCGGGGCGAGACGTCCTCGACCTCGGCTGCCGCTACGGCGCGCTCACGCGAACCTACTCCACGGGCAACCACGTCGTCGGCGTCGACGTCGACCGCGAGGCGCTGGCCGAAGCGGACAAGCTGGGGATCGACACGCGCTGGGCCGACGTCGACGAGCCGCTGCCGTTCGAGGACGAGAGCTTCGACGTCGTCGTCGCCGGCGAGCTGCTGGAGCACGTTCGCGATCCGACCGGTGTCGTCGCCGAAGCCAGGCGCGTCCTCAGGCCGGGCGGGGACTTCGTCGCGTCCGTCCCGAACGCCTTTCGGCTCAAGAATCGGCTTCGGTTTCTGCTCGGACGGAAACCCGAGGACGACCCGACCCATCTGCACATGTACTCACCGGCCGACGTCGACGCGCTGCTTCGCGGCTTCGACGAGCCGCGCGTGCACTTCATCGCGGGCCGCTTCGTCCGTCTTCACGGTCCGCTGTTCGCGAACGACATCGTCTTCGCCGGCCGCAAGCCGCGCTGAAGGGAGGAGAGATCGGTCTGCCAGCGCTTCGCGCCGAGGAAGACCAGCCCGAGCAGCAGCGCCGTTCGTCGCATCGGATCGAGGAGATCCGTGTCGTGGAAGTAGGCGTGCACGACCGACGGGCGGTACGGCGCGAGGAGGCCCCGTGCGAGCATCCCGATCGAGTGCGTGGTCGGGAGCTCGAGCATCCTGCGACCGCTCGGGAGCTCGACATAGCACGGTTCCGACGCCGCCAGCCGCGGCGCTGCCGCATCGAGGTAGCGAGGGCGAAACGCCGTCGCGGTGCAGTCGGCGTAGCCGTACTCGGCGATCACGTCCGCAACCGAGGCGTCCATGTACCAGCCGCCGCCGCAGAAGAACGCAACCTCGAGCCCGCGGCTCCGTAGCCACTCCGCCTGCTCACGGACCCGTCCGGCCGGGTCGCCGCCGGTCGGCCGTGCGTGATCCGGTGCCGTCCAGTGCGTGTGCAGACCGAACGGTCCGAGGCCCGCCGCCTGCTGTGCGCGCGAGAGCCACGTCGCCTCGTCCTCGCCCGCCGTCGGGTCAGGCGGACGCATGAGGGCCGCGATGCGAAAGCCGCCGGGCCGGCGGCGATGCAACGCCGAGAAGCGGCGCCAGACCTCGTCGTCGAGCGGCCGCTCGACGTGGCAGGAGACGACGGCGTACCGCCCACCCGGCAAGATGTCGTCCGTGTGCGGCATCGCCGGACTCTATTCGCCGACAGGCGCGCCGAATCCCGAGCTCGTCGACGCCATGCGGGGCGCGCTCGTACACCGTGGACCGGATGAGGGCTCGACCGACGAGTTCGGGCGCTGCGTCCTCGGTCACCAGCGTCTGCGCGTCCTCGACCTCGCGACGGGCTTCCAGCCCGTCGCGAACGAGCGCGGCGACGTCGTCGGCGTCTTCAACGGCGAGCTCTACAACTTCCGGCAGCTACGCGACGAGCTGCGCGGCCACGACGTCCGCGGCACGGGCGACACGCCCGTCCTCCCGCACCTGTACGAGGAGGAAGGTCCGTTGTTCGCCCGCCGGTTGCGTGGGATGTTCGTCTTCGCGGTGTGGGACGCGTCGCGGAACCGGCTCGTGCTCGCGCGCGACCGCCTCGGCAAGAAGCCGCTCGTCTGGACGCGCCTGCCCGACGGCACGCTCGCCTTCGCGTCCGAGCTGAAGGCGCTGCTCCGGCTGCCGGACGTGCGCCGCGAGGTCGACCTGGACGCGATCGACGCGTACCTGTCCTTCCAGTACGTCCCCGGCGAGCGGACTGGTCTCGAGGGCATCCGGCGCCTGCCTCCCGCGCATGTGCTCGTCGCGGAGGGTGCGTCCGAGCGGATCGAGCGCTACTGGACACCCGGGCCGGCGGCGCTCGAGCCGCGGCGCGACGAGGAATGGCTCGAGCTCGTCCGCGAGACCGTGCGAGCTGCCGTTCGAATGCGGCTCGCAGCGGACGTCCCTCTGGGTGCGCTCCTCTCGGGCGGGATCGATTCGAGCGTCGTCGTCGCGCTGATGGCGGAGGCGTCCTCGCAGCCCGTCCGGACGTTCACCGTCGGCTTCGACGACGCGCGCTACGACGAGCGCGAGCACGCGCGCCGGGTCGTCGAACGGTTCGGAACGGTGCACGAGGAGCTGACGATCGCTGCGGACGTCGCGGGCACGCTCCCCCGCCTCGCGGCCGCATTCGACGAGCCCCTCGGTGACGAGGCGGCGTTCCCGACCTTCCTGATCGCCGAGCAGGCGCGACGGCACGTGACCGTTGCCCTCACCGGCGACGGCGGCGACGAGGCGTTCGCGGGATACGAGCGGTACGCGGCGCATCGCCTCGCCGACCGTCTGCCGTCGTCGCTCGCACGGGCCGGCGCGCGGCTTGCACGTGGTGCACGATCGGGGCGGCAGGAGCCTCGCTCACCGCTCTTCCGCGCTGGGCGCTTCCTCGAGGTCGCGGCGGAGCCGCGCGAAGCGCGTTACACGCGGCTGATGGAAGTGTTTCCCCGCGGCCTGCGCGAGCGGCTGTGGGCCGTCGACGGCCTGCCGGGCATCCAGCGCCTGTCGCCGGCCCAGAACGACACGCGGAGCCTGCAGCTGCTCGACCTCGAGACCTACCTCCCCGGCGATCTCTTGCCCAAGGCCGACATCGCATCGATGGCCCACTCGCTCGAGCTGCGCTCCCCGCTCCTCGACCACGAGGTCGTCGAGCTCGGGCTCGCACTCCCCGACTCGCTCAAGCTGCGCGGGCTGACGGGAAAGGTGGCGCTCCGTCGGGCGTTCGGCGCCGAGCTCCCCGAGCAGGTCGCGCGCCGCGGAAAGACCGGCTTCGGGGTGCCGCTCGGGCGATGGTTCAGAGAGGATCTCCGGGAGCTCGCGCGGGACGTGCTCGCGACCGACCGGGGGTGGTTCCGGGCGGCCGAGGTGCGCCGCCTGCTCGACGAGCACGAGTCGCGCCGGGCCGATCACGGCCACCGGCTCTGGTGCCTCCTGATGCTCGAGCTCTGGGTGCGCCAGCACGTGGAGGCCCCGGCGCTCGTCACCGCGTGAGGGTTCTCCACGTCCACCGGATCGGTGGCATCGGAGGATCGGAGCGGCATCTGCTGACGCTCTTGCCGGCGCTCGCGGAGCGCGGCGTCGACGTCCGGTTCCTCGGTCTCGACGACCCCTCGCGAGCGCCGGATCCCTTCTACGCGCAGCTGGCCGTGCCGTACCTCCGCGTACCGTCCCCGCGCGACGTCGACCCGGTTCTCGCTGCGCGCGTGATCCGAGCAGTGCGAGGCGTGCGTCCGGACATCGTCCACACGCATCTCGTCCACGCCGACGTGTACGGCGCGCTGACCGCGCGCACGCTGGTGTCGACGAAGCACAACGACGATCCGTTTCGCGCGGGACCGTTTCGGTTCGTCGAGCGCTTGCTCGCGCGGCGCACGGCGAGGATCGTCACGATCACCGACGCGCTGGCACGCTTCCAGTTCGAGCGCGTCGGGATTGCGCCCGAGAAGATCACGACCATTCACTACGGGCTCGACGAGCTGCCGCCCCCATGGGGGGTGAATCCGTCCGACGACGTGCCTGCGGACGCGCGCGTGCTGCTCTCCGTGTGCCGCCTCGACCCGCAGAAGGGCGTGGACGTCGTCGTTCGCGCTCTGCCCGCGATCCGCGAGCGCCACCCCGACGCCCAGCTCGTGGTACTCGGCGAGGGGCCCGAGCGGTCGCGCCTCGAAGGGCTGGCAGAGGAGCTCGGGGTGCCGCTGCATCTGCTCGGCCGCGTGCCGGATGTCGCCGCCTGGTTGGGGCGCGCGGAGGTCCTTGTGCACCCGGTGCGGTGGGAGGGATTCGGCCTCGCCGTGCTCGAGGCCATGCTCGCCGGGCTGCCGGTCGTGGCGGCCGCGGTGAGCTCGATGCCGGAGCTCGTCTCCGACGGCGAGACCGGCGTGCTCGTGGCGCCCGACGATCCTGGCGCGCTCGCCGAAGCGGTCGTCCGCGTCCTCGACGACCCGGCCGAGCTCGGCCCCGCCGGCCGTCGGCGGGCGCGTCAGCAATTCTCGGTCGCACGCATGGCCGACGCCACGATCGATGTGTACGAGTCGGCCTTGTCCCGCGCAGCGGTGCCGCGTACCCACCACCCACCCCCCGCCCAGTAGAGGGTGGGGCGACGAGGCTAGCTGTTTCGCGCGGCCGAAAGGTCGCGCACTCGTGTCGGAAGTGCGCCGTTCTTCCGGAAGCGACCGTTGAGCTGCTCGCGGTACAGCAGCTCCGTTCGGTCGGTGCATCGCTCCTGCAGGAACCGGTCGAGCGCGCGGCGCCGTCCCGCCTCGCCCATCCGCGCCGCGGCGTCGAGATCGCGGCCGAGCCCGACGATCGCGTGGGCCAGCGGTTGAGGGTCACCTGCGCG
>OEKB01000227.1_pt10 | contig 11384 bp, 9 predicted proteins | sample 1503171 | NCBI WGS metagenome assembly OEKB01 (sample SAMEA104379580, study PRJEB20068) | metagenome | isolation source: 1998
ACACTCCTCGAGCCCATCCGGATACCCGCGCACGAACGCTTCGAGCAGCCACAGCTCGGCCCGCGACGGCACGATCGACACAGCGTCCAGCATTGCCCGCGCCACCGGCGTGAGCTGGGCCGCCCTCGCGAGCACGGCGTCTCGCACCGTCTCCGGCAGCTCCGCCCCGCTCGCCGCCAGCACCTCGGTCACGAAGAACGGATTCCCGCCGGTCCTGCGAGCGAGCGCGGAAGCGTCGACGCCGGCCGGCGCCGCGAGCAGCTCGACCGCCTCGACCGATAGAGGCGGCAGCGGAAGCCGCACCACGTGCCGACCTGCAGGCAGCTCTCCCAGAAGAACGCGTAGCGGGTGTGTGCGATCCACGGCCTCGTCGCGATAGGTCAGCACCAGTAGCACCGGCAGCGACTCGATCCGGCGCGTTAGCAGTCGAACGACGTCAAGCGTCGCCTCGTCCGACCAGTGCAGATCCTCGACGACCAGAACCGCCGGAGCGCGGCGACGCAGCTCCTGCATCAGCACCGAGAGCAGCTCTGCAGACGTCGGGCCGTCGGCGGCTCGTGCGGCAAGAGGCCCGCCGGCCGTCTCGGCGAGCTCGAGGAACGGCGCCAGCGGCCGCGGCGTGAAGAGCGGATCGCACCCGCCCCACAAGGTCGACACGTCAGAGCGCTCGCGGAACACGCGGAGCAGCGATGTCTTCCCGATGCCCGCCTCACCGGACAGGAGCACGAGCGAACCGGTCCCGGTCCCGCGCGCGCGCGCGAGTGCATCCTCCAGCGCCGCCAGCTCGATCGACCGCTCAAGCAGCTCGCTCAATCAGGTCATCTTCGCGACTCCCTCACCTGCTGTCACCAGCGCGCTGCTGCATCGGTGCGCGCACGTCGGCGAGCGGACCGAGGTGGCGGAGCTTCTCCGGGTTGATGATCGAGCGGATCGTCTGCACGACGCCGTCCGCGGTATCCAGCTCGGAGGCTTCGAAGCGAGGCTTGTGCTCCTGGACGTGGCGGGTGCGCGCGTCGCGAGCTGGCGGCAGTTGTCCTCGCTCTTGCCGACGGTGCGGACATTCTCGTCGTAGCCGTAGTCGAAGACGTCGTGCAGGAGACAAATCGAGAACAGCGACGGGCGCAGGTCGTCGTAGGCCTCGGCCGCGCGGACTCTCCCGGCGAAGAGACTCGGTTCCATCATTCCCGAAGACGAGAGAGCGACGTCCGCTGTGACACCGGACCGACGATCAGCCGCGAGCCGCGCCCGCGGGTGACGAAGCTGATCGTCCAGCGGAGCAGCACGAGGAGCCGGTTCTGGAAGCCGATCAGGTAGAAGATGTGCACCGCGAGCCAGATCGCCCAGGCCGGGAAGCCGGCGAGGCGGATGCCCTTGATGTCCGCGACGGCCTTCGAGCGGCCGATCGTCGCGAGGTTGCCTTTGTCCACGTAGTGGAACGGCTCGGAGGAGCGGCCGCGGAGGCGGTCTCGGATCAGGCGGGCGGCGTAGCGGCCTTCCTGGATCGCGACCGGCGCCAGCCCGGGGAGCGGCGCGACCGTGCCGTCGCTCGCCCTCACCCTCACCATGTCGCCGATCGCCAGGACCTCAGGGTGTCCGGGCAGGGTCAGGTCGGGCTCGACGGGGACGCGGCCGCCGCGGTCGACCTCGAGGCCCGCGGCGGCGGCGAGCGCTCCAGCCAACTCCGACGCGCGGACGCCGGCGGCCCAGACGACCGTGCGGGCGTCGATTCGCTCGGCATCGCCTTGCGGCGACTGGATCGCGACCGACTCGGAAGCGACGTCGACGACGGTACGTTCCAGCACGGGCGTGACACCGAGCCGCTCGAGAGCGCGCTCCGCCTTCCGCGACAGCGTCTCGGGAAAGCTCGTGAGGACGCGGTCGGCGGCTTCCACGAGATAGACGCGCGCCGTGCGCGTGTCGGCGGAACGGAAGTCGTTTCGGAGCGTGTCACGGGCGAGCTCGGCGATCTGCCCCGCCATCTCCACACCGGTCGGGCCGGCGCCCACGACGACGAAGCTGAGCCAGCTTCGCCGCCGGTCGGAATCCGACTCCACCTCGGCCGCTTCGAAGGCGCGGAGGATGCGCTGGCGGATGTCGATCGCGCCCTCCATCGACTTCAGCTCCGGCGCGTCGCGATGCCACTCGTCGTGGCCGAAGTAGGAGTAGCTCGAACCTCCGGCGACGACCAGCGTGTCGTAGGCGAGCTTGCGGCTCTCCGCGCCGTTCGGGAGCCCGTCGAGCATGAGCTTGCGACCTTCGAGATCGAAGCCGGTCACCTCCGCGAGCAGGACGTGCGCGTTCGCCTGCCGCTTCAGGACCGACCGAAGCGGTGCGGCGATCTCGGCCGGTGCAAGGGCGCCGGTCGCCACCTGATAGGCGAGCGGCTGGAAGAGATGGAAGTTCTGCCGGTCGACCAGCGTCACCTCGACCGGCGCCCGCTTGAGCCGGCGGACTGCCCAGAGCCCGCCGAAGCCGCCGCCCACGACGACGACGCGGTGCGCCGAGTCGTCCCGGCGCGCATCGCCTGCTTCTCCGGTGAAGGTCGTCGGTGTCTGCATCGGTTCGACCCTAGACGAGGGAGCGCCGCGTGCCGCGACAACGACGCGCCACTCGCCCGGCGGGCAACCCGCTGCAGCTGTCACAGGGCTTCGTGTGACTTCGTCTTGAGGGACGAGCAACGAGAGAACGACGCAACGAAAGGAGCTCGACATGCGTGTCTTCGTCGCAGGCGCCGGCGGTGTGATCGGAAGCCGGCTGGTGACGCAGCTGCTCGAACACGGCCACGAGATCGTGGCAACCACGCGCAGCCCCGACAAGCTCGAAGGGTTTCGCACGCTCGGTGCGGAGCCGACGCTGATGGACGGGCTCGACGCGAGGCTCGGTGGCTGAGGCGCCGGCGGGAGCCGCGCGGCGGCCTAGCTCGACACGCAGGAACTTCGAACTGCACCAAGCGCATCGATGAGACGCGCCACTGCGCAGGTCCTCGCCGTTCGGACCTCAGACGGCGAGGACTTGCAGCGCGTACGACTCGTCGATGCAGTCGTTCAATTGGACGGCGACGTCGTCGCCGGAGCGGAACGTGAAGACCTTGAACATGCTCACCGGCTCGGACCACCGCGGATCCGTGATCGTGGTCTCGACTGCGATCCGGTCGTCCTGCTCGATCATCTCGCCGAGGCCGAAGCGACGCCCGTTCGCGTGGTGCTGACCGAGGAGCGAGACGATCTCGGAGCGATCGCGGCAGCAGGGCGTGTCTCCGACGCCGCGGCCCTGCGGAATGCCGATCCATCGCGCATCGGCGTCGAAGAGCCGCTGCAAGAGCTCGATGTCGCCCGCGTTGCAGGCGGCGAACGCCGCTCGGATCAGCTGCTGGCGTTCGCCCATCTCGATCCGGATGATCGCAGGACCGGTCAGGGCTCGGGGTTCATGTGTTGCGATGCCGGGGCCCAGTCCGCGTTGCGCGCCGGAGCCTTCGTCTCCGTGCCCATGTCGTAGACGATCTCCACCGAGCCCCCCGGAAGCGCGCGCTCGCGCTCGAACGTCAGCCCGGTGTCGGCGCTCAGCGACGGCGTCAGCCGCAGTCCGGCTCCGAACAGCAACGGGAGCACCACCAGCTCCAGCTTGTCGAGCGCCCCGAGCGCCCGAAACGTCTCGATCGTGCGCGGTCCGCCGACGAGGTGGACGGCGCCGCCCCGATTCGCGGCGCGGAGCTTCTCCAGCAGCCGCTCCGGGTCGCTGTCGCTGACGACGTGGTCGGGTGTCCCCGGGGGCGGTGCGAGGCGAGCAGGAACACCCGCAGCGTCGGCCACGGCCACCTCTCGTTCGTGAGGGCGGGCTCGAACGTGATGCGGCCCATGAGCGCCGCCTCGCAGCCCTCGAGAAACTCCCGAATGCCGTGGCTCTCGCCCGAGACGAAGGCCGGATCGGCCGTCAGCGCCGGCCACCCGCTGGGCGTGGTCACGTAACCGTCGGCGCTCATGCTCATGCGGGCGCGGATCTGCATGCTTGGCTCCTTCCGGGTGTCGTTGGTTGACTGACCGCTCGCGGACGAAGCTCATCGCCGATCTCGGAGGCGAACTCGAGCGTCCCGACAGCGCCTTGAAGATCACTCTCGGGATTCGACGTTCCCCTGGCGAGCTCGGCCCGCGAGGGCTGACGCATTCCTCGGATTCCGCCCAGTCGGGCATGATCGGGCCAGACCGGCGCGCTGAGAGGAGGGTCGAATGCCGCCGGAAGATCGGTTCGACATGGTCGTCATCGGCTCCGGGCCCGCCGGTGAGAAGGCAGCCGCGCAGGCAGCCTACTTCGGCAAGCGCGTTGCCGTCGTCGAGCTATCCAAGACGCCCGGCGGCGCGGCCGTGAGCAACGCCAGCATCCCCAGCAAGACCTTGCGCGAGACGGCCATGTACATCACTGGGTTTCGTCGGAGGCACGTCTACGGGCTGCATCTCACCCTCGACCCGGAGACGACGATGGCGCAGCTCCGAACCCGAACGGCGCAGGTGATCGAGACGATGACGGATGCGGTGCGCGTCAACCTCGAGCGCCACGCGGTCGAGTTCGTCCGCGGACGCGCGAGACTCCAATCAGATCGGACCGTCCACGTTTCCCGCGCTACGAGCGAGGAACGGGTGCTCCATTGCGACGTCGCCCTGATCGCCACCGGGTCGCGCCCGTTCCGCCCGTCTGACGTCCCTTTCGACGACCGTGACGTCCACGACTCGACGACCGTGTTGGAGATCGAGCGGCCGTTCGGCGGCATCGTCGTGGTGGGAGGAGGTGCGGTGGCGTGCGAATACGCCTCGGTGTTCACCGCGCTCGGTATGGACGTGACGCTGGTGGCTGCGGGACCACGGCTCATCCCCTTCCTCGACGGCGAGATCTCCGACCTGCTCGCGCAGACGTTCTCGGAGATGGGGATGCGGCTCATGCTCGGTGCTGGAAGAGCTGCGGTCGCGCGCGACGGGGAGGGACTTCGCGTCACGCTCGAGAGCGGCGAGCACGTCAGGGCGGACAAAGTGCTGTTCGCCGCGGGACGGGCGGGAAACACGGAAGGGCTCGGTCTCGAAACCGTCGGCGTGGAGGTCGATGACCGCAATCGCATCGTCGTCGACGAGGAGTTCCGGACGAGAGCTGAGTGGGTCTACGCGGCCGGCGACGTCATCGGTCCTCCGGCGCTCGCCTCGGTGTCGATGGAGCAAGGTCGGGTTGCAGCCTGCTACGCATTCGGGATTCCGTTCAAGCAGACCGTGGACCCGAGGCCGCCGTTCGGCGTCTATTCCGTCCCCGAGACGGCGATGGTCGGGCTCACCGAGGAAGAGGCCGCCGCGCAGGCGATCGACTACGAGGTTGGGCGGGGCTGGTTCGCCGGCAACGCGCGGGCCACCATTGCCGGAGCGACCGACGGACTCGTGAAGCTCGTGTTCCAGCGAGAGAACCGGAAGCTGCTCGGTGTCCACGTCCTCGGGGATCTCGCACCGGAGCTCGTTCACCAGGGCCAGGCCGTGCTGAACTACGGCGGGACGATCGACTACTTCATCCACAGCACGTTCAACGTGCCGACTGAGAGCGAGGCCTACAAGTACGCGGCCTACGACGGGTTGCAGCGTCTCCGGGCACGCGAGGCTGATGTTCCCTGAGCCTGCAGCGCAGACCCTCGCCTTCCTCTTCACGGACATCGAGGGCAGCACAAGGCTCTGGGAGCAGTACAACGAGCCGATGCGGGACGCTCTCGAGCGCCACGACACAATCCTGCGCGCCGCCGTCGAGAGCGCAAACGGACTGGTCGTCAAGACAACCGGCGACGGGTTCATGGCTGTTTTCAGCTCGGCCGTGGACGGCGTCAACGCGTGCGTAAGAGCACAGCACGGCCTTGGACGTGCGCCGTGGGGTGAGACAGGAGCGCTTCGTGTCCGGATGGGACTCCATGCGGGGGAAGCCGCGAAGCGCAACGGTGACTACTACGGCCCGACTCTCAACCGGACAGCGCGGATCATGTCCGCCGGTCACGGCGGGCAGGTGTTGCTGTCGGCCGCCGCGGCGGCGTTGGTCATGGATCGGCTGCCGGAAGGAACAGGGCTACGGGACCTGGGTGAGCACCGGCTCAAGGATCTGGCGCACTCCGAGCGTGTGTTCCAGCTCGTCCATCCTCAGCTTCAGGCCAGTTTCCCGCCGCTGATGACGCTCTCGCGCCGACCGACCCAACTCCCAGACCAACCGTCAGCTTTCGTCGGGCGAGCCGTGGAGTTGAAGGAGCTCGCAGAACTCCTCGAAGACGAGTCCGTGCGGCTGCTCACGCTCACAGGACCAGGCGGTATCGGAAAGACGCGACTGGCACTCCGCGCCGCCGCGGACGAGGTGGAGAGGTTCGAAGACGGCGCGCTCTTCGTCGATCTTTCCGCCGTCCAGGACAGCGAATCGGTGCTCCCTGCCATCGCACGCGCGCTCGGTTTGAGCGACACGCGCGACGAGTCGTTGCTCGACGAGCTCGCTCACGAGTTGCGGGAACAGCGTCTCTTGCTGATGCTCGACAACTTCGAGCAGGTGACCGCCGCGGCGCCCATCGCGGCTCGGCTCCTCCGCAGTTGCCCTCGGCTCAAGCTGCTCGTCACGAGCCGTGAGCCGCTGCATGTACGCGGAGAGCATCTGTTCGCGGTTCCGCCGCTCTCGTTGCCCAGCGACCTTCGAAGACCGGCCTCTCGCGAACAGCTCGGCCAGTACGAAGCGATCCAGCTCTTCGTCGAGCGCGCCAAGGCAGTCAGACCGGACTTTCGACTGACCAACGACAACGCGGCAGCTGTGGTGGAGATCTGTCTGCGGCTGGACGGACTGCCGCTCGCGATCGAACTCGCAACTGCATGGATCAATGTGTTCTCCCCGGAGGCTCTGCGAGACCGGCTGGGTAGCCGGCTACAGCTCCTCCGCGGCGGTGCGCAAGACCTGCCCGCGCGGCAGCAGACGCTTCGAAGCACGATCGAGTGGAGCTACCTACTGCTCGGACCTGGGGAGCAGCGGTTGTTCGAGATCCTCTCCGTCTTCTCCGGCATCTCATTCGATGCAGTCGAAACCGTCGCAGCGGGCATCGATCCCCTGCGTCCCGCGGGTATCGACACCGTCGACGGACTGGCTTCTCTCGCAGACAAGAGCCTGATCCGACAAGCCGACGTGGGAACCGGAGAGCCCCGGCTGAAGATGCTCGAGACGATCCGCGAATACGCTGCGGAGCGACTGGAAGACCTGCCCGATCTTCGCGCCGCTGCCCGCCGCGCCCACGCCGTCCACTTCGCAGGCTTCGCGCAACGGCAGTGGGAGCACCTCACCGGTGACCAGCGCGACGCCGCGTTCGACGCCATGGCTGCGGAGATCGAGAATCTGCGCGTCGCCTGGCGCTATTGGGTGGCAGAGCGCGCTCTCGACCAGCTCGACCGCCTCGTCGACAGCCTCTGGCTGCTCTATGACCGGCAGGGCTCGTACCACCGCACCATCGAGTTGACAACGGAATTGCTCGAGGTGCTCAGGTCCACGCCATCGACGCCCGAGCGCGCAACCCAGGAGGCCATGCTCCGGACCAGCCTGGCCAGAGCGCTGATGGCCGTCAACGGCTATACGCAGGAGGTCGAGGACGCATACACCCGCGCAATCGAGCTCTTCGAGGGGGAACGAGACGTCCCGCAGCTGTTCCCAGTCCTCCGAGGTCTCGCCAGCTTCTACAACTACCGCGCGGAGTTCGACAAGGGAGCCGAGGTCGGGCGGGAGATCCTGCGCCTGGCGGATGCCCAGAACGATCCTGGCATGCGAGCCGACGGACATCTCGTGCTGGGCTCGAGCCTCGCGCTGCAAAACGACCTCCACGGCGGCCTCGAGCAACTCGACCAGGCAATCGCCGCCTTCGAGTCGCAGCGCCACCGGCCGCACAGGTTTCGCCTCGGCAACAACCCTGGGGTCGCAGCCTTGACGACTTCGGCCCTCATGCTCTGGATGCTTGGTTTTCCCGACCGCGCGCGCGAACGTGCGACCCGCGCCGTCAGCCTCGCGACCGAGCTGGAACACCCTTTCTCACTCGCATATGCACTCTTCCACGCCGCCTTTCTCCATCTGTGGCGGCGCGAGCCGGAACTGATGCGAGACCGCGCAGTTGGAGTGATCGACGTTGCAGAAGAACACGATCTGCGGATCTGGCGCGCGCTCGGGACCTGCCTGCTCGGCGCAGCGAAGACAGGGCTTGGACGCCCCGACGAAGGGCTCGCCGACATGCACGACGGAATCGCCCTCTACGAGGGCATGCGGACTCCGCCTGTGTTCTGGCCGCTGATTCTGTTCGTCCGGGCGAGCGCAGGCGCCCACGTGGGAAGAGCAGCCGAAGGACTTGGACTGATCGAGGAAGCGATCGAGATCGCCGACCAAGGCTCGGCGCTCACGCTCCTGCCGGAGCTCTATTCGCTCAAAGGGGAATTGCTGCTCCTCGCCCACGAGGGGAACGACTCCGAGGCCGAGCTTTGGTTCCAGCGGGCACACGATGTCGCCCGCGACCTCGATGCGAGGATGATGCAGCTGCGGGCCGCAATGGGCTTGTGCCGTTCGCAGCGCGAGCGGTGTGACGCCCATCAGGGCAAAGAGCTGCTGAGCGCGGCCTATGCGACGTTCACCGAAGGGTTCACGACCCCGGATCTGATCGCCGCCGCGAACCTTCTGGACGTCGGCCGGTCACACGACCGTGACTGAATCGCCGCGCCGAGTCGTGCCGCCCGCGACCACGTCCGCGTAGACCCCGACGTTGGCCTCGTTGTGCTGCGCGGCAGCCCTCAGGATGCCCGGATCCTTTGGGAGATCTCCTTGCGGGAGCGTGGTCATCACGCAGCGAGGACAGGGACCGGTGATCCGCAGCCGAACCTCATCGCCGACCGCGATCGTCTGACCGATCCAGTCGTTCTCGACGAAGCCTTGCTGATCGGGTCCCGTCGAAACGACGATGTTCGGCCGAAAGCGACGAACCTCGAAGCGCCCCTCCGGATAGAGCGTGCGCAAACGTTCGATGGTCGCCGTGGTTAGCACGTGCATGACGGCGAGATCGAAGAACGTCCCCGCCGGCAACTCCCACTCGGTCACCGTGTCCCGATGCTCCAGCCCCTCCATGTCGGGCCAGTACTCCTCGGCCGTCGCGCCCGCCGTCTCGCCATTGTGTCGGGCCTCGGCTAATGCGACCTGACGGCCGAGCGCTTGGGACAAGACCTCGGCCAAGTCGGGCTGTTCGCTCGTCACGACCGTCCCATCGGGCAGCGTCAGGCGCAAAACCGGCACCTTCGATCCTCTCGTCGGAGGCTCCACGTAGGCGGCCCGGAAGTCGAAGAAGTTGCCCCACTTGCGCGGATTCTTCGCACCCGCGACCTTCCCGGTCGACGCGTCGACAACCGCGAAGTGCCGATCTCCGAGCACGCCGCGTTCCGTCACCTCTGCGGCGTTCAACTCCTCGCCCATCATCGACTTCACCGGGTAACGCCACAACGTGACGACCGAGCCAACCTCGACTTGCTCGGCCGAATGCAAGGGAGGTGTTTGCATGGCGGCTCCCTTCGGCTCAACCCTTGCTCGCGACACCAAGGTTCCCGTGGGAACGAGCTCGTGTCAAGCGCTCGATCGACCGGAGTGCCGATACCGTCTTTCCCATGGAGCCATTGGTCCGCGCGGTCGATGAGCTCGCCGCAGCGAGCGGTTTCTCCGGCGTCGTGCGCGTCGATCGTGACGACGCGGTCGCGCTCGCAGCGGCGTACGGCTTTGCCGATCGCGCGCACGGGATTCCGAACGCCGTCGACACGCGGTTCGCGCTCGCGAGCGGCGCCAAGGCCTTCACCGCATTGACGGTCGTGAGCCTGATCGAGGACGGCTCGCTCGATCTGTCGACGACGGCCCGTTCGGTGCTCGGCGAGGATCTCCCGCTCATCGGCGACGACGTGACGATCGAGCACCTGCTGTCACATCGATCGGGGATTGGTGACTACCTGGACGAAGAAGCCGAGCTCGACATCGACGACTATCTGATGCCCGTTCCCGTGAACGAGCTCGCGACGACCGAGCAGTACCTCGCGGTGCTCGACGGGCACTCGCCCAAGTTCCGCGCCGGCGAACGGTTCGCGTATTGCAACAGCGGCTACGTCGTGCTCGCGCTGATCGCCGAGCGAACGGGCGGGGTCCCGTTCCACGAGCTCGTCCGGCAACAGGTGTGCGAGCCGGCGGGGATGGGCGATTCGGAGTTCCTGCGGTCGGACGAGCTTCCCGGCCGCGCTGCGCTGGGTTATCTCGCGCTCGACGGCTCGAGAACGAACGTGTTCCACCTCCCGGTTCGCGGCAGCGGCGACGGTGGGATCTACTCGACCGCTGCGGACATCGGCTCGTTCTGGAGGGCGCTCTTCGGCGGACGGATCGTGTCCGCAAGCTGGGTGGCCGAGATGGTGCGGGCTCGCAGCGACGTGCCCCACGCGTCGAGGCGCTACGGCCTCGGCTTCTGGCTCGCCGAATCGGGCGACGTCGTGCTGCTCGAAGGATCCGATGCGGGCGTCTCGTTTCGCAGCGTGCACGACCCGGGACGGAGCATCACGCACACGGTGATCTCGAACACGTCCGACGGGGCGTGGCCGATCACGCGGCTCCTCGCCGAGACCTTGGCGACGTAGCCGAAGCTTCCGGGCTCGCCGGGTAGGCTCGCGTGCGTGGCCCGGACGTACCTCCCGCTCCTGCTGGCTCTGTCCGCGATCTGGGGCTCCTCGTACATGTTCATCAAGGTCGCCCTGCGCGACTTCGCTCCCACGACGATGGTCGAGCTCCGGCTGCTCCTCGCCGCGCTCGTGCTGGTCGGTTTCCTCGCAGCCCGCGGCGGTCTGACGCGCGCCCGCCGGGCGATGGCGCCGGGCGCGTTCGTCGGGATCGTCGGCATGGCCGTGCCGTTCCTCCTGATCACGTGGGGCGAGACGCATATCGACTCCGGGGTCGCGGCCGTCGCCAACTCCTCGGTGCCGATCTTCGTCGCGTTGCTCGCGCTCCGCTTCGCGCCCAGCGAGCGCTCGGGAGGCCTTCGCCTCGTCGGCCTCGCGATCGGGATCGGCGGCGTCGCCGTCGTCGTCGGCATCCATCCCGGCGGGGGCTGGTGGGCGGTCGCCGGGGCCTCGGCGGTCGTACTGGCGTCCCTGTGCTACGCACTCTCGAGCCTCGTCATCCAGCGGGGACTCGCCGTCGGCGGGCCCGAGCTCGCCGCCGCCTCGGTCGTCTGCGGCGCGGTGGCGATGCTGCCGTTCGCGCTCGTGCACCTGCCCGACCATGTGAGCTGGAAGCCGCTCGGCTCGGTGGTCGCCCTCGGCGTCGGCGCGACCGGCATCGCGCAGCTGCTGATCAAC
>OEKB01000191.1_pt1 | contig 11329 bp, 10 predicted proteins | sample 1503171 | NCBI WGS metagenome assembly OEKB01 (sample SAMEA104379580, study PRJEB20068) | metagenome | isolation source: 1998
AAAAAAGTAGGAAGAACCCCGTCGCTCGGGGGGGTCGGTGGCGACGGGGCCCTTCCTAGTGCTCACCGCGGACTGCAAGGCCAGGAACGCGCCGCGGTTCGCATCGCCCAGTGCTGATGAAGCTAGCGAGTCCGCTCGGCCTTTCCAATAGGCCGTTCGGCCCATTTTCGCAATGGGCAGGACTAGCGGTCCTGACACGGGAAATCGAGGCCTCGACGGTCGTCCGGCGCCTCGACCACGTTCCGAGTGCTCCGTAGAATCATGGAGCCCGGTGACACAATCGGCTCAAGCTCTGTGGCTCAACGGAGTGCCGCTCCTCGTCGCAGCCGCCGCGTACCTCGGAGCAACGGCCCTTCTGGCCCCGTCCTTCTGGGCGGAGCGCCGCCGCGCGACGCCGGTCGATTGGGCCGTCGTCCTGCTCTTCCCGTGCCTCGGGATCGTGGCCGCGGCGTATGGCGCCGAGCTGGTCGCCGAGCGTCGAACCGCCACCGGTGGGGTCTGGCTGACCTTTGCCGCGGCGCTCGTCGCGCTCGTGCCGGCGCTGCTCGTGCTCCTCCGCTGGCGCGATCGCGCCGCTATCGCCACGAGCGGCGTCCGCGCTCGCCAGGCTGAGGCTGTCTCCTCGGTGCGTGACCGCGAGCTCGAATCGATCGCGGAGATCTCGGTCGCGTTTGCCCGGGCGGGCGACGTGGAGTCTGTGGCCAGGCTCCTGCTCATCGACGTGGAGCGGCTCGTCGGCGTCGACGCCGCGGGGCTCGTCCTCGTCTCAGACGATGCGAGGAGCGCCCAGGGATGCCTGCTGCGGGTCGACGGGCACAAGCTCGACTGGTTCTCTGACGTCGAGTTCGACCTGGAAAGTGAACCCTCGGGCGTCGCCACGGCCGTGTTCGAGGGGGCGCCGTTCACGGTGTTCGACGCGGCCGCCTCGACCAAGGTCAGCCGCAAGCTCGTGGACGCCGTCGGGGCGAAGAGCACGGCCTACGTGCCGTTGATCGCCGAGGAGCGCGTGATCGCCGTGCTGGCAATCGGGACGACGCGTGCCCGCCGCGCGTTCGCGACCGACGAGCTCAATCTGTTGCAGGCACTCGCGGGCGAGGCGGCGCTGGCACTCGAGCGTGTTCGTTCGACCTCGCAGCTGGCGGCGGCGCTCGAACGCGAGCGGCGCCGGATCGATCGGCAAAGCGCACTGCTGCGCGCCGCGCAGGCGCTGGCGAGCGACCTGCACCTCGAGGCGGTGCTCGAGCGGCTCGTCGAGCAGCTCGCGAGCCTGCTCGACGTGGACGCCGCGGATTGCTACCTGTTCGACGCCGAACGGAACGTCCTCCGCTGCGCCGTCGTCTACGGGCTGCCGCGGGAGCTCGTCGGCTTCGAGTTCCCGCCCGACCGCGGGCTGGCCGGGCAGGCCCTTCGGGAGGGACGCCCCGTCGCCGCGGCCGAGTACGACGCGCTGGACGATCCGGTTCCCAGCGAGGCGTACGCCGGGTTCACGCACGCCCTCGTCGCGCCGATGCGCTGGGGCGACGACGTGCATGGCGTCCTCGGCGTGGGGGCGCGAGGGGAGCGGCCGTTCGACGAGGAGGACATCGAGGTGCTCGAGGCCTATGCGGGCCTCGCGTCGCTCGCGCTCGCCAACGCGCAGGCCTACGACGCGCGGACCCGTCAGGCGCGCATCGAACGCGGCTTCTTCCGGATCGCGTCCTTGCTCGGACAGTCGCTGTCCCTCCGCGCGACCCTCGATGCGTTGGCGCAGGCAGCGAACGAGGCGCTTGGCGGTTCCTTCGCCGCCGCGCTCATGCCCAGGGGCACGACGCTCGAGCTCGCCGGCCAGGCGGAGCTTCCGCCGTCGCTGGCGGACGTGCTGCGGGAAGGCCTGCCGGACTCGGCCCGTGTGCTCCAACGCGCGGCGGCCGACGGCCGCATGCTCGCATCGACCGACGTACGTGAGGACGATCGGTTCGAGCAGGGCTGGCTCGACGTCTCCGCCGAGGTCGGCTCTCGGGCGCTGCTGGCCGTGCCGGTGGTGAGCCCGCGGGACGAGGCGAACGGCCTCGTGCTCGTCTGCTTCGAGTCGCCGCACACGTTTGCCGACGAGGACCTGGAGCTGGCGAGGCATCTGGCCGACGCAGCGCGCGGGGCGCTGGAACGGAGCGAGCTCTTCGAAGCCGAGCGGACGGCCAGGACGCTGTCACAACAGCTGGCGCGCACGGGCGGCGTGCTTGCCACCGAGCTCGATCCGGCGGCCGTCCTCGACGAAGTCGTCCAGCAGGCGCCCGAGCTGCTCGCCGCCGATGCCTGCGCCATCCGGATCGTGGAAGACGACGAGCTGGTCGTGAGCGCGGCCGGAGGCCCGGGCACGGAGAGCGCGGTCGGTACGCGTTCCTCCTCGAGCGCCTGGCTCTCGGGCGATGCGTTCCAGTCGCGTGCGCCGGTGGGGGTCGAGGATGCGTCGGAGGACGAGCGGCTCATCGCAGCCGATCCTGTTCTCGCGGCCGGCTACAGCGCGTTCCTCGGGGTCCCACTCGCCGGGCACGAGGGCACCGTGCACGGTGTCCTGGCCGTCTACTCCCGGCGGCCCCGCGCCTGGCGTCCGGAGGAGATCGAGGCGCTGCTCGCGCTGGCCGCGAATACGTCCACGGCCCTGTCGAACGCGGAGCTCTATTCCCGCGTCTCCATCGAGAAGGAGCGGAGCGTCGCGATCCTCGCGAACATCGCCGACGGCATCGTGGCGGTCGACCGTGACGGCGAGGTGGTGCTCTGGAATGCCGCCGCGGAGGAGATCACCGGCATCCCTGCCGAGGAGGCGCTCGGCCGTAGACCCGTCGAGGTCTTGCAGCGTGCGCTGACGCCGGAGGACTCGAGCGCTGCGGCCGGGCCGCGACTCGTCTCGATCACGCGCGGCGGCGAAGAGGTCTGGCTCTCGCTGTCCGAGGCGGTGATGCAAGATCCCCTCGGCGAGGTCGCGGGCCGCATCTACGCGTTCCGTGACATCTCGGCCGATCGCATGGTCGAGCAGGTCAAGTCCGACTTCGTCGCGGCCGTCTCGCACGAGCTGCGGACGCCGCTGACCTCGATCTACGGGTTTGCGGAGACGCTGCTGCGGCAGGACGTGCTCTTCGGCGAGGATGAGCGCCGGATCTTTCTCGGCTACATCGCCTCGGAGTCGGAACGCTTGACCGAGATCGTCGACCAGCTCCTGAACGTCGCGCGCCTCGACGCAGGGGACCTGAACGTCGTGCCCGAGCGCATCGACGTCGCCGCGGTCGTCTCGGAGGTCGTGCAAACCGTTGAAGAGACCAACGGGCTCAGCGGCCACAGCGTCCAGATCGACTTGCCCGCCGAGCCGTTGGCCGCGGAAGCAGACCGCGACAAGCTGCGCCAGGTGTTCAGCATCCTGGTCGAGAACGCGCTCAAGTACTCGCCCGACGGTGGGACGGTCTTCGTCGAAGCGCGCCGGAAGGAGGACGCCGTCGAGGTGCGAGTCGTCGACGAAGGAGCCGGAATCCCGAGCACCGAACAGGAGCGAATCTTTCGCAAGTTCTATCGAGCCGAGTCCACGGTCCGCGACGGCGCCGGTGGCACGGGCCTAGGCCTCTTCATCGCCAAGGAGCTCGTGACTGCCATGGGCGGAAGGATCTGGGTCGAGTCAGCGGAAGGTGAAGGCTCGAGCTTCGCGTTCGAGCTTCCGGTGGCCCGGGAGTGAAAGGGCTGAGAGTGGGTAGACGCGCGATCAGGGAGAGCAGGAGCAACGCCTGATGACCACAGTGCTCGTCATCGACGACGAGGCGCCGATCCGGTTGCTCTGCCGGGTGAACCTCGAGGCGGAGGGGATGAACGTCGCCGAGGCGGCCGACGGTCCGGCCGGTCTCGTCAAGGCGCAGAACGAGAACCCCGACGTGATCCTCCTCGACGTGATGATGCCCGGGCTCGACGGTTGGCGCGTCGCCGAGCAGTTGCTCGAGGACGAGCGAACGAGCGGGATCCCCATCATCTTCCTCACGGCCCGCGCCGAGTTCCGCGACCGCGCGAAAGGTCTCGACATCGGCGGTGTCGACTACATCACGAAGCCCTTCAACCCGCTCGAGCTCGCGCCGCTCGTCCGCGCCCTCCTCCAGCGCATCGACCGCGGCGAGCGTGACGAGCTTCGCTCGGAGAAGCTGAGCGAGCTCCGCGCACTCATGGAATTGGAGTAGGGCGGCGTCGCCTGAGGGCTACCGGCCGGCGAAGTCGGCCGTGACGATCAGCGCTCCCGCCCTGCCGGCGAACGTCCCCTGCAGCGCGCCGATCCCGACCCGGCGGAAGCCGGGGCGGAGCAGGATCGAGCGGTGCTCGGGGCTGGCGAGCCACCGGCTCACGACCCACGATGCGCTCGCGGGCCCCCAGGCAAGGTTCTCGCCGAAGACGGGACCGGGCGCGCCGGACGAGCGGACACGGGAGGCAAAGGCGCCGTGGGCGAAGTACTGCCGCCGGAGCATGTCCGCGGAGTGGATCCGGGCGGTGCGCTCGAGCCGGTAGTCGACGCGGAGCGGAGCCAGGCCGTGGGCGGCTCGGACGCCGTTCATGGCCTGCAGCAGCGTCGTCTCGGAGGAGGTCAGGCCCCGGGCGGAGGCCGTGGCGGCGATGCCGAACAGCAGCAAACCTGCGAGGAAAGCTACGAGAACCTGCTTTGTCCTGGACATTCGCGGCAGTCTGGAGGAGCGGCCGGACGGGGCCATCCCCCAAATGGGGGATGCCGAGTGGTCCTTCTCCGCAAAGAGCGGCCTATCGGGCGGTCTGGGCGAGTCCTATTCCGACCAGGGTGAGCGCGGCCCCGGTGATCTGCACGCCGTCCAACGACTCCGCCAGCCAGGCCCAGGCAACCAGGATTGCAACAACGGGCTCGAGCATCGCCACGATCGCCGTTCTAGTGGCTCCGATCCTCGGCAGCGCCGCGACCACGAGGGCAAAGGGGACGATCGACCCGAGCACGATCATCCAGGTCACGAGCAGCCAGATGGGGGCGTGGAACGAGCTCAGGTGCCCGAGCAGCGAGGCCTTCCCGCCGAAGTAGCGGCCCGGGAACGACCACCAGGGCTCGACGACGGCCCAGAAGAGCGAGGCGAACAGGAAACCCCACGCGAGGAGCGAGACCGGGTCGCGCACACGCGCTTCCCTTTCCGCGACGAGGAGATAGAACGAGAAGCTGACGCATGCGATGCCGGCGACGGCGATCCCGAGCCCGTCGAGCTCGCCGCGCCAGATCTCGACGATCAGCACGAGGCCGCTCACGCTCAGCGCCAGCGCGAGCCACAGTCTCCGGCGAACGGGGTCGTGGAACGCGAAGCGTGCCCAGAGGGCAACGAGCAACGGCGCGAGGAACTGGATCAGCAGGGCCTCGCCGATCGGCACGCGATGGATGGCGAAGAAGTACGACCACTGGACGAGGGCAAGTCCGCCGATGCCGAGCGCGGCCAGGACCACGAGCTCACGGCGTCCGACCGCGAGAGTGCCAGGCCGGGTCGCGAGAACGATGACGGCCAATCCCAGGAACGCTCCCGTCGAGCGGACCTCGGTGAGGCGCTGGGCGCCGAAGCCCGTGTGCTCGATCACCTTCACGACCGGCGCGTTGATCGCAAACAACGTGGCGGCGACGGCGACCATCGCGTACCCGAGTGCCGCCGACCGCTCCACGTGCGCGAACGTAACCGACGCGATTCCTCCGGCGACGTGTCGCCTTAACAGATTGTTGTCGCAATCCGCACGATGCCCTCACCGGACCGGCGTATCGTCGGCGCCGTCAACGAAACGTCGCCGAGGTCGGCAACGGCTGTTCGCGACCGGAGGGGGCAGCGACCTGCTCGCGCCGGCGGCGGTGACTCGACGCCATGGTCGAACAAAGGGTCAGACCTCGTGGTCTGACCCTTTGTGGATGCGCGCTCACGCGGGCGGGGCGCACTCCGCCGCGTCTCGGCGATTGCGACTGGGAGGGTCGCCCGCTGTCTGCTGCCGTCCGTGTCGTGGGTTCCAACGAAGGGGCCGCAACTGTGACGACGACTCCACAAGGGTCTGCTGTCCCTGCAGGTGACTCAAACGGACAGTTGTGGAGGAGAAGTCACGCACTCGTTGCGGACTCGCCGGGTCTGGGGCGGCTTCAGGTCACAGTCGGCTCTTCCGCCTACACTCCTTTCTGCGGGGCGTGGCGCAGCCTGGTAGCGCGCCTGCTTTGGGAGCAGGAGGTCGCCGGTTCGAATCCGGCCGCCCCGATAAACCCGACCGAAGTCCGGCTGGGCTGGCGCCCAGCCATGACGACTTCGGTCGGTCTCTCTCGCGGCGGACCGATGTGAGCGAACGCCGGCTGAGCCGGCATTCGGGGCTCGAGCTACTTGTTCATCTCCATCTTGTCGTTCTGCATACCGCCGGGCTGCGTCAGGCCCGGGACGCTTCCCGGCGCCGCTGCGATCCAGATGCCGAACGCGACGAATGCCACGGCGAACACGCGGACGAGGCGGTCGCCGTACGGCAGCACCTTCTGAGCGAAGATCAGCGCAGCGACGACCGCCATCCAGAACAGGCTCATCACGCCGACCGCGAAGAGCACGATCATCAACCCCCAGCAGCAGCCGACGCAGTACGCGCCGTGCTCGCTTCCCATTCGCACGGCGCCGCGGATCCCGTTTCGCCAGCCAGTGAGCACGAAGTGCAGCGGCGAACGGCAGTGGCGCAGGCACACGTTCTTCAGCGGCGTCAGCTCGTAGAGGCCTGCGAACGCGACGAGCGCGCCTGCAACGTACGGCCCGCTCCGATCCCAGTTCAGGAAGCCAAGCTCGAGCCCGCGGATACCGCGGTAGAGGGCGTACGCGGCGAGGCCGTAGACCGTCCAGACGGCGAAGTAGGACGCGGCGAAGATCCAGGTCGGAACGTCGCCGTGACCGCGGCGGGCGCGCTCGGCGGAGATCTTGTCGAACAGGAGCACCATCGGCGCGACCGACGGCAGCATCATCGCCGCCATCATCGTCACCCAGATCCCCACGAACCACCCGATGCCGCCGAGGTTCGTGCCGGGCCCCATGTCCATTCCGGACATGCGCTCGACCGTGACGATCCAGGCGACGAGCGCGGCGCCCAGTAGCAACGCGCCCTGACGCGTCAGACGTGTCGTCATGCCACGATCACCGCGATGCGGGGAACGATACGGTGCGCGATCCGGATCGCCAACTGAATGGCGGCCCTGCTGGCCGCGTCGGCCGCTGCGCTGTTCGGCGCGCTCGCGGTCTCGATCCGCATCGCGCTGCGGTCAGGGGCAGATCCGGACGCGGGCTCGTTGGTCACGACCGTCGTCGCCTGCGCCATCGGCGGCGGGCTGGCCGCCGTCTTTCGCGAATGGACGCGTGTGCCATGGTCGGAGACGTGGCCGTTCTTCCTCTCGGGCAGCTTTGCGCCCGGCGTCAGCCAGATCCTGTTCACGCGGGCCGTCGGTGCAATCGGCCCGACGCGGACGGCCATCCTCGTCGGTGTCTCGCCCGTCTTGTCCGCCGGAATCGCGATCGCGCTCCTCGACGAGCCTCTCCGCGTCCCGCTCGTCGTCGGAACGCTCTTCGTCGTCGGCGGCGGCACGTTGCTCTCTTGGCGGCGGGGCCCTCTGCCCGCACTCTTCACCGTCGGTGCCGTCATGGCGGTGACGAGCGCAGCGCTGTTCGCCGTTCGAGACAACATCGCGCGCTGGGCAGAGAGGAGCAACGACGTGCCGGGCGTCGTCGCTTCGGTGTGCTCGCTGGCGGCAGCGACGCTCGTCATGGTGGTCGTCGTTGCAGCGCGCGGGAGGTTTGGGACGCGCGTGCGCGCGGCGCGGCGCCCGTTCCTCGTCTCCGGAGCGATCTACGGCGTGGCGTCGGCGTGCGTCCTTGCCGCGTTCGACCGCGGCCGAGTGATCGTCGTGTCACCGCTGGTTGCGACGGAGTCGCTGTGGGCCGTGCTCGCGTCTGCGTTGGTTCTGCGGCGCACGGAAGCGATCGGCGTTCGACTGCTGACGGCGGCCGTGCTCGTCGTCACCGGTGGGGCGCTCGTCGGCGGCTTTCGGTGAACGTCCCGACGATGGCCTCGGTTCGCAGGAACCGGCTCAGGTAGAAGGCGAACACGGCGAAGAACACGATCGCCTGCTCGACCGCCATCGTCAGGCCCGCAATCTGCTGGTCGGTCAGATGGCCCAGGCCCCAGAGGTGCGGGGCGCGCTCGTAGAACGTGTAGACGGGATGCGGCAGCAGCGCGAGCAATAGCCCGAGCGGGGACGCCAGCACGAACGCGGCGAACAGGTACATCGCCTTCGTCCCGTCGGAGAAGCGTCCGTGCACGACGGGCCACCACAACAGCATCCCGGCCGCGAAATAGGACGCATGCTCCAGGTGGAGCAGCGTGGTCGAATGCTCGAGCGCGGTGTCGTAGATCCACGGCACGTGCCAGAAGAAGTACGTCCCGAGCCAGATCGGCAGCGCCACGAGCGGATGCGTCAGCGTGCGCCCCGGGGGGTCCTGCCCGAGTATCCGAGCGAGCGCAGGTGAGATTCCGTAGACGGCCAGGCCCGGAGCCCACTCGGCGACGGCGACATTCTGGAGCAGGTGCGCGGCGAGGAGGTAGTGGAGCGCCCACGTCTCGAGCGGCGTCGCGAAGACGGCGAGCAGGAGAAGCTGGCTGAGGAGAAACGCGATCCGCCGGGGCCGCGACGACGGCCACCAGACCTGCAGGAGCGCATAACCCGCGACCAGCGTGGGGACGACGACGATCGCGTCCGCGTCGACGGGCCATGCATACGGGCTCACCGGCGCATCGTGCCAGCGCCGGCGAGCCCGTCTCGGACGTCGTTACGGACCGGAAAACGGCACGTGGTCCTGCTCGCAGACCGTTCCGAGTGCAGGCAGCGTGATGTTCAGGAGGTACGCCGACGTGGCCGCGTCTGCGCAGCTCGAGAGGAAGAGCGACGTGTGGCCCCACCCGTGCACCGTGAGCAGGCGCGAGTTCGGAAGCAGGTTCGAGACCGTGACCGCTCCCTGATACCGCGTCGCTGGGTCGAACTGGTTTCCGACCACGAGCACCGGATTTGCGGTCTGCTTGTTGAACGGCCCCATGTATCGATCGGCGTCCGCATTCGGCCACGCAGCGCAGATCGACGACGCCCACGTCCAGATGCGGCCGAAATAGCCGAAGGCGGCGTCGGCCGCCGCGCCCGAGGCCGACCACGCCGAGTAGGAATGCGGGTTGTCCGAGTCCGCGCACGCGACGGCCGGGAACCCCTCGACGAAGTTCTGGTAATGCGGGAAGCCGCGATGCGTGATGTACGCCGGTCGCGCCGAAGAGAACGGCTGGAGCCGGACGCCGAGGGTCACCGGATCCGCCTGCGCCTCGAGCCCCGCAAGTGCTCCCGCGAAGTCCTCCCAGGAGGAGGAGTCGTACATCGCGCCGAGCGTCATGCCGATCAGGATCGAGTAGTTGACCTCCGTGGTCGACCCATCCGGATTCGTGACCTGGATCGGATGCGCCTTGAGCTTGTCGCCGAGCGCCGCGAAGCGCGCCGCGCTGTCGGGCGCGAACGCGCAGTTCGCGGGACCGCCCGCGTCACAGAGGCGGAAGAACTCGTTGAGCGTCGCCTGCGCGCCCGCGTCGCTGCGGAGCCGGGTCGAGAACGGCACCGTCGATCCGTCGCCGCTGCCCGTCGTCCACGCGATCGGATCCAGGACGCCGTCGACGATCAAGGCGCGGACATTGTTCGGGAACATGTTGGCGTACGTCACGCCGAGGAACGTTCCGTACGAGTAGCCCGCGTACGTCAGCTTGGCGTCGCCCACGGCCTGGCGGAGCACGTCGAGGTCGCGCGCGACGTCGGCGGTCGCCATGTGATCGGCGATGCGGCCGCCGCGTTGCGCGCAGTTCGTATCCAGGTAGAGATCCGCCGTGATCCAGGCCTGCTCTTCCGCCGTCGTGCTCGGGAAGGTGAACGGCGTGAAGTACGGCGCCCACTGCTTGTCGGTGCCGAAGCAGCGCAGAGCGGTGCTGCGGTTCGTCCCGCGCGGATCGAAACCGACGAGATCGAACCGCGCCCGGACCTGGTCCGAGTAGAGGAACGGTCCGGCGAACAGCGTGAAGTCGACGCCCGAGCCGCCGGGGCCTCCGGGGTTCAGGAACAGCGACCCGATCCTGTGCGCAGGATCGGTCGCGGGCAGCCGCACGAGCGCGATCGAGATCGTCGCCCCGTTCGGCTGGCCGTAGTCGAGCGGAACCTGCACGGTTCCGCACTGGAACGGGCCCATCTGGGCGTAGCACTTGCTCCACCCGACGCGCGGTGTCGACGCGGCCGAGGCTTCGCCTGCCGCGATCCCGGCCCACACGAATATCGCCGCGACGAAGGCAGCGACAACTCTCACGTTCCGCATGTCTCCCCTCCCTGCAGACGCCAGTCTTGTCGGCCGCCCCTCCCGACCGAGCCCAGGATGGACTGTCCCCTCTCGCGGCGCCGGTGTCAATGCCCGCGAGTAGCGGGCACTCGCGATCGGCGCGGCGGACCTGATCGCGCTCGTGGGAATCCACGCTGCTCGGGTACGCTTGTGCGTCCGTGCGGGCGTAGCTCAACGGTAGAGCCCCGGCCTTCCAAGCCGGTTATGTCGGTTCGATCCCGATCGCCCGCTTCGTCCGGCTTGGTCAGGAGCGGAAGCCGAACGAGTCGGCGTCGCGCTCGCGGTCGTCAACCGTCTTCCGCAAGCGTTCCAGCTCCGCACGGATCTCCTCGAGCTTCTCGACGAGCTGCTGCTGCGGCGATCCTTCGCCGCGGCCCCTTCGCACGGCGACGAGCCAGAACGCAGACAGCAGCAGAAACGGCAGCAGGCCGGTGAGGACGTCGTAGGAGGCGGAGGTCACCGCCTACGTATCGGCAGCCGATCTTTCAGACGTGAGCCGGCGGGGAAGGCCGAACCCGTGGCCGAGAGCGAGGAGCAACGTCGCAATCGCGAGCTGATCGAGCTCCTGAACGAGCTACGCGTCGCGCTGCCGGGTGTACAGGTGCTCTTCGCCTTCCTGCTCGCGGTGCCGTTCGCCAACGGCTTCCCCAAGCTGGGGAAGCTCGACCGGGACGTCTTCTTCGTCGCGTTCATCGCGACCGCGCTCTCGACGGTGCTCCTGATCGCGCCGAGCTCCTACCACCGGCTGCGCTGGCGCGAGCACGATAAGGAGCGCATGCTCGTCGTCTCCAATGTCCTCACGATCGCCGGGTTGACACTGCTGGCGATCGCGATCACATGCACGGTCTTCGTGATCACCGACTTCCTCTTTCACCGAGCGTGGACCGCGGCATTTACGGCGATCGTCGCCC
>OEKB01000072.1_pt2 | contig 11317 bp, 14 predicted proteins | sample 1503171 | NCBI WGS metagenome assembly OEKB01 (sample SAMEA104379580, study PRJEB20068) | metagenome | isolation source: 1998
GCTTCCGGACCGTTCCGGGGGCGATCCACAGGGCCTCCGCGATCTCGCGGTTACGCATCCCCTCGGCTACGCGGGCGAGCACGTCGGTCTCGCGTTCAGTCAATGCCCCCTCCGGTGCAGCCGCGAGCGTGAGGCGCGCGCGGCGCCGAACCTCGGCCGCGCGGCGAAACTGCAAGAGATGCGGCTGGAGCAGTTCGAGCAACGCGCGCTCGCGCTCTCCGAAGTCATTGAAGCCTCTCTCGAAGTTGAAGGTGCGCGTCGTGCCCGGAGGCGCCGGCAGGCAGACCGACATCAGGAACCCGCCGGGATTGATCGGGGAGAGGAAGTCCGAGTAGAACTGGGTCCGCCGCAACTCCCTCGGCGTCAAGAAGTCGTGGATCTTGAACGCGCCGAGATCGCCCGTGCGACTGCGATGGTTACGGACTGGGTGCTCGTGCAGGGTCGCCCAGTACGCCTCGTCTGCTGGAAAGCCCTCCTCGGGGTCGGTTGCTACGCGGAACGTGGTCTCGTGGCGCAGACGATCGATCTCGCAATAGGTGACGTACTCGCAGCTGACGAGTGACGCGAGCTTGCAGAGCAGCTCTGACGGGAACGGGCTCGCGCCGTCCTGTTCGCCTGCCGCGCGGAGGAAGTCGAGCGCGCCCTCGAGATCCGACCGGCTGAGTCGCACCTCGAGATCAAGATACGTCGATTTACGTATGGACACAACCGTCGCGGAATCAGAACCTGGTCCGGGAATCGGCAGGCACTTCGAGGAGGTGCTCCGTGAATGAGATCCAGATGAGTCGGGGGAGGCTGCTACGCATGGGAGCCTCGGGAACGGCGTTCGGCGCCGCTGCCCTGGCGCTTCCCCGTCTCGCGCACGCAGACGGCCCCGAGAGCGTGCAGGTAGCCGAGATCTACCAACTGCAGGCCGCCTTCCACCGTGCGAAGACGACCCAGGACATCGATCTGATGATGTCGATCTGGGCCGACGATGGGACACTCGTCAACCAGGGCGATCCAAACTCACCCTACGTCGGCTCGGATCGTCTGCGAGGCTTCTGGCTCGGCTCCGGTTCCTTCACCCATCGCCGTTTCTCGCTCGTCCCTTCATACAAGATCCAAATCGAGGTGCACGGGGACACCGCGTATCTCTACTTCGAGTGCCACGACATCGGCAACTACGACGATCAAGCGACCCGCTTCATCGCCGGCGACACCTTCCTCGCCGGCACGCTCCGCAACGACCACGGAAGCTGGGTCTTCTGGAACATGACGGCAGGAAAAAGCGCACCCCTCTCCGTCGACCACTACTACTTCCCATAACGCACATCCCCCCACGGCGCTACGCCGAGCTGCAGACGAGGACACTGCGTTCGGCCTGCGGGTCGTAAGTGCCTCACCGATGGGCCGAGCCTTCTCCGAGTAGTCCACGGGCGGAGTGAAACGGAAGCCCCGGCTGACGAGGTCTGTCCCCAGCATCCCCCGCCAGCCTCCAAAGTAATTTAGACCGTCACCGCGGCGAAAACCCTTTCAGAAAGACGGCGCTTCGTATCCCTCGCTGCGCGGCTCCTTTCCGCGCGGCTGTTCGACACGCCAGAGAGCGTGGGCCCACTGCTGCTGGGAAGCAACATTGGGAGAGGTTCGTTCGGACGGCGGTCGCAAGATCCAATGCGTTTCCAAACCTCTTCACCGAGCCCTACATCGAGAACGAGCTTCCGCGGGAACGCCTCTGAACGGTGGTGCTTGTTCCCCTCAGGTCCCTCGGCCGGAGGCGGGGTGGGGCCAAACACGGGCTGCCCCGTCGCTGGCGATGCATGGCACGATCAGACCCCGTGAGTTGTTTCCGAAGAAAGGACCCTCTTCGAACGCTGCCGGTGGACAGAACGGCGACACGACGGCGAGCTTCGAACAGCTGATCGGCGAGTCGCAGCAGGACCTGGACGCCTTGCTGGGCGCGCCGACGTTCAGGGAGCTACGCGAAGTGCTGGGGTCGATGGACCCGAACCGAATGCGGAATCTGGGGCTGGCGCTGGTGACAGCGCGGAAGCGTGAAACTCTGAGCGAGCAAGACTTCGAGAAGTGGATGACCACGTAGCCATCTGAACCCGGGCGTGCGGGTCCTGCGCGGGCCAGTTGCGGGCCAGTGCGCTCCAGTCTCGGGCGGTTTCAGGTCTCGGGCGGGTTTACGGAAGCGCCCTGGTACGCCAAAACCCGCCGCTAATGGACGGGTTTCGGCTTGAACATTGGTACAGGGGCGGAGGGACTCGAACCCCCGACCTACGGTTTTGGAGACCGCCGCTCTACCAACTGAGCTACGCCCCTGGGTTCGACGGTGGATTGTAGCCCTGACCCATTTCGCGGCCGTGCCGGGCTTTGCCCGGTACGGCCGCAAGCGCCGGAATTCAACATGACCGCCTGCAAGTCGTCATGGCGCCGCGGAGCGGCGCCGGACTTGTAGGCGCTCGTTTCGGACATCCTTTGACCGACTTGGCGACGAAGGGACCGCAACGGCGTGCGCTCGGTGCCCTCTTTTCCTGCCTGGCGCTCGGCTTCGCCGGGATCGCGTTCGCGGCGCTCAGCAGCGACGCGGGGCACGCGCGCCGCATCGTCGTCGCCGTTGCGGCGGCCGCTCTTGCCGTTTGGTTGGCCTCCCTCGCGGCGCGATCGCTGAGGTAGCTCCGAAAGACGCCGTATCCTCTTGCCCGTGGCCGAGGCGGAAGACACCCAGACCCTGTGGCGCCAGTACCGCGCGAGCCCTGACTCGAAGGCGCTCAGGGATCGCCTGATCCTGACCTACGCGCCGCTCGTCAAATACGTCGCGGGGCGTCTCGGCTCCGGGCTGCCGGCCCACGTCGACGACGACGACCTCATCTCGTACGGCCTGCTCGGGCTGATCGGCGCGATCGAGCGGTACGACCCGGATCGCGACGTCAAGTTCGAGACCTACGCGATCGCGCGGATCAAGGGCTCGATCATCGATGAACTACGCGCGATGGACTGGGTGCCCCGGTCGGTCCGGGCCCGCGCACGCGACATCGAGCGCGCGATCGCCGACCTCGAGCGCCAGCTCCACCGAGCGCCGAGCGACGAGGAGATCGCGACGAAGCTGGGCATTACCGAGGAAGAGCTTGGGGACAGCCTCACGGACATCTCCCGCTCCTCGATCGCGGCGCTCGACGAGCTCTGGACGGTCAGCGGCGGCGGGGGCGACCAGGTTGCGCTCATCGACACGATCGAGGACACCGAGGCGCCCGACCCGCAGGGCGCGCTATCGCACACGGAGATGAAGGAGGCCGTCGGCGAGGCGATCGCGCGGCTCCCGGAGCGGGAGAAGCTCGTCGTGACGCTCTACTACTACGAGGAGCTGACGCTGCGCGAGATCGGCGAGGTCTTGGGCGTCACCGAGTCTCGCGTCTCGCAGCTGCACACCAAGGCGATCCTCCGGCTGAAGGCCCGCCTCTCGGGCGCGGCGAGCAGGGCCTCTCTCCAGGAGTAGCTCCGGAGCACGCCGTTAGGATGACGGCGCAAACCGCGTCGCCAGGAGGGATTCAGCGTATGCCAGTCGAGCCGGGGAAGATCCGCAACGTCGCTGCCGTGGGGCACCGGGGAACCGGCAAGACCTCGCTCGTCGAGGCGATGCTGTTCCAGTCGGGCGCGACGAACCGCCTCGGCACCGTGGAGTCCGGCTCGACCGTGAGCGACTGGGACGAGGACGAGCAGAAGCGGCAGATGTCGCTCGCGGCCACGATCTGCCACGTCGAGTGGCACGGCCGGAAGATCAACGTCATCGACACGCCCGGCGACCCCGGGTTCCAGGGCGACGCGATCGCGGCGCTCCGCGTCGTCGAGGGCGCGCTCGTCGTCGTCAGCGCCGTGATGGGCGTCGAGGTGCAGACCTCCCGCCTCTGGCAGCGCGCCGAGGAGGGAGAGCTGTCGCGCGTCGTCTTCGTCAACATGCTCGATCGCGAACGGGCCGACTTCTACCGCGCGCTCGAGGCGCTGCGGTCGCAGCTCTCGGACAAGTGCGTCGCCGTCCACCTGCCGATCGGCGCCGAGCACGAGCTGAAGGGCATCGTCGACCTCCTGCACATGTGCGCGTACCTCGATCCCGGCGGTGAGCGCGAGAACGGTCCGAGCGACATTCCGGCTGACATGCAGGACCAGGTGGCCGAATATCGGGAGAGGCTTCTCGACGCGGTCGTCGAGACCGACGAAGGGCTCATGGAGCGATACCTTGACGGCCAGGAGCTGAGCGCCGAAGAGGTCGCCAGCGCGCTGAAGGAGGCCGTCACACGCGGGGAGGTGTTCCCCGTCGCGTGCGGCGTCGCCTCGAAGAATCTCGGGACGGCGGCGATCCTCGACCTCCTTGTCGAGGGCGTCCCCTCACCGGCGAAGAAGGGCGCGCCGATCTCCGTCGACGGGGACGGCACCGCGGCATTCGTGTTCAAGACGATCGCCGACCCGTTCGCCGGTCGCATCAACGTGTTCCGCGTGCTCGGCGGGACGCTCAAGGGCGACTCGAACCTCGTCAATGCGCGCACGCACTCGAAGGAGCGGCTCGGCCAGCTGCTGGAGCTTCAGGGCAAGGAGCACACGCAGACCGCCGAGCTCGCCTCCGGCGACATCGGGGCGGTCGCCAAGCTCAAGGAGACGCAGACGGGCGACGTGCTGCTCGACGCGGAGCGGCAGCTCGACTTGCCGGACATCGGCTTCCCCGAGCCCGTGATGAGCTTCGCGGTGACGCCGAAGGCGAAGGGCGACGAGGAGAAGATGGCCGCGGGCCTGCGGCGGCTCGCGGAGGAGGATCCGACGATCCAGCTGCGCCGCGATCCGCAGACGGGGGAGCAGCTCCTCTCGGGTCTCTCGCAGATGCACGTCGAGGTGGCGGTGCAGCGCCTGAAGTCCCGCTTCAACGTCGAGGTCGACCTGCACCAGCCGCGCGTTCCGTACCTGGAGACCATTCGCACCGAGGCGAAGGCGCAGGGCCGCTACAAGAAGCAGACGGGCGGGCGCGGGCAGTTCGGCGACTGCCACATCGTGCTCGAGCCGATCGAGGGCCACCAGGGCTACGAGTTCGTCGACAAGATCGTCGGGGGTGTCATTCCCCAGAGCTTTCGGCCCGCGGTCGACAAGGGCATCCAGGAGGCGATGCAGCACGGCGAGCTTGCCGGCGCGCCTGTTCAGGGCGTGCGCGTGCTCCTCGTCGACGGCTCGTACCACACGGTCGACTCGTCCGAGATGGCGTTCAAGATCGCGGGCTCGCTCGCGTTCAAGTCGGCCTACGAGAAAGCGAGCCCGGTCCTGCTCGAGCCGATCATGGAGGTGGAGGTGACCACGCCGGACGACGCGGTCGGCGCCGTCAACGGTGACCTCAACTCCCGCCGCGGCCGGTTGCAGGGGATGGAGCCCCGCGGTGGGATGACGAGCATCAAGGCCGAGGTGCCGATGGCCGAGATCCTCACGTACTCCCAGGCGCTCACGTCGATGACCGGGGGGCGCGGGGACTACCACATGCACTTCCTTCGCTACGAGGAAGTCCCGGCGCACATCGCGCAGAAGGTGATCGACGAGGCGAAGAAGGAAAAGGAAGAGGCGAAGGTCTAGACTCGCGTCGATGGAGGAGAAGCCGCCGCCGCTCGATCAAACGCTCGTCGACGAGTTCGTCCTCAGGGCGCACGGTGACCTCGACGTCGTGAAACGGCTCCTCGAGCAGGAGCCCGCACTCGTCAACTGCGCGCGGGACTGGGGTGGAGGCGACTGGGAGACGGGGCTCGGTGCCGCGTCGCATGTGGGTCGCCGCGACATCGCCGAGTTCCTGCTCGCCCGGGGGGCCCGGATGGACGTCTTCGCTGCGGCGATGCTCGGCGAGACGGAGATCGTGCGCGCGCTGCTGACCGCGCATCCGAACTGGCGCGACGCGCGCGGCCCACACGGGATCCCGCTCGTCAAGCACGCCGAAGCAGGTGGCGAGCAGGCGCACGAGGTGCTCGAGTTGCTGCAACACGAGCACGCTCCCGCCTGACCCCTCCGCCGAAGGGTCAGACCCGGCGGGTCTGACCCTTACACGTCGACCGAGCGCAGCGAGCTTCTCCCTCTCCGCCCGCCGGAAGTGCAGCGGACTTGCGGCTGATCAGACGCTCTGAGGCTCCGCTTCGCCGGGCGTCTCGCCCGCCTTGATCCGCTCGATCAGGTCGGAGACGTCCGCGAGCTCCTGCTCGAGGTCGCGCTGATACGACTCCAAGCGCTCGAGGACGTTCTCGCGGTTGTACCAACGCCGGCCGAAGCCGCGGTGGCGCCGTCGATGTCCGTGGTGCATGGTCACCTCCCTTCGTAGCGGTCGAGGAAACTGTCGATGCGCTCACGGGAACGGCGCAGGGCGGCAGCCCACTCGTCGAGCAGGCGCCTTCCCTCGCGAGTGAGCTCGTAGGTGCGCTTCGCAGGCCCGGGTGCGTCCGCCTGCCACTCGGAGCTCACGAGGCCGTCCTCCTCGAGCGCGCGTAGGACGCGGTAGAGGTTTCCCATGTCCACCCGCGCCTCGCCGATCAGGTCGGGCAGCGCGTCGAGGAGCTCGTAGCCGTGGGCCGACCGCTCCCGCAAGAGGAGCAGGACGGCCGGCTCGCTGAACCGTTCCACGCGTGCGCGAACGCCCCAGTGGCCGGGGCCGACCCGGCGCCTGCACCGCGCCCCGCGCCCACCGCGCCGTCCCCTCATCGCACTACATGTAAAACACACATGTGAACTACCCTAGCAACCGGGCGGCGCCGATCGTCGGCTAGAGTCGGACGCTGTGCGCCAGCTGGTCCGGCAACAGGTAAAACGCACGTGCGCGATCTGCGAGCGAACGCTGCTGATCGGGGAGCGGGCCGTCCGGTTCGCGCCGAACGGCGAGGACTTCGTGGACGTTTGTGCCCTCTGCCAGGACACGGCGCTCGACCACGGCTGGATCAAGGAGGGTAGTCCGACGACGCCGACCGTCCCGAACGAGCGCCGCCGCCGGCGCGGTCTCGCAGGTCTGTTCGACCCAAGACGGAGGGAGCCGGCCGAGCCGGTCGTGTCGGAGCCCATCTTGCGCCGTCTCTCGCAGCGAGAGCAGCAGATGGTGGAGGCGGCCGACATCTTCAACGCGAGTGACTTCCGCCGCACCGTCGGCGGGATCGCGAAGAGTCTCGGCCGGCCGCGGGTGTCGATCCTGCCGCTCTCCGGCGTCACCGGCGAGCTTGTCGTGACCGTCGGATGGGATATCTCGTGGTACCAGTACCGGGTGACGCCCGAATCCCCGCAGCCCGTTCGCCTCGCCGAGCGGGGCCACGAGCTCTCCGATCTCGACGCATTGTTCAAACGCTGGAACGCGCATGTCGAGGACGACGGGCGGCTCGTTCCCGAGATCGAGCGCGTATAGATCTGGCGACGCCGGACCTGCTTCGTAGAATCCGAAGCAGTGATCTATTGCGTCATTCCTCCCGAGCTCGAAGACGAGCTGTACGAGAAGATGGTCGAGTACTACAAGGACAACCCCAACGTCACCGTGATCATCGACCGGCGTCAGGGGGACGACCGGCGCCGCGGGAAGCCCGCCGGCGAGTTCAAGGAGCGCCGCCAGACGCGTGACCGGCGGCGATCTCGCATCCCGGGAACCTTCCCGGACACTCCCGCGGAGACCCCTGAATAGACTGTCTTCGTGGCCCTGACCGGAGCGAAGACCTTCAAGAACTGGATCGGCGGCAACTGGGTCGATGCCGCGTCCGGCGAGACATTCGAGAGCGTCAGCCCGGCTGACGGCGAGATCCTCGGCGTCTTTCCGAAGTCCTCCGCCGAGGACGTCGACCGCGCCGTCGAGGCGGCGACGGCGGCCTTCGAGGAGTGGCGGCTCGTCCCGGCGCCGGAGCGAGGAAACGTGCTCTACCGCTTCGCGCAGCTCCTGATCGACCAGAAGGACGAGCTCACCGACCTCATGACGCACGAGATGGGGAAGGTGAAGGCCGAGGCCGGCGGGGACGTTCAGGAGGCGATCGACATGTCCCTCTACATGGCCGGGGAGGGGCGCCGTCTCTTCGGCCAGACCACGCCGTCGGAGCTGCGGGACAAGTTCAACATGACGGTGCGGCTACCGATCGGCGTCGTCGGAGTGATCACGCCTTGGAACTTCCCGATCGCGATCCCTTCCTGGAAGATCGCGCCCGCCCTCGTCTCCGGGAACACGATCGTCTTCAAGCCGGCGACGGACACGCCCCTGCTCGGGGAGCGCTTCGTCGAGCTCCTCGACGAGGCGGGGCTCCCCCCGGGCGTCCTGAACATCGTCCACGGCGGCGGCGGCGCGGTCGGCGACCGGCTCGTCCGCCATCCGGACGTCCGCGTCATCACGCTGACGGGCTCACGCGAGACGGGCGTCGAGGTGATGCGGAACGCCGCCGAGGGTCTCAAGCACGTGCACCTCGAGCTGGGCGGGAAGAACGCGATCATCGTCCTCGACGACGCCGATATCGATCTGGCCGTCGAGGGGATCGTGTGGTCGGCCTTCGGAACCTCCGGTCAGCGCTGCACGGCCGCGTCGCGGGTGATCGTGCAGGAGGGCGTCCACGAAGCGTTGCAGTCGAGGCTCGTCACGGCGGCGGAGCGTCTGCGTCTCGGAGTCGGCTGGGACGACGACACCGACGTCGGGCCGGTCATCAACAAGGCGGCGCTGGAGAAGATCCATGCGTACACCGAGATCGGCAGGGACGAGGGCGCCAAGCTGCTCACCGGTGGCGAGGTTGCGAGCGGAAACGGCCTCGACCGGGGCCACTATTACCGCCCGACGATCTTCGGCGACGTCGAGCCGCAGATGCGGATCGCCCAGGAGGAGATCTTTGGGCCGACGACTGCGCTGATTCGCGTGCGCGACTTCGACGAGGCGATCCGCGTGTCGAATGGGATCAGGTACGGGTTGTCGTCATCCATCTACACGCGCGACGTCAACAAGGCCTTTCGCGCCATGCGCGATCTCGCGGCCGGGATCACGTACGTCAACGCCGGGACGATCGGCGCCGAGGTCCACCTCCCGTTCGGCGGTACAAAGGACACGGGCAACGGCCACCGTGAAGCCGGGCAGGCGGCACTCGACGTCTTCACGGAGTGGAAGTCGATCTACGTGGACTACAGCGGCAAGCTGCAGCGCGCGCAGATAGACACCGAAGAGAACCCCGCGCCGTAGCGTCCGTGGAGGGGTGCCTCGCGTGCGACCTCGCGGAGGGGCGCGTCGACCTTCCGGGTGGCGTCATGCACGACACCGGCCGCTGGATCGTCGAGCACACCGTCGGACCGCTTGGAGTCGGCACGTTGATCGTCAAACCGCGCCGGCATGTCGTTCACGTGTGGGAGCTCGACGAAGAGGAGGCGCGCGAGCTCGGCCAGCTCCTGCGGCGGGTCACCGCGATCCTGGCCGAGCTGACGGAACCCGACCAGGTGTACGTCGGGCTTTGGTCGCACCACGGCGGACGTCCGGTGCACATCCATTTCGTCGTGCAGCCGGTGACGCGAGCCCTGATGGACGAGATCGGAGATTTCGGACCGCATCTGCAGGTGGCGATGTTCGAGCGGGCCGAGTATCCGCCGCGCGACGAGGTTGAGGCGTTCGCAGAGCGCGTACGCGCACGATTCGCTGCAGCGTGAGCGAGCTCGAGACGGCGGTTTCGATTGTTCTCGACGACGCGCAGCCGCAGCTGGAACCGGTGCGTGCCGAGTTCCCCGCGGGTTCGGTGGCAATGGGCATTCCGTTGCACCTGACGCTGCTGTATCCGTTCGCGCCGCCGGATCAGGTGGACGAGGAGGCGCTCGAGAGGTTCTTTGCCAAGTGCGACGCGCCGACGATCACGCTTTTCGGGCTCGGCGAATGGCCGCGTGTCGTCTACGCCGTCCCGGAGCCGCGCGACCAGTTGCTGGCGATGATGCGACTCCTCTGGGATGCGATGTCCGCGACGTGGCATTGCTGGAGGAGTACGAGCCCGACCGCTGGCGCGAGCGCCGGCGATTCCCGCTCCGTGCGTAAGGTCGCGGTCATGGGCGGCACCGGCTCGGGGAAGTCGACCGTGTCGCGGCAGCTCGTCGAGCGTCTCGGCGTCCCGCACATCGAGCTGGACGCGCTGTTTCTGGAGGCCGGGTTGGGTGATGCCGTCGGCCGAGGAGTTCCGGCCGATCGTCGTGGCGGCTCTCGATCCCAACGGCTGGGTCGTGGACGGCAACTACCGCGGGAGGCTCGGAACGCTCGTGCTCGACCAGGCCGACCTCATCGTCTGGCTGGACATGCCCTTGCTCACGAAGTTCGTGCGCATCTTCAGGCGCACTTTTCGCCGGATCCGTACGCGAGAGGTGCTGTGGGGGAGGAACGTAGACACGTGGCGCGGCGCGTTTCTGAGCCGCGACTCGCTCTTCTGGTGGTTGTTGAAGACGCACTTCCCGAATAAGCGCCGGTATCCGGAGCTGCTCGAGGGCTATCCGTACGTTCGGCTCCGCTCGGCACGCGACGTCGCGCCGTTTCTCGAGTACGCCGAGTAAGGTCACGCGCGTGAATCGCAAGCTCGTGGTGTTCGTTCCCGCGGAAGCGCTGGACGACGTGCGTGCCGCGCTGTTCGCCGCGGGCGCCGGCCGGGTCGGCGACTACGAGCGCTGCTCGTGGTACACGGAAGGGACGGGCACGTTCCTCGGCGGCGAAGGAACCGATCCGGCGATCGGTGAGCGCGGCCGTGAAGAGCGCGTGCCGGAGCTGCGGCTCGAAACGGTCTTTCCCGCCGAGCGCCAGGACGAGGTCGTCGCGGCGTTGCGGCGTGCGCATCCATACGAGGAGCCCGCGTACGACGTGTACGAGCTGGTGTGAAGGCGAAGCTCTCGACGGACGGCGGCGCGCGCGGCAATCCGGGGCCGGCGGCGTACGGCTACGTGCTCGAAACCGATGACGGCACGGTGCTGGACGCGCGCGGCGAGGCGATCGGGTGGGCGACGAACAACGTCGCCGAATACCGCGGTCTCCTCGCCGGCATGGCGAAGGCGGCGGAGGTCGGCGTTGACGAGCTCGAGGTCGTCTCGGACTCCGAGCTGTTGGTGAAGCAGATGCAGGGCGACTACCGGGTGAAGAACGAGGTGCTCAGGGCGCTCTGGGAGGAGGCCACGGATCTGGAGCGGCGGTTTCGCCGGGTGCGCTACACGGCGGTCCGAAGGGCCCACAACGAGCTGGCAGACAGGCTGGTGAACGAGGCCCTGGACGCCGAAAGCTGAGGCTATACTGGGCCCCCGCGCGGATGTAGCTCAGTTGGCTAGAGCGTCTGCTTGCCATGCAGAAGGTCGTGGGTTCGAGTCCCAT
>OEKB01000087.1_pt1 | contig 11238 bp, 18 predicted proteins | sample 1503171 | NCBI WGS metagenome assembly OEKB01 (sample SAMEA104379580, study PRJEB20068) | metagenome | isolation source: 1998
GGTCGCGGTAGCTGTCGATCAGATCGCTGATCCGAATCAGATGGTCGTAGACGTCGCGGAAATAGTGTTCGTCTCGCTCGGTGAGTCCGGGAAGCTCGGCAACAGCGCCCATCAGGCTGGCGAAAGCGTCGCGCTGTGGCGTCAAGATTTTGCGCATCTCGACGAGTCGTCTCTTCATCTGGAAAATTTCTTGGAGCTGCTCGTCGCTGGCGCTCAGGAAGATCGCATCCTCGAGGTCATCGATGCGGTCGTCGAACGCGGCGAGACTCGGAAAGAAGCTATCGACCAGACCATCGACCACGCGGTACAGCAGCAAGGATGGTTGCTCCATCGCTCGTTCGTGCTTTTCATAGCGCCGGCGGATCTCCGCCAAGACCGGACAGGCCTGACGATGAACTGTGACAAGGAAACGGTCCGAGTAGAAACAATGCACCTCGACGAGCCGGTCCTCAACGGATCCGACACCGTAGATGACGATGAAGACGAAGTCGTCGTAGCCGTCGATTTTGGATCGCTGATTGAACTGTTCCGAGTCCTCGACGGCGAGCGGGTGGAACTTGAAGACGTCGCGGAGGATCGCGAAGTCGCCTTCAGTCGGGTTGTCGAGATCAAGCCAGAAGAACTTTCCGGCCGAGAGCAGGCCCTCGACCGTCTTGCGGTCGAAGTCCACTAGCTCGCTGCCTTGACCATTGAGGAGCTGAGAGGTCGAAGGACGGACGACGAGCTCAGCCGCGCTCTCTGCTGACGTCGAGTCGTCTGCCAGCAACGTCGCGCTCATCGCCGCGTCCTTCCTTCGCCGGTCGGGCAGGCCAAGTTCAGAACTTGGCTTGCCCTCATCACTGCGTCGCGCCGGCGGCGGCCGGGACGATCAACACCGGGCAGCGGGCGACGCCGACCAGGCTGTTCGAGACGCTGCCGAGAAACGCGGCCTTGAACCGTCCCCGTCCACGCGAGCCGACGACGATCAACTCGGCATCCTCATCGTCGGCCAGATCGGCGAGTCGCTCAGCCGGCAACCCGACGACTACGCGCTGTTCGGCGTGGTCTAGCCCGATCGCGGCCGCTATCCCCTCTAGCAGTCTCGCACCGTCCTCCTGTTGCTCGTCGCGCAGAGCAGGGATCATCGGTGGAGGCGCAATTCCGCCCGATCCAGCGACGGCGGCGGACGGTACAACTGCGACCTCGACGACATGAGCGAGAACGAGCCTTGCTCCGAGCCGTTCTGCGAGGCTTGCCGCCACGCCGATGGCGGCTTGAGAGTCAGCCGACTCGTCGACACCACAGACGATTGACGTATCCAATTCGCTCCCCTTTCGTCCGCCCTAGCGTCGCCAACCAAGAGCAGGTTGGCCATCCGCTGGCGACTCCATTTCGGCACGTGCCGCCCCCTATGGCGCGTGGCGAGCGAAGATCGAGGTTACGAGCCGTCGCCGCCGAGAACATCGTCGATGAACGCGTCGACGTCTCCGATTCGACGGTCGGGATAGAGCAGGGCATAGACGTCGGGCACGGTGGTCAGGCGCGGCGGCACTTCCAAATCCGCAACCCTCGCACATGCTCTCAAGGTTCACGCAGCCGTTGCAGTCCGGGCATGCGTGCGGGAGCCTTTCCGAGAGCGCCATCCCTACCTCCCTCCTGTGCCCTGTCCGGCACGCAAGTTCGTCGTGGCGACGCGAGTCTCATGCAGCTTTCCTCGCTAGTCGCTGCGCGTTCGCTGGTAGAACGCTGAGGATCTCGAGGGGGAGTGTCCCGCCCGGGGTTGCAATGTCCATCCGGGCACCAACGCGCTGGCCGACGAGGGCCCTTCCCACGGGTGCGGCGATCGACACACGGCCGTTGCCGACCTTGGGCTCGATCGTCCCCACGAGTTCGTACTCCCCGGTCTTGCCGACTTCGAGGTCACGCACGCGGACACGGCTGCCGATCCCGGCGCCGCCGTCGGTCGCGGGCGCGGCGATCTGGGCCGCCGCGAGCTGCGCTTCGAGAACGGCGATGCGCAGGTGGAGCTGTGCTTGCTCCTCGAGCAGGTCGAACAGCGGCGGATTGTCGGCGAGGTGGCCGTCCTGGCGAGCGTCTCGGAGCCGCTCGCTCAGCTCGGGACGGACGCCGCCTCGCAACCTTTCGAGTTCGACGCGCAGCTCTTCGTATCCCCCGGCCGTGATCAACAGGCCGTCATCAGCGAACGTGGCGGACAGTGTGTTCACGTTGGGCTCCTCTCCGGGAGGGGAAGAAGTCAGGTCGGACTGTCCCGTCGATCGTGCTGGCGGCGCGAGTGTCGAGCCATGGGGCCGGCGGTGTATTTCGGTCGCTTCGATCAGCCCATCTGCGTCAGCGCTGGTGGTCGGCGACGAGGCGAAATGAGGTCCGCACCCGATAACGGAGCCGTCGGTCTGCCGCGACTCTGGAGGTACCGATGACGAAGGAGGAAGCCATGCGTGGAACGTTGGTCTGTGGCGTAACCGACAGCGAAGACGCAGTCGGAACGGTCGAGCTGGCAGTCGAGCTCACCCAACGGCTTGGCATGCGTTTGGTGCTCGCGCATGTCGCCGAAGGTTTCGCGCCGATCGGCGACGGTGTTGAGGTCGAGGAGAGCGTGACGATGAAAGGGAACCGAGTAGGTGCAGAACGACTACTCGGCCAACTGGCCGAGGAACACGGTGTGGCGGAGACAGCGCAACGCCGAGTCGCCGTTGGCTCACCTGCCACGCTTCTCGGCCAGATCGCCGCCGAGGAGGCTGCCGATGTGATCTTGGTCGGCTCGCGGGAGCGGGGATGGCCGCGTCGCGGCCTTGAGAGCCGGCTTGCCGCCCAGCTGGAAACCGAGACCCCGGTACCGATTCTTATCGCCCCTCCGCGTACCCGGCCCGGGCGCAGATCGGTCGCCATGACCGGAGCTGCGCGCTAACGTCGGGCGAATGGAGGCTCGCACCGTTTCCCTCTTCTGGCGCATCTTCGCGGTCAGCGCGGGCCTCCTCGGGCTGATTGCGGTCCTCCTGATCGTTACGCCGGTAACGCTGCACGCGCCGCCCACGCTCACGGAGGCCTTGATCATCGTCGCCGGGCTAGCTGTCACCGTGGCGGTCAACGCAGTTTTGTTGCGGCGCGTACTCTCGCCACTTGGGCACTTGGCCCGGCGGATGCATACGGTCGATCTGCTTCGCCCCGGACAGCGCCTGCATATCGACCGAAACGATGAGGTCGGCCGCGTGGTGCTTGCCTTCAACCAGATGCTCGAGCGGCTGGAGAGCGAACGCCGGCAGAGCGCCCGACGCGTGCTCGCGGCCCAGGAGGCCGAACGGATCGGAATCGCTCGCGATCTGCACGACGTCGTCGGTCAGCACCTGACCGGAGTGCTGTTGCAGCTGAACTCGATCGCCGAGGCGGTGCCCGAGCGTCGTGGTGAGATTGACGAACCGAAAGAGGCGGTTCGCCGCGCGCTCGACGAGGTGCGGCGCATTTCGAGCGAGCTCCGGCCCGAGATGCTCGAGCACCTCGGCCTCGTCAGCGCGCTGACCGAGCTCACGACGACCTTCGGTCGTGTCTCGGGGATTCAGGTCGAGCGCGATTTTGATGCGTCGCTGCCGAAGCTCAGACCGGAAACCGAGCTCGCTGTCTACCGGATCGCGCAGGAGAGCCTGACCAATGTCGCACGCCACTCGAACGCCGGCCGAGTGACAGTCGCACTCGAGGGCGACCGCGACAGTGTCGTCCTGCGCGTCGTCGACGACGGCCGCGGCTTCGACGGCGCGATGCCGGAGGAACACGGCGGCCTGCGCAGCATGCGCGAGCGCGCCCTGCTCGTCGACGGAGCGCTCGCGGTCAGGGAATCATCCCGCGGCGGCGTCGAGGTTCGGCTAGAGGTGTCGGCGGCTCCAACCGCCGAGCCAGTCGCGGTGAAGAGCTGATGCCGATCCCACTCGTGACGCGGATCCTGATCGCGGACGACTTCGCCGTCGTCCGCTCCGGATTGCGCAGGCTCCTCGACGCCAAGCCGGACCTTGAGGTCGTCGCGGAGGCCGCGGACGGCCACGAGGCCGTGGAGAAGGCGCTCGCAGAAGATGTCGACCTGGCGATCCTCGATGTCTCGATGCCGCGGATGACAGGCATCCAGGCCGCCGCCGAGCTGCACAAGCGCAAGCCCGAGGTGCGACTCCTGATGCTGTCGATGCACGACAGCGAGCAGTTCCTTTACGAGGCGCTGAAGGCGGGAGCCTCCGGCTACGTCTTGAAATCTGGCGCCGACACCGACATCGTCGACGCTTGCCGCGCCGCGATGCGGGGGGATTCCTTCCTCTATCCGTCAGCGGTCACGACGCTTGTCCGCGACTACGTCGAGCGTGGTGGACGCGGTGAGGAGCAGTTCGACGTGCTGACGCCGCGCGAGCTCGAGGTGCTGAAGCTGATCGCCGAGGCGCACACGTCCAAGGAAATCGCCCAGCTGCTTTTCATCAGCATCAAGACCGTCGAGCGTCACCGCCAAAACATCCTCGACAAGCTCGGAATGCGCGACCGCGTCGAGCTCACGCGTTACGCGATCCGCCGCGGTCTCATCCAGCCCTGAGGCGACGTCCTTCGTCGGTCAATCGGTATCTGAGGCCGGCAGGGGCGCTTGTCGACGCGACGAGGCCCTCCTGCTCCAACGCCTCGAGCTTCGGCCTCAGAGCCTTGCGCGACATCCGAGCCGCGCGAGCGAGCGTGTCGAGGTACGCCCAGGCAGTCGGCCGGTGCCCATCCGCAGCAGCCGCGCGCGCCGCTCGCCTTCGTCCTCGAAGATGGCGGCCGAGTCGGCGCTCCGACGGCGAGCCGGGACGGAATTCACGTCGCCCGCCCTTCCGAACGCTGTCCACATTGTCTGACGGCATCCAGGGCGGTGCGCATTCTCGGCGACGTCGCGGGGACGACGACCTGTGTAACAGGAATCCGTGTAAGCGAACGAGCCTTTGCCAGCAGATCGCGTTCGAGCCAGTACGACTCTTCCTCTGGCGGCGTCGCGAGCAGCACGTGGGTGGCGGGGAAAGATCCGAGTGCGTCGGTCATCGACTCGAGCGGTTTGTCGCTGCCGACCGAACCGGTCGTCACGGCAGCCCGCTGCTGGAGGAAGCCGACTGTGTGCAATAGGCTCCGCCGAGCCTCCCGCCACTCTTGGTTTTCGTCATCGGTGACGAAGTGGAGATGGGAGACGCGGACGGGAACGACGACATGAGTGGCGACGGCGTCCTCATGGCTCGCAAGGATCTCGTCGCAGAGGGCATTCGCATCGCAGTGTGAGTCGGCCACCACGAGCAGCCTTTTCTGTCGGTCAACCGGATCGGCGGGCCGCGGCGCGCTGACGCGCGTGCGCTCAAACGCGAGCGGCGCGAGAGCGCACAAGCCGAGGACGACCGTCGACATGATCGCGAATCCGACCCATCCGAGCGCCGGTGGCTTGATCATGAAGCCGACGATCAGCCCATAGAGGATCAGAATGGCTCCGGCGGACGTCACGACCACAGCACTCGTCTTCAGTGGCCATCTGCTAAGTCCGTTCGATCGCACGAGGGACGGTCGTGTCATTCGGCGTGCCTTATCTTCGGCGTCTGCGGACGGAGAGACGTTGGATCTTTGTCATCGCCGCTTCTCTGATCTCGGCAGGCCGCGCCGCAAAACCTCGGCGAGCACGACGGCGTCGTTGTGCTCGCTGTCGTGAGCCGAGTACACGAGCGTGAGCGTGCTCATCCTCGCTCGCCGTCTGAGTTCTTTGAGTCGCGGAGCATCCTCGCGGAGTTCGTCGATGTAGCGGCGGCGAAACTCAGGGAAGCGGCTGGGCTCGTGGCCGAACCATTCTCTGAGCTGGCTGCTCGGCGCAAGCTCCTTCGCCCACTCATCGAGTTTGGCCTCCTTCTTGGAGATACCGCGAGGCCAGAGACGATCGATGAGAACCCGGTATCCGTCCGTGGCAGACGCGGGCTCGTAGGCCCTCTTCAGGCGGACGTCCACTGACGCTCCTTAGCCGCTGTGCGCCCGACGGGTGTCGATCGCTCGCCAGGAGCGCTTTGAGACTGCGCATATCGGCGGCCTAGCGTCAAGATCACAAGCGCGATCAGGGGGGCGAGCACCGCGATTGCGAGCGCCCACCAAGGACCGGAGATCCTTCCCGTCCAGCCAAGAGCATGGTCGAGCGAGAACCGACCGGGGCCGGCGGCAGTGACCGCCAGCGCGGTGGCGATGATCAGCACGTTGTACTCGTAGCCGCCGCCTGAGTTGAAAAAGCCCTTCTTGAAGTGGACAGTGCCGATGGCGTTGAGCATCACGACCGTCAGCGCGAGTGCGGCGAGAGGCGTGATGAGGCCGAACGCGAAGAGCAGGCCTCCGCCAAGTTCGCTCACGCCGGCGCTAACGGCCATCGCGAGCGGGGTCCGGAAACCGAGTGCCGCGAAGAACTTTCGAGTCCCGGCTGGTCCACTACCGCCAAACGCACCAAACAGCTTCTGCGACCCGTGCGCCGCCAGCGTCAGGCCGGCGACAAGGCGCAGGATGAAGATTCCGTACTCCATCTAGCTTGCTCCCTCGCGTCCAGTCGCTGCGGCGCCGCGGACGATCACGACCGGACAAAAAGCGTGCTGCGCACACTGCTGGCTAACCGAGCCAAGCAGTAGCTGAGCGAAGCCGCCATGTCCGCGCGAGCCGACGACAAGAAGGTCGGCGCCACGGGATTCCTCGATGAGAACCTCGGGAGCCGTGCCCTGCTCAGGGCGACGCTCGATCGTCACGCCGTCTGCGTCGGCTGCGACTTCTCTCAGAGTCTCGTCGAGAGCGGCCGCAGCGCCCTTGCGAAAGTCCTCGAGCTCTCCGCCGACAGCAGGCAGCCACCCCTCGAGACCCGTAGCGCCGATATAGCCGAACTGCCAGGCGTGGACGACGCGTAGCGTCGCTTGTCGCAGCCGCGCTTCCTCGAGCGCGAACCGCAGCGCCGCCTTGGCTCCGTCCGAGTGGTCGACGCCGACGACGATCACGCCCATGACTCGCTCCATTCACGTGCTGAAGGGGCGATGGACTCGCCTTCGTCGAGCTGCCAACCGAACCGCTCGGGCGCGACTCGCGGCTGTCCATCGACGATCTCCCGCCACCGCCCGAGTGCACGATGAAGCTCGTAGTGGAACGGTTCGTCGATCAGCTGGTCGACGATCCACTCGACCTCATGGCCCTCGAACACGAACACGGCCTCGTGCGCCGAGATGTAGACGCTGTGGCGAACGATGCCCGCATCCGCGAGATCGAACGGCGGACCGGCCTCGACCAGATCGGCAACACGCTGCTCAGTTCCTTCCTTCAGGTGGGCGATGATCGCTACGCGTTCCATCTTGCTCCTCTCCTAACGACAACCACGTGTGCACTGACGCCGACGCGCTCTAATGCTTTGGCGCTCTGCACTTATGTTGACGGCGGCGACGTCGGCCGGCCATCGGGTCACAGCCCCATCTCACAAGCCCATCAGCGTGGCCGCACAGATCAGGTCTAGACCCAATGGCGCACCGCATGCGCGCCCGCGAACCTCCATGACAAGGAGGTGGGAAGATGGAAGCTCTCGAGGCCTACACGTCAGCGCTCGCCGTGCTCAGCGCGGCGCTCTTGCTCATCGCCGCCGGGCTCGCAAAGAAGCAGCTCGTCTGGAAACGGCCGAAGCCTGCCCCGGCACGACGTCGCCGCAATCGCTAGCGGTCCATGTCGGCGCTGCCCGCAGCTGTTACGCCCCCGGCCGACATCGCTTCGCGCCAGTGGCTCCGCTCGCTTCGGGCCAGCGGGGTGACTCGTGATGAGGCGGTCGAACGTCTGCACGCCCTGCTCCTGCGCGCCGCACGCTTCGAGGCGGCGCGCCGGTGCGGCCGCTTGCCCCACCTGCGTGACGAGCTTGAGGAGATCGCGCATGAGGCCGCTGGCGACGCGCTGATAAGCGTCCTCGCGCGCCTCGACGAGTTTCGCGGCGACAGCCGCTTCACGACCTGGGTCTACAAGTTCGCGCTGCTCGAGACGGCCGTCAAGCTGCGCAAGCGTGCCTGGCAGGCCCGCGAGGTCCCACTCGAGCCAGATACCTGGAACCTGTTTGCGAGCGTCGAGCTCGGACCGGATCAGCGGGTCGAGCAGAACGAACTGCTGTCGGCGTTGGAAACGGCGATCGGCGAGCTGCTGACCCCGCACCAACAGCGTGTACTCGTTGCGCTGACACTGGACCAGGTGCCGATCGACGTTCTTGCCGAGCGGCTGGACACCAATCGCGGCGCCCTTTACAAGACGCTGCACGACGCTCGCTACAAGTTGCGCGCGCACCTCGCCGAGCGCGATCTGTCCATTGCACTAACACGCTAGTACCCAAGCTCCCAGAACCAAGCCCTCAACGAGCTGTCGTGCTGCGACCAGCGTGTGACGCCCGCGCGCTCAGCAGATGGAGGCAGCTCGACGCTGAGATGGGTTGCCCGCCCCATGGCAGTCCCGCTCGGACCAGGACAACCTCCAAGGAGACGAACGAAGGAGGGTTTTAGATGGCTGGTCCGATCATTTGCGGCGTCGACGATTCTGAGTCGGCCAAGGGAGCAGCCCGCGTTGCCCGCGGCTTGAGCAGCAAACTCGGGCTCGGGTTGGTGTTCCTCTCTGTAGTAGAGCATGGTGCGCCCGAACCGAAGATCAGCGCCATCGCCGAACGGCTCGAGCGCATGTCCGGCGGCGCGACCGAGGCGGACTGCGGCGCCGGCTGGCTCGTCGATATCGGCAATCCGGCCGACCGGCTCGTCGCCGCCGCGGAAGCAGAGAAGGCATCGCTGATAGTCGTCGGCTCGACCGGGCCGCGCTCGTCCCTGCTCGGCAGCATCTCGGCTGAGGTCTCGAGGCGTGCACCCTGCCCAGTTGTTGTCGTGCCGCGGGGCGCTGATCTGAGCTCGGCGAACGGACGACGAGATGGCAGGAGCAAGACGCAGTTTTCGGGCGGCATCGCTCGCCTCGGCCTCGGCTCATCGAACGATGCTGACAGTGATTTCGCGGGCGGCATCGCCCGCTTCGACATGCGCTCCGGCAGGCACTAGACAACGCTGCTCGGAGAGCGAAGGCTCGGCAGTCCCCGTCGCCTAGAGCAGCTGCTCGCCACCGACGAGCGCACGTAGGCTCTCGTGCTCCTCCCGGCAGGCGGGGCAGCCGGCAAGGTGTGCGCGCAAGCCGGGCATCTCCCGCTCAGCGTCTTGGCCGGCGAGCTCAAGCTCGACGTAGCGGTCGAGCTGGTCGAAACAGTCGTCGCAGCCGACCTCCGGGCCGACGGGCCCTAGGAGTCGACCCAGCGCCTCCTTCAGGTCAGGTCGCTCCGTCATCAGTTCTCCTCCAACCAGTTGTCGGGCGCGAGTCCGCACTGCGGGGTGTGCGCAGCTTTCGCCGCGCGTCGTGCAAAGTCTTGTACAGGGCGCCGCGGTTGGTGTTCAGCCGCTCGGCAAGAACGTCGATCGGCACGCCGTTCAGAGCGAGGCAAGCGTCGGCAGAGGGCTGGCGGGCTTCACGCGCGTTACCGTAGCCGCGTCCAAAGCGTTCATGCCGCGGGTTCCTCCTCGACAGGCGCGAGTATGCGGACGGCGAACTCAGGCTGGCAGCCCCGCTCGACGAGCTCGATCAACGCGTGCAGGTCGTAGTGAGCGTTCTCGGCGACTCTGGCCGCCAGCGGCTCCGCGAAACCGGATGCCACCAGCTGGTCGCAGCGCCAGCGGACGACCTCGTCGAGCGCCTGCACGGTTGTCGTTTTCGTCTGCACAACTAGTTGGTGACCTGCCGGCCGGTGTTCTTACCTCTGCGATTCGCGCGGGGCGGCAACGGGTCCGAGCAAAACCGTCCGCCCCGAGGTGGATCGCCGCGATTTGCGCCGTCGCCGACCGGACCCGGCTGCACGCGCCAGGGAGTAAGAACGTGGCTGCGCACGACACAAATGAATGAGGCAAAAAAAGAGCCAGTCGCGCGAGGCGCGCCAGGAGGAGGAATCCGATGAAGAAGTCTGAGTTCGTGATCGCCGGCGGCGGCCTAGCGGCTGCGCGCGCGATCAAGTTGATCGCCGAGCACGCGCCGATGGACGCGCTCGAGCGGGAGCTCGTCGGCGGGAGGTCACGATGAAATCCCGTCTGCATCAGCTGTCTGCGCTCGAGCAGAGCGTTTGGATCGACTACCTCTCGCGCGATCTGATCGAATCCGGCGCTCTCGCGAGGGCCGTCGATGAGGACGCCGTCGTCGGCGTCACCTCCAACCCGAGCATCTTCCAGAAGGCGCTCGCGCACGGGCACGCCTACGACGAACAGATCGCCACCAGCACCGAAGGCGACGCCGAGAGCATCTTCCTCAGCCTCGCTCTCCACGACGTCGCCGCTGCCTGCGATCTCCTCCGGCCCGTCTGGGAGCGAACCGAGTCCGTCGACGGCTACGTCTCGATCGAGGTTGAACCCACGCTCGCCGCCGACACCGAGGCGACGATCGCCCAAGCAACCCGTTTCCACGAGGCGATCGCACGACCGAACCTGCTCGTCAAGATCCCCGCCACAGACGCCGGCATTCCCGCCATCGAGGAGATGACTGCTCGCGGCTACTCGATCAACGTGACCCTGATCTTCTCGCTCAGCCGACACCGCCAGATTGCAGAGGCTTACCTGCGCGGACTCGAGCGACTGGGCACCGCCGGCGGCGATCCGAGCCGCGTCCACTCGGTCGCCAGCTTTTTCGTCTCGCGAGTTGACACCGAGACCGACCACCGTCTCGGCCAGATCGGCCGCGACGATCTCAAAAGCCGCCTCGGGATCGCCAATGCCAAGCTCGCCTACCAGCAATACAAGGAGCTGTTCAGGGGCGAGCGCTGGGAAACACTGGCTGCGAGCGGGGCGACCAGGCAGCGATGCCTGTGGGCCTCGACGTCGACCAAGGATCCAAGCCTTCGAGACACGCTCTACGTCGAGGAACTGATCGGACCGGAGACGATCTCGACAATGCCCAGCGATACGATCCACGCCTTTCAAGACCACGGGCTTGTTGCGCTAACGCTCGAATCCGACCTGGAGGGCGCGAATCACCTCTTCAACCAGCTGTACGCGGCCGGCATCGACTACGACGACGTCGTCGCCACTCTCGAGCGCGAGGGAATCGAAAAGTTCCGCGCTTCCTTCACTCAGCTTCTGGAAGAGATTGTCCAAAAGCGTCACCAGGCAGGCGTTCCGGCTTGACGCAATGCGCCGCGCAGGCAAGCAGGGG
>OEKB01000159.1_pt1 | contig 11182 bp, 13 predicted proteins | sample 1503171 | NCBI WGS metagenome assembly OEKB01 (sample SAMEA104379580, study PRJEB20068) | metagenome | isolation source: 1998
CCAACGTGCGAATGGTGTTGACGCAAAGCTGGTCCAGCTGTGCACCGCGCTCGACTGCGACTGCCATGTCTCCCTCCTCGACCCGATGCTCTCTGTTCGGTGTAGTCCGTCGTTCCGGCGAGCTGTTACAAGTCCGTCAGTGCTTCTTGCGCGCTCGCTTCGAAGCCGAGCGCATCAGGACGTCCTGGGCGACCACCGGCTGCCCGTCGAAAACGGGCTCGTTGCGCGACCAGTGCCGTCGGCGTCGAGAGACCACGACTGGAGGTTGTCTGCGACCAATGCGTCGAATACGTCGTCCAGTCGGCGTCGAAGCCGCGGATCGTCGACGGGAGCGAGTACCTCGATCCGCCGGTCGAGGTTTCGCGGCATGAGGTCGGCACTTCCGAGCCAGTACGAGCTGCGCTCGCCGGCCTCGAAGGCGTACAGGCGGCTGTGCTCGAGGAACCGCCCAAGCACGCTTCGCACCGAGATCCCCTCGCTCAGGCCGTGAAACGCCGGGTCGCAGGCAACAGATCCCGCGCGTGACGATCTCGATGTCCGCCCCGGTCTGAGACGCGGCGTACAGCTCCTCGATCACCGCCTCGTCGACGAGCGCGTTCACCTTGGCCCGCTCGATCGCCAGTCGCCGCGGGGTCACCGGATGCCACGGAGTGTCCCGCAACTCGGATCGATCGAGCTTCGCGAGCTGCAGGACGCCCGCGAGCCCGAGCGGTGCGTCGACCGTATAGACCTGCTCGGATGCGGCCCTGACCCCGCGCTGGATCTGCCGGATCAACCCGTCGGACGCCCCGCGCTTGAGCTCGATGCGAACCACGTCGCCGAACCGCCTCCGCCGCAACCCTCCTCGACCGCCTCGAGGAGATCGGCGGCGTCGTCGGACACCATGAAGTGCGCGTTCCGCGTCACCCGAAAGACCGCGCGCTCGTCCACGTCGACGCCGGAGAAGAGGAGCGGCAGGAAGTGCGTAATCGTGTCCTCGAGCGACACGAAGGACCGGCCCCTGACGGCTCGCCTCCCGCGCGAAGACGCCGAGGTTCAACGCCAACGAGGGGATGTAGGGAAACGGCGAGGCCGCACCGACGGCGAGTGGCGTCAAGACCGGGAAGATCTCGCGCTCGAACCGCTTCGTCAGCGCCCGCAGGTCACGCTCGGAAAGGTGGTCCGGTGTCGTCACGAGGATGCGCTGATCCGCGAGCGCGGCCTTCAGGTCGTCGTTCCACAGCGCTGACTGGCGCGCTGCAGCTCGAGCACGCGCTGCTGCACTTCGCCGAGTGTGGTCTCAGGCATTCGCCCATCCGGCGAGCACCTCGAGACGCCCGCCCCAACTTGCCCGAGCAGCCCCGCGACTCTGATCTCGAAGAACTCGTCCAGGTTCGAGGAGAAGATCGCGCAGAACTTCACCCGGTCGAGCAGCGGCAGACGTGGATCCGCCGCGAGCTCGAGGACCCGTTCATTGAAGTCGAGCCAGGGAAGCTCGCGGTTTGCAAGCCGTCCCGCGGAGGGCTCGAATGCCGACGAGAGGACAGAGCCAGCGAGGTCATGGGAGAGCAGTCCGAGCTCCCGCCTTCCGCATTACAGGGTGTAACGGCCGCGCGGTTGTGATCGACTGTGCCTGCATGAAAATGCGCGGCGGCATCGATCTCGGCGGAACGAAGATCCAGGCAGTCGTCGTCGACGCCAAGCACAAGGTGCTCGGAGATGCGCGCCGGCCAACGCCGCGCGACGGCGGCCCCGAAGCAGTCGCAGCGGAGATGGTCGAGACGCTGCGCGAGGCGACGGCACGAGCCGACATCTCTCCGGCCGACCTGCGCGGAGTCGGTGTCGGTTCACCCGGCGCGGTGGACGAGGAAGCGGGCACGGTCGCGCACGCGCGCAACCTTCCGATGTGGGAGGAACCGTTCGCGCTGGCGGACGTTCTCACGGGCGCCATCGGCGCTCCGGTGTCGATCGGCAACGACGTCCAGGTCGCGGTCGACGCCGAGTTCGAGCTCGGCGCAGGTCGTCCGTATTCCTCGCTCCTCGGCGTCTTCTGGGGAACGGGCGTTGGCGGCGGACTCATCATCGACGGGAAGCCGTGGCTCGGTCGCGGCGCGGCCGGCGAGTTCGGGCACATGGTCGTGAGGCGCGAGGGGGCGAGGTGCCCCTGCGGTCATCGCGGCTGCGTGGAGGCCTACGCGGGCCGCGCTGCGATGGAGGCCCGGGCCCGGCGTGCGCTGGAGAAGGGCCAGAAGACCCAACTCTTCACCCTGATGGACAAGGCAGGACGGAATCGCTTGACGAGCGGCGTCTGGGCCAAGGCGCTCGGACGCCGTGACCCGCTTGCCACGCGGCTGGTCGAGCGCGCAGTCGCAGCGCTCGCAGCGGGTATCGCTTCCGCCGTCAACCTCCTGGACCTCGAGGCGGTCGTGATCGGCGGCGGCCTCGGAACACGACTTGGCGCTCCATACGCGAAGCAGGTCGAGCGCGCGATGGTGCCGCACCTGTTCGTCCCCGAGCGGCCGCCCGCAGTACACGTCGCGGAGCTCGGCGACCTCGGGGGTGCGATCGGCGCAACGCTTCTCGTCCGCAGCTCCAGCAACGGCGGAGGGCGGGGATGATCTCCCCGCAGCTGGCCAGGCTCGAGGAGTCGGAGACCGGGGGAATCCTGCGCTGGCGTTTCACGCAGCTCCTGCGGGCCGGCTACAGCTCGGATGACGCACTCGAGCTCGCGACGCACACGGAGGTCGATCTGCACAAGGCCGCCGACCTGTGTCATCGCGGTTGTCCCCCGGACACCGCGAAGCGGATCCTGCTCTAAACCCGCCGCGATCCGTCGCGATCCGCTGCCTCAGGTGCGCCGCCGCTGTCGGTGCGCATGCGCATGCGGCCGCGCCGCGAGGAACGCGAGCAGTGCCACAGCAACGAAGTTGCGAAACGTCGGCTCGGACCAACGAACGACTGCGCTGCCTTGGAACCACGACGGATCGACGAGGAAGACGATTGCCGTGATGAGCACCTTGCCGAACCAGCCAACGATGAGGAAGAGCGTCGCGAGCACGATTCCCCAGAAGCCCAGCTCGGGCAAACCCAGAGCGTGGCCGAAGTCGAGCACGTTCCAAGCAACCCAGAAGACGAACGGCCCGAGCAGGATCGCCGCAAACAGCGCGGAGAGCGCGACGGCAACTCCGCCGGCGACGAGGGCGCCGATCCCAAGGATGCGCAACACCATATGAACGACGGGATTCACGCACGGACCTTACGACGTCGTTGCATACTGCAGTGCAGGTTCAGCCTGACATGTCCCTGACTTCAGCACCTCAATGTTCCTGAACATCCTCGTTGGGCTCGATGGCTCACCGTCATCGCTGCAAGCGCTGGAGCGCGCGGCTGAGCTCGCCCGGGCCGGCAACGCGAAACTGACGCTCATCACGGTCGCGCCGCCGGTCTCGAGTTACGTGACGCTCGGCGGTATCAGCGTGGAGATGATGCGCGCCGAGCTCGACAAGTGGGCCGAAAGTGTCCTCAAAGACGCCGCGACCTCGGTCCCGGATGACGTCGTCGCACACCGAGTGCAGCGCACCGGACCTGCCGGTCCGGAGATCGTCGAGGAAATCGAGCGTGGCGGGTACGACCTGATCGTTCTCGGCTCTCGGGGTCGGGGACGCACGCAGGAGGGCCTGCTGGGCAGCGTGAACGGCTATGTGCATTTTCACTCGCGCGTGCCGCTGTTGACCGTTCCCGAGGAGGGCGTTGCGTCCTCGAATCGCTAGATCGTCGCCGCGGATCCGCCTGGCGGCGTCTTGCCCGGAAGCGCCTTGTCATCCACGCGACGTCGCCCGGTCGCTCCACGAATCGTCTCGCGTCAGTTTCAGGTCGTCCACGGCCATCCGAACAGGGATGAGCAGCACCGGCGTTCGGGCACGCTCGAGGACAGCCCGGACCACCGGCGCGCGATTCGTCGCCAGCTCCTGCGACCAGCCGAGTGCGATGAGATCGGTCTCATGCTCCTCGGCCGCACGCAGGATTTCCTGCTCTCGCACCCCCACGCGTGGGTCAAGGCGAACGGTGCCGATCCCCCAAGGGCAGTAGCGAGCCAGAAATTCGTGCGCCCAGGCCGTGGTCTCGTGCTGCGGTTGGTCGGTGAACAACGGCAGGGACGACTCGTCCCGAACATGAACGATCACGACTTCGAGCTCGGCCGTCTCGGCGAGCTTCACGATCGATCGTGGTGCCAATGAGGTCGAAACCGTTCCCTCGAGCGGCACGAGGACGGAGCGGAAGCGTTCGGCCCTGACGGCATCGGGCGGCACGACGAGGACCGGCTTCGCCAGCGACTCCAGAACGGCGAACGCGCTCGATCCCACCGGTCGCGCACCTGCCGGCGTACGTCGTGCGCCGATTACCAGCGTGACGACCTCCCTCGACTCCGCCACGTGCAGGAGCGCCTCAACAGTTTCGCCACTCACAATGCGAATCGGAAAGCCTTCGGCGGCGGCAACGGCGTCGGCCGTCCGGTGGCCGTCTCCCGTGACATGCACCGCGGCGACCTCGACTCCGAGCAGGTGCGCGAAGCTCGTCGCCGCCGCAAGCACGGGGCCCGCAGCGACGCTGTTGTCCAGAGCTGCGATGACCGTTTCCATGGCGGTGTCTCCTTCTCACGAGGAATCGTGTGTGTCGAGCAGGCACTACGGCTGCGAAGACGAGGCACACAGCCGCGCCCGCGTCCGTGGCTCCAGTGTCCTCCACTCGTCGTGGCCCGACATCGGCGCGTCCTCGGAAAGCGCCTGCGGGTTTCTCCACATAGATCGCCGAGACGTCGTCCGCCCTGGCTTCGTCGGCCGACCCTCGCGGCGCGATCGTCGTCATGCTCTTGGCAACAGGTCATGGAAGCTGCTGAGGATCTGCAACAACCGTCGGCGACGGTCGAGGTCCCGCGTCGGCCACGGCACCGGCTCGAGCTAGACACGGTCGCCGCGCGCTGGCAGCTGGCACTCGACAGCGCCCAGCATGCGCTGAGCGCCGCCAGCGGGTTGCCCGCTTCAGATCTCGAGCCACGGCGACGCGAGCTTGCGCACGAGCGACAGGTGACGGCGAGCATGCTCGTGCGGCTGGCCCACGTTGCCGGCGTGCGGCCGGCGCCGTGGCTCTCGCGTGTGCCGGTGAGCAGGCAAATGCTCGGCCTCGGCGGCGGCGTCCGAGCATGTCTGTTCGATCTGGATGGCGTCCTCACCGACAGCGCCCTCCTCCACGCACGAGCCTGGGCCGAAGTGTTCGACGAGCTCCTGCAGCGTCTCGCGGAGAGGGCAGGTTGGCACTTCATCCCGTTCGACCCAGACGCCGACTACGTCGCGTTCGTCGACGGACGTCCGAGGCTCGAGGGAGTCCACGCCTTCCTCGGCAGCCGTGGGATCCGGCTACCCGAGGGCCAACCCGACGACGCCGCGGACGCGGACACCGCCTACGGATTGGCCAGACACAAGAGCGAGGCGCTCGCGCGTGGCCTGCAGCAGCGGGGCGTGACCGCGGTCACTGGAGCGCGTCGCTACCTCGAGGCCGCGGGCCACACCGGTCTCAAGCGGGCTGTCGTCTCGGCGAGCGCCAGCACCTTGTTGATGCTCGAGCTTGCGGGGCTCGCGTCGTTGGTCGAGGAGCGGACCGACGCCGAGTCGATCCGCCGCGAGGGCCTCCCTTCGCGCCCGGCGCCGGACCTGCTGGTGACTGTTTGCGGCGCTCTCGGCGTTCCCCCCGAGACGGCCGTCACGTTCACGCACAGCCCGGCCGGCGTCACTGCGGGGCGTGCCGCCGGGCTCGATGTCATCGGGGTCGGCGACGGCGCAGACGGTGAGCTCCTGCGAAGCCTCGGGGCCGAGCGGGTCGTGCCCTCCCTGAGTGCACTGCTCGACCGTCAGCTGGCCGGGTCTTCGCCGCCGAGCTAGGAGGCTTCACGGCGCGGATCATCGCACCCGCCTACGGGCGCGAACAGCTGGAGTGCACCTGACTCTCCTGCGCGCTTACCCCGATTCGCGATGTGCGATCCGCCGCCGGCCGGTCACCCGAGACCGTGGGCCTTCTTCGCCTCCTCTTCCATTTGCTCGAGTCGTAGGTAGTAGTCCGAGAACTCGTTCAGGTGAGCGAGCGCGATCTTCCCGGTCACGATCGGGTCGTCCTCCGTGACGTTCGTCCTGGGATCGCGCAGGCCGTGCTCGAGCTCTACCTCCATTCCGCCCCGGAATTGCTCGACGTCGAAGGGAGCCGAGGCCCAGTCGACGCCGATCGCCTCTCCCACGTGCCGCGCCTCATCGGTCGTGAATCCTTGGCGAGCGGCCATCACGCGAGTGCCGGCTGCGGGACAAGGACCTTGCCGACGAGCTCGACGAGCCGGTTTGAGTACCCCCACTCGTTGTCGTACCAGGCGATCACCTTCACCTGCGTTCCGTCGACGACGCTCGTCAACGGCGCGTCAAAGATCGCCGAGTACGGTGACCCGACGACGTCGGATGAGACGAGGGGCTCATCGCTGTAGACCATGATCCCTTCCAGCTCGCCGGCGTCCGACCGCTCGAGAAAGACCGCATTGATCTCCTCCGCCGAGGTCGGCCGTGACGCCTCGATCGTCAGATCGACGATCGAGCCGGTCGGAATCGGCGCGCGCACGGCGAAGCCGTGGAGCTTGCCGGCGAGCTCGGGGATCACGAGCCCGATCGCCTTCGCGGCTCCCGTGGACGTCGGTACGAGGTTCACGGCAGCCGCACGCGCCCGGCGCAGGTCCTTGTGCGGGAGGTCGACGAGCCGCTGGTCGGCCGTGTAGGCGTGAATCGTCGTCATCAATCCGTGGCGGATGCCGACCGTCTCGTGCAGCAGCTTCGCCACCGGTGCGAGGCAGTTCGTCGTGCAGGACGCGTTGGAGACGACGTCGTGCCGGTCCGGGTCGTAGACCTCGTCCAAGTTGACGCCGAGGACCACCGTCGCATCCGGGTCCTTCATCGGTGCGGACACGATCACCTTCTGTGCCCCCGCATCCAGGTGCCTCGCCGCGTCGTCGCGCGAGCGGAAGCGCCCAGTGGACTCGATCACGACGTCGACCCCGAGCTCGGTCCATGGCAGCCTGGCCGGGTCTGCCTCCGCAAAGACGGGAATGTCGGTCCCGTCCACGTGCAGGGTTCCGTCGTCCGTGTCGACGTGACCGGGAAAACGCCCGTAGACGGAGTCGTACTTCAGAAGATGCGTCAGCGCCTCGACGCTCGCGAGATCGTTGATCGCGACCCATTCCACGTGCAGGTCGCGTTCGTAGGCCGCGCGGAACGCCGCTCGTCCTACGCGACCGAAACCGTTGATGGCGACCCTGATTGCCATGGTTTCCCTCCTTCAGTCGTGGTCCGCTCGAGGGCGACGAGTGCCGCCCAGTCCGCTTCAACCTGCCGCTGGATCTCGCGCAGGAGCGGTCGCGCTTCGCGTCTCAGAAGATGCGCGAACCGCGCCTGCGGTCGCAACCACTCCTCGACGGGAATGATCGTCTCGGGGATGTACGTCAACCGGTAGCGTCCGTCGACCACCTCGTACAGGGGCCAGAAGCAACTGTCGACGGCGGCGTTCACGACGTGCGGTGCGAGGCGGGGCTCGTGACCCCATCCCACTGGGCAATCCGTCAGGACATTCAGGAACGCGGGCCCGTCGGCGCGTGCCGCACGGACGACCTTCTCGCTCAGGTCCTGCCAGTGGGACGAGGCAGCCTGCGCGACGTACGGCACGTGGTGCGCCACGGCGATCGCCGTCATGTCCTTTCGTTGCTGCGCCTTGCCGAAACTGGCGGAGCCCGCAGGAGTCGTCGTCGTGCTCGCGGCGAACGGCGTTGCGCCGGATCGCTGCACGCCGGTGTTCATGTACGCCTCGTTGTCGTAACAGACGAACAAGAAGCGGTGACCGCGTTCGAGGGCCCCTGACAACGACTGGAGACCGATGTCGTAGGTGCCGCCGTCGCCGGCAAGCACGACGAAGGTCACCGGCCCGTTCTGCGGCAACGCGTCGCGCTTCGCGAGCGCGCGATAAGCGGTCTCGACGCCGCTCGCGACCGCCGCGGCGTTCTCGAACGCGACGTGCAGCCACGGCACGTTCCAGGCTGTCGTCGGGAACCGCGTCGTCGCGACCTCGAGGCAGCCGGTGGCGCTGATGACCACAACAGGTGTCTCGATGCTGTCGACGATCGTCCGCACGACCATCGGGATCCCGCAGCCCTGGCAGAGCGAATGTCCGCCGCGCAGAGGCGGCGTTCCCGCCTCGTTTTGAACGAGTGTCTTCAGACGGGACACGGCTCTCCTCTCAGCCCGACGTAGACCGACCCTTCTCCCGCGTGACGCCGGTCGGCGAACAGGGGACGGATGTCCTCGGGGTGGACGTCGCGCCCGCCAAGCCCGTAGACGTACGAACGAAGGGCGACGTCAGTCCCGGTGAGCGCGGCGGCGAGCTCCGCAAAGAGGGGCGGACGGCCGCCGGGAGAATCCGCGCGGTCGAGCACCGCCACGTCGGGAACGCGACGCAATGCCGCCCGGATCCGCTCGTGCGCGAACGGGCGGAACGACCGAACCTCGAGCAATCCCACGTGCTCCCCTTCGACACGGAGCTCGTCGACGACGTCCTTGACGGTGCCACCCGTCGAGCCCAGGCAGACGATCGCGTGGCCCGCGCCGTCGAGCTCGTACGGCTCGATCGGGCGGTAGTGGCGTCCCGAGAGCTCGGCGAACTCCTCGGCCACCTCGTCGAAGGCATCGAGCGCGGCGCCCATCGCGGCCACCTCCTGATGACGCACCTCGTAGTAGTAGTCCGGCATCGCAAACGGCCCCTGCGTTGTTGGCCGGGCCACGTCGAGCAGCCGATTCGGGAGCTCGTACTCGCCGACGAAAGTCCGGACCGCCTGGTCCGCGAGCAGGACTACCGGCTCCGCCGAATGCGTGATCGTGAACCCGTCCTGGCAGACGAGGACGGGCAGGAGCACATCGGCGCGCTCCGCGATCCGCGGCGCCATCACCATCAGGTCGTAGGCCTCCTGCGCGTTCTCGGCGAAGAGCTGCACCGCGCCGGAATCGCGGACGAGCATGCTGTCCGAGTGGTCGCAGTGGATGTTGATCGGTCCTGAGAGCGCTCGGTTGCCCAGAGCCATCACGATCGGTGCCCTCATCGCCGCCGCGATGTAGACGACCTCGGCCATCAGCGCGAGCCCTTGCGACGACGTAGCGGTGATCGTGCGTGCGCCGGCGAGCGCCGCTCCGATCGCGGCGCTCATCGCGGAGTGCTCGGACTCGACGTTGATGATCTCGCCCCGCGCCCTACCGTCCGCGACGAACTTCGCGTACCCCTGGATGATGGGCGTCTGCGGCGTGATCGGATAGACGGGAACGACGTCCGGATCGATCTGTCGCATCGCCTCGGCAGCGGCTTCGCCGCCGGTCAGGACACGCGGAAGGAGCGTCTCAGTCGCCATCGTTCTCGACCATCGCGATCGCTCCGACAGGACAGACCTCCGCACAGAGCTCGCAGCCCTTGCAGTGCTCGTAGTCGAAGCCGACGAACGTGGTTCCGTCGAGCTGAATCGACGAGTCCGGGCAGTAGAGCCAGCACAGGAGGCAGTTGATACACCGGTCGAGCTCGACGCTCGGCTTCAGACCCGTGCGCCAGCCGCCTGTCCGCACCGCGGACGCGTCACCGGGGCGAACGACCGCGCCGGGCTCGAGCTCGTCCCAGACGCTCAGCTCAGGCATGCGTATCCCTCCAGCACCGCGTCACGGATGTCGTTGGCCGCTGCCTTCTTGCCGAGCAACGCCGCTGCCGCGTCTGCGACCTCTTCTGCCGACGGCTCGCCGAGTGCCGCGGCGAGCGCCCCGACCATGACGAGGTTCACGAACTTCGAGCCCCGGGCCGCGGCGAGCCGCGACGCGGGGACGCACTCCACTCTCGTCGCGTCCAGGCCGTCGGTGCTCGGGGCGTTGAGCAGGACCAGGCCGTCGGGCGAAAGGCCCTCGGTCACGTTCACCTCGTGGAGAAGTGAGGGCTCGAGCACGACGACGACGTCAGGATTCGTGACGGAGTCGTGGCGCCTGATCGGCTTGTCGTCGACACGCGTGTAGGCGCGCAGCGGCGCGCCGCGGCGTTCCGGTCCGTATTCCGGGAACGCCTGCACGCTCTTGCCGGCGCGCAGCATCGCGTGCGCGTACAGCTGGGCAGCGGTCTTCGCGCCCTGCCCTGCGCGTGCGTGCCAGCGGATCTCCTTCATCGCGCTGCCTCGCGACGGAAGAACTCGTCCACGCCGCGTGCGGCGATCTTCGCCTCGCGGACGGCCTCGACGACCGTTGCGCCCCCGTTCGCGGCGTCGCCGGCGGCGAAGTACTTCGGGTTCGTGGTCGCGCCCGTGGCCGGATCGACCTTGATCTGTCCGTGCTCGAGCTCGAGCCCGTCGATCCACTGGAGGAACTCGGCTCGCGGCTGCTGACCAATTGCCTTCACGACCGTGTCGGCCGGGAGGACGAACTCCGTGCCCGGCACCGGCTCCGGCCGGCGGCGCCCGCTCGCGTCGGGCTCGCCGAGCCGCGCGTACCGGCACTCGACGCCTTCGAGCCGGTCGGTGCCGAGGAAACGAAGCGGAATCGTCAACCATTCGAATCGGACGCCTTCCTCGCTCGCCTCGTCGACCTCGTGCGGGTAGGCCGGCATCTCCCTGCGTGTGCGGCGGTACAGGACGGTGACCTCATCGGCGCCGAGCCGCACCGCTTCTCGTGCGACGTCGATCGCCGTGTTGCCGCCGCCGATCACGGCGACCGACGAGCCGACCTCGGGAGGCGACCCGGTCTTGAGCGCCTCGATGAACGGGAGCGAATTCCAGACTCCCGGCAGGCCGTCGCCGGGGTACGCGACGTCGGCGTCCGCGCCCAGACCGACCGCGAGGACGACGGCGTCCGCGAACTCGGCGATCGTGGCCAGCGCCTGCGGCGTGTCGATCGAGAAGCCGAGCTCGAAGGAGACCCCGAGGCTCGCGACCCCGCCGACCTCCGCAGGGAGCGGGTCGCGCAGCTGACGGTACGGCGCGATCGCAAAGCGGACGAGCCCGCCCGGCTCGGTCCGCTCGTCGTAGACCGTGACCGAGTAGCCGCGCGCGGCCAGCTCGCCTGCACAGACCACGCCGGCCGGTCCGGCACCGATCACGGCAACGCGATAC
>OEKB01000168.1_pt5 | contig 11132 bp, 12 predicted proteins | sample 1503171 | NCBI WGS metagenome assembly OEKB01 (sample SAMEA104379580, study PRJEB20068) | metagenome | isolation source: 1998
TCTCGGGCTGCCCTGGTGGGACAAGCTCATCCGGACGCTGGCCGTGTATCTCGGTCTGCTGATCTTGCTCCGGCTCGCGGGCAAGCGGCAGCTCGCGCAGCTGAGCACGCTCGACCTCGTCGTGCTCCTCCTGCTCTCGAACGTCGTCCAGAACGCGATCATCGGCAACGAGACCTCGCTCTTCGGCGGCCTCCTCGGCGCCGCGATCCTCGTCGGGGGGAACTACGTGCTCGCGCGGCTGACGTTCATGTCCGCTCGGCTGCGCTGGCTCATCCAGGGGACGAGCACGCTCCTCTACCACGACGGGAAGGTCGAGGAGGCGAACCTCCGCCACGAGCTGATGACGCAGAAGGAGCTCGTCTCCGCGCTGCGCCGCGAGGGCTTCGAGCTCGAGGACACCGAGCGGGTCGACCTGGAGCCGGAGGGAACGTTCGACCCGACGCCGAAGCCGAAGCCGGACCTCGACGACGTCATGGCGGCGCTGGAGCGGATCGAGCGGAAGCTCGCTAGCCCGGACCCGCGACGCTGAGGACCGCTGGGAGCCCGAGGAAGGCGCCGGTCGCGTTCGCCTCGTGCTCGAGCTCCGCGCGCTCGGACCGAGCGAGCTTCCGCGCGGGCCGCACGTCGAGGTCGATGCGCTTGCCACGACGCTTGCGCTCCCACAGCCCGGCGGTCACACCGTCGACGAGGAGAAAGCGTACGCCCGCGGGCCCCTCGTAGCGCCCACGCCCGTGCGCGGCGACCTGCTCCTGTACCGCTGCGGGAACGAGGTGGTCGCGCTCCCGGAACCCCATCACGTAGACGTCGTACTCGGGGAGCAGGCGGACGCTCGAACGCCGCTCGGGAAACTCGGTGTCGCCGGACGACACGAACGAGCGGTGACCTTCGACGTCGATCTCCTCGAGCTCGTCGCCGAGCGACGCGAAGAGCGCACGCGCGTCGTCGGGCCCGAACGCTCGTGCGCTGAACCATTCGCGGAAGTCACTCGGCCGCGCCGGCCCATACGTGCGCAGGTAACGCCGGCAGACCTCGCGGAGCGCCTCCTGCTCGTCCCACTCCTGCCAGCCACCGAGCCAGCGGTCGGGCCGGACGAGCGTGATCTTCGCTCCCTGCGGCGGTCCCTGGCAGAGCTCGTCGAGGAAGAACGCGAAGCCCGACCGGAGGCGCGCGTGCGGCGTCGGGCCGACGCGTCCCGTCACCGCCTCGGCCAGTTCCTCACGCAGCAAGGGGCCGTCCTCGAGCACGTCCCAGACCGCTGCGCGAGTCGCCTCGATAGTCCCCCTCCCGAGCGCCGGGTGGAGGACGCCCGCCGGATCGCGCCACTCCGCGAGCTCCGTCGGCGACTCGCCGGAGACGGCGCGCCGAGCAGCGAACCAGAGCGGCAGCTCGCCGGCCGGGTGCAGGTGGAGGGTCCCGCGGACCGTCCATGCCTTGACGAGCGTCCGGTGCTCCCACAGCGCCTCGCGAACGTCAGCCTGCGTGATGCCGTCGACGCGGGCCGCGAGCTGTAGCTCCGCGGAAGCCTGCACCTGCGCGTGGATGCCGCACGTCGCGCTCACGAGCGCGGCGAGCTCGCGTTGCGGCGCTCGGTCGAGCAACGACTGGCGCTCGAGCCTGCGCGCGCGGACCGCGTCCCAGGTCACCGACGTCACAGCGAGACCGCTAGAGGAAGCGATCGCGGGGCACGAGCGTGCCGCCGATGAGCTTGGCCGCGACGATCTGCACGTGGGTGGCGTCCGGGTCGTCTTCCGCGTGCTCCTCGCGGTAGCGCGCGAGCCAGTCCCGCACCTCCTGCTCGGAGCGGACGCGCGCGATGCGCTCACCGTCGACGAGCAGGTCGAACGTCGCCACCTAGCCCCCCGCCGCGGCGTAGTCCGCCGTCCCCGCCTCGGCCAGCGCCGCCTGTGCCGCCGCGAGCCGCGCGAGCGGGACGCGGAAGGGCGAGCACGACACGTAGTCGAGGCCGAGCTCGTGGCAGAACGCGATGCTGTTCGGCTCGCCGCCGTGCTCGCCGCAGATGCCGAGCTTGAGCTCTGGCTTCACCGCGCGGCCGCGCTCGACCGCGATCCGCATCAGGTCGCCGACGCCGTCGACGTCGAGCGTCTCGAACGGATTCTCCTGCAACACCCCGTCCTCGAGGTAGACCGTGAGGAACTTTCCCTCTGCGTCGTCGCGCGAAAACCCGAGCGCCGTCTGCGTCAGGTCGTTTGTCCCGAACGAGAAGAAGTCGGCCTGCACAGCGATCTCGTCGGCGCGAATGCACGCGCGAGGCAGCTCGATCATCGTCCCACACAGGTAGTCCCCCGCCTGCTCCTCCTCTGCGATGCGGACCGTCAGCTCACGCAGCCGTCGCAGCTCCTCCTCGAACCCGACGAGCGGATGCATGATCTCCACGAGCGGCGCGTCGCCAGTGCGCTCCTGCACGGATCGAGCGGCGCGGACGATCGCCCGCACCTGCATCTCGTAGATCTCCGGCCATTGCAGTCCGAGCCTGCAACCGCGCGTCCCGAGCATCGGGTTCGCCTCGCGGAGCGCGCGGATCCTCCGGCGCATGCGCTCGTCCTTCGCGTGCTCCTCGTCGGGCAGGAACTCGTGCAGCGGCGGATCGAGGAGGCGGATCGTGACCGGGAGACCCGCCATCGCCTCGAAGATCCCCTCGAAGTCGCCCTGCTGGATCGGCAGCAGCTTGTCGAGCGCCGCTCGGCGGCCTCGCTCGTCTTCGGCCATGATCATGTCCTGCACGACGGGCAGGCGGTCCTGCGCCATGAACATGTGCTCGGTTCGGCAGAGGCCGATCCCCTGGGCGCCGAACTCGCGCGCCTTTGCCGCGTCCTCCGGCGTGTCCGCGTTGGCCCGCACTGCGAGCCGGCGATGCTCGTCGCCCCAGGCGAGGATCGTCTCGAGGTCGTCGTTGACCTGCGGGGGGACGAGCGGCACCTCTCCGATGATGACCGCGCCCGTGCCGCCGTCGATCGTCAGCAGGTCTCCCTCGGTCAGCGTCCGATCGCCGAGCGTGATCGTCTTCGCCTCCAGGTCGATCGAGAGGGCGTCGCAGCCGGCCACGCACGGCTTCCCCATGCCGCGCGCCACCACGGCCGCGTGCGACGTCATACCGCCGTGCGCCGTCAGCACGCCGGCCGCCTGGATCAGCCCGTGGATGTCGTCGGGCGTCGTCTCCCAGCGCACGAGGATGACTCTCTCGCCCGCTTTCCCGCGCTGCTCGGCCGTGTCCGCGTCGAGCACGATCCTTCCGGACGCGGCTCCCGGAGACGCGTTCAACCCCTTGGCCGCCACCTCCCAGTCCGCGGTCGGATCGATCATCGGGTGCAGCAGCTGATCGAGCTGCGCGGGGTCGATCCGGGCAATTGCCTCCTCCTGTGAGATCAAGCCCTCGTCGACCATGTCGACCGCGGCCTTCACCGAAGCAGCCGCGGTTCGTTTCGCTGACCGTGTCTGCAGGAGGTACAGCGTGTTGTCCTCGACCGTGAACTCGACGTCCTGCACGTCGCGGTAGTGGCGTTCGAGCCGGCGCATCGTCTCGAGCAGCTGCTCGAACGCGCGTGGGAGCTTCTGCTCCATGTGCTCGAGCGGCTCGGGAGTGCGAATCCCGGCGACGACGTCCTCTCCCTGCGCGTTCGGGAGGAACTCGCCGTAGACGCCCTGCTCCCCGGTGGAGGGATCACGCGTAAACGCGACGCCGGTCCCGGACTCCTCGCCCTTGTTGCCGAACACCATCTGCACGACGTTGACGGCGGTTCCGAGGTCGTCGGGGATGCCGTACGTCCGCCGGTAGACCTGCGCGCGCGGGGAGTCCCAGGAGTCGAAGACGGCGCGCACGGCTCGGATCAGCTGCTCGCGGGCGTCCTGCGGGAACTCCTGGTCCGTCTCGTGCTCGAAGATCGCCTTGTACGAGTCGATCAACGTCGCCAGGGCGGAGTCGTCGAGCTCCGTGTCGTGCTTGACGCCGCGCTCCCGCTTCAGGCTGGTCAGCGCCTCCTCGAACCTGTCCGCCTGAATGCCCTCCACGACCTCGCCGTACATCTGGATCAAGCGACGGTAGGAGTCGCGGGCGAAGCGCGCATTGCCCGTGCGGCGGGCAAGCCCTTCGACCGCCGCGTCGCTCAGCCCCAGGTTGAGGATCGTGTCCATCATGCCTGGCATCGAGATCGCTGCCCCCGAGCGAACCGAGACGAGGAGCGGATCTTCGGTGTCGCCGAACCGCTTGCCGGTCCTCTGCTGGAGAGCCCGCAGATGCGCGTCGATCTCGCGGTCGAGGCGGTCGGGCAGCGTCCTCCCGTTCGCCATGTATGCGCGGCACGCGTCGGTGGTGATCGTGAAGCCGGCAGGAACCGGGACGCCCATCTGCGTCATCTCGGCCAGGCCGATCCCCTTCCCCCCGAGGAGCTCGCGGCCTCCGCCGCTCGGCTCTGCGAAGTCGTAGACGTACTGCTCGGGCTCAGGCGCCATCAGACGCGGCATCGTCGCACAATTTCCCTGCAATATTCCCGCTTCATGCCGATCGTGGCCATGGGCGGCTATCCGGAGGAGCGCCTCCGCGCATATGTGCTCGGGCTCGTTCAGAAGGAACGGCCGCGGCTCATGTACGTCGGCACGGCCCAGATGGAAGACCCGCGCGCGACGCTGGCGGTCTTCGAGGCGTTCCGTGGCCGCGCGGAGCTTTCGCAACTCGAGTTTCGGCCGTGGCCTCCGTCCGATCTCCGCGCGTCGACGCTCGGCCAGGACCTCATCCTCGTCGGAGGCGGCAACACGGCGAACATGCTCGCGGTCTGGCGCGCCCATGGATTCGACGATGTCCTGCGCGAAGCGTGGGCCGAAGGTGTGGTGCTCACCGGTTGGAGTGCGGGCGCGATCTGCTGGTTCGAGGCGGGCGTCACGGATTCGTTCGGGCCGCAGCTCGAAGGCATGCGTGACGGGCTGGGCTTTCTGTCCGGGAGCGCGTGTCCGCACTACGACGGCGAAAAGCTCCGCCGGCCGCGGTACACGGAGCTCGTGCGCGGCGGGTTCCCCGGCGGGATCGCGATCGACGACGACGTGGCCGTCCGCTTCGACGGGACCGAGCTCACGGAGGTCGTGACGTCGCGCGGCGGCGCGGCTGCATACCGCGTGACGAGCAGCGGCGAAGAGCGGCTCGAGGCGAGGCCCCTCTCCTGAAGGCGCACGTCAGGCGTCCGAGGGCGGAGGCGACCAGGCGGTCGCGGCCGCCCAGTCTTCCGCTGCGATCGCAATCAGGTCGCAGACGGGATCCTTCACGTCCGCGTACGTGCCGACGTCGGGCAGATGCGCGGCGAGGCCCCGCTTCAACTCCGCGTAGGCATCTCGAGCGTCAGGGTGCGCGCGCAGGTAGTCGCGGCAGAGCAGCGCGTAGCGCTGGTTCGCGCGGCCCTCCTCGCGAACGTGGATGTTCGCCCTGCGTTCGCCGTCCGGCTCCATGAAGAGCCGCTTGGCCCAGTCGCCCTCGGGCCCTCGTGCCCCGGGCGGACGATGGTCCCTCACCACGTCGATCGCTCGGAGGCCGCTCGCCGCGAGCCGGTCTGCCGCCGCGAGATCCGCGACGGTCACCTGCACGTCGATCGTGTTCTTCGCGGGGAGGCCGGGCACGGCCGTCGACCCGATGTGATCGATGCGCAGCGCGGCGGGACCGAGGGCTGCGCGAATGCGTTTCGCGATCGTCTGGAACGCGGAGGGCCAGTGCTCGGAGTACGGCGCGATCGTCGGGCGGGCCACGGCCCGGAAGTAAAGCGGCCCCGTCGCCGGGGCCGCTTCGTCAGAGCGAGACGATCCGAATCAGGCCGCGTTCGGCCGCAGGCGAGTGCGCGAGGATCCAGTCCACCACGGCTTGCCGGTCGACGCGATACATGAAGTCGTTGCCGCGGCAGTTCGCGTTCAGCCCGAACGAGTTGACCGCCACGATGGTGTTCGTCGAGCTGTAGAGGAGCGGACCGCCCGAATCGCCGCTGCACGTCCCTCCGCGGCCGTTGCCCGGGCTCGCAGAGGTCTGGATGTTGAAGCCGTCCGTGAGATGGCTGCCGAGGTTGTTGAGCTTCTCGGTGGCCATCAAACGCTCGCGGAACGACACGAGCTTGACGGGGTTCAGGAGCGAGAGGCCGTAGCCGCTCGCGGTGAACGTGACGTCCTGCTGACCACGCTTCTTTGCCAGGCCGTCGAGCGAGCCTGCAGCCGCGAGCGCCGGGTAGGAGGCGGACGAGCTGAACTGCGAGGCGTACTTCGAGGCTGTGATCGGCTGATCGAGGATCACGAGCCCGGTGTCGTGGGTGTCCGGGAAGCCCGCGAAGTTGGCGAAGCCGTAGTTGTAGAGCGTGTGGGAGGTGACGCCGCCGGAGTCGGGATAGCCGCTCGGAGCGGGCGTTCCGGTCGCGGGGTCGTAGCCGACGCCCGCGTCCTGCTCGAACCAGATGCGGGCCTGCGTCGCGCCGGTCGTCGCGTCCGTGCAGTGCCCCGCCGTCAGGAAGACGCTCGGCGCGATCAGCGATCCCGAACAGCGGTGCGTGAAGTTCCCGGCCGAGTCGTAGAAGGCGATCAGGCCGACGAACGGGTGGGCGAAGTCCTTCTGGTAGTTGCCCGTAATCGCTCCGGCGGGCGACGCTCCCAACGCCAAGAGCCCGACCGCAAGCGCAGCCAACGCAAGCGTCCTCCGCAAGCTCGTCCTCCTTCGTGTCCGCATTGTCCTCGAAGCCGCGGGCTCACTATAGGGACGCCTCAGGCCCCGATCCAGCGCCGGGAAAGCAGAAATCTTGATGGCATCACCACGTTTTGCGATGAGCCTCCCCCCAAAGGGGGAGACGCAGCGGTCAGCGACGGCGGCGGGCGCGGAACTCGGCGATCCAGGCGGCCCAGCGCAGCCCGAGCCAGATCGGCGTCAGCAGCACGTAGAAGACGATCAGGGCGAAGCCGAGGATGATCCACCAGATCGTCCACCGCCACAACGGGACCGGCGGCTTCGGCCTCACGCGTGCGTCTGGGCGGCCGCCGACTCGGCTCTCCGGGACTCGACGGTGCGGAGGATCCGCTGTGCCGTCTCCTCGATCGACAGCTCGGAGATGTCGATCACCGGACAGCCGAGGCGTCGATGGACGGCGGCGGCCTGCTCGAGCTCGTCGTAGATCTCGATCAGCTCCGCGTACTGGCGGTTCCGCGCGCCGAGGTTCCGCAGCCGCCCGCGCCGGATCTCGACCAAGCGGTTTGCGTCGATCGTCAGCCCGACGATCTTGGCTGGATTGATCTCCCACAGGTCCTTCGGCGGCTCGATGCCTTTGACGATCGGCACGTTCGCGACCTTGTGACCGAGGTAGCCGAGGTAGACGGAGAGCGGCGTCTTCGATGTCCGCGACACTCCGACGAGCACGATGTCCGCCTCGTCGAGCCCGGTCCCGACGCCGTCGTCGTACTTGACGGCGAACTCCATCGCCTCGATCCGCCGAAAGTACGCAGGATTCAGCGGCGCGCGAGAGCCGGGCGTCATGCGCGCCGCCTGGCCGGAGACACGCGCGACCGCGTCGATCGGATGCCCGAGCAGGTCGCAGTAATGCACGCGCGCTCGGCGACAGAGGCGTCGCATGGCATCCCGCATCTCGGGCTCGACGAGGGTGTACACGACGACCGCGGGACGGCCGCGTGCGCTCCGCACGGCGAGCTCGAGATCCTCGACGGACTCGACGCGCGCGTGCCGGATCTCCTCGAACTCCTGGTCGGGAAATTGGGCTTCGAGTGCCTGCACGAGACGCGCGGCCGTCTCCCCCGTGGAGTCGGAGACGATGTGCAGCTCGACGGGAGGATGCGCGGCCACGGCCACATTCTCGCCGAGGCCACCAGCTAACGTCCCCGCATGGCCGAGACCGAACGCCCGACAGCCGAGACGGTGACGATGGACAAGATCGTCTCGCTCAGCCGCCGTCGCGGCTTCGTCTTCCCGAGCTCCGAGATCTACGGCGGGCTCGGCTCGACGTACGACTACGGCCACTACGGCGTCCTCCTGAAGAACAACATCCGCGCGCGATGGCTCGAGGCCATGGTGCAGGAGCGGGACGACATCGTGGCGCTCGACTCGGCCGTCATCCTCCACCCGCGCGTCTGGGAAGCCTCAGGACACATCGAGGGCTTCACGGACCCGCTGGTCGACTGCCGGACGTGCAAGCTGCGCTTCCGGGCGGACAAGCTCGACGAGGAGCACTGCGGCCGCAAACCGAGCAAGCATCCGGGCGAGACGCCGGACTGCGACCTGACCGAACCGCGTCAGTTCAATCTCATGTTCGAGACGACGGTAGGCCCGGTGCAGGAGGCGGGCTCGCGCGCGTTCCTCCGGCCCGAGACAGCCCAGGGCATCTTCATCAACTTCAAGAACGTCCTTCAGCTCGCGCGACGACGGCCACCGTTCGGCATCGCGCAGATCGGGAAGTCGTTCCGCAACGAGATCACGCCGGGCAACTTCCTCTTTCGCGTCCGCGAGTTCGAGCAGATGGAGATGGAGTACTTCGTGCCGCCCTCCGAGGCGGAGGAGTGGTACCGCTACTGGATCGACGAGCGCATGCGCTGGTATTTGCGCTACGGAATCCGAGAGAGCCGGCTCCGCGTCCGCGAGCACGATCCCGGGGAGCGGTCGCACTACTCGCGCGGCACGAGCGACATCGAGTACCTCTACCCCATCGGCTGGTCGGAGCTCGAAGGCGTCGCGAACCGCGGCGACTACGACCTCACGCGGCACACCCAGTTCTCGACGACGAAGCTCGAGTACGTCGGCCCGGACGGCGAGCGCTACGTCCCGTATGTGATCGAGCCCGCGGTGAGCATCGAGCGGATCTTCGTCGCGCTCCTCGTGGACGCCTACGACGAGGAAGTCGTCGGCGAGCGCGAGCGAACGGTCCTGCGGCTGCATCCCGAGATGGCCCCCGTGACGGCCGCCGTGCTCCCACTGATCGCCAAGAGCGAGGACATGGTCACGAAGGCACGCGGCCTCTACGAGGACTTGCGGCGTCAGCACCGGGTCGAGTACGACGACAACGGGGCGATCGGACGGCGCTACCGCCGGCAGGACGAGATCGGAACGCCGTTCGCGTTCACCATCGACGAGCAGACGCTGGAGGACGACACCGTCACCGTGCGGGACCGCGACTCGCTCGCGCAGGAACGGCTCCCGGTCGCCGGGGTGCGGGTCTGGCTCGACGACGCGCTCGAGCGGCCCTGGACCACCCCAAAACCCGGCTAACGGGGGATATCCGGCCGCTGACGGGCTCCCTAAGCTCCGTCGGTGAAACGGCGCCTGGTTCCTGCGGCCGCCCTCATCGTCCTCGCGCTCGCGCCCTCGGCGGGCGCGTCACCGAACCTGCGCCTCGGTTTCGACGACGACACACTCAAGTGGATGGTGCGCCCCAACGGCGTCGTCGGGCTACACCACGACCTGGGTGTCCATACGACGCGCATCACGATTCCGTGGCGACGCGGCGAGCTTCGGCCGCGGCGCGTCTCGCAGACGTACCTCAGCCGCGCCGCGAGAGCGATCTCGCTGGGACAGGACGTCGTGATTGCCGTGTACGGGCCGGCCGCCCAGGCGCCGACGGGTCCTCGGTGGCGGAGGCAGTACTGCGGCTATCTCCGTCACGTCCTCGCGGTCATCCCGCAGTTCACCGGGGTCGTGATCTGGAACGAGGCCAACTCGCCTCGCTACTGGCCGACGCGGTCGGGTGCCGCCGGGTACGAGAAGCTCCTCGCGCGCTGCTGGGATGCCCTGCACCACCTGCGTCATCCCGTCAACGTCATCGACTCGACGGCCTCGCACTACGACCCGGCGGGATTCATCCGCGCGCTCGGCGCGGCCTATCGTGCATCCGGCCGGACGCGCCCGATCGTCGACACGTTTGGTCACAACCCGTACCCGGAGACCGCCTCCGAGGTTCCGTGGGCGACGCACGCGGCGGGAGGCACGATCGGCGAGGGAGATTACGCAGCGCTGCTGGACGCGCTGACGGATGCCTTTCTCTTCACGGCACAGCCCGTGCCCGACGCCCAGCACCCGTCCCTGTGGTACCTGGAGGACGGCTTCCAGACGAACGTCCCGCCCTGGCTGCTGTCGCTCTACCACGGCCAGGAGAACGACCGCTCGGTCGTCCCGGCGCTCGGGACCGGCATGAGCCAGGCGCGGCAGTTGCGCGCCGCGATCTTCCTCGCGTATTGCCAGCCCGCCGTCGGCGCGTTCTTCAACTTCGAGCTCTTCGACGAGCATCGCCTCTCCGGCTGGCAGTCCGGTGTCATGTACACGAACGGCGAGCGCAAGAGCTCGTTCCTGCCGTTCAGGGACACGGTCGCCGCCGTCGCTCGGAGAGCGGTCGACTGCTCCCGGGTGGCGGGCGCGCCGGTCCTGCCCGCACCGGGCACGCCGACGGGCTGAGGCGGCTCCGGGCGCGCGGCGGCGCAGCGACGCTCAGTCGGGTCGACGTTCCATCACGCGCTCGGAAGGCTCGGTGAAGCCGAACCGCCGATAGAGCTCGTGCGCGTCACGCGTGTGCAGGATCCAGCGCAGCCCGAGATACGGGCCGTTGTCGATCATCTCGCGCATGAGCTCGACGCCGAGCCCGCGGCCACGGTACTCGGGAAGGACATAGACATCGGCGAGATAGACGAGGGTCGCGCCGTCCGTGAAGGCGCGGGCGAAGCCGACCTGCCTGTCACCGTCGTAGAGGCCGACGACGCGGCCGGCCTCGCGCACGAGCCGCTCGACCATCGCCAGCGGCCTCCCTTGGGCCCAGTAGGACTCGTGGGCGAGAAAGTCGTGAACGGCGTCGACGTCGACACGCGCAGGATCGTCGTCGAGCACGAGGCCGCCGTCGAGCTCGCGTCGCATGGGCGGAGTCTCGCAGGGGCGAGCAGGCGCGCGTGCGGAGGGGTTGGCGACGCTGCCGGAGATCGAGGCGGCACAGAATCGACGCGCGTTTTGACGCAGAGGACGCGCGCACGTGTACCCGGTACCTCGAATCCGCGGCGAGTGCGGGCAAGCATGTTCTTCGCGGCCAGGAGTACGGAGACGTCATGCTTTGTGCTCGTCGACGAGGCAGGCAACGAGTACTCGACGTTCAAGGAAGACATCGCCGCGAAGCTTCCGG
>OEKB01000199.1_pt7 | contig 11059 bp, 15 predicted proteins | sample 1503171 | NCBI WGS metagenome assembly OEKB01 (sample SAMEA104379580, study PRJEB20068) | metagenome | isolation source: 1998
ATTCTGAAAACGAGGTCTTAGAGCCCGAAAACGCGCTGCACCTCGTGCCAGAGCACGAGCAACAGCGTGATCGCGACCGCGATCAAGACGAGGGTCGCGAGGAGGAACCGAACACGTGCGCGGCCCCGCTCCCGCCGGCGTTCGAGCTGCGCCCGCCGGCGCGCGCGATGGAAGCGATACGCACGGTCGACCGCAGCGGGGTCGACCGGCGGGTCGTCGGGCGGCGAGACCACCTCGCGGACCGGCTGGGCCATCCGGGGGATTCTACGAAGCCTGCGGGTCGCAGGCTGGTGGGGTGAGGTCGGCGTTGACCATACTTCCCTTCGGGTCGGCAGATGGCCGTGCGTCCAGATCACCGGAAGCGCCCTCGTCCCGCGGCGCTGGAGCGGGCGGGCGAGGCGCTCAGGGAGCTCGCCGAGGCGTGGAGTGGCATCGGCGCGGCCCGGGGCCTGCCGGACGCGTTCGGCGCGATCGCTGCAGCGTTGGCGCGCGCGACGGGCGCCGAGATCGTCGTTCTCCGGGCGCTCGACGAGGACACTCGCGGCCTGATCGCCTGCGGCGTTGCCAGCGGGTCGCGGGCGGTCGCCGCCGAGCTCGAGGGGACGCGGTTCCTGCTCGACGAGCTCGCGCTCGAGGAGGTCGACGAGCTGCGGCACCTCCCGGACACGGTTCGCCGCGCCGCGCAGCGCATCCGGGCCACCGCGGCGCTCCAGCTTCCGGTCAAGAGCGGCGACCGGGTCGTCGGCAGCATCGAGCTTCTCCGTGCGGGCGCGGCTTTCGACGAATCGGACCGGCGCGCGGCCAGCCTGGCGGCGGCCCAGGCGTCCTTGGCGATCAGGGCGTTCCGCACGGACGGGGCCCTGGAAGGCGACGGTGGACGCTCGCTCTCCCTCGCCGGGGATGCGCTGGTCGCGGGATCCGACGGCGGGCAGACGTTCGAGCAGGTCGCGCGGCTCGCCGCCGAGGCCGCGCGTGCGCCGTGCAGCCTCCTCTGGCGGCGCGAGGAGGGCGGTGAGCCCGGCCTCGTCGCCTCGTATGGCTTCAGCGGGGCGGAGGTCCCGCTCGTCGACGCGCGCGCGGCGGTGGAGCGGGCCCTGAATGCACGCACGCCGGTCACGGTCGAGGCCGCTGCCGGGAAGCTCCCGGGCGGGTCCGAGGTGTCGGCGACGCTCCAGCTCGGGCAGCCGCCGCTCGGTGCGCTGCAGCTGCTGTTCGCGGCCGGTCGGACGCCGTCCGAGCAGGAGCTCTCCCGGCTGGCGACCTTCGGCGTCCGCGCGGCTCATGCCCTTCGTGCGAGCGCGCGGTCCCGTGCGATGGCCGCCGAGCTCGAGCGCACGCGGGCGCTGCTGACGATCGTCGGTCAGGCGATCTCGCAGCTGTCGCTCGCACACACGCTCGAGACGGTGGTCGCGAGGGTCGCTGAGCTGCTCAGCGTGGAACGCCTCGCGGTCTACCTCCGCGAGGACGAGCGTCTGGACGCGGCCGCCGAGATCGGATTGGCGGGCCCGCACGTGCGCGTCGCCGAGCGCCTGCTCGAGCTCGCACTCGGGCCGTTTCGCAGCCGTGGCCTGTTCGCGGCCCCGGACGTCACCGCTGATTCGCGGCTGGCGTCTGTGGGGGACGCCGCTGCGGAAGCGGGGATCGAGGGTGCGATCGGCGTCCCGCTGCTCGTCCGCGACGAGCCGATCGGGCTGGTCGCCGTCTTCCCACCACGTGGACGCGTCCTGACGGACAACGAGTCGGCGCTCTTGCGCGCGCTCGCTGCGCAGCTTGCAGTCGCGGTGCAGAACGCCCAGTTGCACGAGCAGACGAAGCTGCTGTCCGAAGAGCGCGAGCGCGCGCTCGATTCGGAGCGGGCCGCGTCGCGCCAGATCCGCGCGTTGTACGAGATCTCCCGCTCCTTCGCGCAGAGCCTCTCGCTGGAGGCGACGCTCGACGCTGTCACGAGCACGGTCACCGACGTGCTGGACGTCGACGTTGCCTTGATCCGCATGCCCGACGAGCGCCGGGAGTGGCTTCTGCCACGCGCCGTCCGGGTTGCCGATCAGCGGATGGACGAGGCGGTGCGCGCGATCGTCTGGCAGCCCGTCCCGTTCGGTGCGCACCCGGTGCAGCGGCTCTTTCGGCTGAACGAGCCGTTCGTGCTCACGCAGAAGACGCTCGAGGAGCTGGGGCAGTCCGCCCAGGGGTTGGCGCCGTTTCTCGAGCGGGGCTGGACCGGGGCCGTCGTGCCGATCGCGACGACCGCGGAAGTGCTCGCATCGCTCACCGTGATCTCCCTCCGTCCCGACGTGCCTATCAGCGGCGAGACGCTCGCCGAGGCCGAGGCGATCGCGGGCCAGGCCGCGCTCGCGATCGACAACGCACGCCTCTACCAACAGCAGAAGGAGTTCGCGGACACGATGCAGCGGTCGCTGCTTCCCCGCGTCTTGCCGACGTTGCCGGGGCTCGAGCTCGGCCATGCCTACCAGTCGTCGGCGCGCGTCGAGGTCGGCGGCGACGTCTACGACTTCGTGGAGCTCGGGGACGGCCGCCTCGTCGCGGTGCTCGGCGATGTGACGGGACACGGCATCGAAGCGGCTGCGGACATGGCGATGGCGAAGTTCGTGTTTCGCTCGCTTGCGCGCGAGCATCCCGAGCCTTCGGACTTCCTCCAAGCAGCGAACGACGTCGTCGTCGACGAGATCGCGCCGGGAAAGTTCATCACCATGGCTTACGTGCTCGTGGACGGCGCCAGCGGCGACGTCGCCGGTGCTGGCGCAGGCCATCCACCGCCGCGCATCGTCACGGCCGAAGGCGTCGTGACCCCGCTCGACGTGCACGGGCTCGTTCTCGGCCTCGAGGCGGGACAGGTCTACGACGAGACGCGCGCGCACATCGAGATCGGCGGATCGGTCGTCCTCTACACAGACGGGGTGCTGGAGGCCCGGCGCGAGCGAGAGCTCTACGGATTCGAACGGCTCGACGCGATCATCTCCGCCGGCCGTGGGCTGTCGGCGCAGGATCTGGCCGAGACGGTGCTCGCCGACTGCCGCGATTTCGCGGCCAACGAGCTGGCGGACGACTGTGCGGTCGTCGTGATCAAGCGCGTGTCCGCCTCCCAAGCCAAAGCGCACGCTTGATCGAGCTGAGAAGGCCGAACGGCCGCGTCGCGCGGGTGGCGCACCGCGGTGCGTCGGCGCTCGCACCGGAGAACACGCTGCGTGCATTCGAGCTCGCGGTCGAGCTCGGCTGCGACATGCTCGAGTTCGACGTCCTGCCGCTCGCCGACGGAACGCTCGTGCTCGCGCACTCGAACGACCTGCGCGAGGTGAGCCACGGCGCTGCCCGCGGGCGCATCGGCCGGCGCGCGCTCGGGGCGCTTCGCACAGTCGCTCCTCACCTGCCCACGCTCGACGAGGCGCTCGCGTTCTTCGCCGACCAGCTTCCGGGCGTCGGCCTGCAGGTCGACCTGAAACGACCCGGGATCGAAGCCGGAGTGGTCGACGCGCTCGGGCATCACGGTGTTCTCGACCGCTCGTGGGTCAGCGGCGTCTATCCGGCGAGCCTGCGCAAGGTCGCGGCCCTCGAGCCCGACCTGCCCCGGTCGTACACGCTCCCCCGCGACCGCTTCGGGATCTCGAAGCGCGGGCCCCTGGCACCGGTCATCCGGGGCGGCCTGGCGTCGGTCGGCGCGGCCCTGCCGCGACGCCTGCCGGCGCTCCTCGCGCGAGCCCGTGCCTCCGCTGTGACATTCCACTACTCCGTTGCGTCGCCGGCCGCGATCCGACGCGCGCACGAGCTCGGCGCGGCTGTCTACGTCTGGACCGTCGACGATCCGCGCGTCGCAGAACGTCTGATCGCTGCGGGAGCCGACGGTATCATCACGAATGATCCGCGGATCTTTGGGAGTCTGAAGGCGTGAGACGTGGCGTCCTCTTCGTCGCAATCCTGTCGCTCGTCGTCGCAGGCGCGGTCCGAGCGGACAGTGTTCCGACGATCGCGACCGGCGTGGCGATCGGCGGCGTTCCCGTTGGCGGGCTGACACCGGACGTCGCCTCGGCGACCGTGCAGCAGGCCTTTCAGAGCCCCGTCGAGCTGCGCGTCGGGGCGACCCGGGTGCTGGTCACGCCCGACCTGCTCGGAGCAACGGCTGCGATCGAGGATGCCGTGGCGCAGGCCGCGACGGCCCCGCCCGACACGCAGGTTCCGTTGACCATCGCGGTCGACCAGCCGACCACGGCGGCGTTCATCGCGAAGCTGGCAAAGAGATTCGACCGCGCGAGCGTCGACGCCCGGCTCTTCCTTCGTCGCGGCCGTCCGTTCATCACGCAAGAGACACCCGGTCGCAAGCTCGACCAGCGGAAGGCGGTCCACGACGTCGTCGGCATCCTCACCGCGAACAGGCGCGGACCGATCGCGCTCCTGTCCCGTCCGGTGAGAGCCAAGGTCACGCGCTCGAGCTTCGGCCCGGTGATCGTCATCCATCGCGGCCAGAACCGGTTGCTGCTGTACAACGGAATGCGCTACTGGCGTGTCTTCGGGGTTGCGACGGGCCAGACCCAGTACCCGACGCCGCTCGGCCGCTTCAAGATCGTGGTCAAGTGGCGGAACCCATGGTGGTACCCGCCGGCATCGCCGTGGGCGAAGGGCCAGAAGCCGATCCCGCCCGGTCCGGACAACCCGCTCGGCACGCGCTGGATGGGACTCTCCGCTCCTGGGGTCGGCATCCACGGCACGCCGTCGGACGGCTCGATCGGCTACTCGGTGTCACACGGCTGCATCCGGATGCACATCCCGGAGGCAGAGTGGCTCTTCAACCATGTCGACATCGGAACGACGGTCTTCATCGTCCCGAACTGATGACCCGAAAGCTCTGGCTCGGGGCTGAGGCGCTCGCGGTGGCGCTCGTCGCGGCACTGCTCGCGCTGCTGATCTGGCGTGTCGTCCACGACAACCGTCAGAACGTCTCGCAGGCCCTCGCGAAAGGGAAGCATCCGACCGCACCGACGTTCGACTTGAAGCAGCTGGACGGCGACGGACGGTTCGACCTTGCCTCCCTTCGCGGCCGCAAGCCGATCGTGCTCGACTTCTGGGCGTCGTGGTGTGTGCCGTGCATTCACGAGTCGAAGCGGCTCGAGACAGCAATGCGGAAGTATGGTGACCGGATCGCGTTCCTGGGTGTCGACACGAAGGACTACGGGCCGGATGCGCGCAAGTGGCGGCGGGAGCACGGGATCACGTACCCGAGCGTCCACGACGGCGACGGGCGGGTGCTGGCGCGCTGGGGTGGGCTGCCGATTCCGAGGATCTTCTTCATCAACCGGCGCGGGAAGGTCGTAGGGCAGCTCGTGGTCGAGGAAGACCTCCCGCGGTATCTGAACCAGATCTCCGAGTCGTGATCCGGGCCGTCGTCCTCCTGGTCGTCGCCGCACTTGCGCTCGCTCCGTCCGCGTTCGCGTGCAACGCACATCCGACCCAGGCGCAGCTCGAGGGCGAGGTGATGTGCCCGGTTTGCGGCACGACCCTGGACCAGTCCGACTCGCCCGCCGCGCAGCAGATCAAAGCCGTTATCGCCCAGCGGATCGCCGCGGGGGACTCCGACTGCAAGATCGAGGACAGGCTCGTCGCCGAGTACGGCGACTCGATCCTTGCCGCGCCGCGCAAGAGCGGGTTCGGACTCCTTGCGTGGTGGCTGCCGGTCGCAGGCATCGTCGTCGCGGCGGTCGCGATTGGGCTCGGCGCGTGGCGCTGGTCGCGGAGCCGCGAAGAACAGCCGGCGGTGGACCCGTCCCTCAACGGTCGCGCACCGCTCGACCCGGCCCTTGAGCAGCGCGTCGACGAAGAGCTCGCGCGGTTCGACAGCTGATGGCGACGAAGGCAATCGTCACGTTCCTCGCAGGCTTCGCGTCGATTGCGTTTCCGTGCGTCCTGCCGCTCGTGCCGGGCTACCTGTCGACCGTCTCGGCCATCGAGGCACCGCGCCTCGGTCAGCCTGGCACTGCACGCCGCGTCGCGCTCGCCAGCCTGCCGTTCATAGCCGGGTTCACTGTCGTCTTCGTCGCGCTCGGTGCCGCGTCGAAGGCGATCGCGGACGCCGTCAGCAGCGGCACCCAACAGGCGATCGCGGGGTTCGTGCTCGTCGTGGCCGGACTCGCGCTCGCCGGACTGCTGCCGTGGACCGAGCGGACGGTGGCGCCGGGTCTGCTCGCCGGCGCGCGACGGACGCATTCGCGCGTGCTCCTCGGCGGCGCGTTCGCGGTGTGCGCCGCGCCGTGCGTCGGTCCGTTCCTGGCCGGGGCGCTTGCGCTCGCGGGCAGCTCCTCCACGGTCCTTCGCGGCTCGGCGCTGCTGGCGGCGTATTCGATCGGCCTGGGGCTGGCATTCCTACTGATCGGTGTCTTCTTCGCCCGTGGGATGGCGGCGTTTCGCTGGGTGCGCGACCACTACCACGTCTTCTCCGTCGCCGGTGGCCTCGTCCTCGTCGCGCTCGGTCTCCTTCTCTTCTTCGACGAGTTCTGGCGCGTGCAGGTGTACGTGCACCGCGCCCTCGACGCGATCGGCCTCGGAAACCTCTAGATCTTCGGCGGCGGCAGGTCCAGGCCGCCTTGCGCCTGCAGGTCGCGCAGCTGCTCGAGCAGCGGAACGAGCTCGACGCCGCGGTGGCTGGGCGTGTACGGCGTGAGCCGGCGGATTGCCTTCGCGAGCTGTCGCTCGGTGCCGATCCGCCGGCCTCGCCCGGCCTGGTACCACGCGACCGCGACGTGCACGAGGCCCTGCAAGAAGTCGCGCTCCTCCGGCGGTGCTGCGCGCCATGCGTCCTCGAGCTCCTCGTGCGCGGCGAAGTACTCCCCGGCGCGGATCAGCTCGATGCCCCGTTCAAGCTTTGACGCGGATCTCCCCGTTCTCGACCTGGACGTCGTAGGTCCGCAGCTGAATCGCGAGGTCGAACTCGTTCTTGCCCGTCCGGACGTCGTACTGCCAGCCGTGCCACGGGCAGGTCAGGACGCATCCCTCCAGAAGCCCTTCCCCGAGCGGCCCCTGCAGATGGAGGCAGTGCTGCTGGACCGCGTAGAAGCCGCCGTTGCAGTGCGCGAGCGCGATCTGCTCCTCCCCTGCACGCACCGTCCTGACCGTGCCGGGCGGGACGTCCTCCACTCGTGCAACCGACGTCCAGTCCTCCGCCATTGCGGCGACCCTAGCAACCGTCCTGCGCCGGGTCCGGCGCTTGGACAGAGATTGTGAGCGGCGCTACGCTCCCGGCGTGGCGACGATCCTGCTCTGTGCGGTCGACACGTTCTTCCGCGGCAAGCTGGATGCGCTGCTGCCGAGGCATCGCCTCGTGACGACGGACAGCGCCGACTGGCCCGACCTCGTGATCGCGGACATCTCCCGGGTCGATCCCGAAGAGGTCGCCGACGCGTACCCGGACGTCCCGATCCTCGGCTTCGGCGGGCACACAGATACGTCCGGATTGCGACGAGCACACGCCGCCGGATTCGACCAGGTCGTCGTCAAGAACGCGCTACAAGAGCGTGCCGCCCAGATCGTCGAGGAACTGACCGCCTCGGTAGAGTAGGCCGCCCAGTGACGTACATCATCGCCGAGCCCTGCATCGACATCAAGGACAAGTCGTGCGTCGATGTCTGTCCCGTCGACTGCATCCACGAGGCCGATCGCATCCTCGTGATCGATCCGGAGGAGTGCATCGACTGCGGGGCATGCGAGCCTGAGTGTCCGGTCGAGGCGATCTTTCCCGAGGACGCCTTGCCCGACAAGTGGCAGGCGTTTGTCGAGATCAACTACGCGTACGGCGACGGGATCGACAAGGTGAACGAGCTGACGAACGCCTACGCGACTGAGCACAACGTCCAGAACCCACCGCTGGAATAACCAGACGCGAATCGGGTACACGCCCACGCGTTGTCCAGAACGAGGAGGGTTGTTGCAGATGCCTCAGTCAGCGTGGAATGCGAAGCGTGACCGTCAATACGAGCACGTCAAGGAGTCCGAGAAGAAGCAGGGCCGCTCGACGAAGCGGGCGAAGGAGATCGCCGCCCGAACCGTCAACAAGGAGCGCGCACGTGCCGGCGAGACCAAGGGACGCGCGTCGCGAACGTCGACCCGCGACATCTCGTCCGGCCGCCGGGGCGGGCTGCGCTCGGGCACGGCCCGCCCGAAGGGCCGCACGAAGGAACAGCTCTACAACGAGGCCAAGCGGTTGAACGTCCCCGGGCGGTCGCAGATGACGAAAGCGCAGCTCCAGAGGGCCGTGGACGGCCGGAAGTGATCCGACGTAGAGGGCGGCGCGACCGCTAGGCTCGCGGCGTGGAGCCGAAGACACTCGACCACGTCGCGTTCTGGGTCGCGGATCGAGGGCCGCTCGTCGAGCTGGCGACGCGGCATCTCGGCATGCACGTCATCGACGACCAAGAAAACTTCACGCTCGTCGGCTCGAACGCCAGGCGCGGAAAGCTGACGCTGTTCGCCGCCGAAGGTCCGCGGGAGCGGGGCGCCATCAAGCACGTCGCGCTGCGCGTCTCCGATCTGGATCGCGCACGCGCCGACCTCCCCGACCGCGCGGGCGACGAGCTCGAGCTCGGTGAAGGCATTCGTGTCCGGCTCGTCGAGGCGCCGACCGACGTCGACTACGACCTCGATCACGTCGCGCTCTACACGCGCAACCCGGAGGAGACGGCGGAGGAGTACGTCCAGCTCGGGTTCGACGACGCCGAGCCGAGCGCGGAGGGACATCCTCGCGTCGAGGTCGGCGGCGCCTACGTCGAGTTCCACGAGGGAGATCCCGGCACGCCCGAGAAGCCGTTACTGAACCATCTCGCCGTTCTCGTCGACTCTGCGGATGACCACACGGCCGAGGCCGAGGACATGGGCATCGTCGAGAGCGTGGTCGACGCAGCCAACACGCGGGCGGTCTTCGTCTGGGGGCCGGACCGGGTGCGCATCGAGTACGTCGAGCACAAGCCCACGTTCTCATTGCAGTAACGGTTCTCGGAGCGGGGATGGCGGGGCTCGTCGCGGCCGCCCGCCTGCGCGAGCTCGGAACGGAGACTGTCGTGCTCGAGAAAGGGACGCGTCCCGGGGGGTCGATGCTCCTGTCGAGCTGCGTCGTCTGGCGGTTCCGTGAGTGGGAGGCCTTCCGCGCCGAGTGCCCGACCGGCGACGAGCGGCTGCAGCGGAGGGTCTGGGAGCGGCTCGACGAGGGCATCGAGTGGCTCGAATCGCTCGGGGCGCCCGTCGTGTGGCAGGAGACGGGCAACCCACGCACGGTCGGAAAGCGCTTCGATCCGCGCGGCCTCACCGATGCGCTCGTGCGTGCGGGGGGCGATCTGAGAGTGACGGCGACCAGCGACGTGCACGACGGGCATGACGCAAACGTCCTCTGCACGGGAGGGTTCCAGGGAAGCCGGCCGCTCGTGGCGGAGCACGTCCGTCCGGCTGCGCCTTTACGTCTGCGGGCGAATCCCTGGAGCATCGGCGACGGCCTGCACCTGGGTCTCGAGCTGGGTGCCGCTCTCTCAGCTGGGATGGACGAGTTCTACGGCCGGAACATGCCCGACGCGGACTTCGAAGAATCGGACTTCGTCCGGCAGGCGCAGCTGTACGGCCGCTTCGCGCGGGTCTTCAACGAACGCGGCGAGGAGTTCTTCGAGGAAGACGTCTCGTGGTCGGAGAACGACCTCGTCCAGGCGACTGCACGACAGCCGGGGGCACGCGCCTGGTACGTGCTCGACGACGCCACGCTCGGCCAGCGCGTGCGTGACCGAACCGTCGCCGACCTGGTCGCGGCGGCACTGACCGCGACGGATCCGAGCGAGCTCCCGTTCCCGGCACCTGAGGGATCCCGCGTCGCCGTGCGCGTGTCTCCGGGGATCACGCATACGATCGGCGGCCTGCGGATCGACGAGCGTGCGCGGGTCCTGCGCGAGGACGGCTCGCCGATCGACTGGCTGTTCGCGGCCGGCGCGGACGTCGGCGGCATCTCGACCGGGGGCTACGCGAGCGGCTTGGCGGCCGCGCTCGTCTTCGGGCGGATCGCCGCCGAGTCGGCGGCCGCGTCGTGACGCGCTACTTCAGGCCGATGTTGACGTAGTACGTCTTGCCGTCGTCGAGCCGGACGCCGATGCGATAGAGCTTGCCGACGTCGTTCTTCGGCGACTGCCAGTTGAAGATGTACTGCTGGCCGTCCCAGCGGTAGGTGCTGCCCGTGGAGGGCGGATCCGAGTACACGGTCTCGTCCACCGGGGCGGTGGTCGTACCCACGACAGTCGGCGTGACCCACTGCGGCAGCGCGCCCGCCTGCACAGGATTCCCGGCCGCGTTCGTGAGCTGGAACTTGACCGGGATGGTGCTGCCGGCCTTGAAGACGCTCATGCTGAGGTTGACGAAGTGCGCCGTGTCGTTGATCGGCTGCAGGAACCCACTCCAGCCGTAGAGCACCTTGAACGATCCGGCAAGGTACGTGGAGGAGTAGTTGCCCGAGGCGGCGCCAGAGCAGGTCGTGGCATAGGTTCCGACCGGCGATGTAGGCGTGTAGGTCGTCCCGCAGGTCGGCTTGGTGACGAGGTTGCTCGCGTCTTGCCCGCTGATGAACCCGCTGTAGATCGGCGTCACCGAGGGCACCGCGCCACCGTAGGTGATGTCGGCCGGGTTCGAGGCAGTGATGGTGAGCGTCTTCTTCGTGACGTTGAAGGAGCCCTTGACGTACGTGATGTCGTAGTTGCCGGACTTTCCGCCGGCCGCGGCGCAGCTCGTCGTGTACGCCCCGACGGGATCGCCCGCGGAGTACGGCGTGGTGCAGCTGACGTTCAGATCGCCAAGGGTGTCCTGCGCGATGAGCCCGTTCGCGCTCGCCGTGATTGCAGGCTTCGCGGAGCCGTAGACGATGTCGGCCGGGCTGGAGGCAGTGATCGTCAGGCTCTTCTTCGTGACCTTGGAGGAGCCCCCGACGTAGGTGATGTCGTAGTTGCCGGACTTCCCGCCGGCCGCGGCGCAGCTCGTCCCGTACGTTCCGATCGGGTCGCCCGCCGAGTACGGCGACGCACACGTGACGTTGAGATCG
>OEKB01000232.1_pt1 | contig 11034 bp, 13 predicted proteins | sample 1503171 | NCBI WGS metagenome assembly OEKB01 (sample SAMEA104379580, study PRJEB20068) | metagenome | isolation source: 1998
CCGGATCAGGTTCGACGGGTGTGATCTCAGCCCCTTGGCCCGGGGGCACCCCGGTGACGGGAGCGTAGCGAGGAAAGGGAACGGATGGCTGAGGCAGGTAGGAGAGCGGTCGTTGTCGTAGCCGCACTCGCCGTGGCGGCGGGTGCAGGATGCGGCGGGAGCGGCAGCAGCCGGCTGTCCAAGTCGGAGTACGAGCAGAAGCTGAAGGCGGAAGGGGCGGAGCTCCGATCGGTCTTCAGCGGCGTGAGCCTCCAGGGCGGCAACCTGAAGACGCTGGCGACGCAGATGGGCCGGCTCCAGGACAAGATCGAGAAGACCGCGAACGACCTCGACCAGTTGAGGCCGCCCAAGGACGCCGAGGCCGACAACAAGAAGATCGCCGGGGCGCTGCACAGGTTCGCCGACCTCTTCGCGAAGATCAAGAGCGCCGCGGCCAGCGGCAACGCCAAGGCGGTGGAGTCGCTGACGCGGGCGGTCCAGGCTGCGGGGGCGATCGGCACGCAGGCGACGCTCGACCTGAAGCAGAAGGGCTACGACGTAGGGGTCTTCAGCGGCTGACGCTTGCATAGGCGTTGCCTATGAACTAATCTCGAGCGCCTCGTGCCGGAATCGACGTACACGGCGAGCGAGGCTGCTCGCGCCCTCGGAATCAGCCTCGACACGTTGCGCCGGTGGGACCGGCAGGGACGAATCCGGGTCCGCCGGGACGCCGCCAACCGCCGGGTTGTCCCCGCCCGGGAAATCGAACGGCTGCGTGGTCGCGCGCCTCAGGGGCTGAGCGCGCGGAACCGGTTTCCGGGCGTCGTCCAGTCCGTCCGGGTCGAGGGACTGCTCGCCCAGGTGCGGATCGCCGTCACCGAGCCCCTCGAGATCACCGCGATCGTGACCGCCGATGCGGTCGCGGAGCTCGGTCTCGAGCGCGGGATGCCTGCCACCGCAGTCGTGAAGTCGACGTCGATCATGGTCGAGCGGTGAGGCGCGCCTTCATGCCAAGTAACAGTCTGTTACTTGGCCTCGTGGTGCTGGCGCTCGTCTTCCCCGCCTCGACCTCTGCCGGGTCCGGGATCACCGTCTTCGCGGCCGCGTCGCTGACCGAGGTGTTTCCGCGGATCGACAAGGCGCCGCGCTACAGCTTCGCCGGGTCGGACCAGCTTGCGCTCCAGCTCCAGCAGGGCGCGCCGGCCGACGTCTACGCCGCGGCGAGCCCCAAGTACATTGAGTTGCTCTACCACAACGGGCTCGTGGCGAAGCCCGTCGCGTTCGCGACGAACAAGCTCGTCGTCATCGTTCCGAAGTCGAATCCGGGCCACGTGGCATCCGTGTACGACCTCCGCCGGAGCGGGCTTCGCGTGGTCATCGGCGACAAGAGCGTGCCGATCGGTTCCTACACGCGTCAGATCCTGGACGCGCTCGGGATCACTGCCGACGTCACGAAGAACGTCGTCAGTCAGGAGACGGACGTGAAGGGAATCGTCGCGAAGGTCGCCCTGGGCGAGGCGGATGCGGGATTCGTGTACGTCACCGACGCAAAGGCCGTCGCGTCGAAGGTTCGTGTGGTGTCGTTGCCCGGCTGGGCGCAGCCTCCGATTCGCTACGAGATCGCAATCGTGAAGGCGAGCACGAATCACAAGGCGGCCCGCGCGTTCATCAAGAAGGTGCTCTCGGCCCGTGGCCGGAAGTTCCTCAGGGGCGCCGGCTTCGGGCTGCTGAAGGCACCGAAGAAGTGAGAACGCTGTTCGCCGCGGTCACCGGCGCGGCAGTTGCGCTCGCGTTCGCGTTCCTCCTCTTCCCGATCGTCGCGATCTTCCTACGCGTTCCCGTCGGCGACCTGTTCGGCTCGCTCGGAAAGGAGGTCACGCGGGACGCTCTCGTCGTGAGCCTGAAGACGAGCGCGGTCGCGCATGCGATCGTCCTGCTCGTCGGCACGCCCGCGGCGTACTTCCTCGCACGGCACCGCTTCTTCGGGCGTCGCGCCGCGCTCACGCTCGTCGAGCTCCCGCTCGTCCTCCCGCCGGCGGTCGCGGGGATCGGATTGCTCGCGGCCTTCGGGCGTTTCGGGTTGCTCGGCGACGAGCTGAACGCGCTCGGGATTCGCATCGGTTTCACCCAGACCGCGGTCGTGCTCGCGGTCGCCTTCGTGGAGAGCCCTTTCTATGTGCGCGGTGCGGTTGCGGCCTTCGAGGCGGTGGACGCGAACCTGCTCGCCGCCGCACGCACGCTCGGGGCCGGCCCGTGGCGCGTGTTCCTGCGCGTCGCGCTCCCGCTAGCCGCAGGCGGGCTCGGCGCCGCGTCCGCCCTCGCCCTCGCGCGTGGCCTCGGCGAGTTCGGCGCCACGATCATTTTCGCCGGATCACTCCAGGGCGTCACGCAGACGCTTCCGCTCGCGATCTACGCGCAGTTCGAGCAGAACTTCGACGTTGCGCTCGCGATCAGCGCGCTCTTCATCCTGCTCGGCGCCGGCATCCTCGTGGCGCTGAAACTCTTCTCGGAACTGGACTTCTCCTCTCGCAGCTTGCGCGGCCTCGGCGCTCGCTGAGACCGGTGCGCGTACGGGGACACATAGACGCGTAACGTGGCTTCGCTCCGCTTCGATCTCGCCGTTCCGACCCGCAGCTTCGACGTCGAGCTAGCACTCGACGTCGGCGCGGAGACGGTCGCGCTCGTCGGCCCGTCGGGTGCGGGCAAGACGACGGTCCTGCAAGCCCTCGCCGGCCTCCTCCGGCCTGCGCGCGGCCGGATCGAGTGCGGCGACGAGCTTTGGTTCGAGAACGGGGTCCATCTGCGGCCGGAGGACCGCTCTGTCGGCTACGTCTTCCAGGAGTACGCCCTGTTCCCGCACCTGACAGTCGAGCGGAACGTCACCTTCGGCGGCGGGAGCGCAGACGGTCTGCTCGACCGTCTGCGCATCGCCCATCTCGCCAAGGCGAAGCCGCGCGACCTGTCCGGGGGCGAGCGGCAACGCGTTGCCCTCGCGCGCGCACTTGCCCGCCGCCCCGGCGTCCTGCTGCTCGACGAGCCGATGGGTGCCCTCGATCCGCACACGCGTGCGGCGGTGCGGGGAGAGCTGCACGACCTGCTGCGCGAGCTGGCGCTGCCCACGCTGCTCGTCACGCACGACTTCGAGGACGCCGCGGCGCTCGCGGACCGGATCGGCGTGCTCGCAGACGGACGCCTCCGCCAGCTCGGCACGGCGGCCGACCTGCTCGGTGCGCCGGCGGACGAGGTCGTCGCGCACTTCGCGGGCGCGAACGTGCTGCCGGGCATGGCCGCGGTGACAGCGGACGGCCTGACGACGATTCGCCTCGAGGCGGGCGCGACGATCTACTCGACCGAGTCGGCGGTCGGTACCGTCGACGTCGTCGTCTATCCGTGGGACGTCTCGCTCGGGCTCGCGACGCCGGACGACTCTGCGCTCAACCACGTGGTCGACGAGGTCGTCTCGGTTGCGCCCTTGGGAAACCGCGTTCGCGTGCGGCTGCGCACGCTCGCGGCCGAGCTCACGGTCACGTCCGCGGAGCGGCTCTCGCTCGAGCCGGGACGGCGGGTCGTGGCGAGCTTCAAGGCGACGGCGACACGTGTTCTGCCGCACGGGGAACCGCCTCGTCGCGGAAGAGCTGGAGAATGAGCCATCCAACCGCCGCGACGGCGACGAGCGTTCCCTCCAGCAGCATCAAGCCGCCGCCCGCGCGCTGGTCTGTGAGCGGCGACATGCCCGCCCAGCCGCCGGCGTGCGCGTACGTCGAGTAGAGAACGCGCGGCCACCAGAGGAAGACGCTCGAGAGCGCGAGGCCGAAGAACATCATTCCGAGCACGAGGCCGAGCCGGGCGCCGAGACGCAGCGCCTCTCCCACGATCGCCGCCCAGAGCAGCGTTCCCGCGACGAAGAGCGCCGCGTGTTGCGCGATATGCAGGAGGGCGTGGTGGAGCGCCGCCTCGTAGACGGCGGGAATGTGCCAGACGGCGAGGTTCGCCGCCCACGCGGGAAACGCGAGCAACGCGACGGGCCGGGAGACGCGCGGTCGAGTTGCGAGCACGAGCGCCAGCGGCGCAAGGTCGCCGAGCAGGAGGTGTTGCGCCATGTGCGCGGCGAACGAGCGGTGCTCGCCCCAGTCCGCGAGCGGCGAGAAGAGCGCGATCAGGATCAGGGCGAGGCTCGCCGCCCCCAAGGCTCGGCGGCCGAATGCTGTGCCGGCCACCGCCGAAGGATGCCTGGGTTTGCGCTGCCACGGGCGCGGAATCTAGGAGTTGATGTCGGGAGGCGTCCTCCGGGTCGTCGCGCTTGCCGGTGGGCAGAACGTACTGCACCCGCACAGCCCCGCAGAGCATCGGATCAGCGTCCTGTGGTGGGTCATGCTGATCGGCGCCTCGATCGGGTTCGCCCTCGTCGCGACGCTCCTGCTGTCAGGCTGGCTCCGGCGCAACCGCACCTCGCTGCCCTTCGGCGGAGGCGAGCGCGCGGCCACCGGGCTCATCATCGGCCTCGGCATCGCGACGCCGATCGTCGTCCTCTCCTCGCTCTTCGTCTGGTCGGACATCTTCGTGATCCGCTCGACCGCCGCGCCGAGCCCGTCCTCGACGTCGATGACGGTCGACGTGGTCGGTCACCAGTGGTTCTGGGAGATCCGCTACCCGGGCACGGTGGCGGTCACCGCGAACGAGCTGCACATCCCGACGAACACCCGCGTGGACGTCGTGGGCACGACCGCCGACGTGATCCACAGCCTCTGGGTCCCAGAGCTGAATCGGAAGATCGACCTCATCCCGGGGCGGACGAACCGCGTGCTCCTCGACGCCGATCGCGCAGGAACGTACCCCGGCGAGTGCGCGGAGTTCTGCGGTCTGCAGCACGCGCACATGCTCCTGATCGTGATCGCGCAGCCGCGCGCGCAGTTCAAGACGTGGCTTCGCGACATGGAAGCGCCTGCACAGGCGTCGACGGGCCCGGGAGCCGGGCTCTTTGAACGTGCGTGCGCGAGCTGCCATCAGATCCGCGGCACGCCGGCCCGCGGGCAGGTCGGACCGGACCTCACGCACGTCGCGTCGAGGACGACGCTGGCCGCGGGAACGATCCCCAACGACAGCGCGCACCTCCGGGAGTGGCTGACCGACCCGCAGCACGTCAAGCCCGGCAACAAGATGCCGCAGCTTCCGCTCTCCGAGGCAGAGGTGGCCGCGCTCGTCTCCTATCTCGAGGGGCTCAAATAGCGGTCGACGTCCTCCCACCGCAGGCGCTGGAGCGCGTCGACCGGCTCGAACGTATCTGGGAGGAGCGCCCCGGGCTGCTCGGCTGGCTGACGACCGTCGACCACAAGCGGATCGGTCTCCTCTACTTCTTCACGACGCTCGCATTCTTCGGCGCGGGAGGGGTCGAAGCGCTCCTGATCCGCACGCAGCTCGCACAACCCAACGGGAAGGTGCTGTCGCCGGACACCTTCAACCAGATGATGACGATGCACGGGGTGACGATGATCTTCCTGTTCATCGTCCCGATGACGACGGGCGCATTCGGGAACTACCTCCTGCCGCTGATGCTGGGTGCGCGTGACATGGCGTTTCCGCGCCTGAACGCGCTGAGCTACTGGCTGTTCCTCGGCTCGGGGCTCTTCCTCTACACAAGCGTCTTCCTCGGCAAGGGACCGAACTGCGGCTGGTTCTGCTACACGCCGCTCAACACGCGCACGTACGACCCGGGCCTGAACGTCGACTTCTACGCGCTCGGGCTGATCTTCAACAGCCTGGCGTCGACCGCCGGCGCGCTGAACTTCATCGTGACGACGTTCAAGCTCCGCGCGCCGGGGATGTCGCTCAACAGGATGCCCCTGTTCGTCTACGCGATCCTGGCGGTGTCGTTCTCCCTCATTTTCGCGCTGCCCCCGCTGACGACCGACCTCGTCTTCCTCGAGCTGCAGCGCAGGGTGGGATTCCACTTCTTCGACGTCGCGAACGGCGGCGACCCGCTCTTATGGCAGCACCTCTTCTGGCTGTTCGGCCACCCGGAGGTGTACATCATCATCCTGCCGGCGATGGGAATCGCGACGTCGATCATCCCGACGTTCGCGAAGCGGAAGATGATCGCGTTCCCGCTCGTCGCGCTCGCAGAGCTTCTGGTCGCATTCATCGGGTTCGGCGTGTGGGCGCACCACATGTTCGCGACGGGTCTCGCGACGTCGACGCTCGTCTTCTTCGCGGCCGCATCGATGATGGTCGTGATCCCGAGCACGATCCAGATCTACGCGTGGCTCTTCACGGTCAATCTGGGGAAGCCCGAGTTTCGGGCGCCTCTGCTCTTCATCGGCGGTTTCATCGCCCTGTTCGTGATCGGCGGGTTATCCGGGATCATGTTCGCGGCGATCCCGTTCGACCAAGCGACGACGGACACGTACTTCGTCGTCGCGCACTTCCACTTCATCATCTTCGGCGCCGCCGTCTTCCCGATTCTGGGTGGGATGTACTACTGGTTCCCGAAGGTCACGGGGCGCATGTACCACGAGCGCTGGGCGCAGGCGTCGTTCTGGGTGACGTTCCTCGGCACCGCACTGACGTTCTTCCCTATGCACATCGTCGGCCTGCTCGGGATGACGCGGCGGATCTACACCTACGAGCCGCATCTCGGCTGGGACGCGTACAACCTCTCGGAGACGATCGGCGCGTTCATCTTGACCGCCGGCCTCCTGATGATCTTCGGGAACCTGCTCTGGAGCAGGTTCCGAGGGCCGCGTTCGGGCCCGGATCCGTTCTACGGCGGCACGCTCGAGTGGGCGACGACGTCACCGCCGCCGCACTACAACTTCGCGGTCATCCCGACGGTCTCGAGCCCGTACCCGAACTGGGACCGGGAAGATCGCGAGGAGGACGTGCGCCGGTTCGAGCGGGGGCTGCTCGTGCTCGAGTCGGGTCACGAGACGACCGCGTCAACTGTCCGTGACGGCTACCTGGACGAGGTGCTCGAGATGCCGTCCGAGTCGGGCTGGCCGATCGTGCTCGCCTTCGCGATCACGCTGATGTTCATCATGCTCCTGACCACGCACTACGTCATCGCGGGCGCCTTTGCCGGGATCGCGGCGCTCGTGCTCGCAGCCTGGCACACGCAGGAGCCGGTGCGCCGATGAGCTCCGCTCCCTACGCGCAGCGCGTCGCCCGCCCGAACGGCTGGTGGGGCATGGCCGTCTTCGTCGCCACCGAGGCGACGCTCTTCGGGACGCTCGTCGGCACGTACTGGTACCTGCGCTTCCAGGCCGACCACTGGCCGCCGCCCGGTGTGCCCGACCCCAAGGTGCTGGTGCCGGCCGTCCTGACGGTCGTGCTCGTCTCGACGAGCATCCCCATGCAGCTCGCGTTCGTTGCGGCTCGCGCCGGACGCCTCGCCTCGGCGCGTCTCCTGCTCGCCGTCGCACTGATCGTCCAGGCCGGATACCTGGCGATGCAGATTCATCTCTTCGTCGACGACTTGCACCGGTTCTCACCCTCGGCGACGGCGTACGCATCGAGCTACTTCACGCTCGTCGGCGCCCATCACGCGCACGTCCTCGTCGGGATCCTGCTCGACGCCTGGCTGCTCCTCCGCCTCTCGACCGGGCTGACGACGTACCGGCTCGTCGGCCTCCAATCCACGGCGTTCTACTGGCACTTCGTGAACGTGCTCGCGGTGATCGTCACCCTCGTGCAGATCTCGCCGTCGCTGTGAGGCGCCTTCCCGCCGAGGCGCTGCAGTGGTACGGCTTGCTGGGCGCTGCCCTCGCTTGGGCGGTGCAGCTCGTCGTCGGGTTCGGCGTTGCGTATGCGAAGTGCAGCGAGGTCGGCACCCGCTGGGGCATCGACGTCCACACGTGGGAGATCGCGCTGATGGTCATCGGCGGCTCGTTTGCGGTCCTCGCGGAGGCGGCTGCGGTCAGCGTGCTGCTGTCGACACGCGAGTCGGACTACGACGATGCGCCGCCGGAGGGCCGGCGCCACTTCTTTGCCTGGGCGGCTGCGCTCGGGAACCTCCTCTTCCTCGGCGCGATCCTGCTGAGCGGGATCGGCGCGATCTCGAACACCCCATGCCGTCCGATCTGAAGAAGCTCGCCGCCGTCGCGCTCGCCGCTCTCGTGCTGGCGCCGTCGGCGCTCGCCGATCCACCGCCCGCCGGGATCACACACGTGCAGGTCCCGCCCGGCACGCCGCCGGTGGAATACGGGAAGCAGCTCTTCGGCGCGAACTGCGTCACCTGCCACGGTCCGGAAGGCGAGGGCATCTTCTCGCGAGTCCAGGGCGCCGGCGATCAGACCGGTCTCGGCCCGTCGTTGCGAGGCGTCGGAGCAATCGCGCCCGACTTCTACCTCCGGACCGGATACATGCCGCTCGACGACCCCTACAAGCAGCCGCGGCGGAGCCGGGTCCTCTTCTCGGAGCCGGAGATCAAGGCCCTCGTCGCCTACGTTGCGGCGCTCGGGCCGGGCCCTGCGATTCCGACGCCACATCCCGAGCGAGGAAACCTCGCCGCAGGCCTCCAGCTCTTCACCGAGCACTGCGCAGGCTGTCACCAGGTCGTGGCCGAGGGGGGCTACGTCACCGGCGCCGTCGCCCCGCCGCTCGAGAGCGCGACGCCGGTCCAGATCGCCGAGGCCGCGCGGATCGGGCCGTACCTGATGCCGCGCTTCTCCGAGAAGCAGATCAGCAACGCGCAGCTCGACTCGATCATCGGTTACGTCACGTACGCCAAGCATCCGGACGATCGCGGGGGCTGGGCAATCGGCCACCTCGGTCCGGTGCCGGAAGGCCTCGTCACCTGGTTCATCGGGATCGCGGCGCTCGTCGTGACGTGCATGGTGATCGGAAGGCGCCTGCAGTCGTGAGGCGCTGGCTCGCAGCTGCGATCGTGCTCCTGCTGCGCCGAAAGCGGCGGCGTCCGCGTGTCGTCGGCCGCGAGCGGATCGTCGAGCCGGGATTCCCGGACCGCCGCGCAGAGACCACCGTGGCCGCGCTGTTCCTCGCCGCCGCCCTCTGCGGTGCGGCGTTTCCGGTCGTCTACGGCCTCGACGGCATCCCGAACCAGACCCAGTTCCTCGGGCTCGCACTCGGCCTGTGCTTCGCGTTCATCGCCCTGGCCTGCATCGTGATCGCGAAGCGTCTCGTCGTCACGGAGGAGATCGAGGAGGACTACAGCCCGCCCGCGCACCCGGACGACCAGGAGAAGGTCGAGCAAATCGTGGCCGAGAGCGGCGAGCGCTTCACGCGCAAGCGCTTGCTCTTCGTCGCCGGCGGCGCCGCCGGAACCGCCCTCGGGGTCGCGCTCGTGACGCCGGCCGCATCGCTTGGGCCAGTCATCGAGACCGCATCCCTGTACAGGACGCCCTGGCGCCGCGGCGTGCGCCTGGTCGACGAGGTCGGCCGCGTCTTCCATGCAGACGACGTCGAAGAGGACACGTTCTACACGGCGTATCCGCAGCACGCCGACCGCGAGCAGATGGGCGCGCCGCTCGTCGTCGTCCGGCTCGAGCCCGCTGAGCTCCACCTCCCGAAGGATCGCCGCGGCTGGGCGCCGGACGGCATCGTTGCGTACTCGAAGATCTGCACGCACGCGGGCTGCGCGATCGCGCTCTACCGCAAGCCGACCTTCCCGCCGGTCGAGCCTCGTCCGGCGCTCATCTGCCCGTGCCACTACTCGACCTTCGATCCGGCCCGCGCCGGCAAGGTCCTGTTCGGCCCCGCGGGGCGCGACCTGCCGCAACTGCCGCTGCTGATCGCCGCGGGCGGCGAGCTCCAGGCGGCCGGGAACTTCTCCGGACCGGTCGGTCCGTCGTGGTGGGGCGTGCGCAACCGAAAGCCGACCTCGTGATCCGGGGGCTCGTTCGGTACCTCGACGAACGGAGCGGCGGCGCACCGTTCATCCGCAAGGCACTTCGCTACGTCTTCCCGGACCACTGGTCGTTCCTGCTCGGCGAGGTGGCTCTGTACGCGTTCGTCGTCCTCGTCCTGAGCGGCATCTACCTGACGCTCTTCTTCACGCCGAGCCTGGCGCCGGTGCACTACCACGGCAAGTACCTGCCGCTGCAGGGCCGCGAGATGAGTGAGGCGTACAAGTCGACCGTCGACATCTCGTTCCAGGTCAAGGCCGGCCTCCTCATCCGCCAGACGCACCACTGGGCCGCGGACGTCTTCGTCGCGGCGATCGTGCTGCACCTCCTGCGGATCTTCTTCACCGGCGCGTTTCGGAAGCCGCGCGACCTCACGTACTACGTCGGCGTCACGATGCTGGCGCTCGCGTTGCTCGAGGGCTACGTGGGCTACTCGATGGTCGACGACCTGCTGTCTGGGATGGGCCTCGCGATCGGCTACTCGGTCGTGATGTCGATCCCGTTCGTGGGCGGCAACCTCGCGCAGCTGATCTGGGGCGACCCGTTCCCTGGGAAGCACGGGTTCGAGTCGCGCCTGTACGTGTTCCACGTGCTGCTCCTGCCGCTCGTGATCGCGACGCTGATCGCGCTCCACCTGACCCTCGTGGCGGCGCGGCACCACACGCAGTTCCGCGGCCCTCGCGCCACGGAGCGCAAGGTCGTCGGCGTGCCGACGTTTCCCGGGCAGACGCCGCGGTCGCTCGGCCTGATGTTCGCGGTCTTCGCCGTGCTGTTCCTCCTCGGTGGGCTCGTGCAGATCAATCCCATCTGGGAGTGGGGGCCGTATCACGTGTCGCAGGCGACGAACGGCGCGCAGCCGGACTGGTACCTCGGCTGGCTGATCGGCGCCTTACGCCTGATCCCGAACTTCGACGTGACGATCGGGCACTACACGCTCGTTCCGAACCCGTTCTGGGGCGGGGTTGCCTTCCCGCTGGTCGTCTTTCTCGTCCTGTATCTGTGGCCCTGGCTCGAGCGGAAGATGACCGGTGACGCCGCGTTCCACAATCTCGTCGACCGCCCGCGCGACACGCCGTGGCGGACGGCGATCGGCGTCGCCTTCTTCACGTGGATCTTCATCGTCTTCGTCGCCGGCGCGTCGGACCGGCTGTTCGTGCTGTTCGCGCTCTCCTATGGAGGTCAGATCTGGGTCTACCGC
>OEKB01000034.1_pt1 | contig 11022 bp, 12 predicted proteins | sample 1503171 | NCBI WGS metagenome assembly OEKB01 (sample SAMEA104379580, study PRJEB20068) | metagenome | isolation source: 1998
CCGTTGCCGAGCGCCGTCCACACCCCGGCGTCGCCGAACCCGACGAGATCGGCGCATCCGTCGCCCGTGAGATCGACGGCGAACCTCGGATGCCGATCGACCTGCCATCCCCCGGCCTCATAGCCGAGATTGGCGATGACGACGTTCGGCGCTTGAAACGTGCCGTCACCATTCCCGAGCGACGTCCAGACGCCGCAGTCGCCGAAGCCGACGATGTCCGCCTGGCGCCGCTTGGTCAGCTGGGCGAGGACTCTCGGATGCCGGTCGACCCGCCAGCCCAACGTGGCCGCGATGTCGACGACACACCAGCCACCCAACGAACCCGGCGCGTCGAACTGGTCCGGCGGCGGCTGCGGCCAGGCCAATTGCACCCAGTCCTGGCCGCCGTCGTCGGATTCCCAGAGGTTCGAGTAGGAGCCCGCGTAGAGCGTCTCTCCGTCCGGTGTACAGGTAATCGAGAGCATGCGCCCGATCACGCAGTGCTCGACATCCGAGGCGTTCGTGTTCGATTTCGTGGGGCTGATGTCAGTGATCTGGGTCACGAGCGCGTCCCTTTCTGGCCGTCGTTCGAACGGGTAAGCACCACCGAGCCGCTGCACTGCCGGCCCCACGCGCGCCTCCCTGCGGTTGGAGTACTCCGCGCGTGCCGGGCTACCTTAAACCGCCCGATCGGTTCGGCCCGACGTCAGTCGCAGGGAATCTCGGCGCTGAGCTGCGTCCCGCGGCCGGGTGGGCTATCGATGTGGAGCCGGCCGCCGAGGGCCTCGACTCGATCTGCGAGGCCGACCAGCCCGGAGCCCGGGCCGGGCTCGGCACCGCCGATGCCGTCGTCGCTCACGACCACCGTCGCGATGCCGCTCCACCGTTCGATTGCGACCGTTGCCTTCGTCGCCTGAGCGTACTTCGCGACGTTCGTGATCGCCTCCGCGACGACGTAGTAGATCGCCGCTTCGATCGGCTCGGGGAGCCGACCATCCGGGATTCGCGTGATCTCGACGGGGACGGGCGCGCGTTCGCCGAGCACCTGGAGCGCGACTGCGAGGCCACGCTCGGCAAGCATCGCCGGGTGGATCCCGCGCGCGAGCTCGCGGAGCTCGTCGAGCGCCTGGTCGAGCTCGCTCCCGGCCTCGGCGAGCAGCGTCTCCGCCGACTCGGGATCTCTCTGCAGATTCGCCTTGATGATCCGCAGCTGGACCGCGAGCGAGACAAGCCGTTGCTGCGCGCCGTCGTGCAGGTTTCGCTCCAGACGCCGGCGCTCGGTGTCGGCCGCCGCCACGATGCGCACCCGTGATGCAGCGAGCTTCCGGTAGGCGTCGGCGTTCGCCAGGGCCTGGGCGACGAGGTCGGCGAAGTCTGTGAGCCGGCGCTCCGATCCGTCCGGGAGCGGGGCGTCGAGCGGACCGGCAGCGACGAGCGCACCCCAGACCTGGCCGCCGAGCTTGACCGGCGCGGCAGTGGCAGAGCCGTAGCCGAAGCTCCTGAACTGCGCGGCGATCTCGCCGGTCCGATCTTCGTAGCGGTCGATCCGCTGCGGCTCACCGGTCTCCCGAACCGACGCCAGAACGGCTGTCCCATCGAGGCTGATGCGCGAGCCGACCGGAAACGCAAGCGTGCCGCTCTCGCTCCAGCCGCCGACGAAGACGGCCGTGCCGTCCCCTTCGAAGCGCGCGAGGCTGGCCGCCGAGGCTCGCACCGTCCGGGCCGCCTCGGCCGTCACCTGCTCGAACACGCGCTGCGAGGCAGCCTCACCGGCGACCAGCGTGGCGATCCTCCGCAGGGCGGCCTGCTCCTCGGTGAGCTTGCGTTGCGCACCCTCGCTCGCCGATCGCTCGGCAGTGACGGCCGCAAGCACCAGCGAGGTCAAGGCGGCAACGGCGACGAAGAGTTGGCTGGCGAGCAAGCTGTGGGTGATCGAGGTCCGCAGGAACGGCCCGGAGCCGTGCGCGGTGTTCCAGACGGTCAGGGAGGAGACGATCGCGAGCGTGGTCGCGGCGCCCACGGGCCCAAAGCGAAGGGCCGCCCAGATCAGGACCGGAAAGACGATGTAGGGCACGTCTTGCTGCGAGGGCACCTCGATCAGCACGATCAGGAGCGCGAGCAGCAGGGCGCCTTCGGCCAGCTGCAGGCGCGGCATCCGCCAGGAGAGCCGCCGGCTCGCCCAGACTAGAAGGAGCGGCGTGACCACGAGCGCGCCGGAGAAGTCGCCGAGCCACCACGTCCGAAAGACGCTGCCGAACTCCGAGGCCTCGATCACATCACCGAGCCGCAAGGACACGACGCCGAAGATGGCGCTGATGAGGGTTCCGATCGAGGCGCACACGACGAGCGCGAGCACGTCCCAGACGCGTTCGAGGTCCGTCCGTCGCTCCGCCAACCGGCGGAAGAGCACCGCTGCGACGACGACCTCGAGCGTGTTTCCGACCGTCTGACCCAGCACCGTTCCCCACGGCGTCGAGAAGTCGGCGAGCGGCAGATCGCCGATGACGATCGCCGGCCAGAGCCGCGGCCCGAAAATGACCAGGGCAGCCACGCCGACGCCGACGGGCGGCCACAGCGCCGTGACGCTTCCGTGCAGGTACGCCAGGTGGAGACCGGCGCGTCCGGCTCCGTAGTAGAGCCCCGCGACGACGCCGACCTCGACCGCGTACTCCGCGAGCCGTCCCGCACCCGTCCGACGCCAGGCCTGCAGGCGCTCGATCGCCGAGCGATCGTCCGGAGCGGGAGCTGCAGTCGTCGGGCTCAAACCTTCCTCCCAGGCCGGGTGTTCTCTGACGCTCGCCCGCCGAGCGGCGGACCCCTCGGTCGAGGATAGACCCCACGCCTTCGCCCGCAAAGCCGCCGCACGCGCGCCCGGACGACGTCCGGCGCGGCGTCTAGACCTACGGGACTTTGACTCCGCCTCGCCGCCAACGGCCGGCAAGAGACCGCCCGTCACTGTGGCCCCTGCTGCCCATCTACGGGCTGGCCGTGTTCCTCGGGATCGTGGCAGTCGCCGCCGTTGTGATCGGCATTCACGACGCGTCCGTCTCGCGCACGAGCCTCGGGGTGACGCTCTCGGCTGCGGTCCTGCTCGCGTTCGCGGTGATCCTCGGCGCGGCCGTGCTCGACCTCTGGCGGCTGGCCCACCGCGGCACCTGGCCCTACGGCCGGCGACCGCCGTGCCGCCCGGTCGTGCTCATCGCGTTCCTCGCCACGATTCTGGTCGGCATCTACGTCCTCCTCTCGACGATCCGGGTCTCGAGCGACCAGCGACCCGTCGTCGTGCTCGTCGCGTTGCTGCTGGTCCTGCTCGCGTTCGTTGGGCTGCACTACTTCAGCCGTGACGCACGCGTAACGCTGCCGCGTGTCGGCGCGATCGTGCTCGGCCTGATCGGGACGATCGTCGGCGCCTGGGAGTTCTGGTTCCAGAACCAGTACGTCCCATCCCACGCGGGCCGCTCGGTGGAGCTCGCAGTCAAGCTCGAGCGAGCAGGTCTCCAGGGCGACGACGCCGTCATCCGCGCCACGGTCGACTACCAGGACGTCGGCAAAAGCGTGTTGGTGATCGGCTCGACGTACACGCTCACGGGGTCGCGCCTCGTTCGCTGTGAGCGCGAAGCAACGCCGGAGAGAGTTGCGTCCTTCTTGAACAGTTTCCTCCTCGATCCGCAGCGCTCACGTTTCATGAGCGACGTCTTGGAGTTGCAGCCGGCAAAGGTGCTGGCCGCCGGCAAGTTCGTCGGTGACGGCAAACGCCTCGACCCGGACGTCGCGGCGAGCCGCACGGTTCTCTTTCTCGTGCCGAAGCGCCGGTATCAGCTCCTGCGCTTCCGGGCCCAGCTGTTCGCGATTCCGGCGTCGATCGAGCTCTCGCAACGGCGGCTGCCCGAGTACAAGACGTACAACGGCGACCACGACCTGTACGCGCTCTGGCGCGTCGACGACGACAGCTGGTTGCACGACCTCGTCTCCGGGCGCGAGCGCTGGGTCGTCCTGCGCTACGCGCTCGTCAGCAGCCCGGAGAAGTCGGCCATCTCGCCGGACCTGCGCGTCACCGCCGTCTTTCCCAAGCCGCGGTGGACGGAGGGGAAACCGAGTGCGGCCTACGTCAAGAGGCTGTTCGCACAGCCGAGCGATCCGCTGCTCAACACTCATCCGCTGCAGGATGCGAGCGAGCCGTTCGCAGACAGCGAGCTGATCCTCAACAAAGCGGCGAAGGCGATCGCGGGGCCCGGCGTCCCACGCGTGTGTACCGGCGGCTAGGACCTTGGGCGAGGGGAGCCAAGACCAAAGGGTGTTCAGGCGCACACGCTGGCGATGATGCTGTGAACGATGAGTGACCCGGAAGGCAGCCGTTCGAAGGAGCTCGAGGAGCTGCGGCTCATGCTGTTTCCGAAGCTCAGCCGGGAGGAGGGCCGGAGGAGGATCGACGCTGCTTTCGAAGGCGCCGCCGACAGCGAGCGCTCCGCGCGAATCGACGCGCTCGCAAGCGAGCTCGAGCTCGGCGAGGAGCTCCGGCGCCGCATACGGGAACTCCGCCAGGACGAGCTGACCTAGCTCACTAGTTGAGCCGCATGCGGCCAGTCGTTCGTTGGCGACGCGCGCGGCGTCACAGATAACCGGAGAACACCCAGGATCGGCGACGGGCGGCGCCCAGCAGACGCCGCCGTGCCGCCGACGGACGACTACCCGCTCGGCGCCTGTGCAGACGTGTCGTTCTGCCAGAGCCCGAAGTCGTTCCCTTGCGGGTCCTTGCAGGTCGAGAACCAGCCCATGTTCGGCACCGGCATCGGGTCGTCCGCCGCGCCGCCGAGCTCTTTCACCTTCGCGGCTCCGGCGTTGATGTCGTCGACGGCGAAGTACGCACGCGTGCCCTTCTTGCCCGGCTCCATGTTGGTGATCGCGGCTCCTTGCTGATCACTGATGCGGGTCATGTGGTACTCGGACGGACCCGGGAATGCCTGGAACTCCCACCCGAAGAGCCCGCCCCAGAACTCCTTCCCCTTCGCGGTGTCGTCGGCGGGGATCTCGATGTGCACGATCTGACCGGGCATGTGCTGCTCCTCTCACCTCGTGGTTGGACACCTCTTTAGACGTCTCTGCCAAGAGGATGTCATCGGTGTCTGCTCCACGCAGGTGGGGCGCAGGATCCCTGCGCCCCCTTCAGGCCCTACGCAAACCGGAGTGCCGGACCCGCTGCTCGCCTCGCCGCTTTGGCTGCGAACCCCGGGAGCGCGAGCAGGATCAGCGCGATCACCAGCAGGGTGAAGTAGAAGCGCCGCTTCATCACTAGACCGCCGGCAGCGCCGCGGTGCCCGCCTGCGGCTCGTACGTCGGGCCGTAGCCGATGAGCCGCCCGAGCGGTGCGCCGAGGGCGAGCCCTGCCCGCTGCAACCACGCCGGCGGCTGCGGCAGCCGAACCGTGTCGAAGTGCGCTCGCGCGATGACTGCGAGCCGCAGCGGGTTCGGCATCCCTCTGCGGTTCGTCTTGCCGTCAGCGGCGAGCGTGAACATCGTCTCCAGCAGGGACTCGAACTGCAGCGCCGGCCGCACCTCGCAGACGAAGCGCACCTCGTCCTCGCCCGCGTTCCAGAACTTGTGCGGCGCCCCCGGCTCCACGACCGCGACGTCGCCGCGAGCGAGTGTCCGCTTCTCCTTGCCGACCTTCAGGCCGAGCGTTCCCTCGATCACGCTGAAGCGCTCGCTCTGCGAGGGATGAACGTGCGCTGCCGCGACGAAGCCGTGCGGCTGGACGGTGCACTCGATCACGACCGCCTCGCCGTCCGTGTCAGCCGCAGTCTGGTGGAACGTGATGCGCTCCCCGGTGACCGGGTTGTGGATCGTGTCTCCCGAACGGATCATCTTCGCCTCCTTTGTAGCGTCGAATGGACGCTTCGGAGGCTAGGTCCGCGCGCACGCAATTTCGTCGGCGCGCCGAACGATCTCGCGTCGTCTGCCGGTGGATCTTCGGGAGGCGTCCCTCATCCTCCCGGAGGAGGCGCGCCTACTCCTCGTTCCCGGCGAGGCCGCACTCGTACGCGAGCACAACCGCCTGGACGCGGTCGCGAACGTGCAGCTTCGTCAGGACGTGAGCCACGTGCGTCTTCACCGTCGTCTCGCTGACGAAGAGCTCCTTGGCAATCTCCGCGTTCGACAGGCCTCTCGCGACGAGCTTCAGCACTTCGAGCTCACGCGCGGTCAGCTCGGCAACCTCTGACGGGAGCGTGCGCGCCGAGGGCGGCGGCCGGCGAACGAACTCCTCGATCACTCGTCGCGTGACGGACGGGGCGAGCAACGCATCGCCCTGCGCGACGGCCCGGATCCCCGCCACGAGCTGCTCCGGCGGAACGTCCTTGAGGAGGAACCCGCTCGCGCCCGCCCTGAGCGCATCGTAGACGTACTCGTCCATGTCGAAGGTCGTGAGCATCACCACCTTCGTCTCGAGGCCGTCGGCTGCAAGGAGGCGGCGTGTGGCCTCGATCCCGTCGACCTGCGGCATGCGGACGTCCATCAGCACGACGTCCGGCCGGAGCCGGCGAGCCTCGGCAACGGCGTCGGCTCCGTCCGCAGCCTCGCCGGCGACCTCGATGTCTTCCTCGGCGTCGAGGATCATGCGAAAGCCCGCGCGGACGAGCGCCTGGTCGTCGACGATCAGGACGCTCAGGCTCACGATGCGATCGGGAGCCTCGCCCGCAGTCGATAGCCCCCGCCCGGCTGCGGCCCGGCGTCGAGCTCACCGCCGTACACCGAGACACGCTCCCGCATGCCGACGAGGCCGTGCCCGCCGCCGCCGCCGTTCCCGACGCCGTTCCCGTCGTCGCTCACCATCACCTCGATCTGGCCGTCGCCGTAGTTGACAAGCACCTCGGCACGGGTCGCGCGTGCATGCTTGAGGGCGTTCGTCAGCCCCTCCTGGACGAGTCGATACGCCGTCAGATCGACACCCGCCGGGAGCTCGCACGCCTCACCCTCGACTCGCAGATCGACCGGCAATCCAGCCTCGCGCGCCTGGTCGACGAGCCGATCGAGATGCTCGAGGCTTGGCTGCGGCGCCAGCGCAGGGGCCTCCTCAGGCCGACGCAGCACGCCGACCATCCTGCGCATCTCCGCGAGCGCCTCGCGCCCCGTCCGCTCGACGATCAGCAGCGCCTCCCGCTCACGCTCTTGCTCGGGCCGAAGCAGCCGCCGCACGCCTGACGCCTGGACGGTCATGACGCTGACGCTGTGTCCGACGACGTCGTGCAGCTCGCGGGCGATACGCGCCCGTTCCTCCGCGACGGCCGCCCGCGCCCGTACCTCCCGTTCGCGCTCGGCCCGGATGGCGCGCTCGCGTGCCTCGGCGGCTTCCTCGAACTTGCGCCCGAGCGTGAGGCCGATCGTCCAGACGACCGCGAAGATGAGGCTGACGAAGATGAGCTCGCCCAGCTGGCCTCGCGGGTCGTTGTGGACGACGATCGCCTCGACACCGACGGCGGCAGCCAGACCCGCGACGGCCTGTGCGCGGTCTCGGCGCTGGGCGAGGAGGAAAACGGCTGCGGCGCCGGCCAGAAAGGCGGGGAAGTCGTAACGAGGAAACGGGCCGTCCACGAAAGACGCAACGACGACAGCGATGCCGACCGCGACTGGAGCCGCGAACGGGTACCGCCGGCGGGCGAACAGGGGCGCGGGGATCGATACGGCGAGGATGACGTCGACCCATGTCGGCCCGCCGGGACCGTCCCGGTGATCCTGACCCAGCACGGCTCCGGCAACCGAGATGCCGATCCCGGCGACGATCAGAGCATCGAACCAATGCCGTCGCGCAAGCGACCAGAGCCCCTTCACGGTCTGAAGGTACTCCGAACGCGGACGTGTCGCCTCGTCCGCTAGGACGAGGCGAGGATCGTCCCCGCGGATGACGGTCCTACAGCTGCGCGGCTAGGAGGCCGACTCGGGACGCCGGTAAATCAGGACCAGGACGCCGTCGCCGACGGTGCGTGACTCCGCGAGCCGCATCCGCTTCTTGTCGCTCGTGTCGCCGAAGAGGCGTTTGCCGCTGCCGAGCACGACGGGGAAGACCATCAGGTTCAGCTGGTCGACGAGGTCGTTCTCCAGCAGCGTCTGCGCGAGCTGCCGACTTCCGGCGACCTGGATGATCCCGTCCTGCTGCTGCTTCAGCTTCTTGACCTCGTCGACGACGTCGCCCTTCAGCACCGTCGAGTTATTCCACTCGGGGTTGTCGAGCGTGGACGAGACGACGTACTTGGGCATGTTGTTGAACTTGTCGGCGAATTCGCCCTCCCGCGACGGCCACGCGGCCGCAAAGCCTTCGTAGGTCTTGCGCCCGAGCAGGAGCGCGTCCGACTCCATCGTCTCGTCGAGCTTGAACTTGTTGCCATCCTCCCCGCGGTCGAACTCGAACGTCCAGCCGCCGTACTTGAAGTCCTCCGCTCCGCCCGGGTCCTCCATGACGCCGTCGAGGGAGACGAACTCGGTGACGATCATCTTTGCCATCTCGTTCTCCTTAGTCGTGGTTTGGAGCTAGGACGACCGAGCACTGCCAAACTCATCGATCGGGCGCTCCCGCGCTCACAGCCAGGTCGACGTGATGGATGCCGCGCGCAGACATGTCTCACCGAAGGAGAGCTTCGAGCTTCTTCCGCGCGTGCTCGGCGTCGACGCGCGCAGACTCGTACGCCTCGTCGTAGCGGCCCTGCTGGTAGAGCGCTTCGGCGAGCAGCCCCCGGACCGTCGATGTGTAGCCCGTCTCGCCGAACGCTTCCAGTTCCTCGAGGCTCCGCATGAATCGCAGAAGCGTGCCTCGTCGCGGTTCTCCTGTCCCCAGGCAGTGCACGTCGCCACGGGCCAAGCGTAAGGAGCAGCGAGGCGGTGTTCCAGGCCCAAGCACTTCGCATGCAGCAGGTGGGGCCGTTTGGGAGACGTCCGAGCGCCTGGAATGATCGGTCGATGACCGCCGGGGAAAGCACGTTTGGGCGGAAGCGCGACGGCGTGTCCGAGGGCCTGATCGCTCACGCCTATCCCACGCGCGCGCACGAGCGCGCGGCCGTGGCGATCACGGACTTCTTCGCGGCGCAGCAGGAGACCGACGCAGTCCTGCTCGTGAACTCCTGCGCACGCGGCAAGGCGACGCCGGACAGCTGCCTCGACCTCCAGGTGATCGTCCCGACGGATGCCGTCCCCGCAGTCGAGCCGCGCTGGCACCGCTTCGCAGACGAGAACGCCGCCGTCGACGACCTCTACCCCGCGGGCAGATTCTCAGAGCTCCACCTCGACGTCTGGGACGGCGTCGTCGTCCCCGGAGTGATCGACGACGAGGGCTTCGACTACCTCGAGGTGTCGGTCGGAAACCTGTTCGTCTACCGGGTGCCGCTCTTCCGGCGGGGAGACCGCTACGAGCAGCTCGCGGCCGCGTGGCTCCCCTTCTACAGCGACTCGCTTCGGCGCGAACGGCTCGAAGCGGCGCGCTGGTTCGTTCTCGACAACAACCTGGCGCGCATCCCGTGGTTCCTCGGTCGAGAGCTCTACTTTCAGGCGTTCGACCGCTTTTACCGTGCGTTTCAGGGATTCCTGCTCGGCCTGCACGTGTCGCGCCGGACGTATCCGCTCGCCTACAACAAGTGGATCCGCGAGCAGGTCGTCGAGAACCTGGGCCTCCCGGAGCTGTACGACGAGCTCCCGGGCTTGTTCCAGCTCGACCGGTTCGAAAGCCGCGCGCTCGAAGCCAAAGCGGATCGTCTCCGGAGCCTCGCCGAGGAGTACCTCGAGCTCTAGGCGGACGTCGCAAGTTGCGCGGGTTCGCCTCGATGCGGCAGGCTCCAGTGGATGGTTCCCGAGTCGCGCCTCGAGTCGACTGAGCAGGGCCTCGTCCCGAAGGAGGAAGGGTGGTTCGTCCTCAACGCACGCGACGCGCGCTGGTACTACGCCGAGGGTCGCAGCGCCGTCTGCGTGTTCGAAGGGGAGGGCAGCGGCGAGGCCGAGTTCGACCAGCTCGGGATCAACCTGAACGTCCTCAATCCCGGCGAGATCATGGCGATGTACCACTGGGAGGCCGACCAGGAGGACTTCCTCGTCCTCTCGGGCGAGGCGACCCTCGTCATCGAGGGCGAAGAGCGTCCGCTGCGCCAGTGGGACTTCGTGCACTGTCCACCGGAGACGAAGCACGTCATCGTTGGGGCCGGAAACGGACCGTCGGTCCTGCTCGCGGTCGGCGCGCGCGACAAATCGGCGGGCGGCCGCCCGGGCTGGGGCGCTTACACCGTCGACGAGACGGCGCGCCGCCACGGCGCGAGCGTCGACAAGGAGACGACGGAGCCGAAAGAGGCATACGCGGGGCTGACGCGGCGCGAACGGGCGAAGTACCGCAAGGGCTGGCTGCCCTAGGCTAGCCCTCCCACGGCGCCCGATCCAACGCGCGCTCGAACTCGGCGCGGTCGTGCACCGGCTCGCCGTGCGAGACGATCACGAGCTCGAACGGCAGCTCGAGCAGCGCGCGCAACGCGGGCAGGACGCGGTGCTCGAGCCATGGGGATGCCCACACGAGCAGCTCGCCCTCCGGCGCGGTCATCCCGTCGGCGAACACGATCGCACGCTGCTCCGGCAGCCACATCGGAGTCTCCATGCGCCAGCGACCGTCGTACAGCGCGATCAGCCCGCCGGGAAGCTCGCTGTCCGGCTGGATCGGCTCGAGCTCGGTCTCCGGGATGTTCTCCCGCCAGAACAGCCACGGCCCGAAGGCCCGCACCCCGTACCGGTCGACGAACAGATCGACGTCGCGCACGTGGTCCGGCTTGAGCACGACGGCCACCGTCGGCCGACGCTCGTCCAACCGTGCCCAGACGTCGGAATCGGCCGGCGGCGCCATGGCATCGAGCAGCACGACCTCGCCGCCGGACTCGACGCAGGTCGAGTTGACCGTCGGGCCCCATCCGATCCTGGGCCGCCAGTCAGGGTAGTCGACGCGCCAGATCCAGAGGCCCTGCGCCACATCGAGAATCTCGCCCGCCACGGCGGCATTGTCTCCTGCCTGCCCGGTCAACGGCGGCG
>OEKB01000115.1_pt1 | contig 10904 bp, 8 predicted proteins | sample 1503171 | NCBI WGS metagenome assembly OEKB01 (sample SAMEA104379580, study PRJEB20068) | metagenome | isolation source: 1998
TCACGCACGACCAGGTCGAGGCGATGACGATGGGCGAGCGTATCGCTGTCATGTCGAACGGCGTGCTGCAGCAGGTCGGCACACCGCCGCAGCTCTACGATCATCCGGTGAACGTCTTCGTCGCGGCGTTCATCGGCTCGCCGGCGATGAACTTCCTCACGGCGAAGGCGCAGAACGGCGGCTACCAGCTCGGCTCGGTGACGCTCGACCGCGCGGGCCGGTTCGGGCGCGTGTTCGAGAGCCGGGGCGGCAAGGACGTCCTGGTCGGCTTCCGGCCCGAGGATCTGACCCTCGACGGAGAGGGCGGCTCAGAGTCGGTGCACATTCCCGCGAAGGTCGACGTCGTGGAGTACCTGGGCCACGAGGAGTTGCTTCACACCCAGGCCGGCGGGCACGAGATCATCGCGCTCGTGCCCTCCGACAAGCGGGTTCACGTGGGCGACCAGGTCGAGTTTGCGGTTCCCGCCAACAAGCTCCACCTCTTCGACGTCGAAACCGAGGAACGAGTCGTTTGAACCCTTGATTCGTGCGCTTTCGCAGGCATAGCATCGGTTCACAGAGGGGCAAAAGGAGGAGGATCGAGTGAAGCGCCGTTCAGCATTCGCTGCGCTGGCCGCTGTTGTCCTCGTGGCGGCAGTCGTCAGCGCGATCGTCGCCAACGCGAGCTACGGCGGCAAGGCGAGAAAGTCCGCAGGAAGCATCGAGGTCCTCTCGCTCTGGGGTGGGAGCGAGCAGGCCGCTTTCCTGAAAGTGACGAAGCAGTTCACCCAGAACACCGGCATCAACGTCAAGTACACCTCCGCGCGCGACTTCATCCCGGACATCCGGACACGGCTCGCCGCGGGTAACCCGCCCGACGTCGCGATCGTCCCGCGCCCGGGCTACCTCGCATCCCTTGCGAATGAGGGCGCGCTGAAGCCGCTAAGCGGTCTCGGGCTCTCGTCGTCGTACCTGAAAGCCCGGTACGCACCGTCGTGGCTCGGCTTCGGCACCGTCGGCGGCAAGCTCTACGGGATGCCGGCGAAGGCGAACTCGAAGAGCGTCGTCTGGTACAAGCCGCAGTCGTTCAAGAAGTACGGCTTCAAGACCCCGAAGACGTGGAGTCAGCTGCTCGGGATCACGAGGAAGTACAAGGCCAAAGGCCTGACGCCGTGGGCGATCGGCGACGGCCCGAACCAGAGCCAGTGGGTGCTCACGGACTGGTTCGAGAACATCTACGCACGCCAGGCCGGAGCGGCGAAGTACCAGCGGCTGTTCACCGGCAAGCTGCCGTTCACGGATCCGTCCGTCGCCAAGGCGCTGAACACCATGCTCCAGATCGTCAACGGGAAGTACGCGCTCGGCGGAATCCAGGGGATTCTGGGCACGAGCTTCGTCGACGGGATCAGCCGCGTCTTCGGCAAGAGCTCCAAGGCCGAGATGTACATGGAAGGCGGTTTCGTCGGCGGCATCGCCATCGGACAGGTCAACACCTCGCTCAAGCCGGGCAAGACGATCGACTTCTTCCCGTGGCCCACGATCACGCCCAAGTGGGACAGCCCCGTGATCGTCGGCGGCGACTACGCGGTCGCGTTCACGACGAACGACGACGTGAAGAAGTTCTTCAACTACATCTCGTCGGCCAATGCCGGGAAGATCTGGGTGTCGACGGGGGCAGTCGAGTCGGTGAACAAGCTCGTGACGGGGAGCGCATACCCGAATGCGCTGACCCGGAAGGAAGGGCACCAGCTCGCGACTGCGAAGATCGTCCGCTTTGACGGCTCCGACCAGATGCCGGGTGCGTTCGGCGACACCTGGGGCTTCGCGCTCCAGAACGTCATCCAGCATCCGAACGAGATCAAGAGCATCCTGAGCAAGTTCCAGGGCCAGATCAAAGGGAAGTGGGGATCGTAGGACGTCGGTAATCGAGCGGCGCTTCCCCGGAAGCGCCGCTCGGTTGTCTTCGGACGACCGGCTTGAGCCAGGCAATCCCCACACCCGTCGCGAAGCCGCCCACGCCGCCTGAGCCGATCGGGTCGCGAACGTTCCTCTCGCGGCTGCAGGGTCTCGCGTTTATCTCACCGGCGCTCGTGGTGCTGGGGATCTTTCTGGTCTATCCCGCGTACTACACGATCCGCCTCAGCTTCTACGACAGCGACTTCCTTTTCCGGTTCACGCACGCGCTCGGCATCGACAACTTCAAGGAGCTGCTGACGAACGATCCGGACTTCCTCGACACGGGCCAATTCCACGGCTTCAACGTCGTCAAGGAGCTCCTCTACAAGAACGACGGCGGCGCGCTGATCAACAACCTGCACTGGGTGATCTTCTACATCAGCCTGTCGCTCCTGTTCGGCCTCGGCATGGCGGTCCTCGCGGTTCGGGTTCGGTATGAGCGCATCGTGAAGTCGATCGTCTTCGTGCCGATGGCGATCTCCGCCACCGCCGTCGGGATCATCTGGCTGTTCGTCTACAACCCCGACCTCAACACGGGCGTGGTGAACGCGTTCCTGCACGGGATCGACCACGGGTTCCATCCGATCGCGTGGCTCGGTCGGCCGGAGTACGTGAACTACGCGCTCATCTTCGCGTACGTCTGGGCGTCGACCGGATTCGTGATGGTCGTCCTCTCCGCGGCGATCAAAGGCATCCCGGCCGACATCCTGGAGGCGGCCCGCGTGGACGGCGCCGGCGAGTTTGCGATCTTCCGCCGCATCATCGTCCCGATGTTGAGCCTGCCGATCGCGGTCGTGACGATCTGGCTCTTCATCAACGTGATCAAGGTGTTCGACATCATCTACGTCATGACCGGCGGCGGGCCGGGGACGTCGAGCCGGGTGATCGCGTTCACGATGTACGAGGAGACGTTCGCGAACGGCCGCCCGGGCTACGGCGCAGCGGTCGCGGTGATCATGCTCATCATCATCGCTCCCGTGATGGTGCTGAACGTGCGTCGCTTCCGCAGCGAGCGGGTGATCACCTGATGGCAACCGTCGACCACGCAGCGATCGCACTCCCCGCGCGCAGCCGAAGCGCGCGGATGGTCCGCTTCATCACGCGGACGCCGCTGCACATCGCCCTCGTCGCGATCTCGGTGATCTGGCTCGTCCCGACGGTCGGGCTCGCGATCACCTCGTTTCGGCCGCGTCCGGACATCGCGACGAGCGGCTGGTGGACGGCGATCACCCACTGGAACTGGACGCTCCATAACTACGGGTCCGTCATCCACGCGAACGGGATGGGGCACGCCTGGGTCAACAGCGTGATCATCACGGTGCCCGCGACGCTCCTGCCGCTCACGCTCGGCGCGCTGGCCGCGTTCGGATTCGCCTGGGTGCCGTTCCCGTTCCGCGACACGATCTTCCTCTGCATCGTCGCGCTGATGATCATCCCGATCCAGACGTCGCTCGTGCCGCTGCTCAAGCTGTTCAAGGACTGGGGTCACCTCAACAGCTCGTACTGGGGGATCTGGTTCGCGCACACGGCGTTCGGGCTTCCGCTCGCGGTCTTCCTGCTGCGCAACTTCTTCATCACGTTGCCGAAGGACCTGATCGAGGCGGCCCGCATGGACGGTGCGTCCAACCTCAACATCTTCCGACGCATCGTGGTGCCGCTCTCCGTGCCCGCGCTCGCCTCGTTCGCGATCTTCCAGTTCCTCTGGGTCTGGAACGACCTGCTGATGGCGCTGATCTTCGTGTCGGACCCCAGCAAGCAGCCGATGACGGTCAGGATCCCGTACCTGCTGTCGACGTACGGGCAGGAATACCACCTCCTGAGCGCGGCGGCGTTCCTCTTGATGATCTTGCCGCTCGTCGTCTTCTTCTCCCTGCAGCGCTACTTCGTTCAGGGCCTGCTCGCCGGCTCCGTCAAAACCTGACCTCCGGTCACCGGCCGGCGGCACGGCGCTCTCCGGCCCCGTACTAGGTTGTACTGTGGCCTCCGGCTCCGCACCGCCAGCGCCGTCCCGGAGACCGGAGAGAGGCTCCGTCTTCCTCGTTCCGCACACGCACTGGGACCGCGAGTGGTACAGGCCGTTCCAGTCGTTTCGCATCTCCCTGGTGGACGTCGTCGACGAGGTGCTCGAACTGCTCGAGTCGGACGAGCGGATGGCGTTCACGCTCGACGGGCAGCTTGCGACGGTGGACGATTACGTCGAGATCCGTCCGGAGGGGGAAGCGCGCATTCGTGCGCTCGTTCGGGCCGGGCGGCTCGCGGTCGGGCCCTGGCAGACGCTCATGGACGAGTTCCTCGTCAGCGGTGAGACGATCGTGCGGAACCTGGAGGCGGGGCTCGCGCGCGCCGAGGACGTCGGCGGCGCGATGCACGTCGGGTACCTGCCGGACATGTTCGGCCATATCGCCCAGATGCCGCAGATCCTCAGATCGGCCGGGATCGAGACCGGAGTGATGTGGCGCGGCGTGCCGGCGGCAGTCAACGCGCACGTCTTCGACTGGGAGGGGATCGACGGCTCGGTCGTGCGCGCCGAGTACCTGCCCGAGCAGGGCTACAGCAACATGGCGTGGGCGTTCGACGAGGGCGGCGAGGGCTTCGACGCTGCGCTCGAGCGGCTCCGCCCGTGGTTCGGGGAGGACACGATCCTCGGCATGGTCGGCACCGATCACATGCCGCCGCTGCGCAACCTGCCTCAGCGCGTCGCCGAAGGCGTCCGAATCGGAACCCTCGAGGAGTACATCACCGAGACCTTCCAGGAGGCTGTTCCAAGGGAGCTCGTGCGCGTGCGTGGCGAGTTGCGCTCCGCCGCTCGCGCGAACCTCTTGCCGAACGTCGTCTCGGCGCGGATCGACCTCAAGCAGGCATGTGCACGGGCGGAGCGTTCGCTCGAGCGCTACGCCGAGCCGCTGCAGGCCCTCTACGGCGGCGACTGGCCGGAGCCGTTCTTGCGGGTCGCGTGGTCCCGCCTCCTGCAGAACGCGGCGCACGACTCGATCTGCGGTTGCTCGGCAGACGAGGTGTCGGCGCAGGTGCTGGTCCGCTACGCCGAGGCGGAGCAGATCGGCGACGAGCTCACGCGGCGCGCGCTGCAGCGCATCGCTGCGCACGCGCCCGCAGGGTCCACCGTCGTCGTGAATCCCTCACCGCATGCACGCACGGAGGTCGTGGACGCCGGTGGCAGCCTGACAGAGGTCACCGTGTCGCCGCTCGGATGGACGACCATGCGGGAACCGGACGAGCCGCTCTTCACGCAGGTGAAGACGAGTGGAACGCGACTCTGGAACGGAGTGGTCGACCTCGACGTCTCGTCGCTGCGGCTCGTCGACGGCGGCGACTTCGGGGACAGCTACAACTACGCGCCGCCGCGCGAGGACACGGTCGTCGCCGCGCCCGTCGACGAGCGGGTCGACGTGCTCGAAGCGCACCCGCTGCGCGCGCGCATCGTGGTCAGGCGGAAGTACGAGTTGCCGCGAGCGGTTGCGGCCGACGGTGCACGCCGTCTCGACGAGACGATCGCGGTCCCAGTCGAGCTGCATGCGGAGCTTCGCGCCGGCGAGCCGTTCATGCGCCTGCGGATCGAGCTGGACAACCCGTGCGACGATCATCGCCTGCGCGTCCACGTCCCGCTTCCTGAGCGCGCGGAGCGCACGCGCGCGGAGGGCCAGTTCGCGGTCGTCGAGCGGCCGCCGCTGCAAGAAGGCGGTCATGGCGAGCTCGGGCTCGGCGCGTATCCCGCGAGCGGGTTCGTCGCAGCAGGCGGCATCGCCCTGCTGTTCGAGCACGTGAGCGAGTACGAGCTCGTCGAGGGGCGCGAGCTGGCGGTGACCGTCCTCCGCTCGATCGGCCTGATCAGCCGCGCGGCCAATCCGTACCGGACCGAGAACGCAGGCCCCGAGCTCCCGATCCCGGCCGCCCAGATGCACGGGCCCCACAGCTTCTCCTTCGCGTGGTCTCCCGACCCTGAGCGCGCGCTCGAGCACGCGGAGCGCTACCGGCACCCGCTCCTCGTCGTACGCGGCATGGGAGCTGAGAACGGCTTACGCGAGCATGCAGGCCCCGAGCTGACCGGCGCGGTCCTGACGTCGCTCCGCCGGCGTGATGGACGGCTCGAGGCGCGGATCGTCAACGAGAAGTCTGCCCCGGCGACGGCTCGATTCGGGAACACGACGGTCGAGCTCCGCCCGTGGGAGATCAGGACGATCGCGCCGCCCGGCTAACTGCGCGCGGCCCGCCTAGCGGAAAACGAAGGTGCTGTGCCCGATCAGCGGGCCGTACTTGTTCGCGGAGCGCTTGCCGACGCCGGGCCAGACGCGCCACTCGTAGCTCGCCCGCGTCAGCTTGTATTTCTTCCCGCGGTACGCCCACGTGCGCGGCACCCGGAACTTCGTCTTGAGCGGCCACACGCTCAGGATCTTTCGCCCGCCGCGCAGGAGCTGCACGTTGTAGTACGTCGCGCCGCGCACCGCCTTCCACGCGAGGAGCGGCGGGCTGTGAACGACCGCTCCTTGTGCCGGCGAGTAGAGCGCCGCCGCCGGGACGACCGTCACCGTATCGACCACCTTGTTCGCGGCCTGATCGACGGCGGTGATCGTGTAGGAGTATTTCACCTTGTTCTTCACGGCGTGGTCGTCGTAGCGCGAGCCGAGCCCCGTGTAGACGGTCGACGGGTCCGCTCCCTCGGTGCCGGGAGCACGGGTGACATCGACCGACGTCGTGTCAGGCGAAGCGGTCCACGTGAGCGCGACGTACTTGTCGTTGACGCTCACGCCGATGTTCGACAGCTTCGGCGGCGTCGAGTCGTACTTGAACGCAGGGGACGTCCCCGTTCCGCTCGTGTTGCCGGCACCGTCGACGCACGTCCCGGTCACCGTCACGTTCGGGTTGTCCGGGCCGGAGTACGTCGTCGACGAGCAGGACGCCCCCGAAACGTTGTCGCTCCCGGTGAATGTCACCTTGACGGGATGGTTGTACCAACCGTTCGCATCGGGCTGGCGGTCAAAGGAGGCGGAGCTGACACTAGGCGGCGTCGCGTCGTACTTGAGCGAGAGGGATGTGGTACCCGAATTGCCCGCGTTGTCCGAGCAGCTCACGCCGACCGACGTGCCGCCCGTGTCCGGACCGCTGTAGGTGCCGCCGCTGCAGCCCGCGAGGCCGGACAGGTTGTCGCTCCCCGAAGCGCCGAACGAGACCGGATGGTTGTACCAGCCGTTCGAGTCAGGGCCGCGGGAGATCGAGGCCGAGACGCCCGGCGGCGTCGCGTCATACTTGAAGCTCAGCGAGCCGCCCGAGGCGCTGTTTCCCGCGTTGTCGACGCACGTTGCCGAGAAGCTTCCCGAGGCTGTGTCGGGCCCTGCGTAGCTCGCACCGGGGCATGACGCGATCCCGGAGGTCGCATCGGTCGCATTGACGCTGATCGAGAAGGGATGGTTGTGCCAGCCGTTCTTGTCGGGAGCGGGCGCACTGATGCCGTTGATGACAGGCGGCGTGCCGTCTTTCTTCACGGATGCCGTGGCGCTCAACGTCGTACTCGTCGTTCCGTCACTCACCGTCGCGGAACAGGTTTGACTGATTCCCGGCGTATCCGAGCTGACGGACAGGTCGCCGCATCCTGTGATGTTCGACAACGAGTTGCCGGCATTCGGCGTGATCGTGAAGTGGACCGTGACGGGTACTTTGAACCAGCCGGAGCAATTCGCAGGGCCGGGCGAGCAGCCGAAGCTGATATCGCCACCGGCAGCCGTCGCCGAAGGCGGCACCAATGCCAGGAAGAACCCGATCACCAGCGCGGCTGCGGCAGTCCTCACAGGAAACTCCAGACTGGACCCGGGACGCGCTGCACGGCCACGCCTAGCGGAAGACAAACGTGCTGTGTCCGGCCAGCGGGCCGTATTTGTTCGCCTTGCGTTTGCCGACTCCGGGCCAGACGCGCCACTCGTAGGTCGCCCGCGTGAGCTTGAACGTCTTCCCGTTGAACGTCCAGCTCCGTGCGAGCCGATACTTGGGCCTCACCGGCCACACACTCAGAATCTTCCGACGGCCGCGAAACAGCTGCAGGTTGTAATAGGAGGCACCTTTGATTCGATGCCAGGCGAGCAGCGGCGGTGCGTGCACGATCGCGCCCGCGGCGGGGGCGTACAACGCGGGCTCCGGGACGGCTGAGATGTCTGCGACCACCTTGTTGGCCGCTTGATCGACCGCAGTGATCGAGTAGTCGTACTTGACGCCGTTCTGGACGTTGTGGTCGTCGAACTTCGAGCCGCCACCCGTGAAGACGACGGAGGGATCGGCGCCTGACACTCCGGGCTTGCGTGAGATCTGGACCGACGCCGTATCCGACGATGCCGTCCACCTGAGCGCCACGAACTTGTCGTTCGTCGTCGCGACGAGGTTCGACAGCTTCGGCGGGGTCGCATCGTATTTCAACCGGAAGTAGCCGGTCCCCTGGTTGCCGGCGTTGTCTGTACAGGTGCCGCTCGCCGACGCGCTGGCGTTGTCGGGGCCGCCGTAGTCAGCGGACGTACACGAAGCGACCCCTGATCCTCCATCGGTGCCGTTGAAGGTGACGTGGACCGGATGGTTGTACCAACCGTTTGCGTCCGGCCCACGCTCCGCCGTTCCCCAGACAGATGGCGCCGTCGAGTCGCGCCGCACGGAAACGCCGAGAGACGTGGTGCTGCCGTTGTTGTACCGGAGCGTGCAGGCGAAGTTCTGGCCGCCCGTATCCGAGCTCACGGTGCCACCACCACAGCCGCTCGCCGACACGATCGTCGAATCCGGAGCCCAGTGAAAAGCGACGGTGACGTTCGTCCTGTACCAGTCGCCGGTACAGCCGCCACCGTTGCACGTGACGGAGAGCGCCGGCGCCGCAGTGACCGCCTGCGGCACCATCACGACCACGACCGAGACGACGAGCGCGGCCAGAACGAGTCTCACGACTGGCTCCGGACGCGGACGGCGCGGCGTGTCAGCAACAGCAGGCTGAGGCTCGCCATCACGAGCACCGTCAGGGCGAGCCCCGCGGCGCGGCGACGTCCGTCGGTCGTTCCCTCATCCGCCGGGACGACCCGGACCGCGGCCGTCTTCACCAGGGCGGCAACGTACGCCGACGCCTTGGGCGTGATCCGCACGGGCGCCACCGAGCGGTGCCGGTGGTGGACGACGTGCTTCCGGTGCTTCTTCGCCACATGCCGTGTCGTTCGGGCCGGATGCGCCACCGGCGTCGTCGCGGCCGGGCGCACCGTCGGCGGCGGCGAGTACGTCCGCGGCGACGAATACACGCGCGGCGTCGAGTGCACGACCGGAGTCGGCTTCGGCTGCGCGGGCGGCGCCTTGTACGGGTCCGGCGCTGCGCCTGCGGGGGGGTTCGGGTCCGGTGCGGGGTCGGTGGTCGTCGGATCCCCCGCGGCCGCGGGCGCGAGTGCAACTGCGACCAGGCCGCTCAGGAGCAGCAGCGCGAGGCGCCCGGCGACAGCGGGGTGTCGAGGGTCCACACCAACAGAAGGGTGTCGACCCGATCGCCGCAGCAACGTCGGAAATCTCCCCGTAAGGGCCACGAGACCCCTTCCACGTTGCAAGTCGCTTTGCTCGAAAGTACTCCTACTGCGAAAACCTGTCAATCGACGCGCAGGCTCGCTCAGCCGTTCGTGCGCCGCGCCAGCGCAGGCAACGCCGGCGTGCCGGTGATGACGGCTCCGATCCCCGGGAGGTAGGTCTCCATCGCGATGCCGTTCGCGCGGACGAGGTTCTTCACGGTCGATCCGTCGAGTGGACCGTCGACCTGAAGCGGCGTCTTGTAGCGGATCTCGCCGTCGTCGAAGTCGAGCTCGAAGTTTCCCGCCGCCAGCCCGTAGTTGGCGTGCGTCAGGAAGTGGGACACCTCGAGACGGCGTGCCTCGGGGACACGGAGCGGGCAGATCGAATAGAGCAAGATCAGGCGCTGCTCGGGAACGACCTGGGCGTAGAACCTCCACGTTCCGAGCGGCCCCGAGAGATCGGAGACGAGAACCGGTGTTCCCCGCACTTCCGAGAAGGGCCACCGGTGCGCGACGAAGATCTGCTTGAGCTCGTCGAGGAGCGCGCCGCTGTCGAGAACGCTCTCCTCAGCCGGCTGCCCGTCGCCCGAGGGCGCTTTGGGGTGACCTGTGAGGTCGCTGCGCAAGGCCTCCATGTTCTCCCACACCTCGTGCGAGAGCACGCGCGGCCGCCTGCCCGTGCGCAGCCACAGGCCTGACCCGCACGACATGCACTTGCGGAGCCTCGCACGCCGACTCGGCCACAACCTGAGCTCGAACACCTCGCTCGACGCCGACGTGGAGCCTGTGACCCCACAAACGGGACAGGTCAGCTCGAGGCCCGCCTCATCGGTCTCGCCACCTGCTCGGCCCCGGCGCCACGCGATGTCCGCGGCGGCAAGCGCGACGTCGAACTCGGTCGCCGGGGTGAGCCGCCCGTCCGCGGCAGCGCGCCCGATCAGGCCCGCCGTCGCTGCGAGCGGCTCACGGGACGACGCGTCATCGGGACCACCGCGCGCCAGCAACTCGCTCAGCAGCAGGCGCACCGATGACGCTGCGTGATCGGACCCCCCACGTCGCGACTTGACGCTGAAGAACATCCTCGGTCCTGACCGCGCGTTCAGAAAGCGCGCCCGCACACGGACCGAGGCACCCGCGCCGACGGACCGATCGTCGGCGCGTTTTCCTACGCCCAGGTCGTCCGGCGGCCCGTTCTCGAGGCGGGCAAGCCACTCGACCAGCGGCGCGGCTCGCTCGGGACCGAGGAGGAGGATCACCCTCCCTGCGTACCGGCCGAAGGACAAGAGCTCTGCCTGCTGCTCCGTCTCGCCGGTCGCGTTCGAGCCGACGACGACACGAGCCTCCTCGTCGTCGGCGGAGAAGCGGATGTCGAGCGTCGTCTCAACCATGTCGGCGGGTCTGCCGGTGCGTTCTGCGCGATGCGACGCAGCGTCGTCTTCC